>Ga0247730_1000175_pt1 | contig 62625 bp, 50 predicted proteins | sample UWRJL073202C2_FD_180959 | JGI IMG/M metagenome (GOLD analysis project Ga0247730, IMG submission 180959) | Plant litter microbial communities from Arlington Agricultural Research Station in Wisconsin, United States - UWRJ-L073-202C-2 | ecosystem: Environmental > Terrestrial > Plant litter >... | reverse complement strand
CTCCGTAGGACTTCTCCCATAGGATGTCCTGGGCGCATAGGCTCCCGAAGGATAGGGAGGAAAGGAAGAGGGCGAGGGCGGTGTTTGCTTTCATGGGCTTGCTTGTTTTGTTTTTTTAGCTTGTTTTTGTGTGCCGTTTTTTGGCCTACGGTATTATCCGGGCAATGATAGCGGCGGGCTTGGCAACAGGATTACATTAAAAGTGTAAAAAATGTTAAAGTTTTTGCTTCCTGAATCCTTTGTATACTGTATTGTCTTACAAATAAGAGTTAATAGGCAAAGCTATGTAATTAACTTTGAGCGTGCAATATCAAAATTTGTGTAGTAATAATTTGACAGGCGTGTAGTAATTTCTGTATAGACAGTTTAAATGAAATATTCAAAAATAGAACACAAAAAAACCTGCTCATTGGCTTGAGCAGGCTGAATACATTGCTTAAAATAAAAGATAGCTTAACAATAATATTGTCAAACAACCTCCAGAATATTCAAAACATTATAATCCTCATTTTTCAATGAGTATTGAATGCCATTGATTTCTTGGTAAAAAGAGATTAGCAATAGAAAGAACTTTTGTCCGCTGCCTGCAGGAATTGAGCCAGGAATTAGCACAGGGGAAGAAGAAACAAGATTGATAGGCAGATTAAAGGCCGAACTATGCGAAGTCTCGGAAAGCTGCGTTTCAAAATCCAGTACAAGCACGGCGCTTTGAAGGCTGAAATGTGTTGCTCCCTTTGGAAATTGCAGTTGTTCAGCCGGAAGCAAATCTGTGAAAGCGACTTTGCCATTGCTTGTGTCAAGCTCAAACGACGCAAAAAGAACGCCTTTTAAAGGAGCATCGTTATTAAAGTCAAAACCTCTCAAATAAGCTTTGCCTTCAGGGCTTGCAATTCCGGTAGCCACATTGCGTTGGCCACGTGTAGAAGTCTTGTCAGAATTTTTGACATTTGACATCGCCTGCATCAGTCGGCTCGAAAGCTTGCTGTCTTTTGCCTTGAAGACCATGCTTCCGATAGCGGTTCGCAATAATTTTCCCGAATTGGCACTATGCGTAAACTCAGAAATGTTTTCTCGCGTTCGCACAAAGTTCGGGTCGTTTAAGATGCGTTCTTTTGAGATGCCTCCCTTTTTGCGCACAAAGCTTTTGCCGTCCTTTTTGAAAAAAGTAAGGTTTTCTACTGTTCCTTCAATGTTTAAGATTCCATTTGATTTTGCCATGACTTTATATGATTAAAAGTTTATACTAGCTACAGCGCAAAAAATAATGGTATAGTATTGGAGATTGCCGTAATAGCCTATTTTGCAGTATTTTGCCGTTTTTGCAGAGAAAATCTAAAAATTCTTGTTAAAAAGAAATATTTGAATAAAAAGAGCGTTGATTTAAAAAAGCTGTAAAGGTTACTATAAGCCTGCTATAAGGTTAGTATAAGGTTTATATACCCTTATGCTAAAGCCAATTTAAAATTAGTACAAGCCGAACACAAATGTGCCACGAATATAAAACGCAAGAAGATGAACAGACTATGCATTTATCCAAAAGATATTGAAAGGATAACAGGAAAAAGTGAAAGGCAGTGCCGCTACATCATTGCCAGCATTAAAAATTTACATGGTAAACAGAAGCACCAGCCGGTGACCTTAGAAGAGTTTTGCAGTTATATGGGATTAAAACCGGATAGCATCGAGAAATACATAAAATGAAAACACAGCCTCTAATTTGAAATAAAATAAGGATGGTCTGGCAAATAATTTTATAAAACCAGCGGCAATTTCTTTCTCAAAACAATACCCAAAACCCTAGACCTAAAACCCTGAACCGGCAATCGGTTCCCAAAATTCACAACTAAACCACAATTTATTCCATTTAGTTATTTAAAATAATTATTTTTGCGTTTCCAAAATTAGAAGACAATAAAACATAATATGAGAACAATTCAATTTAGAGAAGCAATCGCTGAGGCAATGAGCGAAGAAATGCGTCGTGATGAATCAGTATATTTGATGGGTGAGGAAGTTGCCGAATATAACGGAGCTTACAAAGCCTCAAAAGGAATGCTTGACGAATTCGGACCAAAACGTGTTATCGACACGCCAATCGCTGAGCTTGGTTTTGCTGGTATCGCAGTAGGTTCTGCTATGAACGGATGTCGTCCAATCGTAGAATACATGACCTTTAACTTTTCATTGGTAGGTATCGACCAGATCATCAATAACGCAGCAAAAATGCGCCAGATGTCTGCAGGTCAATTCCCAATGCCAATGGTTTTCAGAGGCCCGACAGCTTCTGCAGGCCAATTAGGGGCAACGCACTCTCAAGCTTTTGAAAACTGGTTTGCAAATACGCCAGGTTTGAAAGTAGTTGTTCCGTCAAATGTTTATGATGCAAAAGGCTTGTTGAAAGCCGCTATCCGTGATAATGACCCGGTTATCTTCATGGAATCTGAGCAGATGTATGGTGATAAAGGCGAAGTGCCAGAAGGAGAATACACAATTCCGCTAGGTGTTGCTGATATCAAAAGAGAAGGAACTGATGTAACAATCGTTTCTTTCGGAAAAATCATCAAAGAAGCTTACGCTGCAGCAGATGAATTGCAAAAAGAAGGAATCTCTTGTGAGATCATCGACTTAAGAACAGTTCGTCCGATGGATTATGAAACAATCTTGAAATCTGTTAAGAAAACAAACCGTTTGGTAGTTCTTGAAGAAGCTTGGCCGTTTGCAAGTGTCGCTTCTGAAATCACTTACATCGTTCAAGAAAGAGCATTCGATTACCTTGACGCGCCTATCCAAAGAATCACTACAGCAGATACGCCAGCGCCATATTCTCCAGTTTTGCTTAAAGAATGGTTGCCAAATGCACAAGACGTTATCAAAGCCGTAAAAAAAGTAGCATACAAAAAGAATTAGATAATAAAAGATAAGAAAATTAGCGAATTAGCGAATTACTCAATTCGCTAATTGTACATTATCTAATTAACAAATTATCTAATCATCTAATTATCTAATTCCCTATATTTGAAACTTCATCAGAATACCTTTGATGAAGTTTTTTTTTGCAATCTATATGAATAAGAAAATATATTTAAGCCTTGGCTTTTTCTTGTTGTTCGTAAGTTTTGTCGTTGCCCAGACTAAGGTCAGCGGTATTGTTTATGACGAGTTCAAGCAACCACTTCCTTATGCGAGTGTTAATTTTAAAGGCACTTCTGAAGGAATTATTACCAATGAAGAAGGAAAGTTCTATTTGGAATCAAAGAACACGCAGACCGCAGTTTTGATTTCTTTCGTAGGAATGGAACCAAAGGAAATCCCGTTGGATAAACCTGTTACTTACAACTTGGTAGTAAATCTTGGTGCAGGAAAAACGCTAAATGAAGTCGTAATTTACACAGGAAAAACCTCCAAGAAGAATAACCCGGCTATTGATATTCTTCGCAAGATTTGGGAACGCAAGAAGAAAAACGGCCTGCGCCAATTCAAGCAATACGAATACGACAAGTATGAAAAGGTCGAATTTGACCTGAATACCATTGACAGCGCGCTGATGAAAAGCAAACTCTTTAAAGGAATGGAATTCGTTTTTGACCAAGTCGACACGTCTGACGTCACCGGAAAATCCTATCTTCCGATATTCATCAACGAAGCATTAAGCAAAGTTTATGGAGACAACACAACTGGAAAATTAAAGGAGTTTACCAAAGCCAACAAAAACTCAGGATTCAGCAACAATCAGCAGATCATTGCTTTTATTAAAGATTTGTATGCTGAATATGATATTTACGACAACTACTTAAAGTTCTTCGACAAAGACTTCGTAAGCCCGCTTTCCCGAACAGGAATAAACGTTTACAACTATGTCTTGAGCGACAGTACTTTTATTGATAACAAATGGTGCTATAACATCGTATTTTATCCAAGAAGAAAGAATGAGCTTACTTTCAAAGGAGATTTTTGGGTAAACGACACCACTTTTGCCATCAAGAAAATCAACCTTACGGCAAGCCGAAGCGCCAATATTAACTGGGTAAAGGAAATCTATATCGAGCAGGAATTCGAAGTAATGAATGACTCCGTTTTTCTTTTGACGCGCGACCACATGATGTCGGATTTTGCTTTTTCAAAGAAAGACAAATCCCGAGGCGTTTATGGAAAACGAACCACTTTGTTCAAAGACCACAAGTTTGATATCAAAAAAGAAGACGGCTTTTACAAACAGGAAGTCAATTCATATGACCCAACAGTCTATGAAAAACCAGATGAATTCTGGGAAGAGAACCGTTTTGAAAGACTGAACAAAGACGAACAAGGTGTTTATAAAATGCTCGATACGTTAAAGACAGTCAAGAAATTCAAGCAGATTTACAATGCGGTTTCCATCTTGGGAAGTGGCTACGTAGAATTTAACGGCTTTGATTACGGACCAATATTTTCCACTTTCGGATACAATGATGTCGAAGGAATTCGTGTCAGAGCAGGAGGAAGGACGTATTTCGGACCAAACGACACTTGGAGAATTCAAGGATACGGAGCTTACGGTTTTGACGACAACCAATTTAAATACGGAATCTCAGGAAAAGTATTGCTGAACAAAAAAAACAGGTTCATCATCTCCGGAGGAAACCGACGCGACATCGAGCAGATCGGTGTGAGCTTGACGACTTCTAATGATCTATTAGGAAGAAGTTTTGCCTCGTCGTCTTTCTTTGCAAGTGGTGACAACAGCAAGCTGACGTCCATAAACCTTACTAATTTCTCGGCAGAATTCGAGCCCGTAAAAAACTTGGTATTGCAAGCCGGCGTTTCGTACCGAACTTTAAAATCGGCTTCGCCAACGTTCAGCCTTGATTATTACGATGAATTCGGAAACATAGAAAATCAGATCAAGCAATATGAATTCAACGCTTCTGTTGATTTTATGCCAGGAAGAAGACCAATCGGTTTCGGCGTAGAAAGAACAAATGTAGACGATAATTACACGCGTCTTTATTTGAGTTTCAGCCAAGGTTTGAAAGACATTGCTGACAGTGATTTTGATTACCAGAAATTACAGTTTTATTATAAGCAACCGCTTCTTGTAGGAGGTTTTGGAAGATTGTTCACTACATTCGAAGCCGGTAAAATCTTCGGAACCGTGCCACTTGGCTTAATGGGCGTCGTTCCAGGAAACCAGTCGTATTTCATTATTGACAACACATACAATTTGATGAATTACTATGAATTTGTAGCTGATGAATATGTTTCGCTTCATTTTGAGCACAATTTCAACGGAAGATTATTCTCAAGAGTGCCATTTCTTCGTAAGCTGAACTGGCGTGAAATCATCGGAATAAAAGGTGTTTATGGAACAGTTTCAGACGAAAATAGAGCCATAAACGCATCGTCAACAATTACTTACACGGCTCCCGATGACGTTTATTGGGAATATCACGCCGGAATTGGCAATATCTTTAAAGTGCTTCGTATCGATTTTGCATGGCGAGGAAGCTATTTAGACATGCCAGACGCCAAGAAATTTGCAGTCAAAGCATCTTTTGGGTTCTATTTTTAAGAAATTGATATTTCTTTATTGTTTCTGTCGTATTTAGTTGTTTGGAAGGTTCTTAATACTTATTTTTGCACCCGCTAAATTAGTATAGAAACACAGAAAAACAAATGAGTGCAGCAAAGCAAAAATCTTTTGACGTATTAATCGAAATACCAAAAGGAAGCAGAAATAAATACGAGTACGATTTCGAATTAAAGAAAATCCGTTACGACAGAATGTTATTCTCGTCAATGATGTATCCGGCAGATTACGGATTTATTCCAGAAACATTGGCATTAGACGGAGATCCTTTGGATGTTTTGGTTTTGGTAACGGAGCCAACTTTCCCAGGATGTGTGATGGAAGTTAAGCCAATCGGAGTTTTCCACATGGCAGACGAAAAAGGACCAGACGAGAAAATCGTTTGTGTACCAGTTTCCGATCCAATCTGGAATAGATTAAATGACTTGAGCGACATGAATCCACACTTATTGAAAGAAATCGAGCATTTCTTCCAAGTTTACAAAGATCTTGAGCAAAAGAAAGTTGATGTTGGAGGTTGGGGAGATGTTGTCGAAGCAAAAGAAATCATCGAACAATGTGTTGACCGTTTCGATGCGCTAGAAAATCGTCCGCAAGAATTATTCAGCATTAGATAATTCGATCACATATATTTTATGAAAAAAGCAATATTCTTACTGAATATTGCTTTTTTGTTTATTGGTTTTGTTACTTTTATATTTATTAACAAACCAATAACATAAACATATGGAGTCACTTATGATTTACTTACCCGCAGTTCTTGCAGTTGTCGGGTTATTATTTATGGCAGTAAAGAGATCTTGGGTTTTAAAACAAGATCCCGGAGATGGAAAGATGAAAGAAATTTCAGATTACATTTACGAAGGAGCTTTGGCCTTTCTGAAAGCAGAATACAAATTATTGACTTTGTTTGTAATTGGAGCTAGCATTGCGTTAGCTGCAATTACCTTTTTACCTGGAGCAACAACGCATTTATCCATCGTAATTGCCTTCATCTTTGGAGCGTTTTTTTCTGCCCTTGCAGGAAATATGGGAATGAAGATTGCAACCAAAACCAATGTTAGAACAACACAAGCGGCAAGAACAAGTTTGCCTCAAGCTTTGAAGGTTTCTTTTGGTGGTGGTACCGTAATGGGACTTGGTGTTGCAGGTTTGGCCGTTTTAGGTCTTACCGCATTCTTCATTTTTTTCTTCCACTTTTTCATGAACGGCCAATGGGTTGATGGACTTTACAATGGAGAAACCAAAACTGCCAGTGAATTAATGACTATTCTTCTAGAAACTTTAGCAGGATTTTCTCTTGGAGCAGAATCTATAGCTTTGTTCGCAAGAGTTGGTGGAGGAATTTATACAAAAGCTGCCGATGTTGGAGCTGATTTAGTTGGTAAGGTAGAAGCTGGAATCCCAGAAGATGATCCGAGAAATCCTGCGACAATTGCAGATAATGTTGGTGATAATGTGGGTGACGTTGCTGGAATGGGTGCCGATTTATTCGGTTCGTATGTTGCAACGGTTCTAGCGGCAATGGTTTTAGGAAATTACGTAATTAAGGATATGGGAGGAAGTATTTCTGATGCTTTCGGAGGAATCGGACCAATTTTACTACCGATGTCAATTGCCGGAGTCGGAATCATAATCTCAATTATCGGAACTTTATTAGTAAAAATAAGTAGTAACGATGCAAAAGAAGCACAAGTTCAAGGCGCATTAAACGTAGGAAATTGGGTTTCCATTGCATTGACTGCAGTAGCCTGTTATTTCTTAGTAACTTGGATGTTGCCACAAACAATGAAAATGGAATTCTTCGGCGAAGGACTTCAGGATATTTCATCCATGCGCGTTTTCTACGCCACTTTGGTCGGATTATTTGTGGGAGCCGTAATTTCATCGGTAACGGAATATTACACAGGATTGGGCAAAAAGCCAATCTTGGCAATCGTGCAGAAATCAAGCACTGGCGCGGGAACAAATATCATCGCAGGTTTGGCAACCGGAATGATTTCAACTTTCCCGACCGTTTTGTTATTTGCTGGTGCAATTTGGGCTTCGTATGCTTTTGCAGGATTTTATGGAGTTGCGTTGGCGGCTTCAGCAATGATGGCAACAACGGCAATGCAATTGGCAATCGATGCGTTTGGACCAATTTCTGACAATGCAGGAGGAATCGCAGAAATGAGCGAACTGCCAAAAGAAGTACGCCAGAGAACCGATATTTTAGACTCCGTAGGAAATACGACTGCAGCAACCGGAAAAGGTTTTGCAATTGCGTCTGCAGCATTAACATCATTAGCATTATTCGCGGCATATGTAACCTTCACAGGAATCGACGGAATCAATATTTTCAAAGCTCCGGTTTTGGCAATGTTATTCGTTGGAGGAATGATTCCGGTTGTGTTTTCTGCTTTGGCTATGAATTCCGTAGGAAAAGCGGCAATGGATATGGTTTATGAAGTGAGAAGGCAATTCCGAGAAATACCAGGAATCATGGAAGGAACAGGAAAGCCTGAATATGCAAAATGCGTTGATATTTCCACAAAAGCGGCGTTGAGAGAAATGATGCTTCCGGGAATCTTGACCATCGGTTTCCCAATCGCAATCGTCCTTTTGGGAAAATTAGTTTACGGAGAAAATAACCAATTGATTGCAGAAATGCTTGGCGGTTATATGGCCGGAGTTACCGTTTCTGGTGTACTTTGGGCAGTTTTCCAAAACAATGCCGGAGGTGCTTGGGATAATGCTAAAAAATCTTTTGAAGCTGGTGTAATGATCAACGGAGAAATGACTTACAAAGGTTCTGACGCACACAAAGCGGCCGTGACCGGAGATACTGTCGGTGATCCGTTTAAAGATACTTCTGGGCCTTCGATGAATATTTTGATTAAATTGACTTGTTTGATAGGGTTGGTAATCGCACCAATTTTAGGCGGACATGATGCAAAGGCGGTAACTGAAGAAGTAACGGCGACAGAATTTGTGCAAGCAATTGAAGCCGAAGCTGAAGATGTACCTGTTCAAACTTCTAAGGAAGTAAGAATTGAATCAACAAAAGACGCCGACGGAAATGTAAAAGCAATCGTAACAACAATCACAGACTCAAAAGAAGATGTACAAGTTTTTGAAGGAACTGAAGCTGAGGTAAAAGCTAAGATTGAGGATTTTAAGAAGAAGTAATTTGTATTTATATATAAACGAAAAACCTCTCAAATCGAGAGGTTTTTTATTATTTGTTGGACGCTTAAAGCCTAAAGCTTTCCGCCTATTGCCAATTAAAACAATCCGTTAATCTCAGCATTAATTCTATTAATAATGTCTCCCAAATCTTCAGGATTATCAACGAAATTTATATTGTCAACATCAATAATCAAAAGTTTTCCAGCCGTATAACTTTCAATCCAAGCTTCATATCTTTCATTCAGTCGGCTCAAATAATCGATGGAAATAGAATTTTCATATTCACGTCCTCTTTTATGAATCTGGTTAACTAAATTCGGGATAGAACTTCTCAAATAAATCAACAAATCTGGACCTTCAACTAAAGTCTGCATTAAGTCAAAAAGCGATTTATAGTTTGTGAAATCACGGTTTGTCATCAAACCCATCGCATGAAGATTGGGAGCAAAAATATGTGCATCTTCATAAATAGTTCGGTCTTGAATGATATTTTGGCCACTTTCGCGAATCTGCAAAACCTGTCTGAAACGGCTGTTCAAGAAATAAATCTGTAAGTTAAAAGACCAGCGCTCCATTTGGTGGTAAAAATCATCCAAATAAGGATTGTCAACAACGTCTTCGAAGTGCGGTTCCCACTTAAAATGTTTGGCTAATAAACGGGTTAACGTTGTCTTTCCAGCTCCGATATTTCCTGCTACTGCTATGTGCATTATGGTAAAGTAATTTTATATTGATTGATTTCTTGTTCTGTAAAAATAGATAAAATTTGGTCTTTATATGAAAAACTGACAAAGCTTTTTTCATTTATTGCAATCGGAGAAAGCGAAGCATTTTCTAAATTATAGAGAAACAATCCGTTATCATTTCTGAGCAATACTTGATTGGGTGAAACAATCTGCAATTGCTTGAATTCGGGAACTTGTCCTAAGAAATTTACTTTTCCAAAGATATTTGAAACGTATAAATTTTGCTTCACGTCAATCCAATAAAAATAATTATAATCAGATTGGTAAAATTTTAAGTTGTCTTTATAAGAAGGAGTCAGTGGCTGAAACGTATTTTTCAACACATCAAAAAGGCCTAATTTTTGGGAAAGCATGTCATAAACCCATAATTTGTTTTGTGAAGCTAGGCTGACTGCTTCAGGATTTAAAGGGATTTGTAATTCAGAAAAGTTGATTTTTATCGTTTCATTTAATTGATTGTCAAGTAAGACGGCGCTTGTGAATTGTTTGTAAAACAAAACAATCTGAAGTGGATTCTGGAGGTCTATCTGATGGATTTTACCGAGCGAAACATTCTTGTAAAAAGATGATTTTCCTTCCTTTGTTTTTTTACGAAATTCATTTTCATAAATAGAATAGATGTTTCCAAAGTTGTCTTTTCCTGCAAATTGACCCAATTCCCATCTTTCTGCTTTAGAAAAAAATGGATTTATAGCAGGAAGCTGTGCTAAAGATTTCACAGACAAAAGAATGAGTAATATCGCTAAGTAGTTTTTCATCAGCAGCCAATTTACGAATAACCTTTATAATACTATTATTTTAACATAAGCTTTGTAAAAAAATCAGGTGTAATAATCATATTTGCAGTATTCAAATTAATTGATATGAAAAAAATAATTTTAGCATTGGCGGTAATTCTAGGTTCAATGCAGATTCAGGCTCAAGAATTTCAAGGCGTAGCGGTTTATGAATCAAAAACTAGCACTAGCGACATGACCGCAAGATTTAGCGGTAATCGTGATTTTACACCAGAAATGCAGAAGATGATGGAAGAGCGGATGAAAAAAATGTTGGAGAAAACTTTTATTTTGAATTTTGATAAAGCGGCATCTATTTACAAAGAAGAAGAAAAATTAGAGACTCCGGGACAGCAAAATGGCGGTTCAAGAATGATGTCGTCTATGATGGGCGGAGGCGGAACTTACTATAAAAATGTCAAAGAAAAAATATATAGTGTTGACCGCGAATTTATGGGAAAGGAGTTTTTGGTTAAAGATTCTTTATCAAAATTAGACTGGAAATTAGAAAGCGAAACTAAACAAATTGGCGGATATACTTGTTATAGAGCAACGGCTGTGAAACCAGTAAGCAAATCAGATTTCAGAAATTTCAGGCCTAAAAAGGAAGAAGAAAAGAAAGACGACAAGAAAGTTACTGAAAAAGAAAAAACTACTAATTTCATGGATAATCTTGAAATGCCAAAAGAAGTGACAATCACAGCTTGGTATGCTCCTGAGATTCCGGTAAATCAAGGCCCAGAGAATTATTGGGGATTGCCAGGTTTAATTTTGGAAGTGAGCGATGGCAAAACAGTAATTTTATGTTCGAAAATAGTTTTGAATCCAAAGGAAAAAGCAGTAATAAAAGCGCCAACAAAAGGAAAAGAAATTACTCAGAAAGAATATGATGAAACGGTTACTAAAAAAATGGAAGAAATGCGCGAGCAATTCAAAAATGGAGGTGGAAGACCAAGTTTTAGAATAGGAAATTAAAAATATAAGATATTTAAAATAAATGGCATAGATTGCAATTGCAGTTTATGCTTTTTTTTATAAAAAATTAATTGAAGATTTAATAAAAGACAAAAGCAAAAAAACAAATTATAAAATATACCTAAGAAATCAATTTATAGCCTTGGCTTCGAATATTTATAATCTGAATATTTGGGTCTAGACATAATTTTTTGCGTAGTTTGGTAATAAAAACATCCATGCTGCGGCCGTTGAAGAAATCATCATCGCCCCAGATTTTTTTCAGAATAATGGAACGGTCTAAAATTTCATTTTTATTTTCAATCAAAAGCAAGAGCAAAGAAGCTTCCCTGTGTGTTAGTGAAATTATTTTGTCAGAATGATATAAAGTCTGTTTCGTGTTATTAAAAATATAATTGCCAATTTCAAGATTTTCCTCAGTTTTGTCAGTTGAAATCCGGTTTAAAAGAGAATGAATTCTGACAATTAATTCTTCCATGCTAAAAGGTTTTTTTAAGTAATCATTGCCTCCAAGATTAAATCCTTCAACTACATCATGTGTTTGTGACTTTGCAGTCAAAAAAATAATTGGCGTTTTCTTATCGGTTTTTCTGATTTCTTTCGCAAGTGTAAAACCGTCTTTTTTTGGCATCATTACATCCAAAACTAAAATATCAGGTTTGCTTTTTAGGAATTCATTTGAAGCTTCTTCTCCGTTTTTGCAATGAATTACTTCAAAATTTCGAGTTTCTAAACTTTCTTTTATAATTTGGGCAAGGGCTGGCTCATCTTCGGCCAATACTACTTTTATTTTATCATTCATCTCGAAGCGTAGTTTTAAAGACAGTATTATTATTTGCAATCAGTTCTAGTGTGCCGCCATGTTTTTCTATGATTTTTTTCGAATAAAATAAGCCAATCCCAAAGCCTTTTACATCATGAATATTTCCTTTTGGAATGCGGTAGAATTTTTCGAAAATCTTTTCATGCTGACTTTTTTCAATTCCAGTTCCATTGTCTTCTACATAAATTTCAATTTTATTTTTATCATAGTTCAAACTAACAGAAATTTCATTTCCACCATATTTTGTAGCATTGTCAATCAAATTTGAGATTGCATTTTCTATGTGAAAATTATCTACAGAAACAATCAGTTGTTCCATTTCAGATTCAAAAGAAATTGTTTTTTCAGGACAAATCATTTTGTGCTTTTCTACTAGATTTTTTAGAAGCGTAACTAAATTTACATCATCTTTTTGTATGACCAATTTATCGGTATCAATAGAAGCGGTTTCCAATAATTTTTCAACCATAATTTCCAATTTTTTTAATTGATCGCTAGAAATATCTAAATATCGCTTTGTTTTTTGAGCGTCATTTACATCGTTAAAATTCCGTAAACCTTCAATAGCAGTCGAAACTGTCGTTATCGGAGTTTTAAATTCGTGCGTAATATTGCTAATCAAATCATTCTTGATTTCGTCGATTTTCTTCTGACGGTTAATAGTTCTAAGTAAATATAAAAGGCAGAAAATTATGGAAAGCGAAAGAAGCAGCGATAGTATAATTTCTATCATGCTTCGTTTTAAAATTAGAAGCACAGGATTTGAAAACAAGAGTTTTAATTTGTAATCTGTAGGTAAAAAAGTAGAATTTCCGACAGTATTCAACGGCAGAATCTCATTTTTATCTAAATAATAATCTTGAGTAATCGTGTCTGATTTTATTTCTTGTATCGCATATTTTATTTGGATATTTTTTCGATCTAATTCTTTCTCAAAAGCTTTTGCTATTTTATCTAATTCTATAGAATCTTGGAACATCGAAACAATGATTTTATTCGCAAAATTTTCAACTTTTGAGAGGCTGTCGACGGCTCTTTTTCCTCTTATGACTCTGACTGAAGAAAGTTCAGAAGGCCTTGATTGTGTTCGTGTAATTTGAATAGAATTCACCTTTCCTTTTAATTTACTCGAAATAGAATCATTTATTGAAAATGCTTGAGCAAAAGCTTTTGTTCTATCTGCAATTGAAGGTTTTTTTCTTGGAATATTTAAGTCTAAAGTAGTGTCTTTTATCAATTTTGGGATAGAATCAATATCTTTAATGCCATCATTTTCTAAAAAAGCCATGAAATTACTTTTAGCATCTTCAGCATAATAATGCTCAATGCTTGCATCAAAAGCAACTTGCACATCGCTCATCAAACGGCGTTCGTTTTCTGCATAATTTTTTATGTTCCAATAAATCTGAAGGCTAATTGTGGCTAAGATTGTCAGGGAAATGAAAAGTAAAATATAGTTGTAATTCTTTAATTTCATTTTTCAAAAGTATAAACAAATTACATTGAAAAAACGCTGTTAACAATCGTTAACTTTGGTTAACCAAAAGTGTGATCTTTAGTTAAGTAATTTGCAATCTAATTTAAAAACAAAAAACATGATAAAAGTAATTACCAATTTTGCAATCTTAACAACTTTGTTGAGTGTCAATTATTTAGTTGCGCAAGAATTTCACGGTCAGGCGATTTATGAATCAAAAACTTTGATGGATGACACAATGCAAATTTCAAGTCCTAATATGACTGAAGAAATGAAACAGCAGTTTAAAGAATAGATGAAAAAAGCTTTTGAGAAAACTTATGTTTTAAATTTTAATAAATATGAATCTATTTATTTTCAGGAAGAAAAATTAGAATCTCCAGGAAAAAATGGCCCTTCAAATTTTATTTTTAAAAGCAATACAGACGGCAAAAAATATAAGAATGTAAAAGAAAAAATTGAGATTTCAGAAGAAGATGATTTTGGCAAAGAATTTTTAGTAACAGATTCATTAAAAAACTGGAATTGGAAATTGGAAAATGAAACCAAAAAAATAGGAAACTATACTTGTTATAAAGCAGTTGCGATAATTCCGGTATCAGAGGAAGATAAAAAAGAATATGAAGAAAACAAAAATAAAAAAGGTGACGGCAAAACACAATTTATTACTGTTCTCGAGCCAAAAGAAGAAACTATTACAGTTTGGTATACTCTAGAAATTCCAGTAAGTCAAGGTCCAGATCAGTATTGGGGACTGCCAGGTTTAATTTTAGAAGCTAATGACGGACATACAATTTTCTTATGTTCAAAAATTACTTTAAATCCAAAAGAGAAAAAAGAAATCAAAAGGCCTAAAAAAGGAAAAAAAGTAAGCAAAAAACAATATAATGATATTTTAGAAAAGCAATTAGAAAACATGAAGGATTCTAATGGCAATATCAATATTCAAATAGGAGGTTAACACTTACAAATAAAAGAATTTTATATCTTCACCGCTCACAATTCCCATTATGCAAAAAACAGTTTCCCTTGTTGTTTTCTTACTTTTTTCATTTGCTTGTAAAGCTCAAAATATCAGATTTGAAGGATTTATTGTAGATTCAAATACTTTAGGTCTTGAAATGGCAAACGTTATGGCTATAAATCAAGCTACGAATGGCATGGATTCATATGCAATTACAAATGATAAAGGAAAATTCCAATTGTCATTAAAAGCGAATTCTTCCTATAAAATAAAAGTTAGCTTTATCGGTTTCCAGCCAAAAGAGATTGAACTTAAAACGGGGTCTGAAAATATTATTCAAAATATAGTTTTGCAGGAAGGAGTAGATTTAGATCAAGTGGAAATTGTTCATGAAATGCCAGTTTCTATCAAAGGCGATACGATAATTTATAATTCAGATTCGTTTACAAATGGAACAGAAAGAAAGCTTGGAGATATCTTGAAAAAGCTTCCGGGTGTTGAAGTAAATAAAGACGGCCAAATTGAAGTGGAAGGAAAAACGGTCTCGAAATTAATGGTTGACGGCAAAGATTTTTTTGATGGGGACACAAAATTAGGAGTGCAAAATATTCCTGCAGATGCGGTGGATAAAGTGCAAGTTTTAAGAAATTATAACGAAGTCAGCCAATTGAAAGGCCTTGAAAATAATGAGGAAAATGTGGCAATGAACATCAAGCTGAAAGCTGGTAAAAAGAATTTTTGGTTTGGAGATTTAACAGGAGGAATAGGCATTGGACACAAAGACGAACGTTATATCGCCAATCCAAAATTATTTTATTATAGTCCAAAATATAGTATAAATCTTTTAGGAAATTTTAATAATATCGGCGAGCTTCCTTTCACTTTTCAAGATTATATAAAATTTACCGGCGGTTTTCGTAACATGATGAGAAAAGGCGGTACCAATTTTAATGTAAGCTCAAATGATTTAGGAATTTCAATGATGCGAAACAATCGTGCAAAAGAAATTGAAACCCAGTTTGGCGCAGCAAATTTCAGTTACAATCCATCAAAAGCCTGGACAATAAGTGGTTTTGGAATCTTGACTTCCAGCGATACCGAAATGGAAACTAATTCTAGAAATACTTATTTAGATGCTGATGGGAATGTTGAAACTGAGCAAATTTCTGAAGAAAAATCATTGCAAAAATCAAGTCTTGGACTTTTTAAATTGAGTTCGAGTTATATTCCAAATGAGAAAGTGCATTTTGATTATGACGTGCTTTTGAAAACATCAAAGCAAGACGAAAACATGGGTTTGCTGAATAACGAAACCTCAAACGGAATCACATTAAATCAAAATATCTACACCAATAAAAAACAAAGTCCATTTTCGATAAATCAGAATTTGAACTATTATTATACGATGAATGATAAAAATGTCATTGCTTTTGAAATGCAACATGTTTATCAAGAAGAAGATCCGTTTTATAATGCGAATTTGAAATTTCAACCTTTTGATTTGTCAGGATATATTGCTGCACAAAATCGAAATGATATTAATCAAGATCGTTTTGTGAAAACTAATAAAATTGATGCAAAGCTTGATTACTACTATATGCTGACACCCAAAAGCAATATCAATTTGACTTTAGGAAATACCTATTCTTATCAAAATTTCAATTCACATATTTTTCAAGTATTAGATTCTGGAAGCAAGAACGACTTGAATGAGCCAGAAAACAATAACGACGTAAATTATGCTTTCAACGATGTATTTTTAGGATTGCATTATAAATTTATCACAGGCAAATTTACATTCAACCCAGGAGTGAGTTTTCATAGTTATTCGATGAATAATCAGCAATTAGGTTCTGATTTTAAGCGTGATTTTTTTAGAGTTTTACCTGATGTTTATGCTTTATACCAGATCAAAAAATCAGAAACGCTGACTTATAATTTCAATCTACAGAATGACTTTACAGATATTACGCAACTCGCTGAAGGTACAATTTTCTCAAGTTATAGAAGTCTTTTCCGCGGTCAGCGAAATCTTGAAAATGCATTAAGCCAAAATCATACGCTGGCTTATTTTAAATTCAATATGTTTAATCAAACCAATGTTTCTGGTCGAATTAACTATAATAGAAGAGTAGATGCGGTGAAAAGAATTGCTTCCTTTGAAGGAATAAATCAAACTTCAATACCCTTTAACTCAAATTTTGCAGATGAAAGCCTAAGCGGTTCTTTGCGTTATGGACGTTCATTTGCTAGATACTATAAAGCTTCGGTTGGCGCGTCTTTGAATTGGTCAAAACAAAATAACATTCAGGTTGTTAGAAGCACAAATGTTCAAGTTCCAACGGTAAATGAAACTTTTACACAGAATTATAATTTTAGTTTTTCTACGAATTTCAAAAATCTTCCAAGTCTTGAAGTTGGTTATGCAGTGACAATAAATGAATATCAAAATGATGTTTTTTATAATAATTCTCCGTTTGCGAACTTAGAATATTATTTTTTAGATGCGTTTTCTTTCAAGGCTGAATATGAATATAATAAATATACAAATCGTTCAAAAACAGTTGATAACCAATATGATTTTTTGGCTGCAAGTTTTTCGTATCAAAAGAAGGATAGCAAGCTTGAATACAAAATCGGAGCCACAAATCTTTTAAATACAAGAACGTTAAACGATGACAGTTTTGACCAATTTTATACAAGAACATCGCAATATCGAGTACAGCCAAGATATGTGATTTTTTCTGTAAGGTATAATTTATAATAATTCTTGTTTTTTGCTTTGCTACAATAGTAAGATTTTACTTTGGATTATTGTTTTAAATTTAAAAATTAAGGCGTTGACATTATTAAAAATAGTGTAGATTTGTTATGAAATAATCATAACCAAAAGCCCAAAAATGAATAAAATTTATCTAATAATATTACTTTTTTTCTCAACATTATCTTTTTCTCAGCATAAATTTGAGAGAGGAAGCTATATCTCGACAACGAAAGGACAAGACATTAAGCTAAATCTTAAAGAAAATAATCAATATGAATTGGTCGTTATTTATGGAGATTATGAAATCAAGAATGATACATTAAAACTTGGGACAAAAAATGCACAAGGCAATGATTTTTCTGTAGCTTTTTCATCTGATTCAAATCCAGCTTTGGGAAAAGTAAAAGTAAAATTAATTGGCAACTCAGTACTTTATTATGGAATTTATTTGGGAACACAATCAGGAAATACCGAGCCTTCCTTCAAAGCAATTTCAGAATTAATCGGCAATAACGAATATGACAAAACAGAAAGTGAATTTGAAATTAACCGCTCTGACTTTTTTTATTTGGTAAAAGAAGATTTCAATGGAGAATCAACTTTACAAAAATATACTTTGCCTAAATCTGCAAATGAAATTCAAATTCAATATGCACCAAATTATTTAGGAAGTATTCAATTGCAAGGTTTTTTGAATGAAAAAAATGAGCTGGTCGTTTCAGATAAAAATAATAAAAATCTATTGGTTTTTGTGGAAGAGAGTAAAAAGCCAAAGGCATTAGCGTCTCAGATAAATCCATTGGAAACCACAAAAAAACAAAACTGGACTTACGCAGGAAAAGAAGATCCTTATGATTATTTCGGTGCAGTTGATTCTATGGCAACTCCTGCGACAAGCTACAAATTAATTGTTCAAGATAATTTGCAGAAAGCAATCGAAATTACGAAAAAGACGCCTTCAAAATATTTAGTAATTTCATATGATCCAGATAATAAAAATGCAAAATCTGAATTCAATGAATTTATAAAAAATCAAGAATATGCCATCGGAACGTATATTTCATATGAATATGGACAAAGTGCTGAATATGATAGATACAATTATTATGCGGCTTCTGTAAAAGATAAATCTTGGGCGACAAAAAATAAAATTGCAGATAATCCATCAACGATTATTTTAGATTCAGATGGAAATATCTTGAGTCAAACAAAAGGAAATATCACTGCAAACGAAAGTCTTTTTGAAATATATTCTACCTCTGTTTTTGAGAATTTGCAAGTAGCAAAAACAATGATTGATTTAAATAAAAGTTTAAATTCAAAAGCAAAAGATGCAATTATTTTGCAAAAACTTTTGCCTCTTTCAAATACATTAGGATCGCTTTGGTCACTTTATCCGCCAGTTGCAACAACTTCGGAAGATTACACGGTTGTTCAGGAAGCTAGTGATGAAACCGCAGTTGATACTGTCGCTGCTTATCCTTATTATAGTGCAAATGAGACAGTTTACACTAAAATAAATTTTGATAAAAAGAAACTCCTTTTCGCTTGGGAAACTTTAGTGAAAAATCATTCAAAAGATTCGGCTCCAAATATGGATTTTGTAACTGTAGCATTAGCTGAAATTCAAGGAAAAGGTTTTTATAAGCAAATTTTTAATGAGGAAAGAATTTATGATGGAACAAATTTCAAGGCAATTGATTATTTGTTGAAACATTATGATGCAATTTTAGAAAAGCAAAATGAAATCTCAGGACAAGGAAATGCACTTGATTATTATGGGGATTATCCTCAAAATATTGCAACTGAGTTGCCAAATGCAATTTCAAACAATATTCTTCAATTTGGCGAACAAGCTTCTCTTGAATATCAAAATAAAATTTTAGAAGTTTATAAAAAAGTGCTTGAAAAACAGGCTGATGATTATAAATCTAAGATTGATTACTTTAGATTGCTGAATTCATTTCAGTCAACAGAAAAAACATATGTTGAAGAATATGATGCATTTTTCAATACTATTTTTAAGGGAAGTAAAAATGAAATTGAAGTTTTGGATGATGTTTTTACTAAAAATTATAATGGTTTGGATTATAATGATTGGGCTACGTTAAAAAATTCATTTTCAAATGCTTCCAATGAAGCGGCTTGGTATGTTGTTGAAAAGTCAAAAGATGCAGAATCGATTAAAAAAGCAATAAAATGGTCAGAATCAAGTTTGAGAATTGAGAAAAACAATCCTTATTATTTAGATACTTTGGCACAGCTTTATTATAAAAACGGAGAAAAACAAAAAGCAATTTCAACGCAAGAGCAAGCTTTAAAATTCTCTGAGATTATGGGAGAAGAAACTAAATCAGATCTAGAAACTGTTCTTGAAAAAATGAAAAACGGAACTTACTAGATATTTCTAAAAACAAAAAACCATCAGCTAAAACTGATGGTTTTTTATATCTAAAATTCTTTGTAATTAAATTCCAAAAGCACTTTTTACTTTATCAACAAAGTCTAATTTTTCCCAAGTAAACAACTCAACAGTAACTGTTTTTTCTTCACCATTCGGAGTCCTGAACGTTTTTGTAACCGTTTCAGGAGTTCTTCCCATGTGTCCGTAAGCAGCAGTTTCGCTATAAATTGGGTTTCTTAATTTCAGTCTTTGCTCGATGAAATAAGGACGCATGTCAAACAATTCTTCTACTTTTTTAGCAATCTCACCATCCGTAAGATTTACTTTTGAAGTTCCATAAGAATTAATGTAAATCCCCATTGGTTTTGCAACTCCAATTGCGTAAGAAACTTGAACTAAAATTTCTTCAGCAACGCCTGCAGCAACAAGGTTCTTAGCAATGTGGCGTGTTGCATAAGCAGCACTTCTGTCCACTTTACTTGGATCTTTTCCTGAGAAAGCGCCGCCACCGTGAGCACCTTTTCCGCCATATGTGTCAACGATAATTTTTCTTCCTGTCAAACCAGTATCTCCGTGAGGACCTCCAATTACGAATTTTCCAGTTGGATTGATGTGATATTGAATTTTGTCATTGAACAAATGTGCATACGCCGGATTGTTTTTGATAATTCTCGGAATCAAAATTTCTACCAAATCTTTCTTGATTTTTGCAAGCATCACGGCCTCTTCATCAAAATCGTCGTGTTGTGTAGAAATTACGATAGCATCGATTCTAACAGGTTTATTGTTATCATCATACTCTAAAGTTACTTGTGATTTTGCATCCGGACGAAGATATTTGATTTCATTGTCTTCACGACGCAAAACAGCTAATTCTTGCAATAATTTATGTGAAAGATTTAAAGCTAGAGGCATAAAATCTTCCGTTTCGTTTGTTGCATAACCAAACATCATTCCTTGATCACCAGCACCTTGATCTTCTTTGCTGGCTCTATCAACTCCTTGATTAATATCTTGAGATTGCTCGTGAATAGCAGATAAAACACCACAAGAATTTGCCTCAAACATGTATTCGCTTTTTGTGTAACCAATTTTTTTAATTACATCACGAGCGATTTGTTGAACGTCTAAATATGTTTTTGATTTAACTTCTCCTGCCAAAATAACTTGTCCGGTCGTTACCAAAGTTTCACAAGCTACTTTTGAATCGGCATCAAAAGCCAAGAAATTATCGATTAGCGCATCTGAAATTTGGTCAGCAATTTTATCTGGATGTCCTTCACTAACAGACTCTGACGTAAATAAATAAGCCATAAAAATTTTATTTTTTTTTGGAATCAGAAAATTTGTCGGAAAGGCTAAAGGAGAGTTTTTCTGCTTTAGCATTTTTTAAATTTTAAATTTATTTCAGAATCTTTTTTGTGTAAGATCTCAGCTAAATTAAAAACTAGAGGTTGCAATCAGTACAAATTTTTCCTCTTCTTGATTTCGACTGCAAATGTATGAAATGGAATTGACTTGCAAATTATTCTTAACTTTTTTTTCTGCCAAATGTTAAAATATAAAAAAATAAATACGTAGTATTTAAATATATATACCAAGCTTTCGAAATGTTAAAGTTTTATTTTTTTTATTGCAAATCCAAAAATAGTTCTGAAGTTTGCATCATCAAAATGTAACAAAAATGAAAACTATTATTTGTCATATGTACTGCAAGATGTGGAAAATTTCCGCAGAGCGTATTATTGCCAAATTTTAATTTTTTAAAATATAGCAAAAAGCCTCTGCCGAAAAGCAGAGGTTTTTTTTTGGAAATAAATCAAGAATTAAAAATACCAGAATTGAAATTCTCTATTAACTAACCCAAACCATTTCAATTCTCCTCCTCAAAAATTATTTTTTTGGGGAGGTTAAAAAAAGATAGAAGATGAACACGACGATGATAATTTGCTGTAAAAAACATATGTGGATTTATTGCCACCTAAAATTCCATTGCCAAAAGACAACGACTTAATCTCTGTTTATATTCATGTGTAAAGTCCTTTTGGTAAGCCAGCCAAAAGGACTTTTTTATTTTATCAAAATACTCAATTAAAAATCTCAATACTTAAAATTATGAAAACGATAAATGTTTTAGGATACTCAAGAAACAACGAGCAGTTCGTTGTAAAAACTCAAAATGCCGACGTGAGAATCAGCAATAACGCTAGATTTCCTGAATTGGAAGGGCCAAATCCTTTTGAATATATCCTCGCAGGATTAGCTGGATGCATTAATGCTGTGGGCCAAAATGTGGCTGCTGATTTAGGAATTGATTTAAAATCATTGCAAGTAGAAATCACAGGAACTGTAAGCCAAGAAGAAAGAATTGGTTTCAATAAAATTGAAATCATATTAAAGCCAAGTACAGATGTTTCTCTGAAAACACTCCAAGTATGGTTGAAATCTGTACAGCAAAAATGCCCTATTTATGATAATTTGGTCAATCCCACACCAGTCGAATTGATTTTATTCAAAGAATATAATTATGCCGCTTAAGGCATAAGTTACAATCGTTAGTTTGTTTTATTTGTTTGTTTGTTGAAAAGACTGCTTTTGATCGCCAGTCAAAAGCAGTTCTTTTTTTATTTAGGCAATAGAAGGCAAAAGCCAAAAGTCCCAAACAGTAACTATCAACCATCAACTAAAAACTATCAACTATGAGAATAAATATCATCCTTTTCGGAATCGAAACCATCGGAAGTTCCTTGATAAACCAAATACTTTCCAATCAAAATTCCTTCCTTTCAAGTAAAAATCTCGAAGTAAGACTTCCAATAATTACCAATTCCACCGTCGCTTTCTTCGAAAAACCAACAGTGAAAAATTCTTGGGAAGCCAATTTCATCCAATTCGGAATTCCCTTCAAAGTCGAAGACATCATCAATTTTGTCCAAGAAAATAAACTCGAAAATCTAATAGCAATCGATACAACAGAAACCGATAATTTGCTTCCAGAATATTTCGAATTGCTTCAAAATGATTTCGATATCATCAGCATAAATCCAACAATAGAAACACTTCCGACTGATTTCAATGCATCAATAAACGCCAACTTAAAGAAATTCGGAAAAGATTTCTTCTTCATAAATCCAACAAAAAAAGAAACGCTTTCAGAAACTATTCTGAAAAAAATCATCCAAATCGCTGAAAAGCCAGAATTAAAAATCGCAATATAATTTCTCCAGCTATTGCAAAACACAAACATATTGCATTACTTTGCAGTGTTCATAAACATATTGACAGTTATCACGAAAGGCAGAGGGAATAGACCCGATGAAGCCTTAGCAACCCTTTAGCTTAAAGAAGGTGCTACATTCTATCCGCATCGCGGAAAAGATAACAAGCGAATAAAACCTAGGTTTTTCCTCACTTTCTTGACAACATATCGATATTTATAATTTTTTTTAGAAGCGAATGGTCGTTGCTTTTTCAGCAATCCATTTTCCCGCTTTCCGCTGCAATAAAAAAATTTCTAAAGAAGAAATTTTTTTGATTTCCGCTGCAATCGGGGCTATCTGAGAAAAGGTATTGAACTTTTGGTTTCAACAGAACCATTGTGTAACAATTAGTACCGAAAAAAAAATGTCAGACATACATAAAGCAATTTCCGAAAGAATCCTCGTCCTCGACGGCGCGATGGGAACAATGCTCCAGCGCTATAATTTCTCTGAAGAAGATTTCCGTGGCGAAAGATTCAAAGATTTCCCACATCCGTTAAAAGGAAACAACGATTTATTGTCGTTGACCCAACCTCAAGCGATAAAAGATGTGCACCGCCAATATTTTGAAGCCGGTGCCGATATCGTGGAAACAAACACCTTTTCAGGAACCACAATCGGAATGGCAGATTACCATCTCGAAGATTTGGTCTATGAATTAAACTATGAATCCGCAAAATTAGCCAAAGAAGTCGCTGACGAATTCACCGCAAAAAATCCAGACAAACCTCGTTTCGTCGCAGGTTCCATCGGACCAACGAACAGAACCGCAAGCATGTCGCCAGACGTAAACGATCCGGGTTACAGAGCCGTGACTTTTGATGATTTGAGAATTGCTTACAAACAGCAAGTCGAAGCTTTGATTGACGGCGGTTCAGATATTTTATTGGTAGAAACAATTTTCGATACTTTAAATGCAAAAGCCGCACTTTTTGCTATCGAAGAAGTAAAAGAAGAAAGAAACTTGAATATCCCAATTATGGTTTCTGGAACAATTACCGATGCTTCCGGCAGAACACTTTCCGGTCAAACCGTAGAAGCTTTTTTGATTTCCATTTCGCACATCCCTTTATTAAGCGTCGGATTTAATTGCGCTTTAGGAGCCGATCAATTGAAACCTTATTTGCAACGACTTTCTCATAATACCTCATTTAATATTTCGGCGCACCCAAATGCTGGCTTGCCAAACGCTTTTGGTCAATACGACCAAACTCCAGAAGAAATGCAGGTTTTGATCAGAGAATATCTTGAAGATAATTTGATCAATATCATAGGAGGATGTTGCGGGACAAACCCAGAACACATTCGCCTGATTGCTGAAGTTGCAAAAGAATATTCACCGAGAATCGTAGAACCAGTATAGCATTCCTGCAAGGTTTTCAAAACCTTGTAGGTATAAAAAGAGCAAAGTAGAATAGCAATTCCAAGAAAAAAACAAACCTACAAGGTTTTAAAAACCTTGCAGGATAAAGAAGAAGAACACAAAATGGCAGATGTCGATTGTAAGAAACATTTAAAACTATCAGGCCTTGAGCCTTTAATCATAACAACCGAAAGTATTTTCGTGAACGTTGGCGAGCGTACAAACGTAACCGGTTCTCGAAAATTCTTACGTTTAATAAAAGAAGAAAAATACGAAGAAGCTTTAGATATCGCCAGAGCGCAAGTGGAAGGTGGCGCACAAATCATCGATATCAATATGGATGAAGGAATGCTTGACGGTGTTCATGCAATGACTACTTTCTTGAATTTAATCGCTTCTGAACCTGATATTTCTCGTGTTCCTGTGATGATTGATAGTTCCAAATGGGAAATTATTGAAGCAGGTTTGAAAGTGGCCCAAGGAAAAAGCGTTGTCAATTCTATCAGTTTGAAAGAAGGCGAAGAAAACTTTATCCGTCAGGCAAAATTGATTAAAAAATATGGTGCCGCAGTAATCGTGATGGCATTTGATGAAGTTGGTCAAGCCGATAATTATGATAGAAGAATTGAAATCTGCAAAAGATCATATGATGTTTTGGTGGACAAAGTCGGATTTCCCGCGGAAGATATAATTTTCGATCCAAATATTTTTCCAGTCGCAACCGGAATGGAAGAACACCGCCAAAATGCCATCGACTTTTTCCGAGCTACAAAATGGATTAAAGACAATCTTCCGTATGCAAGTATCAGCGGAGGCGTGAGCAATGTTTCGTTTTCGTTCCGCGGAAACGACAGAGTTCGTGAAGCAATGCATTCCGTTTTTCTATATCACGCCATCAATAACGGAATGACGATGGGAATCGTAAATCCAGAAATGCTGGAGATTTACGACCAAATTCCGAAAGATTTATTAGAACACGTTGAAGATGTTTTGCTCGACAGAAGAGACGATGCAACCGAAAGATTGCTGACTTTTGCCGAAAATATCAAAGGCGACACTAAAGAAGTTACCGAAAAACAAGCCCAAGAATGGCGCTCATTTCCAATACAAGAAAGATTGACGCACGCTTTAGTCAGAGGAATCGACGAATTTATTGAAATTGATATTGAAGAAGCGCGACAATTAGCCACAAAACCAATTGAAGTTATCGAAATCAATTTGATGACAGGAATGAACGTAGTAGGAGATTTATTTGGAAGCGGAAAAATGTTCTTGCCACAAGTGGTGAAATCGGCAAGAGTTATGAAAAAAGCCGTTGCGTATTTGCTACCTTTTATAGAAGCAGAAAAACGCCCCCCAGCCCCCAAAGGGGGAGTTAAGACTGCTGAGTATTGGCAGACTGCTGATCCATTTAATTATGGATTATTGAAAAATTATGCTTTTGAAATGAGAAATAAACCTACGGAAGCTGAAAAGATTTTGTGGTTTGCTTTGAGTGGAAAAAAATTAGGAGGATTTAAATTTAGAAGACAGCATATTATAGGAAGTTATATTGCTGATTTTATATGTCTAAAAGAAAATTTAATTATTGAAGTTGACGGAGGAATTCACCAATTGCCAGAAAACCAAGCCTCTGATGAAGAAAGGACAAAATGGTTAAATAACGAAGGTTACCGAGTGGTAAGATTTACCAACGAAGAAATTCTATTCAAGACAGAAAAATCTTTAGATAGGATTTTGGCAATCTTGGAAGCTCCCCCTTCGGGGGCGGGGGGGGCGGGAAAAGTGCTGATGGCAACTGTAAAAGGCGACGTTCACGACATTGGAAAAAATATTGTAGCTGTAGTTTTAGGTTGTAATAATTATGAAATTATAGATTTGGGCGTAATGGTGCCACCAGAAAAAATCATCCAAATTGCCATTGAAGAGAAAGTTGATATCATCGGTTTAAGCGGATTAATCACGCCGTCTTTAGATGAAATGGTTTATTTGGCAAAACAGATGGACAAGATGAACGTCAGCATTCCGATTATGATTGGCGGCGCGACAACTTCACGAGCGCATACGGCTGTGAAAATTGCTCCTGAATATAGAGAAACTGTTGTTCACGTGAACGATGCTTCTCGAGCTGTTACTGTTGCTGGGAATTTGATAAATAAAAATACAAATCAAGCTTATTTCAAAAGTCTTCGTTCAGAATATGATGAACTTCGTGAGGGGTATTTGAACCGAAGCCGCGACAAGAATTTCCATACGATTGAAGAAGCTCGAAAAAACAAACTAAAATTAGATTGGGATAATTTCAAACCCGTAAAACCGAATTTTATCGGAGCAAAAACCATCGAAGTAAAATTGGATGAATTAGTTGATTTTATTGACTGGACGCCATTTTTCAGAACTTGGGATTTACACGGAAAATATCCAAATATCTTAACAGACGAAGTTGTTGGCGAACAAGCCGTGATTTTGTTCAACGATGCCCAAAAAATGCTAAAGCAAATGCTTGAAGAAAATTGGCTTGAAGCAAAAGGAATTTACGGAATTTTTCCCGCGAATCAAATTAACGATGACGACATTGAATTGTTTGATGAAAACGGAAAACATCTGCAGACTTTCTTGACATTAAGACAGCAATCGGCAAAAACAAAAGGCGCACCAAATATTGCATTGTCTGATTTTATTGCTCCAAAAGATTCTGGAATTACAGATTATATGGGCGCTTTTTGCGTGACAACCGGTTTTGGAGTGGATGAAAAAGCATCTGAATTTGAGAAAAATTTAGACGATTATAACTCGATTATGGTGAAAGCTTTGGGCGACCGTTTTGCCGAAGCTTTCGCCGAATATTTGCACAAAAAAATCCGTAAGGAAATCTGGGGTTATGCTTCTGATGAGGTTTTGAATAACGAAGCTTTAATTAAAGAAGAATACAAAGGAATTCGTCCCGCGCCAGGATATCCGGCATGTCCAGACCATTTGGAAAAGCCAACCATTTGGAAATTATTAAACGTGGAACAAGAAATCGGAGTGACTTTGACCGAAAGTATGGCGATGTGGCCAGCTTCATCCGTGTCAGGATATTATTTCGGAAACCCAGAAAGCAAGTATTTTGGCTTAGGAAAAATTAAAAAAGACCAAGTCGAAGATTACGCAAAACGCCGAAATGTTTCTTACGATTACGCCGAAAAATGGCTGAATCCAAATATTGCAGACTAAACAAGTCATAAAGTCAAAAGTCATAAAGTCGTAAAGCACTTTTGACTTTCGACTTTCAAACTTTAAGACCTAAAAACAAATGAAAGTAACCGAACATATAGAAAAAGCAAACGGAAAACCATTGTTTTCCTTCGAAATATTGCCTCCTTTGAAAGGCCAAAACATTCAGTCGATTTTTGACAGCATTGATCCGTTGATGGAATTTAATCCGCCATTTATTGATGTGACTTATCACCGTGAAGAATACGAATACAAAGAATTGCCAAGCGGTTTATTGGAAAAAAAAGTTGTAAAAAAACGTCCTGGAACTGTTGGGATTTGTTCTGCAATACAAAATAAATACCAAGTTGATGCAATTCCGCACATTCTTTGTGGCGGATTTACGAAGGAAGATACAGAGAATTTCTTGATTGATTTAGACTTTCTCGGAATCCAAAACGTAGTCGCTTTGCGCGGTGATGCCGTTAAAAATGAAACGTATTTCAAGCCAGAAAAAGAAGGAAATCATTATGCAACAGAATTAGTAACGCAGATTTCCAACCTAAATAAAGGAATGTATCTCGATGATGAATTGCAAAATTCTTCTGCCACAAATTTCTGCATCGGCGTGGCCGGATATCCTGAAAAACATATGGAAGCACCAAGTTTGGACAGCGATATTTATTTCTTGAAACAAAAAATCAAAAACGGAGCCTCCTATATTATTACCCAAATGTTTTTTGACAACAAAAAGTTCTTCGAATTTGTTGCCAAATGCAGAAAAGAAGGAATTACAGTTCCAATTATTCCGGGTTTGAAGCCAATTGCTACCAAAAAACAACTGAATTTGGTACCACACCGTTTTAAAGTTGATATTCCAGATGAGCTGATTATGTCAGTCGTTCGTGCAGAAACACCGGAAGCCGTGAAGCAAATCGGAATCGAATGGTGCATAAATCAAAGCAAAGAATTAATCAAAGAAGGAATTCCGGTTTTGCATTATTATTCGATGGGAAAAGCGGAAAATATCAAGGCGATTGCCAAGGAAGTATTTTAACAAATCCTTGCAAGCTTATTTTAAATGGCTATTTTTGGCAATGCTAATCCGAAACAAATAGTGTTGCCAAAAAATATCCGTTTATTGATTCTTCTCATTTCCGCAATGGCTTTTTCGCAAGAGCAAAACGGAAAATTTACTATAGATGCCAATTATTTCTACGGAAATATTTTGCCACATAACAACACGATCCGTCATTTAATTACTGAACATCCTGACGGAATTTTAATCAGTTTCAACAAGAAAACTTTTGGAAATAAAGAATGGGAATCGACTTATAATTTCCCGGATTATGGTGCTTCATTTCATTATGAAAATACGAAAAATGAAATTTTAGGTGATCTCTATGGACTTTACGGTCACTATAATTTCTACTTTTTAAACCGCAATTTAGTTTTTCGAATCGCTCAAGGAATTGCTTATAATACAAATCCTTATGATAAAGAAACTAATTTTAGAAATTTAGCTTACGGTACAAAATGGATGCCTTCGACTTATTTCATGTTGAATTATCAAAAGGAAAATTTCATTAACAATTTCGGAATTCAAGCGGGTTTGAGTTTTTTTCACCATTCTAATGCCAATATTCAATCACCAAATACAAGTACGAATACTTTAGCAATAAATCTTGGCGTAAATTATTCTTTTGATAAAAGCGAGCAAAGACAACGGTTTACAAAAGTTTATGACACTATTATAAATTATAAACAGCCAATCAAATTCAATATTTCTTTCCGCACCGGAATCAATGAAAGCGATATCATCGGAAGCGGACAATTTCCGTTTTACGTGCTTTCTTCAAATATTGACAAACGACTTTCAAGAAAAAGTGCACTTCAATTTGGGACTGATTTTTTTGCATCAAGATATCTCGAAGAATATATAAGATTTAAATCGGCAGCTTATCCAAATGAAAATATTGATAGAAATACAGATTATAAGAGAGTCGGCATTTTTGTTGGACATGAACTCTTTGTAAACCGATTTTCTGTTGAAACACAAATTGGATATTATGTGTATTCACCTTTCGATTATCTCGGTCCGTTTTATCAAAGAGTCGGATTGAAATATTATTTTACGGATAAAATTTTTGCATCAATGGCATTAAAAACACACGGTGCAAAAGCAGAAGGATTAGAATTTGGCGTAGGAATTCGATTGTAATTAGTATTTTAAAGATGACAAAAACTATATTTAAAACCATAATATTTCTATTTTCAATAACACTTTTTTCTTGTGATTCAGAAAATGCAAACGACTGTTTTCAAACCTCAGGAACCAAAATCACAAAAGAATTTGAAGTAGAGAATTTCGATAAAATCAATATTTCGCAAGGAATTGAATTGATCATAAAAGAAGGCCCAGAAACAAAAGTAATAGTAGAATCTGGACAAAATTTAATGAATGGAATCACCGCAGAAGTTTCTGAAGGACAATTGTTTTTAAGAAATTCAAACGGTTGCAATTGGGTAAGAGATTACAACGACACAAAGGTTTATGTCACAACCCCAACTTTAGTAAATGTATATTCTTCGTCGCAATTTGCCGTAAAATCAGATGGCATTTTGAATTTTCCCTATTTAAATTTTCAATCCGGAGTATTCACAAACACAGCTTCGGGAACATTTGAAGTAGCAATAGATTCCAATATTTTAACAATCGATGACAACGAATCTTCTTACTTTAAAATCAGCGGAAACGTCACAACTTTGCACGTAAATTTCTATGACGGAAATGCTCGCTTTGACGGATCAGATTTGATTGCAAACGAAGTTACTTTTTTTCAAAGAAGTTCAAATGATATTATCGTGCATCCAATAGATAAAATATCAGGAACCCTTTACAGCACCGGAAACGTGGTCTTAAAAAACACACCGCCAATCATTGAAGTAACTCAATTATACCAAGGACATTTGGTTTATCCTTAAGATAGAATTAGTGAATTTGTGGCAAAAAAAATCTGTGTTTTATTTCCGAGTAGCATCTCTGAAAATAGCTTCCAAATTCTTATTCTTCAAATTCAATTGCAACGTTTTCAACCCATTTTCATGCGCAAAATCAAAAATCGCCGGACGCATATCTGTTGAAGTCGAAAAAGTCAATTCCCAAATCATATCGTGCGTATTCACAAGCGAACTCAAATTCGGAATCGTTTTCAACAGTTGTTCTTCTACTTTATAATCAAATTCCACTTCAATAACCTGCTCATTTTCATTTTTCAAGTTGCCGATTTTCTTATCCGTAACCAATTTTCCTTGGTTGATGATAATCACGCGGTCGCAAATCGCTTCCACTTCCTGCATAATGTGCGTGGAAAGAAAAACCGTTTTATCTTTCCCAATATTTTTAATCAATTCGCGAATTTCTACCAACTGATTTGGATCTAAACCAGTCGTCGGTTCGTCTAAAATCAAAACATCTGGATTATGAAGCAGAGCTGTCGCTAATCCAACTCTTTGACGATAACCTTTCGATAATTGCCCAATTTTTTTATGACTTTCTGGCGTCAAACCAGTCATTGTAATCACTTCTTCAATTCGAGATTTTGCCACTTTATAAACATCGGCATTGAACGCCAAATATTCACGCACATATAAATCCAAATATAAAGGATTGTGTTCTGGCAAATAACCAACCGATTTCTGAACGTCTTTTTGAGAAGTCGAAACATCAAAACCATTCACCGAAGCTTTTCCAGAATCGGCCGTAATAAAAGTCGTAAGGATTTTCATCAGCGTCGATTTTCCAGCACCATTCGGACCTAAAAATCCAACGATTTCGCCCTTTTGAATCGAAAAAGAAATGTTATCCAAAGCTTTCTGGCTTCCGTAATTTTTTGAAATTGATGTAACTTCGATTGACATAATTTGTGATTTTGAACAAAAGTAATAAAAATGAGTTATGAATTGTATCTGACGAAAAATTAAAACGGTTTCTTAATCGTTGTAGTCTAAATATTTTCTAAAATTTTAAAAGCTTTTGTAAAACCTAAAACAAAATTTTCTACTTTAGCCAAATAACAAAACAAAAAAATGCAAAGCAACCGTTTTTATTTTAGCAATTCTTTTTATTTCTGGAAACAGAAACGGGATTGTCGTGTTGTTATCTAAATAGAAAATATTTATAAAATCAATATAAAAATCCCGACTCACATCGGGATTTTTTTTTGCCCAAAATGTATGGAAACAAAAATTGCAATTCAAGGAATCAAAGGTTCGTTTCATCACCAAGTTGCCAACGAATATTTCAGCGAAAGCTTGGAGTTAGACGAATGTATGTCGTTTGATGCCTTGGTAAACAGCCTTGTCGGAAATAAAACACAGAAAGCTGTGATGGCTTTGGAAAATTCAATTGCGGGTTCGATTATTCCAAATTACGCTTTGATTGACAGAAACAATTTGCATATCATCGGCGAATATTATTTGGATATTCATATGAATTTGATGGTTTTGCCTGGGCAGAAAATTGAGGACATTACGGAAGTGCATTCGCATCCAATCGCGCTTTTGCAATGTGGAGAGTTTTTTAAAAAGTATCCGCATATCAAATTGGTGGAAAGTGGTGACACGGCAGAAACAGCTCAAAGAATTCAAGAAAACCAATTGAAAAATATTGCGGCTGTTGCAAGCCCGATTGCAGCAGAAATGTTTGGTTTGGATATTTTAGCAGCCGGAATTCATACGATAAAAAGCAACAAAACACGCTTCGTAATTTTAAAAACGCAGAACAAAGTTTTGCCAAAAGAAGAAATCAACAAAGCGTCGATAAAATTTGAGTTGGATGACACGCCGGGAAGTTTGGCCACAATTTTAAACGTAATGAACAACTGCAAATTGAACCTGACAAAAATCCAGTCGATGCCGATAATCGAAAGTCCGTTTCAATATTCTTTTTTCGTGGATGTGGTTTTTGAAAAGTACAAACATTATGAAAAAGCAAAATCGATTTTGGAATTAATGACCACGCATTTCAAGGTTTTGGGCGAATATAAAAACGGAAGAAAAAGCTAAGATTATGAGCAATACAATTTTAAATATCGATGTAGTTCCAGGAAAAGGATTCGCAAACCGATTAAATACGGTAGAAGAATATTACTTTTCAAGAAAACTTCGTGAAGTGCGCCAGATGATTTCCGAAGGAAAACCGGTCATCAATATGGGAATCGGAAGTCCAGATTTGGCACCGCCGAAAACCGCAATCGAAGCTATGAAAAATGCGATGGATGATGACAAAGCGCACGAATATCAAAGTTATCAAGGCTTGCCAGAATTGCGAAAAGGGATTGCAGATTTCTACAAAACACAATTCAATGTTTCGTTAGATATCAATTCAGAAATTTTGCCTTTGATGGGTTCGAAGGAAGGAATTATGCACATTTCACTAGCTTTTTTAAACGAAGGCGACGAAGTTTTGATTCCGAATCCGGGCTATCCGACTTATTCTTCCGTGACGAATTTGGTTGGAGCAAAATCAATTTTCTATGATTTACTGGAAGAAAATAATTGGCAACCGAATTTAGAATTGCTCGAAAAACAAGATTTGTCTAAGGTAAAATTGATGTGGATTAATTACCCAAACATGCCTACCGGAGCGAGTGGAAATTTGGAATTATTCGAAAAATTAATTGCTTTTGCAAAGAAACACCAAATCATTTTGGTCAATGATAATCCATATAGTTTTGTTTTGAACCAAAATCCAATGTCGATTTTTCAAGTCGAAGGCGCAAAATATATTGCATTGGAATTAAATTCTTTGAGCAAAACTTTCAATATGTCAGGTTGGCGAATCGGGATGGTTTCTGGAAAATCAGAATTTATCGATGCCATCTTAAAAGTAAAAAGCAATATGGACAGCGGGATGTTTTACGGAATCCAAAAAGGCGCGATTGAAGCTTTAAAATGCGGAAAAGAATGGTTTAATGCGCAAAGTGAAATTTATGAAAAAAGGAGAAATCTGATTTTTCAATTGGCTGAAAAACTGAATTGTAAGTTTGATAAAAAGGCCGTAGGAATGTTCGTTTGGGCAAAATTACCAGAAGGAATAAAATCTTCCGAAGAATTTATAGATAAAATTTTAATAGAAAAAAATATCTTCATCACACCGGGAACTATTTTCGGAAGCAACGGCGAAGGTTATATCCGGTTTTCATTATGTATTACCGAAGAAAAAATCACGGAAGCAATTGGAAGGCTTTAAAAAAATAACCGCAGATTCGCAGATGAAAAAATCATAAAATCTGCGGTAAAACTAAAAACGAAATAATAACTAACTTTGGAAATCCAAAGAAATACCAAAAAGAAAATGGAAAATTCAAAACAATTAAGAACGTGGTTAGATGATTTCAATTTATCACATCCGCTAGTAATCGCAGGACCTTGCAGTGCAGAAACCGAAGAACAAGTACTGAAAATTGCACACGAATTAAAAGATTCTGACGTCAGCATTTACCGCGCGGGAATTTGGAAACCAAGAACACGTCCGGGTGGTTTTGAAGGCGTTGGTGCCATCGGATTAAAATGGTTGCAAAAAGCAAAAGCCGAAACAGGATTGCTGATGGCGACAGAAGTGGCGAACGCAAATCACGTGCAATTGGCTTTGGAACACGATATCGACGTTTTGTGGATTGGCGCGAGAACGACCGTAAATCCGTTTGCGGTTCAAGAAATTGCGGATGCTTTGAAAAATACAGACAAAATCGTCTTGGTAAAAAATCCGGTAAATCCAGATTTGGCTTTATGGTTGGGTGGTGTGGAACGTTTGTACAATGCCGGAATCAAGAAATTAGGCGTGATTCACAGAGGGTTTTCAACTTACGAAAAAACAAAATACAGAAATATTCCGGAGTGGCAATTGGCGATTGAATTGCAGAATCGTTTTCCAGACTTGCCTTTGATTTGCGACCCTTCACACATTACCGGAAAGCGTGATATGATTCAGGAAGTTTCGCAACAAGCACTTGATTTAAATTACGACGGACTAATTATTGAAACGCATATTGATCCAGATAATGCTTGGAGCGACGCTGCGCAACAAGTAACTCCGACGAAATTAAAGCAGATTTTTGAAGATTTGAAAGTTAGGAAGGAAACTGAAGAAGGTTCTGATTACAACCAAAATTTAAATAGACTTCGCATAGATATTGATGAATATGATGCAAAATTATTGGAGATTTTAGGCAAAAGAATGATTATTGCCGACAAAATTGGAGCGTTAAAAAAAGAGAAAAACGTAGCTGTTTTACAAAATAAAAGATGGAATGAAATCTTAGGAAAAATGATTCTTGAAGGAGAAGAAAAAGGTCTAAGCGAAGAATTTATTCTGAGAATTTTCAAGGCGATTCACCAAGAAAGTATCAGTCACCAAGAGAAAGTTTTGAATCATTAAATGGTTTACAAATAAAATTTTAGAGGATGAAATTACGCTGTTCACAAGTAAATAGCGTAATTTTGCCATCTTAAATAAATTCAGCTATAAATAAATTCTGAATTCTAAAATCATAAATCTGAATGACAGGAACCGTTTATAAATCTACAGGAAGTTGGTACACCGTGAAATCGGAAGCAGGTGATTTCATCGAATGTCGAATCAAGGGTAAATTCCGCATGAAAGGAATTAAGAGTACAAATCCAATTGCCGTGGGCGATATCGTAGATTATGAATTGGAAGAATCTTCAGATAAAACTACTGGAACAATTCATCACATTCACGAAAGAAAGAATTATATCGTTCGGAAATCAGTGAATTTGTCGCATCAAATGCATATTATTGCTTCCAATTTAGATTATGTTTTCTTGCTGATTACGGTAAATAATCCACCCACGACTTTTAATTTTATCGACAGATTTTTGGTAACTGCTGAAGCTTATGGCATTGAAACCATCTTGGTTTTCAATAAAATCGATACTTTAAAAGACGATACACTTGACGAACAACTTTATATGCAGTATGTTTATCAGCAAATTGGCTATAAATGTCTGCGAGTTTCCGCTGCAGAAAGTAAAGGAATCGAAGAATTAAAAGAATTAATGATCGGAAAAACCACCATGTTTTCAGGACATTCGGGCGTGGGAAAATCGACTTTAGTCAATGCGATGGAACCAAGTTTGCATTTGAAAACCAAAACAATTTCCGAACAAAGCATGCAAGGCCAACATACTACGACTTTTGCTGAAATGTATGATTTATCCTTTGGAGCTCAAATTATCGACACGCCTGGAATCAAAGGTTTCGGAATTGTGGATATGGAAAAATCTGAAATCAGCGGTTATTTTCCTGAGTTTTTTAAACTTAAAGATCAATGTAAATTCAATAATTGCTTGCACAAGGAAGAACCAAAATGTGCAATTAAAGAAGCTTTGGAAAGAGATGAAATTTCTTGGACGCGTTACAATAGTTACTTGAAAATTCTAGAAGGAGACGACGAACATTACCGCACTGATGATTTTGCCAACGAAAGAGCAGAAAGTGACGAAAACAGGAATAAACAATAGCAAAGTTACTAAGTTTTGCCTAAACTTTAGACACAAACCCTTTACCAAAAATGAAAGCTGTAATCCAAAGAGTTTCTCAAGCATCCGTTACAATTGAAGGAGCAAAAGTAAGTGAAATCTCAAAAGGCTTGCTTGTTTTATTGGGAATTGAAGATGCAGATTCTCAGGAAGATATTGCTTGGCTTTCTGGAAAAATTGTAAGCCTCAGAATTTTTGGAGATGAAAATGGCGTCATGAATTTGTCGGTAAAAGATATTGATGGCGACATTATTGTGGTCAGCCAATTTACGCTTCAAGCATCTACAAAAAAAGGAAATCGTCCTTCTTACATTAAAGCTTCAAAACCAGAAATTGCAATTCCGTTATATGATAATTTTGTGAAGCAAATGGAAGTTCATTTAGGAAAGAAAATTCAGACAGGCAAATTTGGTGCTGATATGAAGGTTTTACTCTTAAACGATGGTCCTGTGACGATTACAATTGATACCAAAAATAAAGAATAAAATTTGGAATTTAAATTTAAACAATTACTTTTGAAGAAAATTTAACTTTTCTTTATGAAACAATTTATAACCCATTTAGCCTTATTATTTACGTTTTTTACTTCATTTTCGCAAAGCATTGACTATGCTTTCAGCACAATTCCTCCAGATTTAAAAGAAAATGCAAACGCAGTTGTTCGTTTGAGACAGCGCAATGTGAACGTTACCTCTAGAAAATCAATGACGATTACTACAAAAGATGTCGTTACTGTTCTCAACGAAAAAGGACTTTCGCACATGGGAGCCTCAGAATATTTTGATAATTCTACTAAAATTAAATCTATAGAAGCAGTAATATTAAATGCTTTTGGAAAAGAAATCAAAAGAATCAAAAGGAAAGATTTTAAAGAGATTTCGGTTTCTGAAGGTTCGATAATTACTGATAATAAACTACTTTATTTGGATTACACACCAACAGAATATCCATTTACATTAATTTTTCAAAGTGAAATTGAAAGTGCAAATACAGCATTTATACAAACTTGGTTTCCTATTCAAAACCATTATGAAAGTATTGAAAAAGCAGTAATTAATGTTAGTTGCATTGCAGAGCTAGGATTTAAATATAAAGAAAATAATATTCAAGGAAATGTGAATATTCTAAAAGAAGACCGTTCTAATGGAGTTTCGTTCATAGCTTCAGGTTTGATTGCCTTAAAAAATGAGGATTATTCGCCTTCATTTAATACGTATGCTCCAAATGTAATGATGGGCTTAGATTTATTTTATTTGGAAGGAGTAGAAGGAAATGCGAAAAGCTGGAAAGAAACGGGAAAATGGTTTTCCGATAAAATTTTAGCAGGGACTTCTGAACTTCCAGAAGAGACGAAAATCAAAATAAAAAAATTAGTTGGAGATGAGAAAAATTCAATAAAAAAAGCTGAAATAGTATATAAATATGTTCAGAGTAAAACCAGATATATAAGTATTCAAGAAGGGATTGGCGGATGGAAACCAATGCTAGCTAAGGATGTAGATCGGTTAGGTTATGGAGATTGTAAGGCTTTGACAAATTACACAAGAGCTTTGCTAGATGTTGTGGGTGTTTCTTCGTATTATGTTAGGCTTTATGGAGATAGAGATAAAAAAAGTGTAGTTTCTGATTTTGTATCTATGCAGAGTAATCATGTTATTCTTGCTATTCCTGATAATGAAAAATATATTTGGTTAGAATGCACAAGCCAGAGACTTCCTTTTGGATTTCAAGGAGATTTTACAGACGATAGGACTGCTTTGATTTTAAAGCCTGAAGGAGGTGAAATTATTAGAACAAATATCTATGAAACAAAACATAATACCCAAAATTCGGTAGGGAACTATTCGGTTGCGGAAAATGGTGCAATTTCTGGAAAAATTATTATTAAGTCAAAGGGTATACCATATGATAATAAGTATTCTCTTGACGGTAGATCTTCTGATGATTTAAAAAACATCTATAAAAATTATTTTAATAATATAAATAATCTGAAAATCAACAAAGTCAATTTTATAAATGACAAAGATGTAGTAGAATTCACTGAAGAAATATTGCTGGAATCATCTCAATACGCTAACAAATCAGGCAATAGGTTGATATTTGCTTTAAATGCTTATAATCAGTCTTCTGGAGCTCCTGCACGATACAGAAACAGAACGAATCCATTTGAAATTTCACGTGGCTTTTATGATTATGATGAAATAACAATCGATTTGCCAAAAGGTTTTATTATAGAAGCTAAGCCAGAAAATTTTGAATTAAAAGATAAATTCGGACATTATAAGGTAGAATATGTAATGGTAAACGAAACTCAAATACTTTACAAAAGAACATATCAAATAAACTCTGGATATTTTGATAAAAATGAATATGAGAGTTTTAGAAAATTTAGAGAACAGATAGCAAAAAATGATAATGCTAAAATTGTATTAGCCAAAATTTAATAACATGAAAAAAATATACACTTTGTTGTTTGTCCTTTTAATTTCAACTAATGTTTTTTCACAAAAATATGAGTTAGGAAAAGTAAGTATAGACGAATTAGGCCAAAAAGCACATCCTTTAGATAGCGGAGCTGTTGCATCTGTATTGTTTAAGGTAGGAAAAACCTATTTTGAGCTTGATGCCGAAGGCTTTTTTGTTCTCGTTTGTGAGGTAAAACAACGCGTGAAAATTTATAAAAAAGAAGGATATGAATTTGCAAATGTCCAGATTCCATACTACACAGGAGGAAAACATGTTCAGTTAATTTTTGACGATGCTGCAACTTATAATTTGGTCGGCGGTAAAATTGAAAAAACCAAACTAAAAAGCGATGGAGAATTTACAGAAGTAATTAATGAAAATTATAATTACAAAAAAATTGCTTTGCCAAATGTGAAAGAAGGAAGTGTAATTGAATATGAATATATCCTTAAAACCCCATATTATGCTGTTTTTCCTGAGTTTTATTTTCAAAAAAACATTCCTGTTAATTTTGTACAGCTTACTGTTCAGATTCCGCAATATTTCACCTATAGAAGATTTATGAAAGGATTTGGAACAATAAATATGAGTAAGGAAACAGTCAGCCACAATTCAATAAAGAATTTTAGTGAATCAAAAGTTGTGTTTACCGGGGAGAATATAAAAGCATTGAAAGATGAATCACATGTGAATAATATTGATAACTATACTTCTGTTTTACAATATGAGTTGGCTTCAACAAATTTTCCTAATTCTGGAGAAAAAAAATATTCTACTGACTGGGAATCAGTTGCAAAAACAATTTATGATGATGAAGATTTTGGAGATGAATTGAATTATAAGTCTTACTTTGAAAAAGATCTAGAGCCTCTTTTGAAAACAGTATCTTCGCGAGAAGACAGAATTAATTTAATTTTTAACTATGTTAAGAATAGAATGAATTGGAATGATAAAAACGGGTATTATTGCAATGTAGGCGTAAAAAAAGCTTATAATGAAAAGGTTGGAAATGTGGCGGAAATAAATTTAATGCTAACAGCGATGCTTCGTTATGCAGAAATAAAGGCAAATCCGGTTTTAGTAAGCACCCGTTCAAATGGAATTTCACTGTATCCTAACAGGAGCGCCTATAATTATGTTATTGCGGCTGTTGAATTAGAAAATGAAGAATATCTTTTATTGGATGCTACTACTAAAAATTCACTTCCAAATATTCTGCCAATTAGAGTTCTAAATTGGACAGGAAGAATAATAAGAGAAAATAAAACTTCTGCTGAAGTGGACCTGATGCCAAAAATAAATTCTAAAGAGGCGGTTAATGTGATTGCATCAATAGATAAAGACGGTATAATAACTGGAAAAGCCCGTGACCAATATTTTGACTATAATGCTTTTGTTTTTAGAGAACATTATTTGACAATGTCAAAAGATGTCTACCTTGAAAAGACAGAAAAAAGGTTCAATGGAATAGAAATTGAAGAATATTCTACTATTAATGACAAGGAACTTTCTAAACCAGTTATTGAAAATTTCAACTTTACACATTCAAATATGGTAGAAAGAATTGGAGATAAAATTTATTTTTCGCCAATGCTCTATTATGCAAAAAATGAAAATCCGTTTAAAGATGATGTAAGAGAATATCCTGTTGACTTTTCTTTTCCATATCAAGATAAATATTCTTTTACGATTACAATTCCTGAAGGATATTTGGTAGAATCGCTTCCAAAGCCGATTGCGCTTTCAATGGAAGAAAATATTGGAACCTTTAAATATAATATATCAAACTCAGGGAATCAAATTCAGGTTGTGGTGTCTTTAGATATTAATTATTCTAGTATTCCCCCAGATTTTTATACGACTTTGAAAAATTTCTATAAAACAATGATAGAGAAACAAAATGAAAAAGTAGTTTTGCGAAAAGTATAAGTCATGAACATCAAAAATGCACAACAAGAAGTAGATAATTGGATTAAAGAACACGGCGTTCGCTATTTCAACGAATTGACAAATATGGCACAGCTGACCGAAGAAGTTGGCGAAGTGGCAAGAATTATTGCACGCCGATATGGCGAACAGTCTGAAAAAGAATCAGACAAAAATAAAGATCTTGGAGAAGAATTAGCCGATGTAGTTTTTGTAGTTTTGTGTTTGGCAAATCAAACCGGAATCAATCTTCAGGAAGCATTTGATAAAAAACTCGATTTAAAGTCAAATCGTGACAAAGACCGACACAAGAATAATGAAAAATTAAAATAATAAAAAGAAGCGTTGAAACTCAAAATTCAACGCTTCTTTTTTGAATATAATGATTATGAATTTAAATCTCCACAAATCTCAAATCCAACAAAAATCTCAAATCGCAGTTACAGGAAGCAAATCTGAAACAAATAGACTTTTATTGCTTCAAGCGCTTTTTTCGAATATTGCTTTAGAAAATACATCTAATTCAGATGATTCTGAAGTAATGATGAAAGCTTTGGCCCAAAACCCTGAACCTAAAACCCTGAACCCAGAAACAATCGACATTCACCATGCTGGAACTGCAATGCGTTTTCTGACAGCTTATTTCGCTATTCAAGAAAACCGTGAAGTAACCATTACAGGTTCACCAAGAATGAAAGAACGTCCGATTATGATTTTGGTTGAAGCTTTAAAACAACTCGGAGCTGAAATTTCATACGAAGAAAATGAAGGATTTCCTCCAATAAAAATCGTCGGAAAAAGGCTTACTGAAAGCAAAGTTTCGCTTCCAGCGGATGTCAGCAGTCAATATATTTCGGCACTTTTATTAATAGCACCAAAATTAGAAAACGGGCTAGAACTTACTTTGGAAGGAAAAATCACGTCAATTCCTTACATCAAAATGACTTTGGCTTTATTAGATGAAATCGGAGTAAAAACTGCTTTCGATGGAAATAAAATTTTAGTCAAGCCAAAAGCCGATAGCCAAGAGCCAAAAGTTTTGACGGTTGAAAGCGATTGGAGTTCTGCTTCTTATTTTTATTCAATTGTTGCTTTATCAAAAACCGGAACTGAAATAAAACTTTCAAGCTACAAACAAAACAGCCTGCAAGGAGATTCAGCTTTAGCAGAAATTTACAAAGATTTCGGAGTAGAAACAAAATTCGAAAACAACGAAATCCTTCTCTGTAAACTTGAAAACTGTCAACTGTCAACTGTCAACTATCAACTAAACGATGCTCCAGATATCGCTCAAACCATCGCTGTAACTTGTTTCGGTCTAGGGATTTCTTGTCATTTAACTGGATTACATACGCTAAAAATTAAAGAAACTGATAGATTAGAAGCGCTACGGATTGAACTAGAAAAACTCGGAGCAAAAATTTCAGTAACCAATGACAGTCTGACCTTAGAAGCTTCTTCAAATATAAATCAAAATATAGCAATCGCAACTTACAACGATCACAGAATGGCAATGGCGTTCGCACCTTTAGCCTTAAAAACTGATATAATGATTAATGATGCTGAAGTCGTATCAAAATCATTTCCAGATTTTTGGAACGATTTAAAACAAATCGGTTTTGAAATTGAAAACAGCTGAAAGCCTAGTAAATATAAGCCTTTGCACTTTGCAACTTTATGACTTTGTAACTTTGTAACTAAATAAACAGCAAAACACTTGACAACGCCTATCTGACAATCGTATATTTGCAGACGATTTAAAATTGTGAGGATCAAACTCATAATTCATAATTCATAACTCATAACTTTTTTAAATGAAATTATCACATTTTCAGTTTAATTTACCAAAAGAACTTCTTGCAGAATATCCAGCCGAAAACAGAGACGAATCTCGCTTGATGGTTGTTGATAGAAAAAATAAAACAATTGAGCACAAAATGTTCAAAGACGTTATCGATTATTTCGACGAAGGTGACGTCATGGTCTTGAACAATACTAAAGTTTTTCCAGCACGTTTATACGGAAACAAAGAAAAAACCGGAGCTAGAATCGAGGTTTTCTTGTTGAGAGAATTAAACGCAGAACAAAGATTGTGGGACGTTTTAGTGGATCCAGCAAGAAAAATCAGAATCGGAAACAAATTATATTTCGGTGATGACGATTCATTAGTTGCTGAGGTAATTGACAACACGACTTCAAGAGGAAGAACGCTTCGTTTTCTATACGACGGTTCTTACGAAGAATTCAGAAACAAATTGACAGAACTTGGAGAAACTCCAATCCCAAAATACATCAACCGTGAAGTAACGCCAGAAGATGCTGACCGTTACCAAACAATTTATGCAAAAGAAGAAGGAGCTGTTGCCGCGCCAACTGCCGGACTTCACTTCTCAAAACATCTTTTGAAAAGATTGGAAATTAAAGGAATCGACTTCGCTGAAGTGACACTTCACGTAGGGTTGGGAACTTTTAATCCAGTTGAGGTAGAAGATTTGTCAAAACACAAAATGGATTCTGAAGAATTAAAAATTACTCAAGAAGCCTGTGATATCGTGAACAATGCAAAAGAGAAAAAGAAAAGAATCTGTGCTGTAGGAACTACTTCAATGCGTGCCATCGAAAGTTCAGTTTCATCAGCAAGAACGCTAAATCCTTATGAAGGTTGGACCAACAAATTCATTTTTCCTCCACACGATTTCAGCATCGCAGATTGCATGATTACGAATTTCCACACGCCAAAATCAACACTTTTGATGATGATTTCAGCGTTCACCGGACACGATTTAATGAAAAAAGCATACGAAGAAGCCATCAAAGAAGGATATAAATTCTACTCTTACGGTGACGCAATGCTAATCATCTAGTCTGAACTCGTTTCAGATTCTTATACAAAATCTCGTCAGCAATGGCGAGATTTTTTTATTGTCATTGCGACGAAAAAAAAGACATTGTCATTGCGAGAAACAAAGCAATCACATAATCAAAGTCACACAAAAAGGCAGAACACAAATAACACAAAAAACTTAAATGCCCTCAAATGCCTTATATGGTAAATTAAATTCAGAAGCGAAAAACCAGTAAAAACCAGAATCCATTTTCCTGCTGCAGGAACTCGCTTTAAACCTGTTTGGTCACAGGTTTAAGAGCTCAAACAATTCCAGCATCAGGGCTATTTGAGAAACCATACGCATTTTTGTTGTCATCTGGGCCAATAGTTGTCGACAAACTTTGTCAAAATTATCTGTGTAAATTTTTAAAATCCGTGTCATCTGTGTTCCATTATCCAAACTTAGATGTCTTATATAGTAAAAACTCAGATTATGTGATTGCTTCCTTCGTCGCAATGGTAACACTTCATCCTCACAATGACTTCACTAAATCAATCTTTTTTCCTAATTTTACACCAAGCAAATCAAACAACCAATGACCTTTCAAAACACCCGCGAGTTTGCACAAGAACTCGATGCACAAGATAAATTACACCACTACAGAAACGAATTCCTCTTCCCGCAAGTTAATGGAAGAAAAGTAATCTACTTCACCGGAAACTCACTAGGATTACAGCCGAAAAGAACCCGTGCCTTCGTTGACGAAGTCATGGACGACTGGGCAAAACTAGCCGTAGAAGGACATTTTTATTCCGAAAAACCGTGGTGGGATTACCACGAAAGATTCGCAGAACCTTTAAGCAAAATAGTCGGAGCTTTGCCAAGCGAAATAACCGTGATGAACACTTTGACCGTAAATCTCCATTTGTTAATGGTCTCATTTTACCGTCCGACAGCAAAGAAATTCAAGATACTTTGCGAAGCAAAAGCGTTTCCGAGTGACCAATATATGTTCCAAAGTCAAGTCAAATTCCACGGATACAATCCAGAGGATGCGATTGTGGAAATCCAAAGAAGAGAAGGCGAACACAATATCAGATTAGAAGACGTTCTGGCAAAAATTGAAGAAGTCGGTGACGAATTAGCTTTGGTTTTAATCGGAGGCGTGAATTATTACACTGGCCAAGTATTCGACATCAAAACGATCACAGAAGCCGGCCATAAAGTCGGAGCTTATGTAGGTTGGGATTTAGCGCATGCCGCTGGAAACATCAAATTAGAACTCCACGATTGGGACGTAGATTTCGCTGCCTGGTGCAGTTATAAATACATGAACTCCGGACCTGGAAATGCGTCAGGATGTTTCATTCACGAAGACCACCACGATAATTATGAGTTGAACAGATTATCAGGCTGGTGGGGACAAAACAAAGCAAAACGCTTTTTAATGGAACCAAAATTCACTCCAGAACCAGGCGCAAACGGCTGGCAGATCAGCAACCTTCCGGTGTTGACATTAGCGCCTTATTTGGCTTCCGTAGAAATGTTTGCAGAAATCGGAATGGATGCCTTGATTGAAAAAAGAGATAGAATTACGTCGTACTTAGAATTCATCTTGCACGAAATCGACAAAGAAGTAAACAGCACTTTCGAAATAATTACGCCAAGCAATCCAGAAGAAAGAGCAAGCCAGTTATCAGTTTTCTTGCACGGAGAAGGCAGAAGTTTGTTCGAATATCTAATGAAAAACGGCGTGATAACTGACTGGAGAGAGCCAAACGTAATACGTTTAGCGCCAGTTCCATTGTATTGCTCTTTTGAAGATATGTATGAGTTTGGACAGATATTAAAGGCGGGAATTCAAGCACACGGTTAATAAAAGTAGAACAAAGAAGAAAGAAACAAGAGAAAAGAAATCCGCGAAAACCAGCGTCATCCGCCCGAATCCGCGTTCTAAAAAAATAAAAGTCATGAACAAACAAGAAAAAATAAATTCCTTCGATCCATCACAGCCAGGATTAGCAGACCAAAGCATCTTCGGATTACCATTCACAGCAGAAGAAAGCGAAATCATTATCATTCCAGTGCCGTGGGAAGTAACAGTAAGCTATGGAGCAGGTGCTTCTGAAGGGCCAGAAGCAATTTTAGACGCTTCCTTCCAAGTAGATCTACACCACCAAGAATTTCCAGAATTATGGAAACTCGGAATGTATTTAGATCTAAACGAGCAAACTGCAAAGTGGAGCGATGACAGCGCAAAATACAAAGCATGGGCACAGCCAATCATCGAAGCTTTGGAAGCTGGCGAAGACATTCAAGCGGATAAAGATTTAAAAGCTGATCTAGATGAAATCAACCAAGTTTGCGCGCAATTGAAAGATGAAGTAAAAGAACGCGTATTATATTGGACACAAAAAGGCAAAAAAGTAGTCTTGCTAGGAGGCGACCATTCCACACCGTTAGGATATTATGAAGCTTTGGCAACACAGCACAGCGAATTCGGATTATTGCACCTAGACGCGCACATGGATTTGAGAATTGCCTACGAAGGTTTCACCTATTCTCACGCTTCTATCATGTATAACGCTTTGCAGATTCCGCAATTAACAAAAATCGTTCAGGTTGGAATTCGTGATTTCTGCCAGCAAGAAGTAGAAACTGCTTTTGAACAGGGCGACAGGGTCATCGTTCACACTGACACCGACTTAAAAGCAGAAACTTTCACAGGAAAAACTTGGGAACAGCAATGCGACCACATCATCTCGGCATTACCGCAAAAAGTAGCCATCAGTTTTGATATCGACGGTATGTATCCGTGGTATTGCCCAAACACGGGAACGCCAGTACCGGGAGGATTTTCTTTTGAACAAGCCGCTTATCTTTTAAGCAAGCTTGGCGAAAGCGGTAAAGAAATCATTGGTTTTGATTTAGTGGAAGTTGCGCCAGGAGATGACGACTGGGATGGAAACGTAGGCGCCAGAATGCTCTTCCACATGTGCGGGGTTTTGGCAAAAAACAACGGACTGCATGTTGGCGAGAAGATCAAATTCAACAGATAATATTTTTTGATAAAAAGTATTTAAAAGACGGACTTAGTGTTCGTCTTTTTTTGTTTTGGGCGTAATGAAAAATACAATCGGCCTATATAAAAACTGATCCGGCCTATGTAAAAGTTCATCCGGCCGGCACTAAAATGTATCGGGCCTATGTGAAAATCCGTTCGGCCTATTATAAAACGCAACCGGCCTTCATGAAAACACATTCGGCCCATGCTAAAATCCATCCGGCCTATGTCGGTAGGCATTCTCCCTTTGGAATTTTGAAAATGTTTTTAGGTTTTGCGGAAAGCCGTAATTATACTTAAAAGAAAGGGATTAAGTTTGATTATATTTGGCAGATGGCAAAACAATAGCCACGTGAAAATGATGAATTTACAAACCCAAAGATTACATTTAAGGCCAATTTCACACCAAGACCTGCAAGCTGTTCACGAACTGCATTCACTGCCAGAAGTTGACGAGTTCAACACCCTGGGTATTCCTGAAACTATAGAAGAAACAAAAAGCATTGTCGACCAATGGATTTTAAGTAGTGAAGAACAGCCGACACGGAGGTTTACTTTTGCTGTGGAATTAAAAGAATCCAATCAATTCATAGGGCTGATCGGCATCAATCTCGGAAAAGAAAAATATAGAAATGCTGAAGTGTGGTTCAAGTTGCACCCGAATTTTTGGAACAGGGGTTTTGCGACCGAAGCGTTAAAGCGACTGCTTACTTTTGGTTTTGAGGATTTAAAATTGCACCGCATTGAAGCGGGATGTGCTGTCGGAAATTTAGGTTCGGTCAGTGTTTTAGAAAAAGCGGGAATGAAGCGAGAAGCACATACCCGAGAACTTTTGCCATTGAAAAGCGGGTGGAGTGATAATTATGGGTATGCAATTTTAGAGGGGGATTTAAACAACTACTTATAAAAAAAATGAAGAAAATTATTGTTTTATTATTTGTTTTCTGCTGTGTAAAAATGGTTGGGCAGTCAAAATCTAATATTGATTCGCTGATTATTCTTGCTGTTAAGGAAAAACAAATGCATCACATTAAGTCTTTTTTCTTTTTGAAGACAACTTGTGTTGGGAGCAGTTATATTGTGAAGAAAGATACGCCAGCTTGTTTGGAAGACAACACAGAAGTTTATCTTTTTTGGAAAGAAAATGAGAGAAGCTATGTCCAAAAAATTGATAATTGTGGATTTTATAAACCTTTAAATATTAAGAATACTGCACTTAACTTTTTTGAAAGTAATATTGATGCTGTCAAGCAAGAGAAAGTTCAAAGATATTCTACAGATGGAGATAGCGTTGTTAAAGATGGAAAAATTTGGAAGTCAATAAAGATGGTTTCGCATTCTTGCTTTGTAGACTTTCAAATATATGATGGGGAAGAAATTATTCATCAAAGATTTGATATTGTTGATTTGACAACAGAAAAAAAGGATAAAAACAAACATTATAAATCTAACAATGCTCTTTTTCTAGTTAGGCTTAATGAGATGTGTCAAAAAGTTGTTAATAGTTTTGAATTAAAAGAAAGGTTCGGAAGATTATAATGATTTGGATTGGAATAGGATGTGCTATTGTTGTTGGCAATTTTTCTTTAGATGAACTAATAAAAAACATTTCACTTACGTATAAATATTTTCCCTACATTAGTCCTCTAACAATTAAATAGATAACAAAATATTTCCCCTCATAATACCACCACAAGCCATTAAATAATTTTAAAAACCATAATTATGAGTACAAAGTTGAGAATTGAAGAGTATTTGCCGACGGGATTATTTCTTGAAACCAGTTTTTCAAGAGACAGGGCAGAATTAGAAGCAAATTTTAGTGAATTTATGCCGGGCTATCTTGCCGATTTTCAGAATCAGCTGGCTATTGTTTCCAGATTAGAAGATTCGCTAGTTTTGACTCAAGAACAGAAAGGCGTGACGCAAAGTCTCTACATCGCAAAAGATGCAATGAACAAAGAGCTTAATATTTTGTCGTTTCATTTCAAGAGTGCCAAGCTTGATACAAAAATAATAACCAAAGTCAAAAAAGATTTAGGAACCGGAAATGTGGAAGGTGCCAACTTAAAGCTGAAGGCTATCATTCAGATGATTGATTCAAAAACAGAAGACTTAGAATCAAAAGGGATGAAGGCAGGTTATAGTAGCGGACTTGCAACTAGAAATAAAGAACTTCTAGATAAAAATGTCTTGCAAAATAAGCTGATTGATGCCAGAGGTCAGTTGGCAGAAGATAATAGGTCAGTCTATAAAGCACTTTATAAATATATCAGCACGATTGCTCAAGCCGGAAAAATCATTTATGACGGCAAAGGAAAACGCGATGAATATGTGATTTCAAAATTAGTGTCTAGGATGAGGTCTCAAGGAGGAACTAAAGAAGAAGAGGCTTCTTAGTTTATACAAATCATAAAAAATAAAAACCTGCAGCAAATTTAAGTTGCAGGTTTTTTTATATCAAAATGCGAACAGTCTGATAAGTCTAAAACGAAGGCTTCTAAAAACTCAAGAAGGCACCGAAGCGTTTTCTTCAATCAATTTCTCTTTCTTCAATTCTTTCCAAAAAGCAGCGGGAATCTTCACTTTCATTGATTCTGCTTTGCATTTTTTACGAAGCGATATCTTACAAGTTGATTTTCAGGAGGTAATGTAAGAAAAGGATTAATTTGAGTACATTAATTCTTCTGTAATCCAAATTTATAGAATCGCATAAAGTAAGGTAATTCACGATAAAAAAATACTAATATTCACATATTGTGATTTTGTATTTTTAATCAGTATATTTGATAAAGCAGTGCTGTCTAAATAGTTAGCATCTGAAAAATGTTGTAGTAACGAGAAGCCCCTCAAGATATTATGACGAATATACTACATATACCTACATTCTTAGAGATGAATTTAAAATCGATTCATCCTCCCTAATTTTTTGTCCAATTTTACCGTCCCCAAATTAAATATAAACTTAAATTATGTAATCATGAATAACAAAATATACTTATTGTTAGTGTTTTTCTTTGGTGTTTTAGGAATGAATGCCCAAAGTGATTATTATTACTATTATAATGGAAATAAGATTCCGATAACGCTAGACAAAACCAGTGTGACTTTGAGCTTGCTTAATGGATTTGAAAAAAAATCAATAGCAGATTTAAATTTGAAGGATTTTGTAATCCAAACAGAAAACACAACGGGCAAAGCTAAAAAATTCGCCGCCGTTGAGTTTAAAAATCTCTTGACAGATAGTGATTATTCTCGAGCGCTGAATAGTTTGAATAGCAGTCCAAATATTATTAAAGCGCAACCAAATTTTATTACTGAAAAAGGAATAAAAATTGGAATGTCTGACTATTTATATGTGAAGCTTAAAACCTCAGGCGATTTAAAGTTATTGCAAAAATTAGCATCTGAAAGAAATGTCGAAATTGTTGAGCAAAATAGATTTATGCCTTTGTGGTACACATTAATTTGCACTAAAAAGACAATAGGAAATACTTTAGAGGTTGCAAATGAATTTTTTGAAACTGGGTATTTTGCATCTTCATCTCCAGATTTGTTGTCTGATGACGTGATGTGCACTAACGACCCAAGTTTTGGAAGCCTATGGGGTTTGTATAATAGTGCTAATCCAAACATTGATATCAATGCTTGCCAAGCTTGGGGAATTACACAAGGTGCTGGCGTGAATGTAGCTGTTTTAGATCAAGGAATTTTTAAGACACATATTGATTTGAGTTCTAATATTCATCCGTTGAGCTATAATACTGAAACAAATACCCCTCTTAGCCAATTGTTTGGCACGCACGGCACGCATTGTGCTGGAACTATTGCGGCTATTAAAGATAACAATACACAAGTTGTTGGTGTAAGTCCTTCTTCAAAACTAATGGATGTTAGTAATTCACTAGCTTCAACACCTAACAGCAGAATAAAAAGAGCGGATGGTATTAACTGGGCTTGGCAAAATGGAGCTCACATTATCAGTAATTCCTGGGGATCAGCTGTTCAATATACAGTTATTGATGATGCAATTCAAAACGCATTGACTTTGGGTAGAGGAGGAAGAGGTACTATTGTTGTGTTTGCTACAGGAAATGATAATAGTGGTGTAGGTTATCCTGCTAATATAAATCCTGATATTTTTGCAATCGGATCTATAACTTCTGGCGGAAGCCGTTCCTCTTTTTCAAATTTTGGAACTCAATTGGATGTAGTTGCGCCAGGTTCAGATATTCTTTCAACTTATCCTAACAATGCTACCGCCACAATCAGCGGTACATCAATGGCTACACCTCATGTTGCTGGAGTTTGTGCTTTGGTTCTTTCTGTAAATCCTTGTTTGACTGCAAAGCAAGTTAGAGATATTATTGAAATGACTTCTCAAAAAGTAGGCGGCTATGCTTATGCTACGACTCCAGGAAAACCAAATGGGACTTGGCATACTCAAATGGGTTATGGCTTAGTTGACGCTTATGCAGCTGTTCAGATGGCGCAGCAATTGTATTCTCCAACAGTTGATTTGTTAGTAAAAGATACTCCTGCTGATAATGGTATTGAGCCAAACATAGTTTCGCCTTACATGTGGGCCAGTGAAGATATTTGGATTAGAAATAATGCTGATAATGGATTAGTGCATCAAAATCCTGAATATAGTCCTACGGTTCCAAATCATGTATATGTTCGTGTGAAAAATAAAAGCTGTGTAGCTTCTTTAGGAAATGAGCAATTGAAATTATATTGGTCAAAAGCAGGAACATCACTAGCATGGCCAAACAATTGGAACGGAACTTATTTCGTGAATACTGTTTTAATGGGCGCGCAAGTAGGTACTGTTACTATTCCAGCTTTGCAGCCAAATCAAGAAACTATCCTTCATTTTACATGGTTTGTGCCAAATCCGGCTAATTATGCAGCTATTAATCCTGAGCCATGGCATTTTTGCATGCTTGCAAGAGTTGAAGCGGCCAGTGATCCAATGACATTTGCAGAAACTACCGATCTTAATTTAAACGTAAAAAACAACAATAACATAGCTTGGAAAAATATCACCATTGTTGATGCTGTGGCTAACAGGCCGATCGGCGGTGTTATTGGTATTGGAAATCCAACAAGAGCCCCAAGAAAATATTTTGTAGAGTTTATTGCAGAACGAGGAACTGGAAGGCCAATCTTTGAACAAGCAGAAGTTACCATTAAAATGGATAACGCACTTTATGAAAGATGGCTTCGTGGTGGTGGTGAAGCTCGTGGTCTTGAAAATGGACGTTTGAGAGGTGACAAAGTAGTAAGAGCTGATTATGCAATATTAAACAACATTCCTTTTGAAGCTAATGAACTGGCGACTCTAAACCTTACATTTAATTTTTTAACTGAAGATATTGACCAAGAAACTTTCACCTACCATGTTGTTCAAAGAGATGCCTTGACCGGTGAAGTTGTAGGAGGAGAAACTTATACTGTCAATAGAGCAAAAAGAGGTAGAGAAGCGGCTCGTGCGATTGCAGATGCTGGAGCTACAAAAGTTGTTGACAAAAACGATGTGATTACCATCAGCGCTGCCCAAATCAATGAAGCCGCAATTTACAATTGGTATGATGCTTCTGGCAATTTAGTATTTCAGGGTAAAGACATGACCGTTTCTGTTGACATGGCCAAAAAATATAAGCTTGAAGTAATTGCTTTGTCTGACGGATTTAAGGATTATGCTGAGGTTGAAGTAAAATTAAAACCTAGTTCTTTGGGTGTAATTGCTCCAAATCCTGCTAAAAATAAAGTAGGCATAACTTACAAACTTAATGATGCTAAATCTGCTTACTTGATGATTATCGGCAGTTATGGAACAAAAGGTTCATCAAATAATTATATCTTAGATTTAAATAGCGATCAAACGCTGATTGATATTTCAAGCTATAGAGAAGGATTTTATACAATAGCATTAGTTTGTGATGGCAAAATTGTAGACGCCAAAACATTAGTTAAGAAATAATAACATAGCCTCTTGAATGTGGACAATAAAAGCCAAAAAGAAATCCCTAAACATTATGTTTAGGGATTTTTGTTTTTAGATTTTATAATTATTGCAAAGTATTATTTTTTTGCAAGCTTAATTGTATTTAACCTTCTGCCGTCAACTTCAGGAACAAGAAGATAAATTCCTTGTTGCCATGAAGAAGAATCAATATTGATGTTTTGTGCTAAGTCGTTTGAACTATACGTTTTATTAAAAACTTCTCTACCGTCGATAGAATAAATGTGTAATGAAGTGTTTCCTGGTTCATTGAATTTTAATGTCAATGTTTCTTCAAATGGGTTTCCTAAAACAGAAATTCTTTTGGTGAACAGAAAATCTTGAGTATTTAAATCAAAACCGGTAGCAAAAATAAGTTGCCATGAGTTGACTGTTCCTGTATCGTCAGCTCCGTTGTCATAAAAAGTCATTGACCAGTTGCCATTAACTGCAGCACCATTTAAAAAAGTAGTCAAGTTACATAAAGGAATCGTTGAAGGATGAGGTGATGCTCCGCCACTAGGCGCATAAGCACCTGCAGGAATACTGGTTGTCGCGCCAGGTGTTGCAAAATTGATGGTTGTTGTATTTGCAGCATTAAAGCTCAATACATTTCCTGCACCAAAATCAGAACTGTCACCACAGCTAGTATCAGTTGTTCCGCCTAATCTTTTAATTAAGGCGCATGATGTTCCTCCGGGCTTAGTCAGTTGTGCAACTACATCGCCGAGCCAGGTATGTGATAAGTCAAGGTTTATTGTGACTTTTGTTGGATCGGTAATTGTAGCGGTAATAGGTACGTTCACTGTTGTAGCAATATTTCCTTGAATAGATGCTGAACCACATCCTGTGCCAGTGCCATCCGGAATCGGTGTCGAAGTGTTAAAATTATACGTTTGCGAATTTGCAATGCTGCTAAAAAATAACGTTGCTAAGAGTAGTTTTGTTTTCATAAATAAAATATTTAAATTAATAATAAAATCAAAATTGGGTTGTCAATTTGGGGGCATTTTTTTATTATAAAAAGAAATCAATCATTTCTGATGAAAATATTTATTCAAAGAATTAAGACAAATTTAATATATATAATTTAAAATTAACATATTTATTAAATATATTTTGCTAATTTATTGAATTAACTAATTTTAACTTGTCGATATGTTTAAATAGTTGCACATTTTATAATGTTTGTAATCTTATTTACTTAAATTTGAAATACTTTAATTACACTTTTTTTAATGCAAAATCCTTTAAATATTGCTATTGTAGGCTCCGGATTAGTGGGATCGCTATTGGCAATATACCTCAAAAAAGCAGGACATACCGTTCACGTTTACGATAGAAGCCCTGATATCAGAAAGATCCAGTTTTCTGGACGATCTATTAATTTGGTCATGTCAAATCGAGGCTGGAAAGCGCTTGAAGATATTGGACTTGATGATGAAATTAGAAAAATTGGTATTCCTGTTGAAAAAAGAGCAATCCACACACAAGATCGTGGATTAACTTACCAAAATTATGGAAAAGATGGTGAAGCAATTTTCTCTCTTTCGAGAGGAATCTTAAATAGAAAGATGATTGATCTGGCAGAAAAAGCTGGTGTTGAATTTTTCTTTGATCATAAAGTTTGGGACGTTACGCTTCCTAAAGCTTCTTTGCATATCGGAGAAACCGAGAGAGGCGAGTGGCAAGAATTAAAATATGACAAGGTTTTTGGTGCAGATGGTGCTTTTTCAAGAGTGCGACACAGAATGCAACGCCAAAGCATGTTTAATTATTCTCAAGAATTTTTACGTATAGGTTATAAAGAATTGCATATTCCCGCTAATGCAGATGGTTCGCATAAATTAGACAAAAACTCGCTACACATTTGGCCGAGAGGCGAGTATATGCTGATGGGATTGCCAAATCTGGACGGAAGTTTTACCTGTACGCTTTTTATGCCACATGAAGGCGAAAATTCTTTTGCGAATTTAAAGGATAAAGAAACGCTGGTTGCTTTTTTTGCAGAACATTTTCCAGATACTAAGGAAGTGATTCCGAATTTGGTGGAAGATTTTTTTAAGAATCCAACGAGTTATTTAGTAACGATGAAATGTTTTCCTTGGACATTTGAAGATAAAGTTGCTTTGATTGGAGATGCTTGCCACGCAATTGTTCCTTTTTACGGACACGGAATGAATGCGGGTTTTGAAGATATTACGGTTTTAAATAATCTTATCGAAAAATACGGTGATGATTGGACGACAATTTTCAAGGAATATGAGAACGGCAGAAAACCAAATGCAGATGCTATTGCTGAATTGTCATATAGAAATTTCATGGAAATGAGTTCTAAAACGGCTGACGAAAAATTTTTACTCCAAAAGAAAATAGAAAAATGGTTTTCAGAAAAACATCCAGATAAATGGCTTCCTTTGTATAGTCGTGTAACTTTCAGCCTCGATCCTTATTCAGAAGCTTTAGAAGTCGGCGATTTCCAAAATAAAATCATGGAAGAGATTCTGGCTCTTGATAACATTGAAGAAAGTTGGGAAAGTGATGTGGTGGAGGAGAAGATTCTTTCTCTATTGGCAATAAGCAATAAGCAAGGAAAATAATGCGCAAAATAGCAACTTCTAAAAAAGCTTGAAATCAATTCTAAATCAGATTTTAATTTCAAGCTTTTTATTTTTGCCTATTGCCTATTGCCTATTGCTTAAAACTAATTCTTGACTTTCTTCGCGGGTTTAATCAAAACACGCAACGTAGAATCATTGCTAAAATAACTGTAAGCCCAAGTTATAAAGATAGAAAGCTTATTTCTAACACTCAAGATTAGCATCAAATGCACAAACATCCAAGTAAACCAAGCAAATCTTCCTTGAAAGCTGAAGCTTGGTAAATCTACAACGGCTTTTCTTTTTCCAACCGTAGCCATTGACCCTTTGTCGTGATATTCAAATTCTTTTCTTGGTTTATTCTTTAATTGTAATTTGAAGTTTTTTGCCAAAACTTTCGCATGTTCGTTAGCGACGCTTGCCACTTGCGGATGCCCGTTTAAATATTTTGGAGTTGTCATGTAAGCAATATCGCCGATAGCAAATATAGAATCTACACCTTGAATCTCGCTGAAGCGATTAGTAATAAAACGGTTTCCTCTTGTAATGGATTCGTCTGGCATGCCTTCAATACTATTTCCAATAACTCCTGCAGCCCAAATTACATTTTTGGCATCAATAGTCTCGCCTCCTTTTAAATGAACTGTATGTCCGTCATAATTTTCAACGACTGTGCTGGTTTTTACGATTACCCCAAGCTGTTCTAAATATTTTCTAGACATTTTTCTAGAATCTTCGCTCATCGGATTTAATACGTTTGGCGAGCCTTCTAACAAATAAATGGTAAGTTTTGAAAAATCTTTATCAGGATAATCCTTTGGAAGCACATTCTTTTTCATTTCGGCTAAAGCTCCTGCAAGCTCAACCCCAGTTGGTCCGCCACCTACAATTACGAAGTTTAAAATATATTGCATATTCTGTTCTTTCGTAGTAACGGCGTCTTCAAAAGTTTCTAGAATTCTATTTCTCAACTGAATCGCTTCCGGAACAGATTTCATTGGAAAAGCTAATTTTTCTAGATTTTTATTTCCAAAATAATTGGTTTTGCATCCATAAGCAAATACGAGATAATCATAAGAAAAATCATCGATAGAAGTTTTAAGAATTTTATTCGTAGGATCAACTCCCAAAACATCAGCAATTCTGATTTTTACATTTTTTGATCCCTGAAAAACTTTTCGCAACGGAAAAGAGATGCTTGATGGTTCTAATCTTGCAGTTGCCACTTGATACATCAAAGGTTGAAACTGATGGTAATTGTGTTTGTCTATTAAGTAGATTTCATAATCAGTGTTTTCTAAGTCTTCGGCTAGTGTTAAACCTGCAAAACCGGCACCTACGATTATGATTCTTTTCTTGGTTTCCATACAATAGTGTTTGTATGTAAAGTTACCACATATATCGTTTTTGCTTATGCGTATTAACTTTTTTTAAAGAAAAACGTTTTCGGAAAACATGTTTGAAGCACAAGAAATTTTGGCAAATTGTTATCTTGTCAATTCGCCAAAATTTTATTTTTTGAATATTTTTGACAAAACTCCAAAAACACCTCTGATGAATGTTGCGCTTGTCAAAACTTTGACAACACTTTTTGTAGTTTGGCTCATCGGTTCATTTGCTGTTTTCTTTTTAGCTTTTTCTTGCTGTTCTTTTTCAGCAACTTCTGAAGCTTGGGCTTGAGCATCACTAATTTTTTTGTTCAGCATCTCATAAGCACTTTCACGATCGATGAGTTCGCTATATTTTTTTACTAATTTTGAATTTGTATTGATCTCTTGAATTTCGCTTTCTGTCAAGACATCCATTCTGCTCATTGGTGCTCGCATCATTGTCACGGCAAGTGGTGTCGGAATTCCTTTTTCATTTAAAGCAGTCACTAAAGCTTCACCGATTCCCAAATTTGTAAGCGTTTCATCTGTTTTATAATATTCAGAAATTGGATAATTTTCAGCCGTCATTTTAATTGCTTTTCTGTCATTTGCTGTAAAAGCTCGCAGTGCATGCTGAATTTTCAGCCCTAATTGTGCTAAAATAGCACTTGGCACGTCCATTGGGTTTTGGGTTACAAAATAAATTCCGATTCCTTTTGAACGGATTAATTTGACAATGCTTTCAATTTGGCTTAATAATGCTTTGCTGGCTTCTTTAAAAATCAAATGCGCTTCATCAATAAAAATAACCAATTCTGGCTGGCCTGAATCACCTTGTTCTGGCATTTGCTGATAAATTTCTGCCAAAAGACTAAGCATGAATGTTGAGAATAATTTGGGTTTGTCTTGAATGTCTGTTAGGCGTATAATATTAATATAACCCTTGCCGTTTTCATCAATTCGCATCAAATCATCAATTTCAAAAGATTTTTCTCCAAAGAAAAGATCGGCTCCTTGCTGCTCTAATTCTATAATCTTACGAAGAATCGTTCCTGTTGTAGAAGTAGAAATTTTGCCATAATGCTCTTCAATCTCTGCTTTTCCTTCTTCGGTAATATAATTGATGACCTTCTTAATGTCTTTTAAATCTAATAATGGCATGTTATTGTCGTCGCAATATTTAAAAATAATAGAGACAACTCCAGATTGAACGTCATTTAAATCTAGTATTCTTGAAAATAAGACAGGCCCAAATTCAGAAATTGTGGCGCGAAGACGAACCCCATTTTGTTCGGATAATGTCATTAATTCAACTGGAAATCCACTAATTGAATATGGAATTCCAATTTTTTCATGACGCTCTGTAATAAACGGAAGTTCTTCTCCAGGTTTTGAAATACCGCTAAAATCTCCTTTGATGTCCATCATTAAAACAGGAATTCCATTTAAAGAGAGTTGTTCTGAAAGCACTTGAATGGTTTTTGTTTTTCCAGTTCCTGTTGCTCCAGCGATTAGTCCGTGGCGGTTCAAAGTTTTTAGAGGAACTTTTATTAAGGTATTTGGCAACGGTTCACCATTCAAAATTGCGCCTCCAAGGATTATGCTTTCTCCTTTTGTAGTATATCCTGTATTTATATGATTTATAAAATCTTCAGTTGAAGCCATAAATATTGTCTTTTGTTACTTGTATTTGATGAACTATTATTACAAATTTAGTATTGTTTTTAATTTATGAAGGCAATTGGTGTTGAAATATCATTAAAAGAATGATTTTTCTACTTAAGAAAATAAATTTATCGTAAAGGAGTTATATATAACGATGTAGATAATTTACTTTTAACATTGAAAAACTACAAAACTTATCCTTATATAAAGGCTTATTTGTTTGTTTTTCAATTGTTTAAGTTTGATTGTATGCGTGCATAGTTTGTGAATTCTTATTATTTATTCGTTAACATTATGATAATATATCGTTAAGACTGAATAAAAAGCAGCAATTTATTTTTTTTTATCCACTAAAAATATAAATTTGTCGTTCTGATAATAAATTATCTATACCAAAATTTAAATTCTAAAAATTAAAAAAACTAAAAATTAAAAAAATGGCAAAGGCATCAAACGCATCGGTTGAACAAAACGCAGGAAGCAAAAGCTCAAATGTATTCGCAGGATTAACTATCGTAATTTGTATCATCATCGGTATTCTAGTATGGAAATTTGTGATGGGAGACGGTTCTCACTTTCAAGGTGGAAACAATGAAGGTCAACCATTACAAGGAGATTACTTAGGGATGGTTTACAAAGGTGGAGTTATCGTTCCTGTATTAATGGGATTGTTATTAATGACATTTGTATTTTCATTTGAAAGATTTTTTGTTATTTCTAAAGCGTCAGGAAAAGGAGATGTTGAAAAATTCGTTAAAAAAGTACAAACTCAAATCGCTGCAGGAGACATCAATGGTGCTCTAGAAGAGTGTGACAAACAACAAGGTTCTGTTGCAAACGTTGTAAAAGCAGGTTTGATCAAATACCAAGAAGTAAAAAGAGAAAACTTTGATACTGAAAAAGCATCAGAAGTGATCCAAAAAGAAATCGAGCAAGCAACTTCACTAGAAATGCCAATGCTTGAGAAAAACTTAACTATCCTTTCTACATTAGTATCTTTAGGTACATTATTAGGATTGATGGGAACTGTATCAGGGATGATCAAGGCCTTCGCTGGATTAGCAACTTCTGGAACTCCAGATCAAGCTGAATTGGCAAATGGTATCTCTGAAGCACTTATCAACACATTGACAGGTATCTCGACTTCAGCTCTTGCGGTTGTTGTTTACAACTACTTTACATCTAAGATTGATACATTGACTTATTTTATTGATGAAGCTGGCTTCACAATCACTCAAGCTTACAGAAGAGCTACAAACCGTGACTAATTAAATAAGTTTCAATAATATTTTAAAGTCAAGAGTAAAAATTATTGCTCTTGACTTTAAATAAAAAATCAAGATATAATGGCAAAATTAAAAATGTCGAAAAAAAGTACAAAAGTCGATATGACTGCTATGTGTGACATGGCGTTCTTATTGTTGTCTTTTTTTATCATGACAGCTACGGCAAAAGTTCCTGAAGCTTTGCCAGTAGAAACTCCAGCCTCAACAGTTCAGACAAAATTACCAGATGAAAATCTTGGAACATTGTCTATCGCTAAAGGTAAAGTTTTTTATGGAGTGACTGGTAGAGATATCAGATCGGAGACTTTGAAAAGAATGGGTGAAAAATATAAAGTTCCATTTTCTGATGCAGATTTAACTAAATTTGCTTTGATTGACGGTTTTGGTGTTGACATTCGTCAAATGAAACAGTTAATCGATATGAAAAATGAAGAAAGAATGAAAGAGAATGTCCAACCAGGAATTCCTTATGATTCTATCAACAATCAGTTAACAGATTGGATTCAAATTTCAAGAAATGTAACTAAAGAATTGCATGAGAAAGATTTAGATATCGCTATTAAAGGTGATGCTAAAGAAGAATATCCAACTGTCAAAAAAGTCTTAGACATTTTACAGAAACAAAGCAAGAATAATTTCTTTCTGGTTACTGGTCTAAGAAGTGAAGATTTTTAATAAAATAAATTCGTAAGAAAATGGCAGAATTAAATACAGGCGACGGCGGTGGTAAAAAAGGCGGTGGCAAAGTAAGAAGTAAAAAATCAAATCCTGGGGTTGACTTAACTGCAATGGTGGATTTGGCATTTTTATTGATTACTTTCTTCATCTTGACTACGACGTTGTCAAAACCTCAATCAATGAATTTGGCTTTGCCAGATGAACCAAAAATTGATGATCCAATTCCACCAGAAACTCCAGCTTGGAGAACCTTGACTATCGTTTTGGGTTCTGGTGATAAGGTGCTTTGGTATAGTGGAAGAACCGATGGTCCGCCTTTAGATGGTCCAGTTGTTTCAGGTTATGGCAAATCAGGAATTAGAGATCTTATCTTAAGCAAAAAGAAAGGTGTTGATGACAGAAATAAGTCGTTGGGAGAACCAGATCTTGAAAAAGTTGGTATCACCGTGATTTTAAAACCAAGTGAGAAGTCAAACTATAAGAACTTTGTTGATATTCTTGACGAAATGGCAATCACGGGCGTTAAGAAATATGCAACTGTTGACATTACACCAGCAGACATTAAATTCTTAGAAACAAATAATATTTACTAGTCTGATTCATTAATTTTAAAAAGAAAAGATATGTCAAGTTCAAAATTAGACTTATTCGAACAAAGTTGGATCGACAATGTTTTTGAAGGAAGAAATAAAAGCTATGGTGCCTATGAATTGCGTACAAATAGTGGGAAAAGAACTTTAAGAGCTTTGCTTATTGGTGGTCTTATTTTTGTATTCTTGGTATTTATACCAGTTATATCAAAATTTATCTCAGAAAACCTGACTAAAGAAGAACAAGTTTTAGATGAGAAAGTGGTTTTAGTCAATATGGCTACTCCGGTTGAACCGCCTGAAGAAATAATCGTTGAGCCAGTAGTTCAAAAACAAACACAATCTAATGTGGACATTCAAAAATATGTTCCACCAGTTATTGTTGACAAAGAAGTTGTTAAAGAAGAAGTAGCTGTTGTTACTGAATTGAAAAAAACAGGCTCAGAAACAGTTAAAGCTAAAGAAGGTGGTGAGATCGTTTTAGATAATACTGCTAGTGAAATAAAAGTGGATGCTGAAGTTATTGAAGAAGATCCAAACAAAATCTATACTTCTGTTCAAGTATTGCCAGAATTTCCAGGTGGGGTTGCTGCTTTCTATAAGTATGTTCAAAAAAACTATAGAGTTCCAGAAGTGGATGACGATGTGAGCGGTAACGTAATTGTTAACTTTGTAGTAGAAAGAGACGGAAGCTTAACTGATATCAAAGTTATCAGAGATTTAGGTTTCGGAACTGGTAAAGAAGCAATCAGAATGTTGAAAGCTGCTCCAAAATGGAAACCAGGTATCCAAAATGGTAAATCAGTACGTGTTTCTTACAACCTTCCAATCAAATTAGTGATTAAATCAAACTAATGATTGATAGAAGAAATACAGATAATAAAGAAAAGAAATCGCTCCTAGAGCGATTTCTTCTTATTTTAGGATTTTTGTTTTTTATGTTGTACTTTGTTTTAGGAATGGGAATTATCTTTTGGGAGAAATTTTATCCAAACAAAGAATTTCCGTTAGACATGGAAATGAAATATCGTATTGCTTTTGGGCTACTCTTAATTGTTTATGCCTTTTATAGAGCAACTCGTTTTTATACAAAAGCTAAAAACTCTTAATGTCAAACCAATTTAAGATGCCAAAATATTTAAAAATAATTTTTCTTTCTTTTATTTTAATCTTTGCAATTGTTTTTATCAATTCTTGCAAGGATAAGAAAGAAGCTGAAACAGCGGCTTTGAAAGAAACTAAGGCTACTTTTTTAGTAGACGAAACATTTCTTCCATTTGTAGAAGATCAGGTTTCCATTTTTGAAAGTCAGAAAGATGTAAAAATTACGTTGATTCCAAAAGCAGAAACTGAAATTTTAAGCGAAATTCAAAGTGATGAAAATGGATTGCTGATTATGTCAAGAACTTTAACTGACGGTGAGCAAAGAGCTTTTACGAATAAAAAAATCACTCCAAAAATTGTACAAATTGCCATTGATGGAATTGCTTTGATTGTTAATAAAAGAGCAACAGATTCGATAATTGATCTTCAAAATATAATTGATTTTATACAAGGAAAATCAGTCCCATCCATAAAAGGATTGGTATTTGATAATCCAAATTCAAGCACAATTAATTATATGAAATCTTTAGCTTCTGTAAAAAGCATTGATAATAAGAATGTATTTGCCTTGAAAACGAATAATGATGTTATAAAATATGTTAGCGAAAAAGATGGGTATATTGGTGTGGTAGGTATAAACTGGATTACACAACCTATGCCAGATATGAAAGAATTTACGGATGCAATTAAAATTTTGGCAGTCAAAAATGTTAAAACTGCACCTAATTCATCAGCCTATTATAAACCAAGCCAAGTCAATCTGGCGGAAGGATTTTATCCTTTAGTTCGCAAAGTTTATATGTTAAATTATGAAGGAAGCAGAGGTTTAGGTACAAGTTTTGCGAGCTTTGTTGCAGGAGATGTAGGCCAGAAGATTGTCACAACAGCTGGATTGGCTCCTGTAAGACTTCAACTTCGAGAGGTTAAAGTTAGAAAAGAGATTAACACCAAAAATTAATAAATAAAAAGACCAAAAATGAAAAAGATCAAAT
>Ga0247730_1000174_pt1 | contig 62690 bp, 58 predicted proteins | sample UWRJL073202C2_FD_180959 | JGI IMG/M metagenome (GOLD analysis project Ga0247730, IMG submission 180959) | Plant litter microbial communities from Arlington Agricultural Research Station in Wisconsin, United States - UWRJ-L073-202C-2 | ecosystem: Environmental > Terrestrial > Plant litter >... | reverse complement strand
AGCGACGAGGGTGACGGCCGACGGCTCTTGCCCTGCGCTTCGAGCTTCGAGCGTCGAGTGCCGAGCCCCAAAGCCAGCAACTGGAAATACGTCGCGAGAAGATGTCGCGCGCGGGGCGCGCTCCTACAAGGGTAAAAAAAACCCGCCGGTGGGCGGGTTTTTCAGTCGACTCTTACGGCCGGCGTGCAAGCTCCGGGTCTTCCTTGGTCGAAGGCATCAGATCCTGCTTCGACACGCCGAGCCACAAGAGGATCGGGCTGGCGACGAAGATGGACGAGAGCGTGCCCACCAGGATGCCGATCAGCATCGTGATCGAGAAGCCGTGCACGACGGGACCGCCGATGAAGAACAGCGCGGCCATGGTGATGCCGGTGAACAGCGACGTGATGATCGTTCGCGACAGCGTGCTGTTGATCGAGCGGTTCAGCACTTCTTCCGGCGTGGCATTGCGGCTCGAACGGAAGAGTTCGCGGACACGGTCGAACACGACGACCTTATCGTTGATCGAGTAACCGACGACCGCCAGCACCGACGCGAGCACCGTGAGGTCGAACTCACGCTGGGTGAGCGCGAAGATGCCGAGCGTGACCAGCACGTCGTGGATTTCCGTGGCCAGCGCCGCGATGGCGAACCGCTTCTCGAAGCGGATCCACAGGTAACCCATGATGCCGACGATCACGAAGATCACCGCGACGATACCGTCACTACGGAGTTCTTCGCCGACCTGCGGACCCACGAAGGAGTATTCCTTCTGCGAGACGTCGGGGCGGGTCGTCTTCAGCGCGGCAACCACGTCGCCGGCGACACGTGCAGCGGCCTGGTCGCCGGTGAGCGTGGCCGACTTCTGGTCGTCCTTGGGCTGCAGGCGCACCGTGAACTGCCGATTGCCACCCACCGACTGCACGAGCGAGTTCTCGAGACCGGCTTTATCCAGCGCGTCGTGGATCACCGTGGTGTCGGCAGGCTGCTCGAAGGCCACCTGGACCGACACGCCGCCCACGAAGTCCTGGCCGTAGTTGAAGCCCTTGGTCAGGATCAGGCCGATGGATCCGACCATGAGCAGGATGGCGAGCCCGATGCTGTACTTGCGCAGCCCCAGGAAGTTGAAGTTCGAATTGTGGTTGAAGATTTCCATGGCATTCCTCCCCGTCAGACCGACAGGGTCTTGAGCTTGCGGCCGCCGTGGATCAGCGCGGTGATGGCGTGCGTGACCGTCACCGACGTGAACATCGACGTGAGGATACCGATGAACAGCGTGACGCCGAAGCCCTTGATCGGACCCGAGCCCATGGTCATGAGGCCGAGTGCTGCCAGGAGATGGGTGACGTTGGCATCGAGAATGGTCGCCCACGCCTTGTCGTAACCGGTGCGGATGGCCGCGTGCGGCGACGAGCCGTTACGCAGTTCCTCGCGGATGCGTTCGCAGATCAGCACGTTGGCATCGATCGCCATGCCCAGTGTCAGCACGATACCCGCGATGCCCGGCATGGTCAGCGTCACGTGGATCAGCGACATGACGGCGATGAGCAGCACCAGGTTGAAGAACAGCGCGATATCCGCCACCAGCCCGAAGAGCTTGTAGTAGATGGCCGAGGCGACGAGCACGAGGCCCAGGCCGAGGAGCACGGCCTTGAAACCGGCTTCGATGTTCGCAGCGCCGAGGCTGGGACCGATCACGCTCTCGCCGACGATATCGATGGGCACCGCCAGCGAACCGCCACGCAGCAGCAGGGCCAGCTCGGAAGCTTCCGAGTCGCTGGGCAGGCCGTTCGTGGAGAACGTCTTGCCGAACGGCGAGCTGATGTTGGCGTAGTTGATCACTTCTTCCGTGATCTTCGGCGTCTTCACTTCCTTGCCGTCGACCATCTTGATGTCGGTGGTACGGGTCGTGTAAAGCACCGCCATGGGCTTGCCCACGGCGCCGTTGGTGAAGTCCTGCATCTTGCGTGCACCCGCCGAATTCAGCGTGACGCTGACGTTCGGGCTGCCGTTCTGCTGGTCGCGACCCGACACGGCCGAGGTCAGCTCGTCACCGGTGGCGATGACGGCCTTGCTGAGCAGGTAAGGACGGCGGTCGCGGCCGAAGTAGAGTTTGGCATCCGGCGGAACGCTGCCCGTGCGGGCGGCATCGGCGGCTTCCTGCGGGCTGTAGAGGCCTGCGCGGTACTGCAGCGTCGCCACGGCACCGATGATTTTCTTGGCTTCGGCCGTGTCCTGCACGCCCGCCAGTTCGACGACGATCTGGTTGGCACCCTGCTGCTGGATCAGTGGCTCCGAGACGCCCAGCGCATTCACGCGCTGGCGCAGCGTGGTCAGGTTCTGCGTGATCATGCCCTGCGAGAGCTCACGCAGCTTGGCCGCCTTGATCACCGCGTTGAGGATGAAACGATTGCCCGTGGTGGCACCGTCCGTTATCGCGAGATCCGGATAGTCGGCACCGATGAGCGACGCGGCATTCTGGCGATCGGCATCCGAACGGAGCACGACGCTGACGCCCTGCCCGCGCGCGTTGCGGTTCACGCTGTCGTACGACACCTTCCTGTCGCGCAGGAGCGCGCGGATATCGTCGGCGTAACGGGTTTCCTGCGTGTCGACGACGGCGCCCTGGTCGACCTCCATGAGGAAGTGGACACCACCCTGCAGATCGAGGCCGAGCGGCATCGAGAACGCGTTGATGGACTGCAGCCAGCCCGGCACCGTCGTCGCCTGGTTGAGCGCCACGGTGTAGTCGTCGCCCAGCGCGCCGCGCAGCGCGTCGGACGCCCGGGTCTGGGCGTCGGCCGAGCCGAAGCGAGCCAGCAGGCGGCTCGTCTTTTCATCGACATCGATGCCGGACGCGGGCGTCTTCGCCGTGGCGAGGATACCTTCGACCTTCGATTTCAGGGCCGCGTCGACCGTGGCGCCGCGGTTGCCTGAGATCTGCACGGCCGGCTGGGCCGGAAACACGTTGGGCAATGCGTAAACAATGCCGAACAGCAGGACCAGTACGACGAGCGCGTACTTCCAGCGTGGAAAATCACTCATGCCTTGCATTCCATGAAAGAGATGAAGCTCAGGACTTCTTGAGGCTGCCCTTCGGCAGGACCTGGCTCACGGAGCCCTTCTGGACCTGCACGACGGTGCCCGGGGCGATCTCCACGCGGAGGTACGTGTCGTCGATTTCGACGATGCGACCGGCCATGCCACCCGTGAGGATCACCTCGTCACCGCGGGACAGCGCGGCCAGCAGCGCACGGTGCTCTTTCTGACGCTTCATCTGCGGGCGGATCATCATGAAATAGAAGATGCCGAACAGCACCACCATCATGATCAGCGGGGAGAAGCTCAGCGGGCCGCCCTGGGCGGCGCCAGCGGCGGGAGCAGCGGCCTGTGCAACGGCGGCAAAAGTCGAAAGGCTCATCAGGTTTCTCGCAAGTCATGGAACAGCCAAGGAAAAGCGGCTGCTCACGGAAAAAGATCGTGGATTATGCCACGCACCCGTCTCTTATGTACCGGAGGCGGCGCTGCAAGGCCTCGGGCCGGGCCGGGGCGACTGCAAGGCCTTCCCGGCGGCGGGGACTCCGCCCGGGCCTCCGCTCAGGCGTCTACGGCGACTTTCTGCCGCGCGGCGTAGAACGCCGCCACGAAGTCGTCGAGGGTCCCCGCCTCGATGGCGCCGCGGAGGCCGGCCATCAGGCGCTGGTAATGCCGAAGGTTGTGCATGGTGGCGAGCTGGCTGGCGAGTATCTCGTTGCAGCGGTCGAGGTGGCGCAGGTAGGCCCGCGAGAAGCCGTTGGCACAGGCGTAGCAGTCGCAGCCCTCCTCGATGACCCGGGTATCCATCGCGAACTTCGCGTTGCGGATACGCAGCGTGCCCTCGTACGTGAAGAGAAAACCGTTACGGGCGTTGCGCGTGGGCATGACGCAGTCGAACATGTCGATGCCGCGGCGCACCGCCTCCACGATGTCTTCCGGCCGGCCCACGCCCATGAGGTAACGCGGGCGGTCCTTCGGGAGCATGGGCAGGGTGAGATCGAGCGTATGGTTGCGCTCGGCCTCCGGCTCGCCCACGGCGAGGCCGCCGATGGCATAGCCGTCGAAGCCGATCTCGATCAGTCGCTCGGCCGAGCGGCGGCGCAGGCTCTCGTAGGTACTGCCCTGCACGATGCCGAACAGGGAATTCGGGTTCCTGAAGTCATTGAAGGCCTGCCGCGAGCGCTCCGCCCAGCGCAGGCTCAGCTCCATGGAATCCGAGGCCACCTTTTCCGTAGCCGGGTACGGCGTGCATTCGTCGAAGATCATCGCCACGTCGGAATCCAGCACCGTCTGGATCCGCATGGATTCCTCGGGCGACAGGAACACCTTCGAGCCGTCGACCGGCGAGGCGAAGGTCACGCCTTCCTCGGTGATCTTGCGCTTGTGCGCCAGCGAGAACACCTGGAAGCCGCCGGAGTCGGTGAGGATGGGCTTGTTCCACCCGATGAACTTATGCAGCCCGCCGAATTCCCCCACGATCTCCAGCCCCGGGCGCAGGAACAGGTGGAAGGTGTTGCCGAGGATGATCTCCGCGCCGGTGTCCAGCACGTCGCGCGGGGTCATGGCCTTGACGGAGCCATAGGTGCCGACCGGCATGAAAGCCGGGGTTTCCACGGTGCCGCGGCCGAAGCGGAGACGGCCACGCCGGGCCGCGCCATCAGTGGCGAGGAGGTCGAAAGGGAGCTGGGTCATCCGGGCATTCTAACCCGTTCGGCCAGCCGCCTCGAACGCCTGGCCGAGGGCCGGCAGCTAAAGTTTCGCAAGATTCCGCCGATTCCCTAGGCCACAGGAGCACACCTCGCCGGGTCGTGCCCAGGCCCACGGAGGACCTGCCGTTGATCATCCAGCCGACCAGCCTCGCCGCCCAGTTATGGGCCGGCGCGGCCGCGGGCACCACCGCGGCCGCGGATACATGGCGCGTGGGCACGCTGCTGACGGCCCGGATCATGGGGCAGAACGACCTGGGCAAGCTGCTGCTCGAGATCGGCGGGATCACCGTCGAGGCGGATGCCTCGGGCACCCAGCTCCCCTCCCAGTTCCAGGTGCGCGTGCTGACCCAGGGCACGCAGCCCCAGCTGGAAGTCGTGGCCCAGAATGTCGACGAGCGCGTTTCCATGCAGGGGCTGCGCGAGCGCCTTCCCCTGCAGAACGGCTATGCCCCGCTGCTGGGTGTGCTTTCCGCGCTGGCCCGTCGCCCGATCGCCCGCCTGTTGCCGGCGCCGTTGCGCGCCGCGCTCGCCACGCTGGACGCCGCGATCAGCAAGCCGGCAGACGTGAGCTCGCCGCAGGGCATGAAGGAGGCCATCGCCAGGAGCGGCAGCTTCCTCGAAAGTCACCTCGCCCAGCCGAAGGAAGAGACGCCAGCGGCAGACGACTTCAAGGCGGCGCTCATGGCATTGCGACGCACGCTGGCCGACTTGCCTCTGTCGCGGATGGCCGCACCGTTGCCTCGCCCGCTCAGCGACACGCCGCCTCCGCTGGCACAGAGGGGCCTTGTCGCGCAGCCGCGCGCCGACGAACTGCTCGTGACCGAGGACGACGTCGAAAGCCTCGTGGGCCAGCTCCGCACCGATACCCGTGCCGCACTTTCGCGCGTCGAGATCGGCCAGCTTGAGTCACAGCCGCAGGCCGGGCTATGGATGATCGAGATCCCCCTGGCCGGCGTGCGTGGCTACGACGTGCTGCAGCTTCGGATCGAAGAAGGAAAGGCGGGCCCGGGTGAAAACGAAGGCCCGTGGACCGTGGGCTTCGCCATCGAGCCGCCGGCACTCGGCGCGGTGCAGGGGGAAATCCAGCTTCGTTCGTCGCGCGTCTCCGTCCGGCTCTGGGCGCAGCATGCCGACACGGTCTCGAGGCTCGAGACCGAGTTCGTTTCACTGCGCCGCGTGCTGGAAAAGAGTGGCCTGCAGCTCGACCATTTCGCCTGCATGCACGGGCTTCCCGTACCGACCGGTGCGTACAGCGCCGTACTGCTGGAAGCACGCGCATGACCCAGTCGCTTCCATCGCCGCGCCGCAGCGTCACGCTGCGGCTGGCTTCGCCCACCAGCAGCGGCAACAGCCAGCGGATCGACGCGGATGGCGTCAAGATCATGCTCGAGCGTGCGCAGGCCCTCGGCCTCGCGCCCCAGCTCGACCCGCAGATAGCCACCCTGCTGGCCGCCGTGCGATTACGCGACGACGTGCCACCCGAGCTCTATGCAGCCCTCGCCGCCGTCGTAGGCACCCTCCTCACCGCCGCCGAACGCTAAGAACGCACCCGTGGGAGCGCGCCCTGCGCGCGACATCTTCCCGCCGACACGCACACGCAAGCGCCGCGCCTCGCACGCGCCTCCCACGCGCTCCATCAAGGCACCGCCGAAACCCCCATCCCCCGGATACTCGCGACAGCGGCCCCGAACCCGGCCAGCTCCGCAAAGCGCTTCCCCCGTTCCGCATAATCGCGAAACTGATCGAAGCTCGGCGCCCCGGGCGACAGCACCACGACACCGTCGCCGCCAAGCGCCTGACGCGCCGCCCCGACGGCGGCAGCCATATCCACGGCACGCCAGACAGGGGCGACACCTGCCGCCTCGAGCGCATCCGCGATCCGCATGCCATTCGCGCCCTGGCAGATGATGGCTTCGGGCGCATGCACCCGCATGGCCTCGACGAAGGGTGTCCAGTCGAGCCCACGATCGTGGCCGCCGACGATCAGCGCCGCGCGCCGCGCGCCGACACTCTCGATCGCCGCGAGGCTGGCCAGCGGTGTCGTGCTGATGGAGTCGTTGATCCATTGCAGGCCACCGTGCTCGCCAAGCGGCTGCAGGCGATGCGGCAACGGCACGAACGTGGCGAGCGCCGGTGCCGCGGCAGGGGCGTCAAGACCCACGATGTCCAGCGCGGCAAGCGCGGCGCAGGCATTGAGTGCATTGTGCAGACCCGGCGCCGACACCTTGTCCGCGGGAATGACGTCGCGCGCACCACGTCGGATCCAGCCGTCGGCGACGTGCCAGCCGCCTGCGTCACCGAAGGTATGCAGGCCGGGGTGATGTCCGGCGCGTGCGAGCAGCGCAGGCTGCGCTGCATTCAGCAGCACCTGCCGCGACGACGCGAGCAGTTTCAGCTTGTCGGCGACATAGCGCTCGCGTGAGCCGTGCCAGTCGAGGTGTTCTTCGTACAGGCTGGTGACCACGCCGAGATCGACAACCGACGCTTCCCCGGTCTGGAAGCTCGACAGTTCGATGACCCACAGGTCGGCGTCTTCGTCATCGAGTTCGAGCAACGGCAGGCCGATGTTGCCCGCGAGTGCCGTGCGCACGCCCAGCGAGCGGGAGAGATGCGCGATGAGTGCCGACGTCGTGCTTTTACCCTTGGTGCCGGTGACCGCGATCGTCCGCGCACCGGCGTGCGCGGCGAACCACAGCGCCGTGCCCGAGGTGAAGCGCGTGCCACGCGCCTGGGCCTCGAGCAGCTCCGGTTTATAGGCGGAGATACCCGGCGACTTGATCACGATGTCGTACGACGACAACGCGTCGGCATCCGGCGCGAGGGCATGGACGCGCGCCGAGGGAAAGGCGGCACGGGCCGCTTCCGCTTCGTCGGGTGAGCAATACAACGCGACCGGCTGCCCGGGCACATGGCGCGCCAGCGCGTTCAGCGCGGCGCGTCCTTCCCGGCCGAAACCCCAGACGACGACGCGTCGCCCTTCCAGTTCAGCCCAGCGCATCCAGCGCTCCCCGCAGGCGCGTGGGCACCAGATGCGCTGCACCCGGCTGCAGCCATGGCCCGATCGCCAGTTCCGCCGTATCGATCTGCGGCAGGATCTCGCGACGGAAGCGCGACACCAGTGCGTCTTCACGCCACTCCGGGCGTTCGGCCAGCGAGGCCAGCGCGGCACGCGCCTCGGCGCCCTCGCCCACGCACTCGAACGGCTTGTGATCCCTGTATTCGAGCAGCGCATCGAAGGCCCCGGCCAGCGATTCGTCATCGAGCAGGTTGCGGCCGAAGATCGACACCAGGCGCTGCTTGGCCATGAACGGCGCCAGTGCGAGGAACACGAAATGGCATTTCGGGCACTGGCCGCACCAGCGATCCGCCGGCTTGGGACCGAGGATGCGGAAGTTGCGGTTGCAGCTCGAGAAGGCATCGAAGTACGGCGTACCCAGGCGTGCGAACGCACTGGTGACGGCCAGTTCCGACCAGGGGCGTAGCAGCGAGCAGTAATCGAGGTCGCCTGCGACGTGCGAGTGCAGGTAGTCGTGAAGGGTCTTCTCGAAGCCGAAGCCCTTGCTCCACTGGTGGTTCACTTCCTGGCCTTCGTACTCCAGCGTGGCGACGGACGCGGAGCGCTCGTTCGCGAAGACGATGGAATCGTAGCCATACAGGATGGCCGCCACGGAGAGGATCACCGAGTTGATCGCGGTGACGGGGATATGCCCGTTCCACGCGCCGAGACGATTCATCTCGAACAGGCCGGGTGCGAGTTCGCGCGAGATGTTCAGTGTCGCGAGGCCCGTGCGCGATGCGCATTCGGCGATGAGGGGCGAGTTGCCTACCCAGACCGCCGTGGCGTCTGCGCCGATGGATTTGATCGCTTCCACCGCGACGACCGAATCCTTGCCGCCGCCGATGGGAAGGAGGGAACGTTTCGGGAGGCCGATGGGTGGGGCGTGGCCGCTAAGGGCATCGCGGGCAGGGCCCGCTCCCACAAGGGCGGCAGGCGCCGCTGCGGGAGGCGCCGCTGCGGGGGACGCCGCGGCGGCGTACGGGAAGGCGATGCGGCCGCGGAGGTTCAGGCGGTTGCGGTACGCGAACTCGGCCAGGCCGTGCACGTAGAGCGTGTCGAGCAGCGTGGCCGTGGCCTCGTCCAGCGGCGTGCCTTCCACGACGATGGTTTCCGGGATACCGGCCTTGTAATAGCTGACGCCTGCGACGAGGTGCAGCAGGCGCAGCGCCGCGGCGAATGCTGCTTCGTGGCCTGCGGGGACCGACGGCGCGCCCGGGAAGGTGACGCGCTCCACCAGTTCCACGCCATCGTCGAAGGCATAGACGAGTTCGGCCACGCCGTCGGTGAACGCGTGGCGCACGAAACGGAAGCGCTGGCTGCTGCGCGGATCCGCGTGGGTCATGGTCATGGCAGCAGCACCTCATCGGCTTCGTCGCGCAGGTTGTAGCGCGAGGCCATCACGGCGCCGTAGGCACCGCCCTGGGCAATAAGGATCACGTCGTCTTCTCTGGATTCGGGCAGCCGGCGATCGGAACCGAGGATGTCCCCCGATTCGCAGATGGGGCCGACCACCTGGTACATGGTGGTGGCGGCTTCACCGTAGCGGCTCAGGTTGATGATCTCGTGCCACGCGTCGTAGAGCGCGGGGCGGATAAGGCTGTTCATGCCGGTATCGAGGCCGAGGTAGCGCACGTTGGCGCCTTTTTCCTTTTCCTGCGTGACGCGCGCGAGCAGCACGCCGGCATCGGCAACGAGGTAGCGGCCCGGTTCCATCCACAGCTGGAACTGCGGGTAGGCCTGGCGCACCGAGGTGAGCACGCGGTCCAGCGCGGCCATGTCGAGCGCGGTCTCGCCGGGGTGGGAGGGCACGCCCAGCCCGCCTCCGATGTTGAGCACGGAGATGGTGCCGATGCGCTCCGCCAGCGCAGCCAGCTGCGAGTACACCTCGCCCCAGTGCGCGGCATCGAGGATGCCGGAACCGAGGTGGGCATGCAGGCCGGTGACGCGCACGCCGGCGGCGTCCGCGAGGTGCAGGAAGTGGTCGATGTGTTCGATCGGTACGCCGAACTTGCTGCCGGTACCACCGGTTTTCACCTTGTCGTGGTGGCCGAGGCCGCGACCGAGGTCGACGCGCAACACGATCTCGCGACCGGCGAACATCTCGCCCCAGTGTTCGATCGGGTGCAAGGCATCGATGGTGATGGTGGCACGTGTCTTCAGCGCTGCTTCGAAATCACGACGCGCGGCGAAGTTGGGGGTGAACAGCAGCGGCGCACTTTCAGGCACCACGGCCGATACGGCGGCGAGCTCCCCGGGTGACACGCACTCGAAGGCGAAGCCCTCTTCCGCCAGCACCTTCAGGATGCCGGGGTGCGTATTCGCCTTCACCGCGTAATGCGCGCGATCCACCGCCTGCAGCGACTTCACGCGCCGCGCCTGCGCACGCACCGTGGGGAGGTGGTAGACGTAGCGCGGCGTGCGCTCCTGCGCGAGCTGCACCAGCCTGCCCTGCTCGCCCTGCCACCACGCGGCAGCGGGCAATGCCTGTTCGCCCGCGCCGTAGAGCGACTGCCAGGAGGGACCGAACACGAGGCTGTCGTCGGTGCGCAGGGCGCCGGCGCCGATCAACAGCTCGTGCAGGCGCGGCAGCATGTTGTCCACCACGTCCTCGTCGACCACGAAGGTGAGGTTGAGGTTGTTGGACGACTGCGAGATCAGGTGCACGCGCAGCTGCCCGAACTCGGCCAGCACGCCCGACAGCTTGTGCAGCATGGAACGCATGCCACGCCCGACGAGGGTGATCGCCGCGCACGGCGCGATGACCTTCACCCGGCACACGCGTGCCAGATCGGCCGCGAGTGCCGCGATGGCATCGGAGTCGAGCAGGTTTTCCGTCGGGTCGAGCGATACGGTGACGTTGGTTTCCGCCGAGCCGATCAGGTCGACCGAAAGGCCATGGCGGCGGAACGCGTCGAACACGTCGGCAAGGAAGCCGACCTGCTGCCACATGCCCACGGATTCCATGGACACCAGCGTGATGCCCTTGCGTGCGCTGATCGCCTTGATGCTCGGCGCGTGCTCGCGTACTTCCGGCCCGATGAGGGTACCTTCGAGTTCCGGGCGGTTGGTGTCCTTGATCAGCAGCGGCACCCGCGGCTCGCGAAGCGGCGACAGGCAGCGCGGATGCAGCACCTTGGCGCCGGTGGAGGCGATTTCCTGGGCTTCCTCGTAATCCAGCCGCTGCAGCAGGCGTGCACCGGCCACCTGCCGGGGGTTCGCGGTGAACATGCCTGCCACGTCGGTCCATATCTCCACGCGGGACGCGGCGAGCAGGGCACCGAAGTACGCCGCCGAGGTGTCCGAACCACCGCGACCGAGCAGCACCGTGCGGCCTTCGTCGTCGCGGGCGATGAAGCCCTGCGTGATGAAAACCTCACCGCGCCCGGCCAGGAGGGCGGACAGCGCAGCGTCGTGGTGCGGCTCGACCATTGCCGACAGCAGGCGCGTCCGCTCATTCTGGTTGGGCAACGCCACCGAATGCAGGCATTCGCGGGCATCGACCCACGTCGTGGGCAGGCCGTTGGCCGTCAGGAAGGCGGCGCCAAGCGCGCTGGACATGAGTTCGCCGTGCGCCTGCACGCGCGCCTGCCACGCCAGTTCGCCTGCCTCGGCCGCGCCGGAGTCGGCGAGTCCGGCCAGGTCGGAAAGGCGTGCGCCGAGTGTCCCGGGCAGCGGCAGCCCCATCTCGGCCAGCAGGGCGTGGTGGCGATCGGCCAGTGCGGCGGCCGCGTCCGAGCGACGTTTGGGTTCCGTGTGCGTGCAAAGCTGTTTGAGGCCGTCGGTGATGCCGGACAGGGCCGAGACCACGATCAGCACGCGTGCGCCTTCGGCGCGGCGGCTGGCGGCCAGCTCGAGGATATTGCGCCAGCGTGCGGCGGTGGCCACGGAGGTGCCGCCGAACTTCATGACGATCCAGGGCGCGTTGACGGGCAACGGCGCGTTTGCGATTTCGCTCACGGGACTCTTTCAGTAGCTACGGGGAAGGTATCGCCCGAAGTGTTGCGCCGCACCGAAAAAAAGGCAATCTGGCGCCGTGGCGCGGCCTGGTGGCGTCTTTCCTTTTACAAACCGGCGTCTGCACGCCATCCTGCACGCTTTACTTCATTGCGCGCCCCAGGTCCCATGGAAAATCCCGGTTACGCCCGACGCCTCACACTCACGGACGCCGCGCTCATCGTGGTCGGCGGCATCATCGGGGGCGGCATCTTCCTGAACCCCGGCATCGTTGCCCAGCGCACGGGCTCGGGCTGGGTACTGCTCGCGCTGTGGGTCGGCGGTGGCCTGCTCACGCTCATCGGCTGCCTCTGCTATGCCGAGCTCGGCGCCCGCCGGCCGGAAGCGGGCGGCAGTTACGTGTACCTGCGCGAAGCCTTCGGCCGCCTCGCCGGCTTCCTGTTCGGATGGACGATGCTGCTGGTGATCTACAGCGGAAGCAGCGCCGCCGTCGCCACCATCTTCGGCAGTTACGCCACCTCGGTGTTCGGGCTTTCACCCGGCTTGGTGAAGCCGCTCGCCGTGGGGGCGCTGGTGTTCGTGACCGGCATCAACCTGTTCGGGATCAAGCTGGGCGCGCAGATCCAGAACGTGTTCTCCATCCTCAAGCTGGTGGCCATCGCGGCGCTTGTCGTGACCGGCCTGGCCTTCGCGGGCGCGGGCTCCACCCAGGCGCTGTCGACGGCACCTGTCGCCGTCACCGGCAGCCTGGCCGGGGCCCTGCTCCCGGTGCTGTTCGCCTTCTCCGGCTTCAGCTACCTCAACAACCTCGCGGGCGAAGTGCGTGATCCGCAGCGTACTCTGCCCCGGGCACTCGTTCTCGGCATGCTGGTCGTGATCGCGGCCTACGTGCTCACCAATTACGCCTACCTGGCCGTACTGGGCCATGACGGGCTGGCCGCGAGCCAGGCCCCGGCGGCCGACGTCATGAGCCGGGTCTTCGGCGCTTCCGGCGCGAAGATCATCGCCATCGGCATCGCCGTCTCCACGCTCGGTTTCTGCAACATCACGCTGGTGGCGGGCGCACGCGTGCTCCAGGTCATGGGACAGGACGGCCTGTTCTTCTCCAGCGTCGCGACCCTGCATCCGCGCTACCGGACGCCGAACATCGCGCTGATGCTGCTGGCCGCATGGGCCATCGTGCTCGTGCTGGCGGCCAACTATGGCCAGTTGCTCGACTTCGCGGCCTTCGGCGACTGGGCGGCCTATGCGGTCACCATCGCCACGCTGTTCTGGTACCGCCGCCATGCCAGCGGGCGCCCTGCGTTCGCGACCCCCGCCTACCCGCTGCTACCCCTGGTGTTCATGGCCACGGTGATCGGCGTGGTCGTCATGTACGCCTTCGACAAGCCGCTCAGCGCCGCCGTGGTGTGCGCCGTGGTGCTCGCCGGCTTGCCCGTGTATGCAGTATGGCGACGTCTGTTCAGTAAAGTGGCTCGCTGATAACAGGCACCGATGCCACAATGGCCCGGTTCAGCTGAGGAAAGCAGATGGCACAGCAAGGCCCGACGTCCCCCGTACCCGTTCCCAACCAGGATGCCAGTCAACCGGCGCCCAAACCCGTACGCGAAGGCATCGACCTTATCGTGAACGACAAGCGCTACCGGCACACGGGCGAGAAAGACATGCCCCTGCTCTGGTACCTGCGCGATGTACTGCATCTCACCGGCGCCAAATATGGCTGCGACCAGGGGGAATGCGGATTCTGCACCGTGATCGTCGACGGCAAGGCCACCGCCGCCTGCCAGACGAAAATGGCGAAGATGTCAGGCAAGCGCGTCACCACCGTCGAAGGCCTGGCCGGCAAGGACGGCAAGCTGCATCCCGTCCAGCAGGCGTGGATCGACGAAGACGCCATCATGTGCGGTTTCTGCCAGCCCGGCCAGATCATGGCCGCCGTCGACCTGCTCTCGCACCAGAAAAACCCCTCTGATGCCGACATCGACAGGATCGGCAACCTCTGCCGCTGCGGCAGCTACGGTCGCATCCGCAAGGCGATCAAGCGCGCCGCAGGCACCATGAAGGATGGCAAGGCATGAGTGGCGAGATCCGCATTTCCCGCCGCCGCTTCCTGAAATACGCCGCAGGCACCGCCGGTGCCCTCATCATCGGCATCGGCACGGCGGAAGCCGTGGACCGGCCGCCGCCCGTCGGGCTGCTGGGCGATGCCTGGAGCCAGATGGGCCCTTATCTGCGGGTTGCCGCCGACGGCCGCATCTATATCGGTGTCCGCGATCCCGACAACGGCGAAGGCACGGCCACGTCGCTGGCGCGCATCATCGCCGACGAACTCGACGCGGACTGGAGCCGCGTCATCGTCGAACCGCTCGGCCTTCGGGTCGAGGCGGGCAACGGCGAGCCGAAATTCACCTACGGCCGCCAGCGCAGCGGCGATGCCACCAGCATTCCCGCCGCCTGGGCGGATCTTCGCCAGGCAGGCGCACTGGGGCGCTGGTTGCTTCTGCAGGCGGCCGCGCGTCGCCTCGGCGTGCCTGCGGAACAGCTTCGTGGTGAAAACGGCACGGTCATCGCGAGCGATGGTCGACGCATCCCGTATGCCGACCTCGCGACTGCCGCCGCCGCCATCGATCCACCGTCCACGGCGCCGCCGATCAAGGCCGCCGACCGCTACACGCTGATCGGCCAGCCCGCTGGCGATGTCGATGCGCGCGCGGCCGTGACAGGCACACTCAACTATGCGTTCGACGACAGCGTCGGCGACGCCGTGGTTGCCGTTCTTGCGCGTTGCCCGTACCCGGGTGGCTCGCTCGACCAGGCGGATCGCGACGCCGCGAAGGGCGTCCATGGCGTGTATGACGTCATCGACCTCACCCCGGAACAGGGCCAGCAGCCCGGTACGGCGGCACAGGCACAGGCCCTGGTCGTGCTGGCTGCCGACACGTGGTCGGCACTCAAGGGGCGCGAGGCACTGAAGGCCACCTGGAAGCCCGGCGCCGACGTCGAGCCCACGGGCTACACGCTGGAGCAACAGGCCCTCGAAGCCTTCGACGACGAGACGAAGGCTCCTTCCATCGTCCGTAACGACGGCGACATCGCCCTTGCGCGGAAGAAAGCGGCCCACGCACTCGAAGCCACGTATTTCCAGCCGTGGATGGCCCATGCAACGGCAGAGACGCCCAATTGCGTCGTGCGGCTGGATCCGGACACCAGCATCACCGTGATCGCCTCGACGCAGTCGCCGCGCCAGGCCTACAGCGTCGTCCAGCGCATGACGGGCTTCAGGCCCGAGCAGATCGACATCCAGGTGCCACGCGGCGGCGGCGGTTTCGGCCGGCGGCTCGAGCAGGATTACATCGCCGAAGCCGTGGCCATCGCCCTGGCGAAGAAATCCGACGCCGTGAAGAACCGGCCGATCAAGGTCCTGTGGACCCGTGACGACGACCTCGTGCGCGACTTCTATCGGCCCATGGCCGTCCATCGCATCAATGCCTCGCTCGATCGCAAGAATGCCGTCACGGGCTGGCACCAGCGGATGGCGAGTCCATCGGCCCTCGCCGGCCGCGCCACCCCTGACGACCGCCTGTGGCAGTCGGAGCTGGTGGCGGATGCCCTGCCCGCCGGCCTCGTCCCGAACTTCCGTAGCGACTGGTATCCCATCCAGTCGCAGATGGCGCGCGGCGAATGGCGCGGCTCGCCGCATGTCACGCCGACCTTCGCGAGCGAGAGTTTCATCGACGAACTGGCCCATGCGGCCAAAGCGAACCCGCTCGACTTCCGCCTGGCCATGCTGGGCGACGGTCGCCAGCTGCCTTACAGCGGCCGCGGGGGTCCGGTCGATACGGCCCGCCTTGCCAACGTACTGAAGCTGGCGGCCGATAAAATCGACTGGAGCCGCTGGCTGCGTAGCGAAAACGGGCTGGGCATCGCCTGCGCCTACGTCTTCGGCGCCTACGTGGCCCATGCCATCGAAGTGGCCCCTGATGGTGACGGCATCGACATCCATCGCGTCGTCTGTGTCGCGGACGTGGGCCGTGCCATCAACCCGCTCGGCCTGGAAGCGCAGCTACAGGGCGCCACCATGGATGCCCTGTCGACGGCCATGAACCTCATGATCACGGTGAAAGACGGCAGGGTGCAGCAGACCGGATTCAAGGACTATCCGCTTGCCGCGAGCCAGCCGCTGCCCTATGAGGTGGAAACGGTGATCGTCTCTTCCACGGCCGAACCTGCCGGAGCCAGCGTGATCGGTGTACCGTCGGCAGCACCGGCGCTGGCCAATGCCGTGTTCCGTGCCACTGCCGTGCGCGTGCGCCGGCTCCCCCTGCTTCGCGAGCTGGCCCGCCTGCGTTGATCGTTCCCGTGCAAGCCCGAGGTATCGCATGACCATCGCATCATTGACCTCGGGCCCTTCCGCACCGCGGACCGACGCCGACCTCATCGGCAGCAACAAGCGTTTCTACGACGCGCTGTGGTCCGAGGCGAAGCTGTTTTCCCCGCAGCGCTTCAATACATGGCCGCTGGTCGCCGAACTGGCGGCCGAGACGTCGCGCCGGCTGGAAGTCGCCCCCGGCCTCCGGCCGCGCCTCCCGCTGGCCGATACGCAGTTCGTCGACCTCAGCCGGCCGGCCCTGGCCGAGCTCGGCCGCCACGGGGCGAGGGTGGCGAACGCCATGATCGGCGCACTGCCCTTCCGCGACGCCAGCTTTGATTTCGTCTGCGCCTTCGACATCCTCGAGCATGTCGTCGACGACGAGGGCGCGCTGGGCGAGCTGGCCCGGGTGGCCGAGCCCGGCGCCCGGCTGCTGCTGTCCGTACCGCTGCACCCGGAGGCCTGGACCGCCTTCGACGACTTTGTGGGCCATTACCGGCGCTACGAGCCCGAGGCGATCCGCGCCCTGCTGGCACGCCACGGATTCACCATCGAGCGCAGCGCCGTCTACGGCATGCAGCCGAAGTCGTCGAAGCTGCTCGACCTGGGCCAGTGGTACCTGACCCACCAGCGCGCCCGTGCCATGTGGTGGTACAACCGCGTGTTCATGCCGCTGGGCGTGCGCTTCCAGAAGGCGCTGGCTTTCACCCCGGGCTTCGCGCCGGGGCCGGGGGTTGACGAAGTCCTGCTGGTCTGCCGCAAGGCTTCGGAGTAATTCCAGTAAATACAGGGGCTTTACACATGGCGCGTTGCAACTGGTTATGATGCGCCACCTCCCCGCTCCCCGGAACATGCATGCTCTATCTCATGCACGAATGGCAACGCTCGATGCTCAGCCCGCTGACGTACTGGGCTGAAGCGAGCGCGAAAATGTTCGGCGACATCGCCAGCCCGTTTGCCCGCATGCCCGGCGCCGATCGCGCTGCGGCGGGCTACGAACTCATGTTCCGGCTCGGCAAGGCGTACGAGAAACCCGAATTCGACATCCGCAGCGTGCACGCGCACGGCCACGACGTGGCCATCGCGGAGCAGGTCGCCATGTCGAAGCCCTTCTGCACGCTCAAGCGCTTCAAGCGTTTTTCAGACGACCAGGCCACGGTCGACAAGATGAAGAACGATCCGGCCGTGCTGGTGGTCGCGCCGCTTTCCGGCCATCACTCCACGCTGCTGCGCGACACCGTGCGCACGCTCCTGCGCGACCACAAGGTGTACGTCACCGACTGGGTCGACGCGCGCATGATCCCGGTCGACCAGGGCTCGTTCGGGCTGGCCGACTACGTGTCGTACATCGAGGACTTCATCCGGCACGTGGGCGTGCACCGCGCGCACGTCGTCTCCGTGTGCCAGCCCACCGTGCCCGTCCTCGCCGCGGTGTCGCTCATGGCCGCCCGCGGTGAGGCCACGCCGGCATCGCTTACGCTCATGGGCGGCCCGATCGACACGCGCAAGAGCCCGACCAGCGTCGATAACCTGGCGACCACGCGGCCGCTCTCCTGGTTCCGCAACCAACTGATCCACAAGGTGCCTTACCAGTATCCCGGTGCCGGCCGCGACGTGTACCCGGGCTTCCTGCAGCACGCCGGATTCCTCGCCATGAACCCGAGCCGGCATGTCATGTCGCACTGGGATTTCTACGAGAACCTGCGCAAGGGCGATCTCGACGACGCGGAGCAGCATCGCAAGTTCTACGACGAATACAACGCCGTGCTCGACATGCCGGCGGAGTATTACCTCGACACCATCGAAACGGTGTTCCAGGAACATCGCCTGCCGAAAGGCACGTGGGAAGTCCACGGTGAACTGGTGCAGCCCGCGAAGATCAAGGGCACCGCGTTGCTGACGATCGAAGGCGAACTCGACGACATCTCCGGCCTGGGCCAGACTGAAGCGGCACACGGGCTGTGCAAGGGCATCGCGAAGAAGAACAGGAAGCACATCGTGGTCGAAGGCGCCGGCCACTACGGCATCTTCAGCGGTCGCCGCTGGCGCGACGTGGTGTACCCGGACGTACGCGACTTCATCAAGGCCCACGACAAGGGCAACAGCAATACAGGCGCGCAGGGCAACCGCAAGGTCTGAGGGCTGAAGCGTAGGAGCGCGCCCTGCGCGCGACATCTCTTCGCGAGGATTCGGATGCATCGCGGGGAACCGTCGCGCGCAGGGCGCGCTCCTACAAGAGTGCCCACCCGACGAAGCCGACCATCACGAAAAACGGCACGGACCACAGGTGGAACGTGGCCCACGCCTTGCGCTCGCCGAGCAGGCGCAAGGCGATCAGGTTCGCGAGCGAGCCCAGCACGAATCCGAAGCCACCCACGTTCACGCCGAACGCCAGCGTGCGCCAGTCCTTCGAACATTCCGCCAGCAGGATCGCCGCAGGTACGTTGCTGACCACCTGCGATGCCAGCGCGCCCGTTGCATACAGGTGCACGGGCTGCTGCAGCCCAAGGGTGCCGACGAACGACTTCACGCCACCAAGGCCCGCCAGCAGGCGCAGGTCGATGAACATCAGCACGAAGGTCAGCAGCAGGCCCCAGTCGATGCTTGCCACGATGCGCCGCCGGAAGGCGAGGAAGACGACGAGCACGCCCAGCAGCGCCCACAGCTCGTGGTGCAGGTCGGCGAGGATCAGGAAAGGCACGTAGAGAACGGCTGCGACGATGAGCATGGTGCGGTCTACCGCATCCTCGCTGCGCTCGTGTACCTCGAGTGTTTCACCGGGGAATGCGATCGCAGTCAGCGCCAGCAGCAACGCCAGCGTGATGGCGACCAGCGGAAGCATGGCCCACACGAAGCCGCCGAACCCGTTGTTCCACTGCTGCCAGAGGAACAGGTTCTGCGGATTGCCGATCGGCGTGAGCATGGAGCCGGCGTTCACCGCGAGGGCTTCGAAGATCACCAGCCGCGTCGCCGGCATGCGTGCCATGCGGCAGACCGTCAGGGTCAGCGGCACCATGACGAACAACGACACATCGTTGGTCAGCAGCATGGACAGCACGGCCGTCGCGGCCACGAGCCCGAGCGCCGCGATGCGACGCGTCGACGTACGATCGATCAGCCATCGCCCCGCCACCTTGAGGGCACCGCTGTTCTCCACGGCCTTCGTGAGGATCAACAGGCCGGTCAGGGTCGCGATCGTGGGCCAGTCGACCAGGCCCGGCCAGTCGGGAAGACGCTTCGGCTGCAGCGCCGCGAAGACGATCGCCACGGCGAGCAGCACGAGGAAGAGGATGTCGCGGCGGAGGTTACGCAGCGATTCGGGCAACCATGTCATCTGGGCAACATCCCACCGGTGAGGGCGGGATCATAGCGGTTGTCCGTGTCGCGGAAGCGTGCAGTGACCGGACCGCTCAACGGTTCTTGTCGGGCACCGAAACGCGACCGCTCACGCCATGGTGCTCGACATCGCCACTGCCCTGCGACTTCACGCTGAAATCGCCCTTGATGTCCTCGACCTCGACGTCGCCGGAGCCGACGCTTCCGACCAGCACGCTTCCCGATACATCGCTGATCTTCGCGTCGCCGGAACCGACCGTGTCGACGCGCACGTCGCCCTGGACGTTCCTGGCCGTGAAGTCGCCCGACCCGATGGTGTCGACCCGGATGGAACCGGTGCCGTCGCTCTTGAAGTCGCCGGAGCCGATGCGGGTGCGCACGGCACCCTTCACGTCGGAGACCTCGATGTCACCGGAACCCGTGGCGCTGTCGAGCGACGCGACACCATGGATTTTCGCATCGCCCGAACCGGCCTGGACGTCCACGTGCATGTCGGCGGGCACGGCCGCCTCTACCTTCAGGCTGCTGTAGTGGCTACCCCAGCCGGACCGGCTGCCGCTCTTGTTCTGCAGCTCGACGACCAGGACGTCGCCCTGTTTCTGCTGCGTTACGGTCAGGTTATCGACGGTTTCCTGGTCTGAACCGCAGGCCTTGCCCCGAACGGTGCCTTTGCCCGCCGGTGACCGGCCTTCCAGGTGGAGGTCGAACGCGTTGACGTTGAAGCGCACGGTGTGGATCCCCGTGAGATCCAGGTCGAGGTTGCGGTCTGCCTGGACCTTGCAAAGCGGATTACCGTCGGCCATGGCCACGGCGGGAAGGAGAAACAGCGAAGCAAGGATCAGGTGCCGCATGGGGAAAACCCTCGGTTGGTGATTCGGTACACCCGTGATGGATGCGGCCCACACGCATTTGGTTGCAATGCCCTTCGTCACGAAGCTGACCCGCAGGCAACAGTCCGGTCAACCGTCGCTGCGGCGGCACGTTTTTCATCGTGCAAGTCCAACCGGGAGATACCCTATGCAACGCAAGACCCTTCTCGCCAGTGCCGCCTCGTTCCTCCTCGCCGGCTCGGCCGCCTTCGCGTATGCGCAGGATGCCACGCCCGCCGCCCCGGCCGCACCCAGCGCCCGCGCTGCCGCTCCGGCACCCCCCGCCCCTGGCCAGCAGCAGGGCCCGAAGTGGGGCCGTGGTGGCCCGGGGGGCGAACACGGTCGTGGCGGTGATCACGGCCCCGGTGGCGATCGCGACGGCGATCGCGGTCCGTGGGGTCACCACGGTCACGGCCCTGAGCAGGGTGGCGTGATCGGCGACCTTCGTAGCCTGGAGCGCCTGTATGTGATGTCGGGCCGCGCCAAGGACCTGCCGTCGCTTTACAACGAAGTGCTCGCCAAGTCGCAGAACCCGCGTGTCCGTGACTACGCTTACGAACACCTCGCACGCGCACAGCTGGCACCGGCGAACCCGGATGCCGCCATCGCGACGCTACGGAAGAGCCTCGACGAAAACCTGGCGCAGGACCAGAAGCGCCACCAGGAGATGGAAGCGTTCAAGCAGCAGCGCATGCAGGATCGTGCAGCGCGTGGTGCCGACGCCAAGTAACGAAAAACGGGGCCCGATGGGCCCCGTTTTTTCATGTGCAGACGGCGTCGACAGACGCCGTTCCTGTAGGAGCGCGCCCCGCGCGCGACATCTTTTCGCGACAATGTTCAACGCTATCGCGAAGAGCATCGCGAGAAGCGGTCGCGCGCAGGGCGCGCTCCTACATCGATTTGGCGCGCTGCCAGAGGGCTTCCTGTTCTTGCAGCGCATATGACGCCAGGTCGCGCCCTTCCGATGCAGCCATCGCTTCCATCGCACGGAAGCGCTTTTCGAACTTCGCGTTTGCCCCGCGCAGCGCACGCGATACATCCACCTTCGCGTGCCGTGCCAGGTTCGCGGCCACGAACAGGACGTCGCCGATTTCGTCCGTGAGGCGCTCTTCGTCGGCACCGGTCTCGAACTCGTGGCGAACCTCTTCCATCTCTTCGGCCATTTTCGCCAGCACGGGCCGGTGATCCGTCCATTCGAATCCGACGTTGGCCGCACGCTTCTGCAGCTTCACCGCGCGCTGCCATTCGGGCAGGCCGTGCGAGATGCCCGCCAGAGCGCTCGTGTCGCTCTCGCCCTTCGCTGCACGCTCATCGGCTTTCAGGCGATCCCAGTCACGCGATCGCGCGGCATCGCTCGCATGCGTGACGTCCCCGAAGACATGCGGATGACGGCGTACCATCTTGTCGCAGATCGAGGCGACGACGTCGCCGAAGGAAAAATGCCCTTCCTCCTCGGCCATCCGCGAGTGGAACACGACCTGCAGGAGAATATCCCCCAGCTCCTCGCGAAGGTCGTGCATGTCGCGGCGATCAATGGCATCGGCGACTTCATAGGCTTCTTCGATGGTGTACGGCGCGATCGTGGCGAAGCTCTGCTTCACGTCCCACGGGCAGCCTGTCACCGGATCGCGCAGTCGCGCCATGATCGCGATGAGGTCGTCCACGGGGCGCGTCACGCCGGTTGATCCGGATCGATCAGGCGCGATGCCCAGTCCACCGTGGTGTCGCCGCAGGCAATGAATTCCGGGTTGATCAGCGAGTCGCGCGTGTTGTAGCGGAACGGACGGCCCGCAAGGTCGAGCACCGCGCCACCGGCTTCTTCCAGGACGCACTGTGCGGCGGCCGTGTCCCATTCGGAGGTCGCCCCGAGGCGCAGGTACAGGTCGGCTTCACCCCGCGCGATCACGCAGAACTTCAGCGACGAACCCAGCGAAAAGGTCTCGTGGTCACCCAGTCGCTCGAGAAGGCGTATCGTGCGGCCCGCCGTATGCGAACGACTCCCGGTGACCATGAGCAGCCCGTTGGCGCGCCGCGCATGGATGCGCTCGCGCGGGCTCGTCAGGGTTCGCTGGCGCCATGCGCCGGTACCGCGCGCAGCGGCATACAGGTCACCGGTGACCGGCGCGAGCACCACGCCCAGCACGGTGCAGTGGTCTTCGATGAGCGCGATGTTCACCGTGAACTCGCCGTTCCGTTTCACGAATTCGCGCGTGCCGTCCAGCGGATCGACCAGCCAGTAGCGGCGCCACGTGCGACGCTCGGACCAGGGCGCGGCGAGCGCCTCTTCCGAAATCACCGGAACGCCCGGGGTGAGCCTGGCCAGACCCTCGCCGATCACCCGCTGCGCCGCGAGGTCGGCGGCAGTCACGGGGGAATCGTCGTCCTTGCGGATGACTTCGAAGTCTTCGGCATAGATGGCGAGGATGGCGTCGGCGGCGGCCCGCGCGATGTCGCAGACCGGATCCACCCAGCTGATGTAAGGCGCGCTCACGATGGCTTGTAACGGCCCGCGAGGTACTCGCGAGCCATGAACAGCGCGGCGATGGAACGGCCCTCGGTGACATCGTCGCGCTGGAGCAGTTCATGCAGCTGGTCGAGGCGCCAGGGCACGACTTCCAGTTCCTCGGGCTCGTCGCCTTCCAGACGCTCGGGGTAGAGGTCTTCGGCAAGCACCACGTGCGACAGGTGGGTCATGTACGAAGGCGACAGCGACAGCGTACCGAGGATGGTCAGCTTGCGCGCGCCGAAGCCCACCTCTTCCTTCAGCTCGCGATCCGCGCCCTGCTGGGGGGTTTCGCCGTCATCGAGGCGCCCCTTCGGCACCCCCACCTCGTAGCGGTCGACGCCCACGCCGTATTCGCGCACCAGCAGCACGGTGTCGGGATCGCGCATCGCAACGATCAGTACCGCGCCGAGGCCGCCGCTCTTCAGGCGATGATGCGTGCGGCGTACACCGTTTGAGAACTCGAGGTCGACCAGCTCCACGCGGCTACCGGAGCCTTCGGGCGCGTCGCGCGTGGCAAGGATTTTCGGGCGTGTATTCATCGGTCGATTGTAGCCCCCGTCAGTCTGGGCAGTGCGGCGGCGTGGATCGCGGGCGTCCCCGCCAGCACGCTGCGGGTGTCCAGCGTGAGCGGTGCGCCGTCGAGATCGGTGAAGATCCCGCCCGCTTCCCGCACGATCACGGCCAGTGCGGCGATGTCGAGGATATTCACGTCGGACTCGATCACGAGGTCGAGGCTGCCTCGTGCGAGCAGGTGGTAATGGCAGAAGTCGCCATAACCACGAATGCGGTTGCTGTCGCGGATGAGGCCGCCCAGGGCATCCCAGCGCGCGTCGGCGGTGAGGGTCTTCACATTGCCTGTCGAAAGGGATGCCTGCGCGAGGCTCGCCGTGTCGGCGACATGCACCGGCTCGCCGTCGAGGAACGCGCCGCGCCCGCGCACGGCCCACATGCGCTCGTCGTAGAGCGGCGCGGACGATACGCCGAGCACCAGCTCGCCGCGATGCATGAGTGCGATCTGCGTGGAAAAGAAGGGCGTGCGCCGTACGAAGCTCTTCGTGCCGTCGAGCGGGTCGACCAGCCAGAGGTACTCGCGCGACGTGTCGTCGGCGCCGTATTCCTCCCCGAAGATGCCGGCGTCCGGCAGCGCGTCGGCAAGGATCCGGCGAATGGCCAGTTCGGCTTCACGATCGGCGATGGTCACGGGCGTGTCATCGCCCTTCACGATGACGTCGACGCCGGCACGCCAGTAGTGACGGATGATCTCCGCCGCGGCGCCGGCGGCATCGCGCGCGGCGGCGAGGGCTTTGTCGAGGGTGTCGGTCATGGGCTGATCGGGGGCGCGAGCCCCGCCTTGCGTTGCAGGTTGACGGTACCGTCGCGGCCGACCGGGCCGAACCGCGCGATGAGGTGTGACAGGGCAGTATCGGCGATTCTCGGCACCAGCCTGCCCTGCATGCGCCAGCCCAGTGGCGACGCAGCCAGCACGGCCTGAACGCCGAGCGTGCCCTTGCCGTCGTCTGCCAGGGTCGCGCGCAGCACACCGCCCTGGCTCGCAGCCTTCAGGGTGATGGCACCCAGGTTCACGACGCCGTCGGGCGTACGAACCACGGCAGCCACCCAGTTCACTTCCGCATCGAGGGTCACGGGCCAGTTGCCCTGCATCTCGGCGCGGGGAATACGGCCTTCGACAACGCCCAGCGGCGCCAGCTCGCGGGGCAGCGACGGGCCGGCCAGTGCGGCGGCGTCAAGCCTGAAATCCACGGCGCTCCACACGGTGTGATCGGCGTCGGTGCGGTCGACGAGACCGTCGAAACGGCCGACCGGGCCGTCAAGGTGCACCTGCGCGTGCGTACGACCGAGGATGGCCTCGCGGCCAAGATGCCACTCCACGCTACCCAGCGTGCGGCCATCAGCGGTGGCCACGCGGCCGGCACGCCCGTTCCATAGCGTGCCGGAGAGATCATCGAGCACCACCCCCCGGGCCTTCGACGCAAGCAGGGGAACCGCCAGGCTGGCGGGCAGGAACCAGAAAAGGAGCGCCCCCGCCAACAGGAGCACGACGACCACCAGGCCGATACGACGAAGCCACTTCAAACCTTCACCTCACCTCGGAACTTGAGCCGCGACGGGCCGAAGGCGATCATGGGCCGATGACTGACACCCTGATCACCCGAGACCTCTCCGTACTGTGGCACCCGTGCACGCAGATGCACGACCACGAAACCCTTCCCATGGTACCCGTGGTTCGCGGCGAAGGGGCATGGCTGGAAGGCGCCGACGGCACGCGCTACCTCGACGCCGTCAGCTCCTGGTGGACCAATATCTTCGGGCACGCGGAGCCGCGCATCGCCGGTGCCATCAAGGACCAGCTCGACCGGCTGGAGCACGTGATCTTCGCCGGGTTCACGCATGAGCCGGCCGTGGAGCTTGCCGAGGAACTGGTACGCATCACCCCCGCCGGGCTCGACCGTGTCTTCCTGGCCGACAATGGTTCCGCCGCGATCGAAGTGGCACTGAAGATGAGCTTCCACTACTGGCTGAACCAGGGACACGGCGAGAAAACACGTTTCATCGCCCTCACCGGCAGCTACCACGGCGAGACGCTGGGCGCGCTTTCCGTCAGCGACGTGGCGCTCTATCGCAAGACCTACGCACCGCTCCTGCTTACCCCCGAACTGGCGCCCTCCCCCGATACCTACGAGGGCGAGCCGGGTGAGACGCCGGTCGAGATCTCGACGCGTCGCCTTGGCGAGATGCGTGCCCTGCTCGAGAAGCATGCCCATGAAACCTGTGCGGTGATCGTCGAGCCGCTGGTGCAGTGCGCGGGCGGCATGCGCATGTACGACCCCTCGTATCTCACCGGGCTGCGGGCGCTGTGCGACGAATTCCGGGTGCATTTCATCGCCGATGAAATCGCGGTGGGCTTCGGCCGCACCGGTACGCTTTTCGCCTGCGAACAGGCGGGCGTGTCGCCTGACTTCATGTGCCTGTCGAAGGGACTGACGGGGGGCTTCATGCCACTGTCGGCCGTCGTGACGACAAATGACGTTTACCAGGCGTTCTATGCGGAATACGCCGCGGGCAAGGCGTTCCTGCATTCGCACAGTTACACCGGCAATCCGCTGGCATGCCGCGCAGCGACCGCGACGTTGAAGATCTTCCGCGACGATCCCGTCATCGAACGCAACCGCGTGCTCGCGGCGCATATGGCGAAGCGCATCGCACCGCTGGTCGACCACCCGAACGTGGCCGACGTGCGGCAGACGGGCATGATCGCCGCGATCGAACTGGTGGCCGACAAGGCGTCGCGCACGCCATTTCCCGCTGCTGATCGCCGCGGGCTGCGAGTCTATCGGCACGGGCTGGAGAACGGCGCCCTGCTGCGACCGCTGGGAAACATCGTGTATTTCATGCCGCCTTATTGCATCACCGAGGACGAGATCGACTTCATGGTCGAGACGGCCATGGCGGGGATCGCGAAGGCGGTCGCCTGACGGGGGCTTCATAAAAATCTCGGCCGTGCAGGAGCGCGCGGCGCCCTGATGCAGGGCTCCGTCTCTGTCGTGCCCGGTAGAATGCACATTCCTTACCCGGGGCATCCGCATGCGCACGATCCGTATCCACGTCGACCAGCCACTCACCACGGGGCAGGACATCACGTTGCCCACGCAGGCGGCGGAGCACGTTTCACGCGTGCTGCGCATGGAGCTCGGTGCGCCGGTGGTGCTGTTCTCGGGAAACGACGGGCTGGAATACGAGGCCACGCTCGCCACGGTCGGCAAGCGCGAGGTCACCGCGACAGTAGGTGAGGGGCGTCGCGTGGAAAACGAATCGCCGCTGGCACTGACCCTCGCCCAGGGCGTGGCGCGCGGCGAGAAGATGGATCTGATCGTGCAGAAGGCCACCGAGCTGGGTATCGCCCGCATCGTGCCGCTGCTGACGGAACGCTCGGAGGTGAAGCTCGATGCGGCGCGTTCCGAGAAGCGTCTTGCGCACTGGCGTGCAGTCGCGGCCAGCGCCTGCGAGCAGTCCGGGCGTGCACGCGTTCCCTTGATCGAAGCGGCGCAGCCTCTCGCGACGTGGCTCGCTTCACTGGGCGATGGGGGCCCTGTGCGCCTGGCTTTGCTGCCTGAAGGCACGATGCGGCCGGGGCAACTGGCGCTGACCGACGCCGCGATCCTGGCCATCGGGCCCGAGGGTGGGTTCGGGGAGCGCGACCGGACGGCGCTGGCGGCGGCGGGGTTCACCGGGCTGTGCCTCGGGCCGAGGATCCTCCGGACGGAAACAGCCGGGCTGGCGGCGATCGCGGCGCTGCAGGCGCTTTACGGGGATCTTTGAGGGGGTGAGGCGTGCTGTGGCGCGGATGCGTGCTGCGGCGCGTGGGAGCGCGCCTTGCGCGCGACAGCTCTTGTGCGTCACGGCCTCAGAACATGTCGCGCGCAGGGCGCGCTCCTACATGGCGTTACGGCCTCAGAACATGTCGCGCGCAGGGCGCGCTCCTACATGGCGTCACGGCCTCAGAACATCTCGCGCGCAGGGCGCGCTCCTGCGTGGCGTGGCGGTTACGTCGTGTAGTGCAGGATGGCCTGGAGGACGATCGCCGCGAAGATGCCTGCGATGACGTCGTCGAGCATCACGCCCAGCCCGCCTTTGACGCGTCGGTCGAACCACGCGATAGGCCACGGTTTCCACACGTCGAACAGGCGGAAGAGCGCGAACCCTGCAACCACGGGCCACCATGCCTCGACGCCTGCAACGCCACTTGCAATGCCACCTGCAAGGCGCGGTGCGAGCGCCACCGGCAGCAGCGTGATCCATTGGCCGACGAACTCGTCCCAGACCAGGCTGCGGTGGTCGGCCACGCCGAGAATGCGACCGGCGACCTCGCACGCCCACACACCCAGCGCGAACGACGCCACGATGAGCACAAGCCATGCGGCGATGGGCAGGTCGCGCAGCAACAGCCACGGCAGGATCGCCGCGAGCGAGCCGAACGTGCCCTGCGCCCTGGGCGTCAGGCCCGAGCCCAGCCCGCAGGCGATCCAGCCGGCCGGTGACGCCAGCAGGCGCCGTCGATCCGCGGGATCCAGGACGTACTTCGTGCTCATGCGGCGAAGTGATTCCAGCCGGTCTGCGCCAGCGTGATCGTTTCGCCGGCTTCGTCGTGCACGCGCACGCCGGCGCCTTCGACGATGCGACCGATGCGCGTCGAGCCACACCCGATGCGGGCCATGATCGCGCCCACTTCGCCTGCCTGGTCGGCCGGCACGGTAAAGCAGAGCTCGTAATCGTCACCGCCGCCCAGGGCGAGGTCGATCGAGTCCGATTCCGAGAAGTGCGTGAGCATCGCTGACGAACGCGGCAGCATCGCGGCATCGATCTCGGCGGCGACGCCACTGGCGGCGCAGATGTGGCCCAGGTCGGCCACCAGCCCGTCGGAGATGTCGATGCAGGATGTGGCGATGCCCCGCAGTGCCTGCCCTGCTGATACGCGGGGCGTCGGACGGTTGAGCCGCTCCACGAGCGCGGCATAGGGCGAGATGTCTGCTTCAGCCAGGCAACGGAGGCCGGCGGCCGCGTCACCCAGGGTGCCGGTGACCATGACGACGTCGCCCACGCGCGCACCGGAGCGCAGCAACGCTTCGCCCGGGGCCGTGAAACCGTGCACGACGACGGTGACGGTGAGCGGCCCGCGCGTCGTGTCGCCGCCGATCAGCGACAGCCGGTACGGCGTGGCCATCTCGGCAAAGCCCCGTGACAGGCCGTCGAAGAACGCGGGATCGCCATCGGGCGTGGTGAGCGCCATGAGGGCCCACGCCGGCGTGGCGCCCATGGCCGCCAGATCGGAAAGATTCACGGCCAGCGCCTTCCAGCCGATGTCGGCCGGGGCGGTGCCCATGGGAAAGTGGATGCCCTCGACGAGGGTGTCGACGGCAATGGCCAACTCGCGGCCCGCCGGTACGGCGACGACGGCGGCATCGTCGCCGATGCCGGTCACCACGTCGTCACGGGACACGTCGGTATGCCGGCGGATGCGTTCTATCAGGTCGAATTCCATGCAGGTTCCTTGCCCGCGAGAATTCGCGGCCGCGCTCAGGATCGCTTCTCGGCCGTACGCCAATGCGTCGCGAGTTTGTCGAGGACACCGTTCACATAGCTGTGGCCGTGATCCGCGCCGAAGCGCTTCGTGGCTTCCACGGCTTCATTGATCACCACGCGATAGGGTACGTCCGGGCGGAACTTCAGCTCGTAGGCACCCATGCGCAGGGCCGACAGTTCGATGGGATCGATCTGCAGCACTTCACGGTCGACGAACGGCTTGATGCCTTCGTCCAGTTCCCTGACGTGTTTTTCCACGCCGTGAAGGATGTCTTCGAAATACTCGAGATCGGCGACCACCATGTCCTGCTCGTGGCGGAACTGCTCGATGACGGCAGCCATCTTCGAGCCACCGACCTGCCATGCGTACAACGCCTGGAGGGCGCGGCGGCGTGCCCGGGAGCGGGCCTGGAGATCGATGCCGTGCGGGGGCGTGTTATTCATCAGCCCAGCTTCGCATAAAGGTTGACCATTTCGATGGCGACCATGGCGGCGTCTGCGCCCTTGTTACCCGCCTTGGTCCCGGCGCGCTCGATGGCCTGCTCGATGCTGTCGGTGGTGAGCACGCCGAACGACACCGGGACGCCGCTGGCATAAGCCGCCTGCCCGAGACCCTTCGCCGCTTCGCCCGCGACGTAATCGAAATGCGGCGTGGAGCCCCGGATCACGGCACCGAGGCCGAGGACGGCGGCGTAGTCGCCGCTGCCGGCGATCTTATAGGCCGCCTGCGCGATCTCGAAGGCACCCGGCACGCGGATGAGGTCGATCGCGTCGTCGCTGACGCCGTGGCGGACCAGCGTGTCACGCGCGCCCTGCACCAGCGGCTCGACGACAAACGAATTGAAGCGGCCCGCGACGATGGCGAAACGGCCCTTGGGGGTGGCGAAGTCGCCTTCGATGATCTTCATGGTGCGATGTTCCTGTTGGCGGATCGGCCGCCTGGCGGCCGACTATTTTACGGGGTTTTCGGCCGGGGATGGCCAGTGAAGGTGATGGCGGCCTTTCCGGCGGCGACCCGCAGGCGGCCGGGCGCACCGAAGGGCAGCGTGAACTTGGAAGGGCCGTGCCCGAAGGGCAGCCCCGTGACCAGCGGCACGCCGCTGGCTTCGGCAATGCGCGCGAACACCGTGTCGAGGTCGTAGCCGTTGTCGTACTCGGCCGTGCGGTAGCCGGTGAAGTCGCCCATGACCAGCGCCTTCTGCCGCCTCAGCACGCCGGCATGCAGCAGGTGGTAGAGCATCCGCTCCACGCGGAAGGGCGGTTCCGCGACGTCTTCGACGAACAGGATGCCCCCCTCGATATCAGGGAGGTACGGCGAGCCGGCGAGCCCGGACAACATGGCCAGGTTTCCGCCCCACAGGGTGCCTTCCACGTCCAGGTCGCCGTCGGGCGTGTCCCAGGCGGCCAGGCCTTCCGGCTCGGCCAGCGTCCGCCAGAACGATTCCCAGGTCAGCGAGTCAAGCTGGGGAGCGCCGAAATCGCCACCGAGCATGGGGCCGCCCAGCGTCACGATGCCACTGCGGGCGAACAGGGCAGACTGCAGGGCCGTGAAGTCGCTCTGCCCCACCAGCGCCACGGGGGCCCCGCGAAGACGCGCGCCAAGGCCCTCGTAGTCGAGCAGCGGCAGGATGGGATGCGCGCCGTAGCCGCCGCGAATCGCGAGGGCGATGTCCGGCAGCGGTTGCGAGGGATCCGCCAGCGCGTTGATGTCGGCGGCACGCTCGGCATCCGAACCGGCGAAACGGAGCTCCTTTCGCTCAAGCACATGCCTGTGCGTCACCTGGTGCCCGGCCGCCTCCAGCCGTTCGATCCCACGGCGCATGGATTCCGCGACGTTGGGATAGCCGGCAGGAGCGATCAGGCGGATGTCGTACGTTCCACTCATGCAACCACTTCCAGTCCGAAGCCGGCGATACCCACGAATTTACGCTGTGTGCCCATGACGCGTAACTGCCTTACGCCAAGGTCGGCGAGGATCTGGGCACCAAGGCCGAGCTGCCGCCACTCCTGGTCGTCCTTGGGCGCAGGTACGGGGGCGGCATCGCGCTTGAGCCGCGCCAGCAGCGCCTCTGCCGAATCGGCGCCGGATAGCACCAGCAGGACACCGCGGTTTTCGCCGTCGATGCGCCGAAGCGCATCCGTCACGGTCTGGCCCAGGTCGTCACGCTTCAGGTGCAGCACGTCGGACAGCGTATTGCGTACATGCACACGCGTCAGCACGGGCTCGCCGTCCGTGATGTCGCCACGGCAGAGGGCGAAATGCAGGCCACCACGGATCGCGTCGCGGAACGCCACGAGCCGGAACGCACCGAACTCCGTGTCCACGTCTTCCTCGAACACGCGCCCGACGGTCTTCTCGGTCTCGAGCCGGTAGCGGATGAGGTCGGCGATCGTACCGATCTTGAGGCCGTGCTTCGCCGCGAAAACCTCGAGGTCGGGCCGACGGGCCATGGAGCCGTCGTCGTGCAGGATCTCGATCAGCACCGACGTGGGTTCGAGGCCGGCGAGGCCGGCCAGGTCGCATCCCGCCTCGGTGTGTCCGGCGCGCGAGAGCACGCCGCCGGCCTGTGCCGTGAGCGGAAAAATATGCCCGGGCATGGTGATATCCGCCGGACCCGCTTCCCTGGCGGCAGCGACCTGGATGGTCAGCGCGCGATCATGCGCGGAGATGCCCGTGGTCACGCCGACGGCGGCTTCGATCGAAACGGTGAAGTTCGTGTGGTACGGCGAACTGTTGTCGCTGACCATGGGCTTCAGGCCGAGCTGCCGCGTGCGTTGCTCGGTAAGCGTAAGGCACAGCAGGCCGCGTGCTTCGCGGACCATGAAGTTCACGTCCTCGGGACGCACCTTCTCCGCCGCCATGACGATGTCGCCCTCGTTCTCGCGGTCTTCGTCGTCGAGGATCACCACCATGCGGCCCTGGCGGATGTCTTCCAGTATCTCGGGGATCGTGTTGAATGCCATGTCGAACTCCTGCTCAGGCGAAGCCGTGCTGTTTCAGGAAGGCTTCGTCGAGGCGGGGGGTGCCACCACTCGAAAGAAGGCGCTCGATATAGCGCGCCACGACGTCCACCTCGATGTTCACGGCATCGCCGGCACGCCGCACGGAGAACGCCGTGCGTTCCACCGTATGCGGAATCAGGTTGACACCGAAGCGGTTGCCGTTGACTTCGTTCACCGTGAGGCTGGTGCCGTCGATGCACACCGAACCCTTGTGCGCGATGTAACGCGCGAGGTCGGCCTGCACCTCGAAGGTCCAGCGCAGCGAGCGGCCGTCGGGCACGACGGAAACCACCTTGCCCGTGCCGTCGACATGACCGGATACCAGATGCCCGCCAAGCCGGTCGGCCAGGCGCAGCGCCTTCTCCAGGTTCACCGGATCCCCGGCCTTGTGTTTGCCCAGCGTGGTGTGCGCCAGTGTTTCGTTGGATACATCGGCGGCGAAGCTGGTCGCGTCGAAATCGATCACCGTGAGGCACACGCCGGAGACGGCGATGCTGTCACCAAGGGCGACGTCGGCCATATCGAGCGTGGAAGTGTCGACCACGAGGCGCACGTCGCCGCCGCGGGGCTCCAGCCGGGCGATGCGCCCGACGGTCTGGATGATGCCGGTGAACATTCAGCAGCTCCCTTTCAGGGGGGCGGCGTGGCACTGGATTTTCATGAAACGTTTCCCGTCGTAATGAGCGAAAAACGCCCCAAGGCGCGTGGCGGCACACGCTCTGCGAGGAGCGTGATCACCGTCTTCTTTCATCCGGACTGTAACCGTCGGCCCCGGCATCTGACCGGATCTGCTGACCTCCCGGCCCTGGAGCCGGGAGCGCTCGCGGGCTCGTTCCCTTGCAGGAACCTACCGCCGGTGGGGAATCGCACCCCGCCCTGAAGACGCTGTATGAGCCGGCCCCTCACGGGTGCCGGCGAACGAAGAATACCATGGGGCCAACCACCCCCATTGCAACAGCGGACAGGTTCACCGCCCCAGCACCCGCCCCATCACCCAGCCAGTGCGCGCCGCACTCGCCGCCGTGGAAGGACAGCGCCCCTTCCCCACCAGCGCCGCGACCACCGAAGCGATCATCGGCTCCTGTATGTGCGTGGGATTGGCCTCATGGAACTCGACCCGGCGCCCCGCCTGTTCGAGCACGATGGCCCCGTCACCGAAGGTCGCGAATACGAGCCGACCGCCATCACCGACAATCTCCACGCGGTCTTCCCGTCGATCCGCACAGAAATTCCAAAGTCCCGTTCCCGATACGCCCGACCCGAACGCAAACGCCATGGCCACGGTGTCTTCGGCCGGATACGCGCCGGCCTGGTTCGACACGATGCCGGTGGCCTCGGTGATCGGCCCCAGCAAAAAGTCGAGGATGTCGAGCGTGTGGCAACCGACGTCGACGAAGATACCGCCGCCCGATATGTCGGGCTGCACGGTCCAGGGAAGATGGACCGGGTCGCGGTAACGCGCTTCGAGCGGGTGATGAAGCAGGACACTGACCAGGCGTGGCGTACCGATCGCACCTTCCGCCAGCAGCGCGGCGATGCGCCGGAAGCGGGGCAACCTGCGGCGGTAATAGGCCACGAAGACCGGCACGCCCGTCGCCTCGCTGGCAGCAAGCATGGCAAGGCACTCGGCATGGCTCATCGCCATGGGCTTCTCGACATACACGGGCTTGCCGGCGGCCAGCGCCCTTAGCGTGTAATCGGCGTGGCTCGATGGTGGGGTGGCGACGTAGATCGCATCGACACCCGGATCGGCGATCAGCGCATCGGCGTCGTCGTACCAGCGTGGAACACCGTGGCGCTGCGCGTAATCACGGGCTTTCGCGCCATCGCGGCGCATGACGGCCACCAGTGACGAATCCGGCACTTTCGAGAACGCGGGGCCGCTCTTCAGTTCTGTGACTGCGCCGCAGCCGATGATGCCCCAACGCACGCGGGACAGCGGCTTCACGCAGCAGCAGGCCGCAGCTGCAGGCGCATGTCGTCGCCGACCTGGCGACGGTCGATGGTCTGCAGCTTCCACCGCGATGCCATGTCGTCCAGTGGCGGCAGGTGGAGCATCGGACGGCCGGTATGGCCGAGGAGGACAGGCGCGACGTAGATAAGCAGTTCGTCGGCCAGCCCGGCGGCCAGCAACGCGCCGCACAGCACGGGACCGGCTTCCACGTGCACTTCGTTCACGTCGTGCCGTGCCAGCCAGTGCAGGGCCGCGCGCAGGTCCAGCCCACCGTGCTCGTCACGGCGGATCGCGCTGCGGGAAGCGGGCTCGAGATGCGCGGGCACGGGCACGTCGGGCGCGTGGAAGATCACCGTCGGGGCCGAGGCATCGAGCACATGCGCATTTGCTGGCGTGCGCAACCGCGTATCGAGGATCGCGCGCAGCGGTGGCACGAAGGCCTGCCCGCCCGGGAGCCTGACCGTGAGGTGCGGGTCGTCGGCGAGCACCGTGCCGCTGCCCGAGAGAATGGCCGATGCACGCGCCCGCCAGCGCTGTACATCCGCACGAGCCGCTTCACCGGTGATCCATTTCGACGACCCGTCGGCGAGCGCGGTGCGTCCGTCGAGGCTCATCGCCAGCTTGACGCGCACCCACGGGCGACCGCGTTCGATACGGCTGAAAAAGCCGATGTTGAGCTCCCGGGCAGCATCGCGCATGAGGCCCACCTGCACGGTGATGCCGGCCGCACGAAGCCTCTCGATGCCGGCGCCATCGACCTTGTCGAAGGGGTCTTCGTGGGCGATGACGACACGCCCCACGCCGGCGGCGATCAGCGCATCGGCGCAGGGCGGCGTTCGCCCGTGGTGCGCGCACGGCTCCAGCGTGACGTAGGCCGTGGCACCACGCGCCGAGTCGCCGGCCTCGCGCAACGCGTGGACTTCGGCGTGCGGCTCGCCCGCTCGCTGGTGCCAGCCCGTACCCAGTACCGTCTCGCCCCGCGCGACGATGCAGCCGACGCGCGGATTGGGCTGGGTCGTGTGCAGCCCGAGCGCGGCCAGGCGCAGCGCGTGCGCCATGTGCACGTGATCCAGCGCAGGGAAGAACGGCCGGAACATGCTTACGGCTTACGCCCACGCCGGGCGATGTCGATGAGCGGCAACTGCATGCTTTCGGTCGACGGAAGATCACGCTCGAGTTTTTCGATTTCCTCGCGGAACGCGTGGACATCCTCGAAGCGACGATAGACCGACGCAAAGCGCACGTAGGCCACCTGATCGAGCGCCTTGAGCTCGCGCATGACGAGCTCGCCGACCTGCCGGGAAGGCACTTCGCGCTCGCCGAGGCGGCGCAGGTCGTTGATGACGGCGTGCACGGCGGCGTCGACGGCATCGCTGGCCACGGGCCGCTTCTGCAACGCGCGCTCGAAGCTCACGCGCAGCTTGTGTTCGTCGAACGATTCGCGACGATCGCCGGATTTGACGATCGCCGGGAGTTTCAGTTCCGCTGTCTCGAACGTATTGAACCGCTCGCTGCATTGCGGACACTCGCGACGGCGACGCACCGTGCCGCCGTCTTCGGTAAGGCGGGAATCGATGACGCGGGTGTCTTCATGCTGGCAGAACGGACAATGCATCGATCAGCCGTAAACCGGGTGGGTGGCGCACTGCGCCGTCACCTTGTCGCGGACGGCCGCAATGACGCCGGCGTCGGCGGGGGCATCGAGCACGTCGCAGATCCAGCCGGCCAGCGCCGTTGCGTCGGCTTCCTTGTACCCGCGCGTCGTGATCGCCGGCGTACCGATGCGCAGGCCCGAGGTGACGAACGGCGACCGCGGATCGTTGGGCACCGCGTTCTTGTTCACCGTGATGTGCGCCTTGCCGAGTGCCGCTTCCGCATCCTTGCCGGTGACATCGCGGCCGATCAGGTCGATCAGCATGAGATGGTTCTCGGTGCCGCCCGACACGATCTTGTAACCGCGGTCGATAAAGGTCTTCGCCATCGCCTTCGCGTTCTTCACGACCTGGCCCTGGTACTCGGTGAAGCCGGGCTCGAGCGCTTCCTTGAACGCCACGGCCTTCGCGGCGATGACATGCATGAGCGGGCCGCCCTGGATGCCCGGGAACACGATGGACTGAAGCTTCTTTTCCAGCTCTTCGCCCAGGCCTTTCGCCACGATGATGCCGCCGCGCGGACCGCGGAGGGTCTTGTGCGTGGTGGACGTGACGACGTGCGCGTGATCCATGGGGCTCGGGTAGTGACCCGTGGCAACGAGGCCCGCCACGTGCGCCATGTCGACGAAGAGGTACGCGCCCACCTTGTCGGCGATGGCACGGAAGCGCGCCCAGTCGAGCACCTGGGAATAGGCGGAGAAGCCCGCCACGATCATCTTCGGCTTGTGCTCGACGGCGAGCTTCTCGATGTCGTCGTAGTCCACCAGCCCGGTGTCCGGGTTGATGCCGTACTGGACGGCGTTGAAGATCTTGCCCGAGAAATTGACCCTGGCGCCGTGCGTGAGATGGCCGCCATGGGCCAGGCTCATGCCCAGGATCGTGTCGCCCGGCTGCAGCAGCGCGAAATAGACGGCCTGGTTGGCCTGCGAACCCGAGTGCGGCTGCACGTTGGCGTAGTCGGCGCCGAACAGCTGTTTCAGGCGATCGAGCGCCAGCTTCTCGGCGATATCCACGTATTCGCAGCCACCGTAGTAGCGCTTGCCGGGGTAACCCTCGGCGTACTTGTTGGTGAGCGACGAGCCCTGGGCCTCCATGACGCGGGGGCTGGCGTAGTTCTCGGAGGCGATCAGCTCGACGTGATCTTCCTGGCGACGGGTCTCATCGGCGATGGCCCTGGCGAGCTCGTCGTCGTAGCCGGCGATCGTTGCATCCTTCGAAAACATCTCGACCTCTTCAAAACAAGCGGGGAAGGCCGAAAAGTGTAGCGGGTATGCGGGCTTGCAGCCAGCCACCCGGTCAGGGGGAATGCCGTCCGGCTACTGTCCGTCGTTCAGGTCGGCCATCTCCCTGAGCTTCTCGGGATGTGGCCCGTGCCTCATGTACGACCGAATGGCCCGCTCGTTGGCCTTGCTGTACCGCATGCAGTCGTCGCGCACGGCGCTCGCCTTCGCGACCATGTTGGTCTCGCAGCCGAACCAGCCCTGCGCTTCCGCCGCGTCATGGGTCGCGCCCAGCATATGACCCAGTTCATGCGCGACGATGCGCGAGCGCCCGAGTACCGAGGCGATCGCCTCGTTTCCGCCCTGGAATGCGACGCCCGTCGTACCGGCCATCGGGCGTTCGGCGGTCAGCAGGATGTACTTCCGCTTGAAGGTCTTCTCGAAGGCGAGGCCGTAGAAGTCGTTGATGGTTTTGAGCACCCTGTCCAGGTCGTGGAGCGAGCTGTCCTGGCCGTACATCATGTCGGTCAGCCAGGGCACGCGGTCGGCGTAGCTCACGCGCATGGGGTAAGTCGGCAACACGCGGGCAGATAGATCACCCACCCACCAGGCTACGTAGCGCGAGTGGATCTCCCGCAGCGACGTATCCGCCAGATCGTCGTGTTTGAAGAAAGTGAACCGCAGGTTGTAGGCGGCCGGGTCCTCGCGGTGCCCGGGGGGCACGGAGCGGGCCCGCCTTTGCGTCCGCGCGGGCGACCATTCCGCCGGGGCAGGGCCTGCGACATCGCGTGCCACGCCATCGAACGAGCGGACCCGGATATCGCCTGCCGTCATGACACTGGCGTCGAGATACGTGCCGGAACGGGTGAAGATGGCGGGCGAGCCGTCGAACTGCCCGATGTACATCGCGCCCGTTGCCCCGCGCGGAAACTCGACATCGGCGTTGAGGCGACCATCGATGACCATGTCCGGAACGGCCCGCTTCGGGCGGTTTCCCGCCTCGCCCAGGGCAAGCGAGCCCGGCAGGGGACCCGCCACGAGCGTGTCGAAGCGGGCGATGAGGTCATCGTCGGCGGAGATGGGTGCGGGAGGCTGGGCAGGGACGACCGGGACGACCGGGGCGGCTGTGGGGGTGGCAACCGAGGCGAGCGCCAGGCAGGCGACGAGGTAGAGGGGGAAAAAGCGACGGGGCATGGGCATCCTGCTTATGCATGAGGGCTGCCCAGTGTGTGGGCGTCGCCGATGCCCGTCTGTCGGCCCGTGCCGCTATAATCGGGGTTTGCCCACCCGGCGTGCACCCGCCCCGGGGGCGCGGCCTTGGCCTACGGAGCATCCATGCAATACATCTACACCATGAACGGGGTGAGCAAGATCGTCCCCCCGAAGCGCCACATCATCAAGGACATTTCCCTGTCCTTCTTCCCCGGCGCCAAGATCGGCCTGCTCGGCATCAACGGCTCGGGCAAGTCGACGGTGCTGCGGATCATGGCGGGCGTGGACAAGGATTTCCAGGGCGAGGCCCGTGCCAACCCGGGCACCAAGATCGGCTACCTCGCGCAGGAGCCCGACCTCGATCCCAACAAGACGGTCCGTGAAGTGGTCGAGGAAGGCGTCGCCGAGGTGCTCGATGCCCAGAAGCGCCTGGAAGATGTCTATGCCGCCTATGCAGAGGAAGGCGCCGACTTCGACAAGCTCGCGAAGGAACAGGAAGCGCTGGAAGGCATCCTCGCGGCCAACGACGCCCACGCACTCGAGCGCCAGCTCGAAGTCGCCGCCGACGCGCTGCGCCTGCCGCCCTGGGACGCGATGGTCGGCCCGTTGTCCGGTGGTGAGAAACGCCGCGTCGCGCTGTGCCGCCTGCTCCTGTCCAAGCCCGACATGCTGCTGCTCGACGAGCCCACCAACCATCTCGACGCCGAATCCGTGGACTGGCTGGAAACCTTCCTGCACGACTACCCGGGCACCGTGGTGGCGGTTACGCATGATCGTTACTTCCTCGACAACGCCGCCGAGTGGATCCTCGAACTCGATCGTGGCCGCGGCATCCCCTGGAAGGGCAACTACACCGAGTGGCTCGAGCAGAAGGGCGAGCGCCTGAAGCAGGAAGCCAACCAGGAGAAGTCGCGCCAGAAGGCGCTGCAGAAGGAACTCGACTGGATCCGCACCGCCGCCAAGGGTCGCCAGTCCAAGGGCAAGGCCCGTATCAACCGCTTCGAGGAGCTGAACTCGGTCGAGTACCAGCGCCGTAACGAGACGAACGAAATCTTCATCCCGCCGGGCGAGCGCCTGGGCCAGGAAGTCATCGAGTTCAAGAACGTCACCAAGTCGTTCGGCGACCGCATGCTCATCGAAGACCTGTCGTTCAAGATCCCGCCGGGCGCGATCGTCGGCATCATCGGCCCGAACGGCGCCGGCAAGTCCACGCTCATGAAAATGATCATGAACCTGGAAAAGCCGGACACCGGCGAAGTGAAGCACGGCCACACGGTCAAGCTCGCCTACGTCGACCAGTCACGCGATGCACTCGATCCGAAGAACAACGTCTGGCAGGAAGTGTCGGGCGGTTCCGACATCCTGACCATCGGCAACTTCGAGATCCAGTCGCGCTCGTACATCGGCCGCTTCAACTTCAAGGGCACCGACCAGCAGAAGATCGTCGGCTCGCTGTCGGGTGGTGAGCGTGGCCGCCTGCACATGGCCAAGACCCTGCTGCAGGGCGGCAACGTGCTGCTGCTCGATGAGCCGTCCAACGATCTCGACGTGGAAACGCTGCGCGCACTCGAGGATGCCCTGCTCGAGTTCCCGGGCTGCGCGGTGGTGATCTCGCATGACCGCTGGTTCCTGGATCGCATCGCCACGCACATCATCGCGTTCGAAGGCGATTCACACGTCGAGTTCTTCCCCGGCAACTACAACGAATACGAAGCCGACAAGAAGCGCCGCTTCGGCGACGATGCCGGCCCGAAACGCGTGAAGTACAAGAAGCTGGTCTGACCGTTAAAGGGTCGGACCGTTAAAGGGTCGGACCGTTAAAGGGTTGAACCGTTAAAGGATCGGCCCGTGGCCGCGCGTCCTGGCCGGAGCGCGCGGCCTGCCCGTAGGAGCGCGCCCTGCGCGCGACATCTTTCCGCGAACCGCTGCCGGTCATCGCGAAAAGCCGTCGCGCGCAGGGCGCGCTCCTACACTGGATCGGCGCTCCTGCGGTGCATCGGCGTTGCCGGAGCGCGGGGCTGCTCGTGCTCCTACGTAAAATTACTTAGAGCGAAGCCATCATGAACTTCATGACCTCCCTGAAGGACGCCTGGCGTCGTAACGACTCACTCGTCTGCGTCGGGCTGGATCCCGAGCCGGGCCGGCTCCCCGGCGGCCTGTCGGGGCCCGAGGGCATCTTCGAATTCTGCCGGGACATCGTCGACGCCACGGCAACCCTCGTCTGCGCTTACAAGCCACAGATCGCCCACTTTGCCGCGCAGCGTGCCGAAAACGTGCTCGAGCGGCTTATCGCCCATATCCACGACCGGCATCCCGGCATACCCGTGATCCTCGATGCCAAGCGCGGCGATATCGGCTCCACCGCGAAACATTACGCGGCCGAAGCCTTCGAGCGCTATGACGCAGACGCCGTCACGCTCAACCCTTACCTCGGCCACGACTCCATCGCACCGTTCCTCGATCACGCCGACAAAGGCGTCATCCTTCTTTGCCGGACGTCCAACCCGGGTGGCAAGGATTTCCAGGCACTGGACTGCGGCGGCGAGCCGCTCTACATCCGCGTGGCGGAAACCATCGCGCGCGAGTGGAACAAAAACGGAAACTGCGCCCTGGTGACGGGTGCCACATGGCCGGAAGAGCTGGGAAAAGTGCGCGCCGTCGTCGGCGACATGCCCCTGCTGGTGCCCGGCATCGGCGCGCAGGGCGGCGACGTGGCGGCCGTGATGCGCCATGGCCAGACCGATGATGGCACCGGCCTGATGATCTCTTCCTCCCGCGCCATTCTTTACGCCAGTTCGGGGAAAGACTTCGCGGAGGTAGCACACGACGCTGCCAAAGACATGAGAAAGACGATCAACTCGTTCCGCAACGATCAATAAAACGAAAAGCAGTCGTAAATTGCACGACTTGGCAACTGTAAAAGTCTTACGCTGCCGTCGCGCGCTATCGAACAATACCGGGCTAGAAGCGCCGTAGCGTTCCACCGGAGTTGTCATGCCACCTACTAACCGAGGTTTTTCCCAACGCCTGCATGTCGCGCTGGACATGGCTGGCGTGAAGAAAGGCCGCGGCCGCATCAGCCAGCTGGCCGATCTCTTCGACGTCAGTCGCGAAACGGCACGCAAATGGCTGAGCGACCTTGGACTACCTGAACTGGATCGCCAGATCGACATGGCGACCCGCTTCGGAGTCAATTTCGAATGGCTTGCCACCGGCCGCGGCTCGCCCAGTGGCGCCACGGGCGTCCGCGAAAGTCCTGCGCTCTACCGCGCCGATTCACGCGAACAGCTACGCCTCGTCGGACTGGTCAGTCGTCTGCCGAAGGAACGCCGCAAGGCGCTTCTCGTTATCGTCGAAGCCCTCGCCGAGGCCGAATAACGCCTTCACTGTGTCATGCGTGATACAGGTGACACGGTCTCAGTCGTCGCCTATGTCCATGCCCGGAAAGAGCACATCGGTGAAACCGAACTTGCCGAAGTCGGTGATCCGCGACGGGTAGAGCCGGCCGATCAGGTGATCGCACTCATGCTGCACGACGCGCGCATGGAAACCCTCCGCAGTGCGATCGATCACCTCGCCTTTCGGATCCACGCCCTGGTATCGAATCAGCGAGTAACGGTTCACGGCGCCGCGCAGGCCCGGTACCGAAAGGCACCCCTCCCAGCCCTCTTCCATGTCCTGCGACACCGGGGTGATCAGGGGATTGAGCAGGATCGTCTGCGGCACCGCCGGCGCGTCGGGATAGCGGTCGCTGCTCTCGAAGCCGAAGATCACCAGCTGGAGGTCGACGCCGATCTGGGGTGCCGCGAGGCCCACGCCACCGGCGTGGTGCATGGTGTCGAACATGTCCTCGATCAGGGCGTCGAGTTCGGCCGATCCGATCATCTCGTCGGGCACGGGCTGGGCGACGCGCAGCAGGCGCTCGTCACCCATTTTAAGAATGTCACGAATCATGGCGAGTCCCTGGGGACGGGGAGATGGTCCCAGCATGGGACCGGAAAGCCCTCAGCTCAAGTGAGGCTATTCGACCAATGGCTAATGCCGGGAAGGTCTTGCAGCGATTGACCCCCACGCGCCCGGGGACGACCCTTGTCGCATCTGCAAGGGGAGCCCCGATTCATGAACAGCGTTATCCCGAAACCCAGTGCCGCAGGGAAGATCCTGTGGGCCGCCATCGCCATCGTAGGCGCGTGGTGCCTCGGCGTGGTGGCGCTCAGGCGCAACGAGCCGATCAACGCCATCTGGCTGGTCACGGCCTCCATGGCCGTGTTCCTGATCGGTTACCGCTTCTATAGCCGTTTCATCACCACGCGGGTCCTCCAGATGGACCCGTCGCGCGCCACGCCCGCCGTGCTGCGTAACGACGGGCTGGATTACGTGCCTACCGATAAGTGGGTGGTCTTCGGCCACCACTTCGCGGCGATCGCGGGTGCCGGCCCGCTGGTCGGCCCCGTGCTGGCCGCGCAGATGGGCTACCTGCCCGGCACGCTGTGGATACTGGTCGGCGTGGTATTCGCCGGGGCCGTGCAGGATTTCATGATCCTGGCCTTATCCGTCCGACGGGACGCACGGTCACTCGGCCACATGCTGCGCGCGGAACTGGGCGAGGTACCCGGCGTCATCGCCATGGTAGGCGTGCTGGTATTGATGATGATCGTGCTGGCCGTGCTGGCGCTGGTCGTGGTCAAGGCGTTGACGCACAGCCCCTGGGGCACCTTCACCGTGGCCGCCACCATTCCCATTGCGTTGCTGATGGGCGTCTACCTGCGTTACATCCGGCCCGGGCGCATCCTCGAGGTGTCGATCATCGGCCTGGTCCTCCTCCTTGCCTCGATCTGGTACGGCAAGACCGTCAACGACACGCCGGCGCTCGCGGCGATGTTCGACTTCGACGCCAGGGCACTGGCCTGGTGGCTGATCGGCTACGGCTTCTTCGCCTCCGTACTTCCGGTGTGGTTGCTGCTGGCACCGCGCGACTATCTTTCCACCTTCCTCAAGATCGGCACCATCGCCCTGCTCGCCCTCGCCATCTTCCTCGCGGCGCCGACGCTGCAGATGCCCGCCGTCACGAAGTTCATCGACGGCACCGGCCCCGTGTTCGCCGGCAACCTGTTCCCCTTCCTGTTCATCACCATCGCCTGCGGTGCCGTGTCGGGATGGCATTCGATCATCGCCTCCGGCACCACGCCCAAGCTGCTCGCCAACGAAGGCGAAGCACGCATGGTGGGGTACGGCGGCATGCTGATGGAGGCTTTCGTGGCCATCATGGCGCTGATCGCCGCGTGCTCGCTGCACCCGGGGGTGTACTTCGCCATGAATTCGCCGGGCGCGCTCGTCGGCACCACGGTGGAACAGGCGGCGCAGACCATCAGCACGTGGGGGTTCCTGGTCACGCCCGGCGAGCTCGCGGACACCGCACGCAATATCGGCGAAACAAGCATCCTCGGCCGCGCGGGTGGCGCGCCCACCCTGGCCGTGGGCATGGCGCAGCTGCTGCACGGGATCATGCCGGGCGACGGCATGATGGCCATGTGGTACCACTACGCGATCCTGTTCGAAGCGCTCTTCATCCTGACCACCGTCGACGCCGGCACGCGCGTCGGCCGCTTCATGATCCAGGAACTCGCCGGCATGGCGTATGCCCCGCTGAAAGAGACCTCGTCGTGGGCGAGCAACATCGTCGCGACGCTCGTCTGCGTCGGCCTCTGGGGTTATTTCCTCTACCAGGGCGCCGTGGATCCGCTGGGTGGCATCAACACGTTGTGGCCCCTCTTCGGCATTGCCAACCAGATGCTCGCTGCCATTGCACTGATGCTTGCCACCGTCGTCACCGTGAAGCTCAAGCGTGAGCGTTACATACTCGTGCCAGCCGTCCCTGCGGCATGGCTGGTGATCTGCACGCTCACGGCCGGCTGGCAGAAACTCTTCGATGCGAAGATCAGCTTCACCGCCGCCGCACAGAAATATGCGCAGGGCATCGCCGACGGCAAGTTGCTGCCACCGGCCAAAACCGCCGACGAGATGCAGCGCATCGTCACCAACAACCGCGTGGACATGGCACTCACCGGCCTCTTCATGTTGCTGGTGCTTACGATGCTGTTCTTCTCGTTGCGCGCGATCGTTCGTGCCTGGCAGGCGAACCGGCCAACCGCGAAGGAAGAGCCATACGTCGCGCTGTCGTCGGTCGTTCATTCCACTGCAGCGCATTGAGGGCATGGCGATGGAAGCCGTGACACCGGCGGCACCCCGTTCTTTCTGGCGGTGGGCGGTGCAGACCGCCCGCCTCTGCTGCGGCGTGCCCGATTACGATGTGTATGTAAGGCATCTTCGCGAGCATCACCCGGAACGCGACGTGCCTTCCTACAAGCAGTTTTTCCGGGAAAGGCAGGAAGCGCGATACAAGGGCACGGGCGGCCGCTGCTGCTGATCGGCGATCCGCGCTGCTGCCCGGTGACCGGCGCTGCTGCCTGGTGACCGCGCTGCTGCACGATGACCGGCGCCCCCGGCCTCGTGGGAGTGCGCCCTGCGCGCGACATCTTTTCGCCACACCATCCGACGTGACGCGTTGCATGTGATGCACGCGCGGCATCCCGTGCATGGCTTCAAAAGATGTCGCGCGCTCGGCGCGCTCCTACGGCCCGGACCTGCCTTTTCGCATGTTCGTCCGCGAGTCGGCGATCATGGCGTGCATGGCGGCTGCGGCTTCGTTCGGCCGCCGGCGGCGAATCGCCTCATAGACCGCCTTGTGCTGCGGCAATGAATACTTGAAGTTCTTCGCCGTGCGCGCGGACATGACGAAGAATGTCTCCAGTGCCGTCTCGATCACCGAGAACAGCGAACTCAGCAACTCGTTGTTCGTCGCCACCAGCACCGCTTCGTGGAAACCGAGATCAGCGGTGGCCCACGCTTCCAGGTCCGACGCATCTTCCATCGCCTGCAGTGCCCTGCGGATATCCTCGAGCTGTGCCGGTTCCCGTCGACGTGCGGCAGCCATCACTGCGGCAGGCTCGATGATTTCGCGCATCTCCACCAGCTTCCCCACGAAGTCGTCGGTGGGCATGGCCGCGCAACGCCAGGCCAGGATGTCGGCATCCAGGTGTTTCCAGAAGCGCGGCTCGCGCACGCGCATGCCTGTCTTCTGCCGGGTCTCGATCAGCCCCTTGGCGGCCAGTACCTTCAGTGCCTCGCGAAGCACCGTACGGCTGACGGACAACTGCTCGGCGAGCACCGACTCGCCGGGCAGAGGGTCGCCGGGTTGAAGATCGCCGCTGACGATCGAGCCGCCTATGTCCTCGATGACGCGCGCGTGGAGGCTTCTCGCGTTCCCTGTCTTTATTGCCATGGCAGTGATCGCCGACGTGACCAGGCCACATCGTAACGACGTAACGCCCTCATGACGATGACGCATCGCAGCTTGTCATTTGTCTTACAAATGTGCTTTTTTCGGCAGGTTACCAACTCATGGGAATCGACGGAATGAAGCTGAGAACAGGACTGGCCGCAGCGATCCTGCTGGCAATCACCACGGCTGCGACAGCCGGGGAAGCATCCAAGGCGTCCTTCGGCACCGCGCCGGATGGCAAGGACGTGACCCTGGTCACGCTCACCAACGGCCACGGCATGACGGCGAAGGTCCTGTCGCTCGGCGCCGCGCTCTACGCACTCGAGGTGCCTGACCGCACGGGCAAGCCCGGCGACGTCGTCCTCGGCTACGCCGACCTGAAAGGCACGTTTGCCAAGCCGCAGTACTTCGGCGATACCGTGGGGCGCTATGCGAACCGCATTGCCAAGGGCAAGTTCACGCTCGACGGCAAGGAGTACACCGTGCCGGTGAACGATGGCCCGAATTCGCTGCATGGCGGCAAGACCGGTTTCGACAAGGTGGCATGGAACGTCGACAAGGTCGAATCCGGCGCGACGCCGAGCGTGACGCTGACCTACGTCAGCCCCGACGGCGACCAGGGATATCCCGGCAGGCTCACCGCCACGGCCACGTACACGCTCAATGACAAGAACGAACTGACGATTGCCTACAGCGCGACGACCGACGCACCGACGGTCGTGAATATCACCAACCATACGTACTGGAACCTGGGCGGCGAAGGTTCCGGCAGCGTCATGGACGAGAAACTGATGATCGCCGGCGATGCCTACCTGCCGACCGACGCCACGGCCATACCCACCGGTGAGGTGCGTAACGTCTCGGGTACCGCCTTCGACTTCCGGAAGCCGAAAGCCATCGGGCATGACATTCGCGACTCGAAGGAGCAGCAGCTCGTCTTCGGGCGCGGCTACGACCACAACTGGGTGATCTCGCGAAAGGAAGCGGCGCAGGCCCGCGAGGTAGCGCGCGTGAGTGATCCGAAGAGCGGCCGCGTGCTGTCGCTGTGGTCCGCGCAGCCTGGCCTGCAGTTCTATTCGGGCAACTTCCTAGACGGCACGACCTTCGGCAAGTCAGGCGGCGTGTATCGCCAGGGCGATGCCTTCGCGCTCGAACCGCAGGTGTTCCCGGATACCCCGAACCAGCCTGATTTCGGCTCGGCACGGCTTGACCCGGGCAAGACGTATACCAACACGATGACCTACAAATTCACCGTGGCGAAATAGCAGCGCAAGGCCTTGTAGAAGCGCATGGTCATGCAGAAGCGCAAAACCATGTGGGAGTGCATGGTCATGTGGGAGCGCAAACCAAGTGGGAGTGCATGGTCATGTGGGAGCGCGCCCTGCGCGCGACATCTTCTGAGGCAGGCACCCAGGATCTTGCGCGTGCTCCGGGCGTGGTCGCGAAGAGATGTCGCGCGCAGGGCGCGCTCCCACGAATCGAAGCAGGCGGTCAGCCTGCTTCGTGATGAAGGGCTTCCGCCGGTTTTTTCCGGCGGAAGCGCGGTGCCAGTTCCACCGTGTACATGGCGACCAGCACCAACATGCCGCCGGCGATCATGCGCGTCGTCAGCTGGTCAACGCCCAGAAGTACCGCGAAACCTGCAGCGAACACGGGCTCCGTGGTCATCACGATGGCGGCACGCGTGGCCGGCATGTGCGCCTGCGCCCACGTCTGAACGAGCATCGCCAGTGCGCCTGCGATCAGCGCCATGTAAAGCACGGCCACCCAGGCCTTGCCATCCGGGGGCAACGCGGGCCCGCCATGCGGGACCGTCGCCAACAGAGATACCGCCGCAATGCCGACCATCTGCACGGCAGACATGCCGAACGCGTCGCCGGGTGTCGACCAGTGTCCCAGCCCCACGATATGAAGGGCGTACAACGCGGCGCACGCGAGCGTGAGCAACACGCCACCATCGACCTCGAAGCCGTTGAGCGCGAGGATGCCCAGGCCCACCATCGCGAGCAGCACCGCGAACCACGTACTCCATGGCATGCGCTGCCTGAAGATCACCAGCGCGAGGATGGGCGTGATGACCACATACATGCCCGTGACGAAACCGCTCACGCTGGGCGACGTGCGGGCGAGCCCTTCGGTCTGCAGCCACTGCGCGACGCCGTAAAGCACACCCAGCGCCAGGCCGCGCAACTGTTGCGTACGGCCGAGCCGCAGCACGTGCACGCCAAACAGCAACAGCATGACAACGGCCGCGATGGCGAACCGGACGGCCAGGAAATCGACCACCGACATGCGCCCCACGACATCCTTGATCAGGACGAAGGTCGAGCCCCAGATGGCCGTAACCGCCAGAAGCCCCAGCGTGGCCGTGCCGCTTCCGCGCACCGACGTGCCCACGGGTGCGCCAGCCGGCTCACTCCCCTCCGCGCCCGCCGACGCGCTCACTTGCGCTTCCTGGCGACTTGCCCCGGGATCTTCATGAGGAAATGGGCCCAGATGCCCGCCCAGACCACCGCACGCGTCAGCGCGTTACGGGCGGCGGGGTCGTGCCTGCGGAACCAGAGGTACATGCTGCGATGCTTGTGCCGGCTCACGAAGACGGGCCGATGCCGACTGGACCCGCCTTTCCCGTGCAGCACGCGCACGTCGCCGGCGAGCAGCACCTTGTAACCGGCATCACGGGCACGTCGGCACAGATCCATGTCTTCGCAGTGCAGGAAGAAGTCTTCGTCAAAGCCCTGCAGGCGATCGAACACCGTGCGCGGCAACAGCAGGATGGCCCCCGACACGATCTCGACTTCCTCGGCGCGTGCGGGTATCGGGCCGCCGATGTCGATGCCCTCTTCGCCACGTCGACCCGTCAGGGTGTTGAGCGCGCGACGCAGTAGCGGGTCGCGGCGCCGCGACGCCGGATCAGGCTGGCCCTCGCTGTCGCATACGACGGCGCCGACGATGCCCGTGTGGACATCCATGCAGGCCGCCATGCGCGAGATCGTATCGGGCTGCACCAGGCAGTCGGGGTTGAGCACGAGCAGTCGCTCGCCCTTCGCCTGTGCGGCGCCTCGATTCACGGCCGGGCCGAAACCCAGGTTGGCCCGGTTGTAGAGGACACTGACGCGCGCGTCCCGGGCGTAAGCCCGGTCGATCGACTCGGGGACACCGTCGACGGATCCGTTGTCGACGACGATGACCTCCACCGGCACATCGCTCGCGAGTGCATGCTCGATGCACTCGCGGGTGAACGGGCCGCTATCGGCCAGGACGACGATGATGCTGGTCAGGGTCATGCGACGTGCGCTTTAGCCGACCCACACCCGCGCATTGCGGAACATGCGCATCCACGGGGAATCCTCGCCCCAGTTTTCCGGGTGCCAGCTCAGCTGCGTGCTACGGAACACACGCTCCGGGTGGGGCATCATGATCATCACGCGGCCATCGCCGGCGGTGAAGGCCGTGAGCCCGCCCGGCGAGCCATTCGGGTTGAGCGGGTAGCTCTCGGTGGGCTTGCCGCGGTTGTCCACGAAGCGCGCCGCGCCGTGTGCCTTCGACGGGCTGCACACGTTCGGGAAGTACACGCGGCCTTCGCCGTGCGCCACGGCGACCGGAATACGCGAGCCGGCCATGCCCCGGAAGAAGATGCTCCCCGAGTCGAGGATCTCGACGGTGGCCACGCGTGCTTCGTACTGCTCCGACTGGTTGCGCAGGAACTGCGGCCAGTGCTTCGCGTCGGGAATGATGTCTTTCAGCTGCGACAGCATCTGGCAACCGTTGCACACGCCGAGGGCGAACTTCGAGCCGTCCTCGAAGAAGCGCGCGAACTGCTCGCGCAGGGCGTCGTTGTAGAGGATGGACGTCGCCCATCCACGACCGGCGCCCAGCACGTCGCCGTACGAGAAGCCGCCGCAGGCCGCGAGGCCACGGAAATCCTTCAGGTGGTAGCGACCGCTCGCGAGGTCGGACATGTGCACGTCGACCGCATCGAAACCCGCACGACTGAACGCCGCCGCCATTTCCACCTGGCCGTTGACGCCCTGCTCGCGCAGGATCGCCACGCGCGGACGCACTCCCGTGCGGATGTACGGCGCAGCGATATCGTCGGCCGGGTCGAAGCTGAGCTTCGGATGGATACCGGGATCGGAATCGTCGAGACGCCAGGCGTTTTCCTGGTCGGCGCTGTGCGGGTTGTCGCGCAGGCGCTGCATGGCAAAGCTGGTTTCGTTCCAGGCGCGGAAGAGTTCGGTCCAGTTCCACTTGAAGGCGGTTTCGCCATTCAGGTGCAGCTTGATGCCGAGTTTCTCCTTCGGGCGGCCGACCATGTGGGTCATGCCGGCGAGGTTGTACTTCACCAGCAGCTGCTCGAAGGCTTCGCGATTCGCGGCCGCCACCTGCACCACGGCGCCAAGCTCTTCGTTGAAGAGTGCGCGCAGCGTGGCTTCGGCCCAGCCGTCGAGCCTGATCTCGAGGCCGCAACGGCCGGCGAAGGCCATCTCCAGCAGCGTGACGATGGCACCACCGTCGGAACGGTCGTGGTACGCCAGCAGCAGGCCGCCACGATTGGCTTCCTGGATCAGCTCGAACATGTTGCGCAGGCGCTGCGGATCGTCGAGATCCGGCGGGACGCCACCGCCGCGGTTGAAGACCTGCGTCAGCGCGGAGCCGCCCAGGCGGTCGCGACCGGCACCAAGGTCGATGAGCCACAGTTCGGTGTCACCGCGATCGAGCCTGATCTGGGGCGTCAGCGTGCGGCGCACGTCATCCACACGGGCGAAGCCGGTGATCACGAGGGAGATGGGCGACACGGTCTTCTGCGCCTTCCCCGCCTCGTCGGTCCACATGGTCGACATGGACATGGAGTCCTTGCCCACCGGCACCGAGATATCGAGCGTGGGGCAGAGCTCGAGGCCAACGGCCTTCACGGCATCGAACAGCGCGGCGTCGTCGCCGGGGTGATTCACCGCGGCCATCCAGTTCGCCGACATGCGCACTTCGTCGAGCCTGATGGATGCCGCGGCCATGTTGGTGATGGCTTCGCCCACGGCCATGCGGGCGGCGTCTGCGCTCGAAAGCAGCGCGACCGGCGCACGCTCCGCCATGGCCATCGCTTCGCCGGTATAGCCGTCGAAATCGGTCATGGTCACGGCCACGTCGGCCACGGGAACCTGCCACGGCCCGACCATGGGATCGCGCGCGTTGAGGCCGCCCACGGTACGGTCGCCGATGGTGATGAGGAAGTTCTTGCTGCCGACCGCCGGGAGACGGAGCACGCGCGAGAGCGCTTCGTCCATGCCCATGCCGGAAAGGTCGGCGATGAGGTCGATGCGCGGCTTGATGCGGACGGCGTCGCGGTGCATGCGCGGCGGCTTGCCGAACAGCACGTCCATGCGCAGGTCGATGACGGTGATGTCGCTGCGCGTGTCGCGCACGATCAGCCGCGCGTCTTCGGTTGCGTCGCCGACCACGGCGTAGGGGCAGCGCTCACGCTTGCAGAACGATTCGAACAGGGCGAGCTCGTCCGGCCCGATGGCCAGCACGTAGCGCTCCTGCGACTCGTTGCTCCACACCTGCATGGGCGAGAGCGTCGGGTCGTCGCACGGCAGTTTCGCCAGGTCGATGATGCCGCCGACGTCGGCGTCGTTGAGGATCTCAGGGATGGCGTTGGACACGCCGCCTGCGCCCACGTCGTGGATGCTGACGATCGGGTTGTCCTTGCCCAGCGCCCAGCACGAGTCGATGACCTGCTGGCAGCGACGTTCCATCTCCGGGTTGTCGCGCTGCACGGACGCGAAGTCGAGCTCGGCGCTCGAGGCACCGGATGCGACGGACGATGCCGCACCGCCACCCAGGCCGATGAGCATGGCCGGGCCGCCCAGCACGATGACCTTGTCGCCGGGGCGCACCTTGCGCTTGAGCACGTGGTCCGGGCGGATGGCGGCCAGGCCGCCCGCGATCATGATGGGCTTGTCGTAGCCACGACGCACGCCCTTCTCGCCGGTCTCCTGCTCGAAGGTGCGGAAGTAGCCACCCAGCGCCGGACGACCGAACTCGTTGTTGAACGCAGCGGCGCCGAGCGGACCGTCACGCATGATCTCGAAGGCGGAGGCCATGCGCGGCGGCAGCGGGCGGTCTTTCTCCCACGGGCGCGGCAGGCCCGGGATGCGCAGGTGCGACACCGAGAAGCCGGTGAGGCCGGCCTTCGGCTTGCCGCCGCGGCCGGTGGCACCTTCGTCGCGGATCTCGCCACCGGCGCCGGTCGCGGCGCCCGGCCACGGCGCGATGGCCGTGGGGTGGTTATGCGTCTCGACCTTGATGGCGTAGGGCGCGCTTTCGGCCACGGTGCGGAACACGCCGTCGGCCGGGTCCACGAACAGGCGGTTGCCCTCGTAGCCCTCGATCACCGCCGCGTTGTCGTGATACGCGGAAAGCGTGTGCGCCGGCGACTTCTGGTGCGTGTTCTTGATCATGCCGAAGAGCGAGTTCTCCTGCTCCTTGCCGTCGAGTGTCCACGTGGCGTTGAAGACCTTGTGTCGGCAATGCTCGGAGTTCGCCTGCGCGAACATCATCAGCTCGGCATCGGTGGGCGCACGGCCCATCTCGGCGTAGCGATCGGCGAGGTAGTCGATTTCGTCGTCGGCCAGCGCCAACCCGAGCTCTCTGTTGGCGAGCGAAAGCGCGGCACGGGCGTCGGAGCCGAGCTCGACATGACCCAGCGGGCCGGGCGTACCGACGAGGAACAGGCCCGATGCCTCGGCCAGGCTGGCCAGCGGCGACTGCACCATGGGATCACAGAACGCGGCCATGACGGCCGGGTAAGCCGGATCCGACGGTTGCGGCATGCCGGTGACCCGCCAGGCAGCGCCACGCTCGACCCGGCGCACGTCGAAGCCGGCGCCGTGGAGGATGTCGGTGGCCTTGCTGGACCAGGGCGAGATGGTGCCGAGGCGCGGCACGACCCAGAAGGTGGCCTCGTCGGGCGGGGTACCCTTCGCTTCCAGCACCGCAAGCAGGCGCATACGCGCCTCGCCTTCGGGCAGGACATCGGCGTCCACGAAGTAGGTATACCAGGCGGCCTGCACGCGCGTCCCGTGATGCAGGGCATCCAGGTGGGCGTTCAGTCGTTCGAGGCGAAAAGGCGAGAGGGCGCTCTGCCCGTCGAGTGCGATCATGCGGGGGGAATAGGCGCTGGAGGAAAACGCCTATTCTACATGATGTTGCGCGGCAGCATCCTCAGAGGCCGCCGCGCGGGTCCATCAACTGCCGCTGGCGGTGCCAGCCGGGGCCGTGACGGCCTTGAGGAGCTGCGCCGGGGTCACGTAGCCGCCGACCACTTCGCCGTTTTCATTCACGATGGTGGGGGTGCCGTTCACGCCCAGGCGCTCGCCCAGCTCGAACTCGTCCTTGACCGGGTTGGCGCAGCTCGCCGGCTTGACGGCACCGCCGCCCATGGCGGCATCGAAGGCCGCCTTGCGGTCGGCGCTGCACCAGACCGATACCGCCTTGGTGTACGACGGCGTGTCGTTGCCCGACGTGGTCTTGACGCCTTCGCGCGGCCAGAACACGTATTCCACGGCGATGCCCTGCTTGTTGTACTCGTCGATGTGCGCATGGAGCTGGCGGCAGAAACCGCAGTCGACGTCGGTGAAGACGGTGACCGTGTGCTTCGGGTTCGGCGGCGAGTACACGAGGCGCTGCGAGGCAGGCACCTTGGCGAGCTCGGCCTTGCGCAGCGTGGACCAGCTGGCGGCGCTGAGGTCCGTCTTCGCCTTCAGGTCGATCAGGTTGCCGTTGATCATGTAACGGCCGTCGTTGCTGACATAGACCATGCGACCCGATGCGACGACCTGGTAGAAACCGGGCATGGGAGCGGGCGCAATGCTCTCGACCTTGATACCGGGCGCGAGGCCTTCGACGGCGGCGCGCGCGGCGGCGGCGGAATCGTCCGCGGCACAGGCTGTCATGGCGAAGGCGCCAGCGAACAGGGCCGGCAGGATTTTCTTGAGCATCGGTAGTGTCTCCATCTTTTACCGGGGGGATGCGGGCACGCGTTGGAACGCGCGCCGCGCTTTCGGTTCCCCTGATTGTTACATGGCCGCTTACCCGCGCGGGTGATGCCGGGCGTGAAGGCGCTTCAGCCCTTCCTTTGCGACCAGGGTATAGATCTGCGTCGTGCTCAGCGAACTATGGCCCAGCAGCATCTGCAGCGCCCGCAGGTCGGCACCGTGGTTGAGCAGGTGCGTGGCGAAGGAATGCCGCAGTACGTGGGGCGAGACGCGCGTGGCAGGCACGCCGACCTGCACGGCGTAGCGCTTCACCAGCGTCCAGAACATCTGCCGGGTCATGGCATCGCCCCGACGGGACAGGAACAGCGCGAGCGGCTGCCCGTGACCTTTTGCCAGCAGCGGCCTGGCCTCGCGCAGGTAGGTTTCCACGTGCGCCAGCGCTTCTTCGCCCACGGGCACCAGCCGGTCCTTGCCGCCCTTGCCCGTGATGCGCAGCACGCCCTGGCGCGTGTTCAGCCCCGACAGCGGTAGATCCACCAGTTCGGAAACGCGCAGGCCCGACGAGTACATCAACTCGAGCATGGCCCGATCACGCTGACCGAGCGGCGTGCCCGGGTCCGGCGCCACGATCAGCGCCTCGACCTCGCGTTCCGCCAGTGCCTTAGGCAGGCTGCGCGGCAGCCGTGGCCGCTGCATCAGCAGCGTCGGATCCTCCCGGGCGCCGTCGTCACGGGCAAGCTGCGCGTAGAACCGGCGGAACGCCGACTGCCGCCGCGCCATGCTGCGCACCGACACCGGCTGGCTGCCGTGATAGGCGGAGAGATCTTCGCGCCCGGCCGTGGCCAGCGTGCGCGACCGCGCGCCAAGCCAGCGCGACAGACCTTCCAGGTCGCGGCGGTACGCCTCGAGGGTACGGTCGGCCAGGCCGTCTTCCGACCAGATGCGCTCGATGAAGCGTGCAATGAGACGGGTGTCGTCGGCGGCGAGCCGGGCCGACTCCGGACTGATGTTTTCCGAGGGCGTGGATGTCATGAGAGCATCGTCGCATGAAGGCTCCTGTCGGCAACCGACAATGCGCCGTCGCCATCGCCATGGAACCGCCTTGAACCCGACACCGACCGCTCCTGCCTGGCGCCGCTTCGCGGCCATCGTTTACGACGTGCTGGCGGTCGTCGCCATGATCATGGTGGTGGGGTTGCTCGCGCAGGTCGCCACCGGGGGAAAGCTCGCCGATGAACACGGCCATCTGCTGACATGGTGGTACCAGCCCCTGCAGGGACTGGTCGTGGCGACGTATTTCCTCGTCTCCTGGACACGCGGTGGACAGACGCTGGGCATGCGTCCGTGGCGCATCCGGCTCACGGACGTCGCGGGTGAACCGGTGTCGCGGGGCCGTGCGCTGGTGCGGCTCGCGGTCGCCGCCCTGCCCCTCGCGCTGCTGCTGGTCTATCCGCTCACGTCGTTGAAAGTCGCGCTCTGGGCGCCCGTGGTCGGCTGGGCGGTACTGCTGCTGCCGGCCTTCTTCGATCGCCGTCGCCGGGCGATCCACGACAGGATCGCCGGCACGGAAATCCGCTCGCTTACTTGAACTGATCGCCTGCAGGCACCCACGAGCCGGACTTCGGCGCAGGCACGTTGATCTTGATCGACGCGTCGCAGCCCGGCGGCAGCGGGCCGCCGGTGATACGTGCCGTGGTGCAGAGCGGCGTGTTGTCGAGCGCAACGGGCGCGGCGGCCACCGTCGCGGCATTCGCCGGCGGCAGGTTACCGGCGAGCGGCTTCGACGGCGCCATCGTCTGGTTCTTCAGCGTGTGGTCGGCGACCTCCGCCGAGGGTTTCGGCGGTGGATCGCCGCCACAGCCGATGGTGAAGAGGGACAGCGCCTTCATCGCGCCGCCCGTATTACCGGGCCCTGCCGTGCAGTTGATGCGCATGCCGCGCGGCAGCGAGATCGTCGATTTAACCGTCGCCTGCTCCACCCCCTGGCGGATCACGGTATCGACGGAGGACTCGTTCTTCGGTGTCCACGCGCCATCGAAGCGCGTGGCCTTGTAATCGATGTGCACGCGCGCGCCATTCTGCGCATTCACGTTGCCGCGCGGCTTCAGCTCGGTGAAAGCGCCGTTACCCACGGTGCCGGCCTTGTCGCCCTGGCCGCCGACGACGCCATCGGCGCGCTCCGAGCTGCCATTTGCACCGGTGAGGCGATCGCTGTCTTCGACGCCCTTCTCGGCGCCCGGTTTGCCTGACTCCTGCTTCGCGCCCGGCGTGTTCGAGCCCGACACGTTGGCATCGCCAGCCGACGCACTCGCTGCCTGCACGCCCTCGATGGGTGTCGCATTCGGGTTCTTGCCGTCCTTCCCGGAGGGCGCTGCGGCCTGCGCCGTCGATTCGCCCGCCGCCGTGTCACCCGGGGCATGGCCGGGAGGCGCGGGTGCCGTCTCTTCGCCTGCCACGGGACGCTGCATCTCACCGGGCGACACGGCTGGCGCCTGCACCACCGGACGCTCGACGGAGGCCACCGGCGCAGACACCGTCGGCTTCACCGCCGCATCAGGCAATGGCACGGCCTCGAGTTCGGCGCTGGTTTCCACCGGGGGGGCGGGGATCGGCTGCACGGACACCTTCGGCGGCACGGGGCGGTTGTCGACCGTGAGGTCGGGCTTCGGCGCGGACGGCTCGGGCGCCACCTGGGGCAGCGGCGCCGCCTGCGGCGTGGGCGGCGCGGCACTTTCCTCGACGTCGGGGCGCGGCACGGTGGCCAGCGTCATGGCGGTCGTGGGCACGGGGGTGGTCTTTTCGGCCGTGATCCGAGGCGGGGTCGGCGTGACCGTCATCTGTGATGCAGGCGTCGGCGGAAGCGCCAGCGAGGCCGGCGGTGGCATGGGCGTCGTGCCTTCCACCTGCGCCCTGCGCACCGGTTCCGGCTGGAAGTGCGGCGGCACGACTTCCGGCTTCGGCGCATCCATGGCGAGCTCGGGCGGCGCCTGCGTCGGCACCGGAACCTTCTCGAGCTCGGGCTGCGGCGGCGGGGCTTTCGGCTGGACCAGCTTCGTGTCCGGGACAGCGACGACGCTCGGCGGCGGCGCGGCGGGCTTCGGCGCGGGCGCGACTTTCGGCGAAGGCGCCGCGGGCGTTGCCGCCGCAGGTGCGGTCTTCGCCTTCGCGCTCGCCACGGCGGCCGCATGCGAGCCACGCGCCGCGAGGCTGGCCCTGGTGTTCCATTTGGTCGTGTGCTTGACCTTGGCCACGGCTGCCGTCGACGGCGTACCGCGCATGGGCGGCTTCGGCGGCGGCGGTTTATCGATCAGCCGGACCTGGAGCATGGCCGGGTTGTCGGGCTCGGGCGGTGGCGGAATGACGACGTACGCCGGGCCCAGCACCATGCCGAAGACGAACAGAAGGTGGACGATGATCGTGCCGACCCATCCGCCGATACGGCGAAGGCTGGGATTCGGCTTCTGCCGCAGGCGCATGCGATAAACGATGGCGCCGATGGCCGCCTCGCGCGGCGAGACGGGCAGCGAGGGTGCGGCGTCGGGGCGCTCGCTGTCCGGAGGTGACGTGTTTGGCATGGGCCGCTAGTGTCCATGCTCGCGCCGCGCCGCACAATCGTCGCGTGCAGGCGCACTCCCGCGGTGTGCCCGCGCCGGGGCGGGCTGCCCGCTAGTTTCCCGTCCGGCGCGTGCGTTCCGCGTTTTCCTGGTCCATCGCCTTGAGCGGGGTGTCCGTCGGGCAGCCGTCGGCCACGCGTTCGTCCTTACGATACGCGGCGATGCACTCGGCCTCCGACTTCGCCGGGGGCTGGTCCGGAAGATCCTTGACCAGCGGCGTGGCCGGCATGCTCAGGCGCTTGTCGCCATCTTTCTTCGAGGCCTTCGACGGATCTTCACCGCCGCAGCCCACGGGGATGACAAAGAAGACCGTCGCGCAATTGACCCGCGTGCCATGGCCCAGGTCGACCGTCTTCTTGACCGTGGTCGTTTCGATGGCACGGCGCATGCCCTTGCTCAGGACGTTCTCGTCGCGCGGCGCCCAGTCTTTCTCGAAGCGGGTCTGCGTGACGGTGATCGTCGTCTTGTGCGACATGATCCCCGTGTCGTCGGTGGGGTGCGGCGGCGTGTAATCGGACTTCGCCGAACCGGGACCGGTGGCTGGCATCGCCACGGTGCCGTCGGTATTGAACAGGGCAGGATGCGCGCCATCCACGGGAGCGGCCGTATGGGCAGGCGCAGCGGTGCCGGGCCGCGCAGCCGGGACCGATGGCGACGGCGTGGCCGTCGATGACCCGACTTCCGCCGGATCCTTCCTTTCGAGCTTCTTTTGCGGCGGAGGTGGCTCGGCCCGCGTGGCTTCGTTCGAACGCACCCGGGGAGGCGGTTCGGCGACCGGCGGCGGCGCGATGGCTGGCGCGGCAGGTGCTCGGGGCGCCGGCTCGATGAAGCGCACTTCGAGCGCCTGCGGCGTGTCGTCAGGCACGGCAAACGCCAGCTGTACGCGTGGCTGCATCTCGTAGCTGATCACGAGGGCCAGCAGGAGATGGAAGAAGAGCGCGGCGGCGAGGGAAAGCGTGAACCGCACGCGGTCCCGCGGCGGTCGCCGCTCACGGAGTGCGCGCAGCACGCCCAGGGTGGCGGGATCCAGCGGGATCAGGCCGGCTTCGCGTGACAGTGCTTCCGGCGGAAGCCGGTGCGTCTCGATGAACTCTGGTGGGGCCTTGCCGGGGTATTGCACGCGAGCGAGGACTCCCTTGAGCCTGGGTAAGTAGGACAGGGTAACGCCGTGCCCCCGATGAGTGCAGCGTCAACCCGGCCTTCAGACCGCGCGCGGGGCGGAAGATTCCCTTTACAGGCCTCGTCGGGAAGCGCCCACCCTTTCAGCCGGCGCCCACCCCTTCCCGACGGCAGCCCGGAGGACCGATCAACGATCCGACGCCCTCCGGCGATGACTCAGGTGCCGAGCGCCTTGATGAGCGTGTCGGTAAATGCCGGGATATCGTCCGGCTTGCGGCTCGTGATGAGGTTGCCATCCTCCACGACCTGGCTGTCTTCCCACGTCGCGCCGGCGTTGGCCAGGTCCTGCTGCAGCGACGGCCATGACGTGAGCCTGCGGCCCTTCACCAGGCCTGCGTTGATGAGCGTCCAGGGCCCATGGCAGATCGCAGCCACCGGCTTGTCGCTGGAAGCGAAATCCTTCACGAATGCGAGGACGCGCTCGTCCGTACGAAGGTTGTCCGGATTCATGACGCCGCCCGGCAGCACGAGCGCGTCGTAGCTCGCCGCATCAGCGGAGCCCAGCGCGACATCCACCGGCACGCTCACGCCCCAGTTCTTCTTGTCCCACGCCTTGATGGCCTTCGCATCACCCGGCGCAATGACGTCGACTGTCGCGCCTGCCTCTTCGAGCAGCCGCTTGGGCTCGGTCAGTTCGGACTGCTCGAAGCCGTCGGTGGCAAGTACGGCGATGCGGCGGTCTTTCAGGCTGGCGTTCGCCATGGCGATATCTCCCGGGGAAAGGTCACCCGAGGATGCGGACGCGGAGATGAGGGCGACGTGGCCCGGGTGTTGCCTTCGCCTTGGCGAATGTGAAATGCGCGCCGACCATGCGGCGCGCCAGCGATTCAGGCCTTGCGGCGCTTCGACTTCAGCATCGTGCCGGTGCACTTCGGCGAACCGCAGCGGCACTCCCAGATCTTCTTCAGGCGCGCGGTGTGCGGCGCATCGAGGGTGATGCCGTAGTCGTACGTGAGTTCTTCGCCGGGCGCGATGTCACGCAGCGCCTCGATGAGCACGCGATCCTTCTTCGACGGCTTGCCCTCGACGGCTTCTTCCACGACGGCCTGGCAGTTCGGGTCGCAGCCGTAATTGATCCACCGGGCCGTGTTGCCGTTGCTGTTGCCGTCGATGATGTACTTCTCATTGAGCGTGAACAGGAACGTATGGCCGGTTTCGCCGCCGTCGCCGTAGCGCTTGTCGGCCTGGGCATGCGTGATCAGGTCGCCCTTGTATTCCACGACCTCTTCGCCTGCCTTGATGGCAGCCGTAGCGAACACGCCGTTTCCGTGGATGGGGGACTGGCGGGCGGCAATGCGTCGGGTCATAGGAAATCGATGGCGTCAGAGGGTGGTCAGGGGATGATGCCTGTTCGGCCCCCGCTTGGGAACCGCGTTTCAAACGCACGTCTCGCGCGCACGCCCTGCCGGGCGCTACCATCGAACGGTTGTCCGACGCCCATGATGGAAGCCCAGGGAATGATCTCGACCGTCCGCATCCGATCTGCACGCGCGGTATTGCTTGCCGGCCTGGCCCTCGTGGCTGGCTGCGGCCCGCAGAAGAAAAGTGTGTTCCCGCCCGCAGTCACCCTGCAGCAGGTCAGCGCGAAGGCGACCGGCCCCTGGCACGTGACCCTGCGCCTGCGCAACAACAGCTACGGCGGCATGTCGTTCGAGACCCTCCGCGGCACCCTGCGCGTCGGTGATCTCGGCGGTGTGCTGCTCGATGCACGGATCGACCAGGACATCCCCTCCTTCGCCGCCGATGTCACGACCATCGACATCCTGCCCACGCCCGAGATGTCGAAGGCCCTCGCCGCGCTGGCCGCCAAAGGCAGTTCGGGCGCATTGCCCTACACGATCGACGGCCAGGTGACCGCCACGCCGGAAAAAGAGAAGGCATCGCGCGCCTTCGAGGTGCGCGGCAACAACTGGCTTTCCCCGGTGCCCGGCATTCCCGATACCTACCGCTCGCCCTGAGACCTCCACAGGACACGCCATGACGATCTACAAAGCCCCGCTCAATGACATGCGCTTCGCGCTCTACGACGTGCTCGGCGCGGAAGCCGTGCTTGCCCGCCTCGAGGGCGGCGAAGCGCACACCCGCGACCTGCTCGACGCCGTGCTCGACGAAGCCGCCCGCTTCAACGAGCAGGTGCTGGCGCCACTCAATGCCAGCGGCGACCAGGAAGGCTGCCATTACGACAAGGCCACGGCATCGGTCACCACGCCGAAAGGCTTCAAGGAAGCCTATCGCCAGTACGCCGAGGGCGGCTGGGCGGGCCTGACCGCGCATGAAAAGTTCGGTGGGCAGGCGCTGCCAGCCGTCCTCGGCGCGCTGACGAAGGAAATGATCGACTCGGCCAACCTGGCCTGGGGTATCTATCCGCTGCTCTCGCACGGCGCCACGGATGCCCTCGAGCACCACGGCGACGAGTGGCAGCAGGAAGTCTTCCTCAAGCCGCTGGTGGAAGGTCGCTGGACCGGCACCATGTGCCTGACGGAACCCCAGGCAGGCTCCGACCTCGGCCTGCTGAAGACGCGCGCGGAGCCGAACGCCGATGGCAGCTACCGCGTCACCGGCACCAAGATCTTCATCAGCGCCGGCGAGCACGACTTCGCGGAAAACATCGTGCACCTCGTGCTGGCACGCCTGCCGGACGCGCCTGCCGGCAGCCGCGGCATCTCCATGCTCGTCGTGCCCAAGTTCCGCGTGAACCGGGACGGCTCGCTGGGCGAGCGCAACGCGGCGGCCGCCGGCGCGATCGAGCACAAGATGGGCATCAAGGGTTCCGCCACGTGCGTGATGAATTTCGACGATGCCGAAGGCTGGCTCATCGGGCCCGCGCACAAGGGCCTCATGGCCATGTTCACCATGATGAATGCGGCGCGGCTGGCCGTAGGCATCCAGGGACTCGGCGTCTCCGAGCGGGCGCTGCAGAACAGCCTTCATTACGCACGCGAGCGCCTGCAGATGCGTGCGCTGTCGGGCGCGAAGCTGCCGGAAAAACCGGCTGATCCGCTCACCGTCCACCCCGATGTACGGCGCATGTTGCTCACCCAGCGTGCCTTCGTGGAAGGCGGCAGGGTACTGGCCGCCTACGCGGCGCTGCAGAGCGACATCGAGACCCGTGACGCCGATCCGCAGGCGCGCAGGAACGCCGGCGAGCTGCTTTCGTTCCTCATTCCCATCGCCAAGGGCCTGCTGACCGAAGCCGCGCAGGAGTGCACGAAGGAGGCGCTGCAGATCTTCGGTGGCCACGGCTTCATCGCCGAACACGGCATGGAGCAGTTCGTGCGCGACGCACGAATCATCACGCTCTACGAGGGCACCACGCAGATCCAGGCGCTGGATCTACTGGGCAGGAAGATCATGCAGCTGCAGGGTGCCGGCCTGAAGCATTTCCTCGGCGAGATTTCCGCCTTCTGCCAGGCCAACCAGGCCAACGACACGGTCAAGGCATTCATCGGCCCGCTGGCGGTCTCGGCGAAGGTATGGGGCGACCTGACCCAGGCCATTGCCGCCAGCGCACAGGCCAACCCGGAAGAACTCGGCGCTGCCGCCGTGGACTACCTGTACCTGTCGGGCTACGTCACCCTCGCGTACTTCTGGGCCCGCAGCGTCCTCGCCGCCGAGGGCTCCAGCCTCTCCGCAGACGGCAGGCAGGCGAAGCGCGACACGGCTACCTTTTACTTCACCCGCATCCTGCCGCGCATCCACGTGCACAAGGCCGCGATTGAAGCAGGCGTGGCGACGCTTCCCGAACTCCTTTGAGGGCCGGCGCGCCCCGGGGCTTTCGTCCTGCGGCGCGAAGGTGTAGAAAAAGGCACTGACCGGAATCCTCCCGACCGAGACGGTGCCTGCACGATGAGCGACTCCCCGTTCCTTATCCGTCTCGCCGAGACCGACGATGACGAATTCATCCTCGGCCTCGTTCCCCGCTTCATCACTTTCCCCCTGCCTAACGGCCGCACGCGCGCCGATTGCCTCAAAGGCATCGAGAGCGACCTCGTGCACCACCTCGACGACCAGCCGTCGAACAGCTACCTGTTCGTGGCCGAAGACGAAGACGGTGAGCAGGTCGGGTTCATCCACCTGCAGAAGACGAAGGACTTCTTCACCCACCGGGACAACTGCCACGTTTCCGATATCGCCGTGGCCGAGAAGCACGAGCGGCGGGGCGTCGGCACGTTCCTGCTCGACCATGCGTATGCGTGGGCGAAGGAGCACCGCTGCCAGTTCGTCACGCTGGCCGTGTTCCCGGGCAATGAAGGTGCGCGCGAGATGTATGCGAAGCATGGCTTCGATACGGACCTGGTGAGGATGGCGCGGCCGGTGCGTTGACCCTGCATGCAGGCTTGTCTTTTCAGGCCGCCGTCTCGTGGGAGCGCGCCTTGCGCGCGACATCTCTTCGCGAGGGCATCAAAGAATGTCGCGAATCAGCGGGTGCCGCGAATCGCGAATCACGAACTGTCACGAAAAGATGTCGCGCCCAGGTGGTGTGACCCCCAAAAGCTGGACACCTGGATCAGGTGGCTGCGGCTCGGAGGCGGTATTCCACTGGACTGAGTCCGTTTAGCTTTGTTTTCAGGCGTTTGTAATTGTAATAGCGGATGTAGCGGC
>Ga0247730_1000173_pt1 | contig 62962 bp, 60 predicted proteins | sample UWRJL073202C2_FD_180959 | JGI IMG/M metagenome (GOLD analysis project Ga0247730, IMG submission 180959) | Plant litter microbial communities from Arlington Agricultural Research Station in Wisconsin, United States - UWRJ-L073-202C-2 | ecosystem: Environmental > Terrestrial > Plant litter >... | reverse complement strand
GGGGGGGGGGGGTTTAGCCCAGGCGGGTCGCGACGGTGTCGCAGAGCTCCTGCAGGGCTGCCCGTGCGGACGACTCCGGCAGCTTGGCCAGCAGGACGCTCGCGGCGTCCGCCTCCGCCTGGACGTACGAGTGCGCCTCCGTCAGCGCGGGGTGGGCGCGCAGGAGGGTGAGGGCCTCGGCGTGCTCGGCGTCGTCGGTGAGCGGCTTCGACAGCAGGGAGCGCAGACGAGCGCTCTTCGGATCGGTCGAGCGCAGGGCGATGAGCGTCGGCAGCGTGGGCACGCCCTCGCGCAGGTCGGTGCCGGGAGTCTTGCCGGAGTCGCCGGTCTCGCTGGCGATGTCGATGACGTCGTCGGCCAGCTGGAACGCCGCACCGATGCGCTCACCGAACTCCGTCAGCGTCTCCTGGACGTCGGCGGGGGCCCCGGACATCAGCGCACCGAAACGTGCGGCGGTCGCGATCAGCGAGCCGGTCTTGTCGGAGACGACGCCGAGGTAGTGGGTCAGGGCGTCCTCGTCGCCGTCCGGACCGATCGTCTCGCGGATCTGGCCACGCACGAGGCGCGAGAACGTCCGCGCCTGCAGGCGGACCGCCTCGGGGCCGAGGTCGGCGACGAGGTCGGACGCCTGGGCGAACAGGTAGTCGCCGACGAGGATCGCGACGGAGTTGTCCCAGCGCGAGTTGGCGCTGGGGGCGCCGCGACGCATCGCGGCCTCGTCCATGACGTCGTCGTGATACAGCGTCGCGAGGTGCGTCAGCTCGACGACGACGGCCGACTGGGCGACCTCGGGACGGGACGGGTCGCCGAACTCGGCGGCCAACGTCACGAGCAGCGGCCGGAACCGCTTGCCGCCCGCCGTGAGCAGGTGCGCGGCGGCCTCGGCGACGAACTTCTCGGGGCTGTCGACCGCGGCCAGGAGCTGGACCTCGATCTCGTCGATCGAGGCCTGGACCCGCGTCTCGAGGGCGGCGTCGGTGAACGAGACACCCAGAGTGGACACGCGGAGCTCCTAGCAAGAAGATGCAGCACAGTGGTTCAGCGCACGAAGGCGCCCGCATGCTGAGCAAGATCCAGCACCGGTCCCGGAATGATACCGAGTCCGACCGTACCGACCACAGCCACGACGATGACAACGGTAGTCAGCGCGCTCGGCACCGCGACGGTCGGGCCGTCCCCCACCGGATCGGTGAAGAACATCAGCACGATGACCCGCACGTAGAAGTACGCGGCCAGCGCGCTGATCAGGACGCCGATGACGACGAGCCACCAGAAACCGCCTGAGTAGGCGGCGCTGAACACACCCCACTTGCCGATGAAGCCACCCGTCAGCGGGATGCCGGCGAACGACAGCATGAAGATCGCGAACGCCCCGGCCAGCAGCGGGGACGTCTTGCCGAGACCGGCCCACTTCGACAGGTGCGTCGTCTCTCCGCCGGAGTCACGGACCAGGGTGACGACCGCGAACGCGCCGATCGACGAGAGCCCGTAGACCGTCAGGTAGAACAGGATGCTCGACACCGACGTGACCCGGTCGGAGCCGGCGACACCCGCGTAGACGCCGACGAAGCCGACCAGCAGGAAGCCCGCGTGCGCGATCGAGGAGTAGGCGAGCATCCGCTTGACGTCGGTCTGCGAGATCGAGACGACGGCGCCGAGGAACATCGTGATGATCGCGATCGCGACGATCGTCGGCCGCCAGTCCCACTGCGATCCGCCGAAGGCCACGTAGAACACCCGCAGCAGCGCGAGGAACGCCGCCGCCTTGGTGCCGGCCGCCATGAACGCGGTGACCGGCGTCGGGGCGCCCTGGTAGACGTCGGGCGTCCACGTGTGGAACGGGGCCGCGCCGATCTTGAACAGCAGGCCGACCGCCATGAGCGCGACCGCCGCGAGCAGCATGTTCTCGCTGCCCGTGCGGTTGGTGACCGCGGTGTCGATCGCCGAGAGCTCGAAGCTGCCGGAGTAGCCGTACGCCAGCGCGATGCCGTAGAGGAAGAACACCGACGAGAACGCGCCGAGCAGGAAGTACTTGAGCGCGGCCTCCTGGCTCAGCAGGCGACGACGACGCGCCAGCCCGCACAGCAGGTACAGCGGCAGCGACAGCACCTCGAGCGCGACGAACATCGTCAGCAGGTCGTTGGCCGTCGCGAAGAGCATCATGCCGACGAGCGCGAAGAGCGCCAGCGGGAAGATCTCGCTGTGCTCGACGCGGAGCCGGACCGCCTCCGCCTCGGCTGCCGAGCCCGGGGCGTCCGCGGCGCGTCCGGTGAACGAGCTCAGGCCGCCCTCGAGCCGGCGCTCGGCGAACAGCAGCATGCTCATCAGGCCGAAGACCAGCAGGATGCCCCACGTGAAGACACCCGGGCCGTCGACCGAGAGCGCCCCCTCGGCCGCGATCTGGCCGCGGGCCTTGAGCGACGCCTCGACGGTGTCGAGTTCGGTGTAGACCCAGACCGTGTCGGCCAGCGCGGCGACGATGCCGACGACGGCCAGCACCGCCTGCACGAGGAAGCGGGACGCGCGCGGCCAGAAGGCCTCGACGATCACGCCGAGGACCGCGGCGCCCGTGATGATGAACAGGGGCCCGAGCAGCGAGTACTCGATGTCGGGGGCACTGATGGGCGGCAGGTCGGCCGACACGAGGTCTGACAGGCGCTGGGACGTGAGCATCAGTGACCCCCCTCCTCGTCAGCTGGAACATCGATCGGCGTGGCCGTCCTGGGCGTCGGATCGCTCTGGCCGATGTGGGTCATGACGGTGTCGATCGCCGGGTTGATCGCGTTGAGCACGGGCTGCGGGAAGAAACCGAGGCCGATGATCAGCATGATCGCCGGGGTCAGCGCCGCGATCTCGCGCGGCTGCAGGTCCGTGACGCCGGAGGCGCCGTCGGCGAGCGGACCCGTCATGGTGCGCTGGTACATGATCAGGATGTACAGCGCTGCCAGCACGATGCCGAGGGTCGCGACCGCGGCGGCGGGGATCGAGACGCTGAACGTCCCGGCCAGCACGAGGAACTCCGAGACGAACGGCGCGAGGCCCGGCAGCGAGAGGCTCGACAGGCCCGCGATCAGCAGGACGCCCGACAGGATCGGCGCGATCTTCTGGACGCCGCCGAAGTCGGAGATCCTGGCCGAGCCGCGGCGCGAGATCATGATGCCGGTGACGAGGAATAGCGCCGCGGTCGAGAGACCGTGGTTGAACATGTAGAGCGTCGAGCCGGCCATCGAGGTCGAGGTGAACGCGAAGATGCCCAGGATGATGAACCCGAAGTGCGACACCGACGTGAAGGCGATGAGCCGTCGGATGTCGTCCTGGCCGATCGCGAGCAGCGCGCCGTAGACGATGCTGACGACCGCGAGCGTGATGATGACCGGGCTCGCCCAGTCGGCTGCCTCCGGGAAGAGGTTGAGGCACCACGTGATCATGCCGAACGTGCCGATCTTGTCGACCACGCTGACCATCAGCACGGCCGTGCCGGGCGTGGCCTCCTTGGCGGCGTCGGGCAGCCACGTGTGCAGCGGCCACAGGGGGGCCTTGATCGCGAAGGCCGCCATGAAGCCGAGGAACAGCAGCCGCTCGGTGGTCTGGCTGAGCTCGAGGTCCTGCAGGTCGCTCAGCAGGTAGGACGCATCGCCCTGGCGGGAGCTGACGACGTACAGGCCGACGATCGCCGCGAGCATCAGGAGCCCGCCGACGAGGTTGTAGATCAGGAACTTGACCGCCGCGTACGACCGGTTCGGGCCGCCGAACGTCCCGATCAGGAAGTACAGCGGGATCAGGGTCGCCTCGAACAGGACGTAGAACAAGAAGGCGTCCGTCGCGGCGAAGGCGCCGATCGCCAGGCCCTCGACCGCGAGCATCCACGCGAAGTACGCGTTGGTGCCCCTCGGATCGGGCAGGCGGTCGTCGAACGACGCCAGGATGACGATCGGCACGAGGATCGTCGTCAGCAGGATCAGCGTGATCGCGATGCCGTTGACGCCGACCGAGTAGTGCGCACCGAAGGCCTTGATCCAGGTGTGCTCCTCGGTCATCTGGTAGCCGCCGTCGGTGGGCTCGTACCGGGCGAGCACCACGAGCGACAGCACCAGCGCGACGAGCGAGACGCCGAGAGCGACGACCTTGGCGCGCAGGTGGTCCGCCGTCCCGCGTGGCAGGAGGGCGAGGATCAGCGCGCCCGCGATCGGGGTCGCGGCGAGGATCGAGAGGATCATGCGAGGGTCACCGCCAGGAGGCACAGGACGACGATGGCGACGCCAGCGAACATCGTGAGGGCATAGGAACGGACGTAGCCGGTCTGCGGCTTGCGGAGGAACTGCGACGTGTCGCCGAGGCGGTCGGCCAGGCCGGTGACGAAGCCGTCGATGCCCATGCCGTCGAGCCAGACCAGGAACCGGGTGAGGTGCCGGGTGGGACGGACGACCACCGCCTCGTTGAGCTCGTTGCCGTAGAGCTCGTGGCGGCCGGCGCGGGCGAGGAGCGACACCGAGCTGTCGGCCGGCGTCTCCGCGGCGATCGGCTCACGGCGGTAGAAGAGCGCCGCGCCGGCGACGCCGAGGGCGACGACCGCGGTGATGATCAGGGTCAGCACGATGGCCGGGACCGCGAGCTCGTGGTGCTCCGCGTGGCCGACGACGGGTTCGAGCCACTCGACGATCCAGTCGCCCAGCAGCAGGATGCCGCCGAGCGCGGAGAGGGCCGCGAGGCCGATGAGCGGCCACGTCATGACGCGGGGCGACTCGTGCGGGTGCACGTCCTCGCGCCAGCGCTTCTCCGACAGGAAGGTCATGATCATCAGGCGGGTCATGTAGAACGCCGTGACGCCGGCACCGAGCAGGGCGCCCGCACCGACCCAGAAGTTCTGGCCGAACGCCGCCTCGATGATCTTGTCCTTCGACCAGAAGCCCGCGAACGGCGGGACCCCGATGATCGCCAGGTAGCCGAGGCCGAAGGTCACGAAGGTGACCGGCATCATCGTGCGGAGTCCGCCGTAGTGCCGCATGTCGACGTCGTCGTCCATGCCGTGCATGACCGAGCCGGCGCCGAGGAACATGTTGGCCTTGAAGAAGCCGTGCGTGATGAGGTGGAAGATCGCGAACGCGTAGCCCGCCGGGCCGAGGCCCGCGGCGAGCATCATGTAGCCGATCTGGCTCATCGTGGAGCCGGCGAGCGCCTTCTTGATGTCGTCCTTGGCGCAGCCGATCCAGGCGCCGGCGAGCAGCGTGACGAGGCCGACCACGATGACCGCGGTGCGGGCCGCCTCGGACGCGTCGAAGATCGCGTTGCTGCGCACGACGAGGTAGACGCCGGCCGTGACCATGGTCGCGGCGTGGATGAGGGCCGACACCGGGGTCGGGCCCTCCATGGCGTCCAGCAGCCAGCTCTGCAGCGGCACCTGTGCCGACTTGCCGCACGCGCCGAGCAGCAGGAGCAGACCGAGCGAGGTCGTGACGGTGTCGGTCGCGCCGGGCGCCGCGGCGTTGACCGCCGCGATCGCCGAGGTGCCGAACTGCGCGAACATCAGCATGATCGCCAGCGCCATGCCGATGTCACCGACACGGTTGACGACGAACGCCTTCTTGGCGGCCGCGGCGGCGCTGGGCTTGTGCTGCCAGAACCCGATCAGCAGGTACGAGGCCAGGCCGACGCCCTCCCAGCCGAGGAACAGCACCAGGTAGTCGCCCGCGAGGACGAGCGTCAGCATCGCGGCGATGAAGATGTTGAGGAACGCGAAGAATCGCCGGCGGCGCTCGTCGTGCTCCATGTAGCCGATCGAGTAGACGTGGATCAGCGTGCCGACGCCCGTGATCAGCAGGACGAACAGCGCCGACAGCTGGTCGTAGACGAAGCTCATCTCGACGTGGAACGTGCCGGCGTCGATCCAGGTGAACAGCGAGACGGCGTGCGACCGGTCCTCACCGTCCTTGCCCAGCAGGTTGATGAAGAAGATGACGCCGAGCACGAACGAGGCGGCGGACGCCGCGGTGCCGATGAGGTGGCCGAAGCGGTCGGACTCCTTGCCCCAGACGAGGAGCAGGGCGCCGCTGGCCAGCGGGATGGCGATGAGCAGCCACTGAAGGTCGAGCATGCGTGTCCCCTTACGACTTCAGCAGGTTCGAGTCGTCGACCGAGGTCGTCCGACGCGCACGATAGATGGACACGATGATCGACAGGCCGACGACGACCTCGGCCGCGGCGACGACCATGACGAAGAACGCGGCCACCTGCCCGTCGAGGTTGCCGTGCTGACGCGAGAAGCTGACGAAGGCGAGGTTGGTCGCGTTGAGCATCAGCTCGATGCACATGAAGACGATGATCGCGTTGCGGCGCACGAGGACGCCGACGGCACCGATCGTGAAGAGGATCAGCGAGAGGGTGATGTACTCGTTCACTTCTCCCCTCCCAAAGTTCCAGAACCGTCTTCGCCCTCGAGGTCTTGGAGCACGGACTCAACCGCCTCGCGACCCTCGGAGCGCACCTGGCCACGGTCGACGATGCTCTGCGAGATCGACGACTCGAGCGGCGTGCCGTCGGGCAGGAGCGCCGGGGTGTCGACGGCGTTGTGGCGGGCGAAGACGCCCGGCGTGGGCAGCGGACCGGGATGGCGTCCGGACTCGGCGTACTCGCGCATGCGGCGAGCGGCGATGTCGGCCTGCGAGTGGCGGGGCGTCAGGCGCTCCTTGTGCGCCAGCACCATCGCGCCGAGCGCGGCGGTGATGAGCAGGGCGCTCGTGAACTCGAACGCGAGGACGTACTTGCCGAACAACAGCTCCGCGAGCCCGTACGGGTTGCCGTTCTCGTTGGCGTCCGTGAGCCCGACGACAGCACCCGAGACCGTCTGACCGATCGCGATGACGGCGGTGATGCCGAAGACCAGGCCGATCACCGCGGCGAAGAACCGCTGACCGGCGATGGTCTCGCGGACCGCGTCGGACGAGTCGACGCCGACCAGCATCAGGACGAACAGGAACAGCATCATGATCGCGCCGGTGTAGACGATGATCTGCACCGCGAAGAGGAAGGGAGCGCCTTGGGCGGCGTAGAGCACGGCGAGGCTGATCATGACGACCGCCAGCGCGAGGGCGGCGTGCACGGCCTTGCGGGCGAAGATCAGACCGAGGGCGGCGATCACCATGACCGGCGCCAGGATCCAGAACGGGGTCACTCCTCGCCCTCCCCGGGTGCGCCGGCGGGGTTCACGTCGGCGGTCTCGGCGGCGTCGACCGGGAAGATCGGCAGCTGCTTGCCCCGGTAGTAGTCCTGGTGGTCGTCGCTGATCAGCATCTCGTGCGGCGGCTCGACCATGCCCGGCAGCAGCGGCGCGAGCAGGTCGTCCTTCTCGTAGATCAGGTCGGCGCGGTTGTCGTTGGCGAGCTCGTACTCGTTGGTCATCGTCAGCGCCCGGGTCGGGCACGCCTCGATGCACAGGCCGCACAGGATGCAGCGCAGGTAGTTGATCTGGTAGACGCGGCCGTACCGCTCCCCCGGGCTGTGCCGGTCACCCTCGGTGTTGGAGGCGCCCTCGACGTAGATCGCGTCGGCCGGGCAGGCCCACGCGCACAGCTCGCAGCCGATGCACTTCTCGAGGCCGTCGGGCCAGCGGTTGAGCTGGTGCCGTCCGTGGAAGCGGGGCGCGGTCGGCACCTTCTCGAACGGGTACTGCTCCGTGACGGGCTTCTTGAACATCGTCCGGAACGTCACGCCGAATCCGGCGATCGGGTCCCACAGGGTCTCGCGGATGGGACTTGTCATGAAGATGTCGTCCTCTCGGGCTGGGTGTCGACGGCGTCGGTGGTGGGGGGAACGGCCTGGCCGGGCATGGGCGGGACGGGGTAGCCGCCCGCGAAGGCGTCCCACTCCTGCGGCTCCGGCTCGGGGTCGGGCTTCCTGTCGGGGATGAGGAAGGTCAGCAGCACCAGCACACCGGCCGCGACGGCCACCCACATCAGCGTCCTCTGGTCGAGCATGTCCTCGCTCTTGAGCTTGCGGATGAACGCGACCGCGACGATCCACGCCAGCGAGACCGGGATCAGGATCTTCCAGCCGAAGTTCATGAACTGGTCGTAGCGCATGCGGGGCAGGGTGCCGCGCAGCCAGACGAAGATGAAGATGAAGAACAGCGTCTTGCCGAAGAACCAGATCAGCGGCCAGTAGCCGGTGTTGAAGTAGCCGTCGTTGATCTGCCCGATGCCGAACGGGGCGCGCCAGCCACCCAGGAACAGCGTCGTCGCGAGCGCCGAGACGGTGACCATGTTGACGTACTCGGCGAGGAAGAACAGCGCGAACTTCAGCGACGAGTACTCGGTGTGGAAGCCGCCGACCAGCTCGCCCTCGGCCTCGGGGAGGTCGAACGGTGCGCGGTTGGTCTCGCCGACCATCGCGATGCAGTAGATGACGAACGACGGGAACAGCGGGACGAAGTACCAGAGGTCGGCCTGCGCCGCGACGATCTCCGACGTCGACATCGAGCCGGCGTACATGAACACCGACACGAACGACAGACCCATCGCGACCTCGTACGAGATGATCTGGGCGCTCGAGCGCAGGCCGCCGAGCAACGCGTAGATCGAGCCGGACGCCCAGCCCGCCAGCACGATGCCGTAGACGCCGATCGACGTGACGGCGAGGACGTACAGCACCGCGACCGGCAGGTCGGTCAGCTGCAGCACGGTCGTGGTGTCCGTGAACGGGATCGTCACCTCCGGACCGAACGGGATGACGGCCCAGGCGAGGAACGCCGGGATCGTGGCGAGGATCGGCGCCAGGACGTAGACGACCTTGTCGGCCGACTTGACGACGATGTCCTCCTTCAGCGCGAGCTTCACGCCGTCGGCGAGGCTCTGCAGCAGGCCGAACGGGCCGTGGACGTTCGGGCCGATGCGGTGCTGCATGCGGGCCACGACCCGACGCTCGAACCAGATGTTGAACAGCGTGTAGACGACCAGGACCACGAAGATCAGGACGGACTTGAGCGCGATGACCCAGAACGACTCGTTGCCGAAGACGTCGCTCATGCCGTGCCTCCGCTCAGCGTGACCCGGTCGCCGAAGCCCGCACCGAGGGCCGCCCGCAGGTTGACCCCGGAGTTGGCCGGGGCCCAGACGACGCCGTCGGGCAGGTCGGCGACCTGTGTCAGGAACGTCGCGCTGCCGGTGTCGGTCGACAGCGTCGCCGGCCCGCCCGGGTCGACGCCTGCGGCCTCGAGCGTCGCCTCGCTCGCACGGAGGACGGCCGGCCGGGCGGTGGCCCGGAACTGCTCCTGACCGTCCTGCCCGCGGGCGTCGTCGACGAGCAGGCGCCACGAGTCGAGGACGACCTGCCGCTTCTTGACCCGCGCCGGCGCCTTCGCCTCCATGGTGGGGGCCGCGGCGCGTGCGCCGTCCCACGGGCCGATCTCGGTCATCGACTGACGCGCACCGGAGACGGTGCGGAAGCCCAGCGGCGTGCCCATCTCCTCGGCGATGCCGGCGAGCACGCGGATGTCGGTCAGCGAGCTCGGCTCGTGCAGGACCGCGTCGAACGTCCGCACGCGTCCCTCCCAGTTGACGAACGTGCCGGGCTTCTCGACCACCGGGGCGATGGGCAGGACGACGTCCGCCACGGCCGTGACGTCGCTGTGCCGCACCTCGAGGCTCACGACGAACTCCGCCGCGTCGAGGCCCGCACGGGCGGCGACGGGGTCGGGCAGGTCGTCGATCTCGACGCCGCCGACGAGCAGGGCCTTGAGCGTGCCGGACGCCGCGGCGGCGAGGATCGCCGTGGTGTCGCGGCCCTTGGCGGCCGGGATGGTCCTGACGCCCCAGGCGGCGGCGAGGTCGGCCCGCGCCTCGGCGTCGTCGAGCGGACGACCACCCGGCAGCAGGGTCGGCAGGCAGCCGGTCTCGACCGCGCCACGGTCACCAGCGCGTCGGGGAACCCACGCCAGACGCGCCCCGGCCTTGTCGGCGGCCGCCACCGCCGCGCTGAAGCCGCCGGGCACGGCAGCGAGACGCTCGCCGACCAGGATGATCGCGCCGGCCGGGAGGTCGAGCGCCGCCAGCGCGGCCGGCTCGTCGCCCGGCACGGTCTGCACCAGCGAGCCCGACATCTTGCCGAGACCGCGCGTCGTGTGGCTCGCGATCGCGACGACCTGGACGCCGTTCTTCTTCGCACCCTTGCGCAGTCGCAGGAAGATGCTGCCGTTCTCGTCCTCGGGCTCGAAGCCGACGAGCACGACGGTGGACGCCTTCTCGAGGTCGGAGAAGCTGACGACGAGCTGCGTCGCGGCGACGTGCGAGGCCAGGAACGCGGCCTCCTCGGCGGAGTGCGCCCGGGCCCGGAAGTCGATGTCGTTGGTCGTGAGCACGGTGCGGGCGAACTTGCTGTACGCGAAGGCGTCCTCGGCCGTGAGTCGTCCACCGGTGAGCACGCCGACCTTGCCGGCGGCCTTCAGTCCGCGTGCGGCGACGGCCAGCGCGGCGGGCCAGGACGCGGCCTCGAGCTCGCCCGTCTCGGCGTTGCGGACCAGTGGGGTCGTGAGCCGGTCGGCCTGCGTCGCGTACGTGAACGCGAAGCGGTCCTTGTCGGTGATCCACTCCTCGTTGACCTCGGGGTCGTCGCCGGCGAGGCGCCGCATGACCTTGCCGCGGCGGTGGTCGACGCGGATGGCCGAGCCGCTGGCGTCGTGCTCGGCGATGGACGGCGTCGAGACGAGGTCGAACGGCCGCGAGCGAAAGCGGTAGTCGGCACTCGTGAGGGCACCGACGGGGCAGATCTGGATCGTGTTGCCCGAGAAGTACGAGCTGAACGGCTCCTCCTCGTAGATGCCGACCTGCTGCTGCGACCCACGCTCGATCAGCGCGATGAACGGGTCGCCGGCGATCTGCTCGGAGAAGCGGGTGCAGCGGGCACAGAGCACGCAGCGCTCGCGGTCGAGCAGCACCTGCTCGGAGACCTTGATGGGCTTGGGGAACGTCCGCTTGGTCTCGGTGAAGCGGGTCTCGCCCTGGCCGTGCGTCATGGCCTGGTTCTGCAGCGGGCACTCCCCACCCTTGTCGCAGACGGGGCAGTCGAGCGGGTGGTTGATGAGCAGGAACTCCAGGTTGCCGCGCTGCGCCTTCTCGGCGATCGGCGACGTCACCTGCGTCTTGACGACCATGCCGGCCGCGACCTCGATCGTGCAGGACGCCTGGGGCTTGGGGAAGCCGCGTCCGTTGCCGGCATCGGTGATGTCGACGAGGCACTGGCGGCACGCGCCGACGGGGTCGAGCAGCGGGTGGTCGCAGAAGCGTGGGATCTCGGTGCCGATGATCTCGGCCGCGCGGATGACGAGCGTCCCCTTCGGCACGCTGACCTCGACGTCGTCGATCGTCAGCGTCACGAGCTCGACGGGAGCCTGCGTCTCGGGCGTCTCCTGGATCGTCATGCGCTGACCTCCTGCGGGAAGAGGGTCGACGCCGCGGGCGGGAACAGCTCGCGCGACGGCGTGTGCAGGCCGGCCTCGAACTCGTCACGGAAGTGCTTGATCGCCGAGGTGATGGGGCTCGTGGCGCCGTCGCCCAGCGCGCAGAACGAGCGCCCGAGGATGTTCTCGCAGAGGTCGACGAGCAGGTCGATGTCGCCGTCCTTGCCCCGGCCGTCGTCGATACGCTGCAGGGTCTGGACGAGCCACCACGTGCCCTCGCGGCACGGGGTGCACTTGCCGCACGACTCGTGCTTGTAGAACTCCGTCCACCGCAGCACGCACCGCACGACCGACGTCGTCTGGTCGAAGATCTGCAGCGCCCGGGTGCCGAGCATCGAGCCCGCCGCACCGACCGACTCGTAGTCGAGCGGCATGTCGAGGTGCTCGGCCGTCAGGAGCGGGGTGGACGAGCCACCGGGCGTCCAGAACTTGAGCTCGCTGCCCTCGCGCATGCCGCCGCCGAGGTCGATCAGCTGGCGCAGCGTGATGCCGAGCGGTGCCTCGTACTGGCCGGGCTTCTTGACGTGCCCCGACAGCGAGTAGATGACGTAGCCCTTGGACTTCTCAGTGCCCATCGACGCGAACCACTCGTGGCCCCCGCGGACGATCGACGGCACGGACGCGATCGACTCGACGTTGTTGATGACGGTCGGGCTGGCGTACAGACCCTCGACGGCGGGGAACGGAGGACGCAGACGCGGTTGCCCACGACGTCCTTCCAGCGAGTCGAGCAGCGCCGTCTCCTCGCCGCAGATGTACGCGCCGGCGCCGGCGTGGATGACCAGGTCGATCGTGATGCCGCTGTCGAGGATGCCTTTGCCGTTCAGCCCCGAGCCCAGGTAGCCGGCCTCGTAGGCCTCGCGCGCGGCGGCGCGGAGCCGGCGGACGACGTGCAGCACCTCGCCGCGGACGTAGATGAACGCCTGCTGGGCACCGATGGCGTGCGCCGCGATGATGGCCCCCTCGATGAGGGTGTGCGGCGTCGCCATCATGAACGGGATGTCCTTGCAGGTGCCCGGCTCGGACTCGTCGGCGTTGACCACGAGGTACTTGGGCTTTGCCCCCGCTTCGGTCTCAGGGTCCTGCGGGATGAAGCTCCACTTCATGCCCGTCGGGAAGCCCGCGCCACCACGGCCGCGGAGGCCGGACTCCTTGACCAGCTCGACGACGTCGGCGGGCACCATCCTCAGGGCCTTCGCGAGCGCGTCGTAGCCACCCGTCCTGCGGTACTCCTCGAGCGTCCAGGCACGATCGGTGCCCCAGTCGGCGGTGAGGACCGGTGTCAGCGTGTCAGTCATCCTTGCCCTCCTCTGCAGTCTCGGCGGGTGATTGCTCGATGACGGTCTCGGTCTCGGCGCGGGAGGTGTCGGCCTGCTCGGCCGCCCCCTCCTTCGTCTCGGCGGTGCCGTCGTCGGTGCTGGTGCTGGTCGAGTCGCCGGTGTCGCCGTACGCCGGGGCCGTCCAGCCGTTGGCCTGGGCGATCTCGAAGCCGGCGAGTGAGGCGCCGGCGGCGGTGGGTCCCTCGTCGACGAGCCCGTCCTCGTAGCCGGCGATGACGCGCTCGGCAGCGCGCCAGCTCGTGATCGTGGCACCGCGGGTGGCCTGGACGGTCTCGCCGGCGCGCAGCTTGTCGACGACCTCGATGGCCGACTCCGGTGTCTGGTTGTCGAAGAACTCCCAGTTGACGGTCATGACGGGCGCGAAGTCGCATGCCGCATTGCACTCGATGTGCTCGAGGGTCACCTTGCCGTCGTCGGTGGTCTCGTCGTTGCCGATGTCGAGGTGGCCCTTGAGCCGCTCGAAGATCAGGTCGCCGCCCATGACGGCGCACAGCGTGTTGGTGCAGACGCCGACGTGGTGCTCGCCCATCGGGCGGCGCTTGTACATCGTGTAGAACGTCGCGACGCCCGACACCTCGGCGGCGCTGATGCCGAGGATGTCGGCGCACACCTCGATGCCCTCGTTGGTGACGTTGCCCTCGACCGACTGGATCAGGTGCAGCATCGGCAGCAGGGCGCTGCGAGCCTGCGGATACCGAGAAGCCAGCTCATGCAGCTCCGCCGTCGTGACATCAGAGAGCGTCATCGATTCCCCCACCCGTCGAAGGTGACCATGGCCCGAGCGAAGCGAGGGTTAGGGGTCCGAGCGCAGCGAGGGCGCGACGGAGTCGCGCGGGCGATCGATGAGCCGAGGGAGCGCAGCGACTGACGGCTCATCGATCGACACCCCCCATGACCGGATCGATGCTGGCGATGGCCACGATGACGTCCGAGAGCATCCCGCCCTCGCTCATGACCGACGTGCCCTGCAGGTTGACGAAGGACGGGTCGCGGAAGTGCGCCCGGTACGGCCGTGTGCCGCCGTCGGACACCAGGTGGCAGCCGATCTCGCCACGCGGCGCCTCGACCGAGGAGTACACCTGACCGGCCGGGACCCGGAAGCCCTCGGTGACGATCTTGAAGTGGTGGATCAGCGCCTCCATCGACTCACCCATGATGTGCTTGATGTGCTCGGCGGAGTTGCCCTGACCGTCGGCGCCGACGCTCAGCTGCGCGGGCCACGCGATCTTCTTGTCGGCGACCATGACGGGCTGGCCGTCCATCAGCGCCAGCCGCTCGATGGCCTGCTCGACGATCTTGATGGACTCCCACATCTCGTCGAGCCGCACGCGGAAGCGTCCGTAGGCGTCCGGCTCGTCGCGGGTGACGACGTCGAAGTCGTACGTCTCGTAGCCCCAGTAGGGCTGCTTCTTGCGCAGGTCCCAGTCGTAGCCGGTCGCGCGGAGCACCGGGCCGGTCAGGCCGAGCGCCAGGCAGCCGGCGAGGTCGAGGTGGCCGACGCCCTTGAGGCGCCCCTTGAAGATGGGGTTGGCGTTGCAGAGCGCCGCGTACTCCGGCAGGCGCTTCTTGAGCAGCTTGACCGTCGAGCGGAGCTGGTGGATCGCCCCCTCGGGCAGGTCCTGCGCGACGCCGCCGGGGCGGAAGAACGCATGGTTCATGCGGAGTCCGGTGATCATCTCGAACAGGTCGAGGATCAGCTCGCGGTCGCGGAACCCGCAGGTCATGACCGTCAGGGCGCCGATCTCCATGCCGCCGGTCGCGAGACACACCAGGTGCGAGGAGATCCGGTTGAGCTCGAGCAGCAGGACGCGCATCGTCTGCGCCTTTTCGGGCGCCTCGATGCCGAGCAGCTTCTCGACGGCCATGACGTACGCGGCCTCGTTGGAGAAGGGTGCGACGTAGTCCATGCGGGTGCAGAAGGTCACACCCTGGGTCCAGGTGCGGAACTCCATGTTCTTCTCGATGCCGGTGTGCAGGTAGCCGATGCCGGCGCGCGCGTCGCGGACCGTCTCACCGTCGATCTCGAGCACGAGCCGCAGCACGCCGTGCGTCGACGGGTGCTGCGGGCCCATGTTGATGACGAGGTGGTCGCCCTCGACCGCGGACGCGTCGATGGTGTCCCAGTCCTGGCCCGTGACGGTGAAGACCGGCCCCTCGCGGGAGTCGGTGGTGCCGGCGTACGGATCCGTGGTCTGCGTCATGAGTAGCTCCTCCGCTGGTCCGGTGGTGCGATGGTGCCGCCCTTGTACTCGACGGGGATGCCGCCCAGCCCCGTGCGCGGAGCGCACAAGACAGCAGAGCGTCCGGCTAGCCGCTGGGCCATCACGAGTAGCTCCTTCTCTGATCGGGAGGGGCGATCGTTCCGCCCTTGTACTCGACGGGGATGCCGCCCAGCGGATAGTCCTTGCGCTGGGGGTGGCCGGGCCAGTCGTCCGGCATCAGGATGCGGGTCAGGCCGGGGTGGCCGTCGAAGATGATGCCGAAGAAGTCCCAGGCCTCCCGCTCCTGCCAGTCGGCGGTCGGGTAGATCGGGACGACGCTGGGGATGTGCGGGTCGTCGTCGGGCGTCGTGACCTCGACCCGGATGCGACGGTTGTGGGTCATCGAGAGCAGGTGGTAGGCCACGTGCAGCTCGCGTCCGGTCTCGTGCGGGAAGTGCACGCCGCTGACGCTGGAGCAGAACTCGAAGCGCAGCACGGGATCGTTGCGCAGGTGCGTGACCGTCTCCAGCAGCAGCTGCCGGCGGACGTGGAACGTGATCTCTGCGCGGTCGACGACGATCTTCTCGACGGCGTCGCCGAGCCCCGGCCCGGCGAGCAGGCGGTCGGCGACCTCGTCGAACCATCCGCCATAGGGCTTCTGGCTGGCACCGGGCATGATGACCGGTCGCGTCAGACCGCCGAAGCCGCTGGTGTCGCCCGTACCGTGGGCACCGAACGCTCCTTCACGGACCTCGACGACCTCGAGCTGCGTCGTGTCGGCGCGGACCAGCTCGTCACGCGTCTCGTGCGAGCCGTCCTGGGTCCGGGTGCCGGCGTCCCGCGCGTCCTTGTCACCCTTCGGGTCGACCATCAGCGCATCAGACCCTTCATGGCGGAGGTCGGGGTCGCCAGCAGCGCGACCTTCTCCTCCTCCTTGATCTGGGCCAGACGGTTCGAGCCGAGCTTCTCGTGCTGGATCGAGTCGTGGAGCTTGAGGATCGCGTCGATCAGCATCTCGGGACGCGGCGGGCAGCCGGGCAGGTACATGTCGACCGGGACGACGTGGTCGACGCCCTGGACGATCGCGTAGTTGTTGAACATGCCGCCCGAGCTGGCGCAGACGCCCATCGCGAGGACGTACTTGGGGCCCGCCATCTGGTCGTAGATCTGGCGCAGGACGGGCGCCATCTTGTTGCTCACGCGGCCGGCGACGATCATCAGGTCGGCCTGGCGCGGGGAGGGCCGGAACACCTCCATGCCGAAGCGGGACGAGTCGAAGCGCGGGGCGCCGAACGTCATCATCTCGATCGCGCAGCACGCCAGCCCGAACGTCGCGGGCCAGAACGAGGCCTTGCGCATGTAGCCGGCGAGCCCCTCCACGGTCGACAGGAGCACGCCACTTGGCAGCTTTTCTTCAATTCCCACGTCGGGCCCTCCTCGGTTCGCGCTGAACCCGCGAGGTGACTCGGGGGTCGGGCCCGACGCGGGGCCCCGGACGTGCTGTGCTGGATCGGTCCTTCGTTTCGCTCAGTCCCATTCGAGGCCTCCACGGCGCCAGACGTAGGCATAGGCGATGAAGACCGTCAGCATGAAGATGAACATCTCGATCAGGCCGAACCAGCCGAGCGCGTCGAAGGCGACCGCGAACGGGTAGAGGAAGATGATCTCGATGTCGAAGACGATGAACAGCATCGCGATGATGAAGTAGCGGATCGAGACCTTGCCGCCACCCTCGGGGAGGGGGCTGGGCTCGATGCCCGACTCGTAGCGGTCGAGCTTGGCTCGGTTGTAGCGCTTCGGCCCGGTGAGCGGCGCCATCGCGACGGACCCGATGGCGAACAGGGCAGCAATCCCACCCAGCACGAGGATCGGCGTGTAAGCCGTCACGGCACCTCCCGGGTCTCGTCCGACGAAGCGAAAGAACCTGTGATCGTGTGCTTGTGAATTACTTCACAACGTGATCACGGTCTCACCCTACGCCCGAGCGGGGCCGGTTGTAACTTAGGTCACACTAACCCGCCGCGCCGTCCGTCCCCGGCGTCCAGGGCTTGAAGGAGTGGTGGAGGGCGACGATCCCCGCGGAGAGGTTGTGCCACTCGACCCGGCCCCAGCCGGCCTCGACCATGCGCAGCGCCAGGCCCTTCTGGTCGGGCCACTCGCGGATCGACTCGGCGAGGTAGACGTACGACTCCGGGTTGGACGACACGGCGCGCGCCACGGGAGGCAGCGCCCGCATCAGGTAGTTGGTGTAGATCGCGTCGAACGGGCCCCACGTGGGGGTGCTGAACTCGCAGACCACGATGCGTCCGCCCGGCTTGGTGACCCGCAACAGCTCCTTCAGGCCCTCGATGGGGTCGACGATGTTGCGCAGCCCGAACGAGATCGTGACGGCGTCGAACGTGTGGTCGCCGAACGGCAGCCGCATGCCGTCGCCGGCCGTGAAGGGCAGCGCGGGACGCTCGCGCTTGCCGACCTCGAGCATCCCGATCGAGAAGTCGCACGGGACGACGGTCGCGCCGGCGTCGGCGAACGGCTGGCTCGACGTGCCGGTGCCCGCAGCGAGATCGAGGATGACCTCACCGGGCCTCGGCGCCACCAGATCGACGACCCGACGGCGCCAGCGACGGTCCTGGCCGAGCGAGAGCACGTCGTTGGTCAGGTCGTACTTCTCGGCGACCCCGTCGAACATCGTCGCGACGTCGTGGGGCTGCTTGTCCAGACCGGCTCGGCTCACCTGTCCACCATCCCACGAGTAGGCTCATTTGCTGTGAGCAACCCTGTCCTCGCCGAACTCCCCGGCCCCCTGGTGGTGCGCTCCGCGCCGATCGACGATCCCGGCGCGTTGCTCTCGCTCCTCCCGGACGACGACGCGTTCGCGTGGGTCCACGGCGGCGACGGACTGGTCGGCTGGGGACGCGCTGCCGAGCTGTCGACCTCGGGTTCAGGACGCTTCGCGCACGCGGCCGAGTGGTGGCGTGACCTGTCGGCGCACGCCGTCGTCCGCGACGAGGTCGACACCCCGGGCTCCGGCCTCGTCGCCTTCGGGTCGTTCACGTTCGCCGACGAGACCGATGGCAGCGTGCTGGTCGTGCCCGAGGTCGTGATCGGTCGCCGCGACGGCGTCGCCTGGATCACGGTCATCGGCCACGGCATCGCGGCCGCCCCCGCCGTCGCCCCGACCTCCCCCGCACGCCAGCCCGTCGGCACGACCTTCGCCGACGGCCCCGTCGACAGCGCCGCGTGGCAGGACCTCGTCGCCGATGCCGTCGCCCGCATCGTCCACGACGACCTCGACAAGGTCGTCCTGGCGCGCGACCTCGTGGCGACGCTCGACGAGCCCCTCGACGTCCGTGCCCCCCTCGCCCGTCTGGCCGGCGACTACCCGAGCTGCTGGACGTTCCACGTCGACGGCTTCTTCGGCTCCACCCCCGAGATGCTGATCCGGCTCGAGCGAGGACTCGTGACGTCCCGCGTGCTGGCCGGCACGATCCGCCGCACCGGTGACGACACGCACGACCTCGCCCTCGCCGGATCACTCGCGCGATCGAGCAAGGACCTCGAGGAGCACGAGTACGCGGTGCGCTCCGTGGCCGATGCGCTGGCCCCGCACTGCACGAGCATGAACGTGCCGGAGACGCCGTTCGTCCTCCACCTTCCCAACGTCATGCACCTCGCGACCGACGTCACGGGGGTCATGAAGGACGGCGCCGGTGCCCTGACGCTCGCCGCGTCGCTGCACCCGTCGGCGGCCGTCGGCGGCACCCCGACCCGCGAGGCCGTCCGGCTCATCGACGAGATCGAGCAGCTCGACCGCGGACGCTACGCCGGCCCCGTCGGCTGGATCGACGCGCGCGGCGACGGCGAGTGGGGCATCGCGCTCCGGTCGGCGCAGATCGAGGACGACGGGCGCACCGTGCGGCTGTTCGCGGGCTGCGGCATCGTCGCCGACTCGGTGCCCGCCGACGAGCTGGCGGAGTCCGATGCCAAGCTCGTCCCGGTCCGCGACGCCCTGACCCCCCGCCCCTGACCCCACGCCCCTGACCCCGGGCGGTGGCTGAGCCACGAGTCCGCCGGTGGGGCGGTGGCCCAGACACCTGTCCCGTCCCGAGCCGGTGGCGGAGCCACGTATCAGCGGCCTGACAGGTGTCTCAGCCACCGCCCATGCCAGCCGCCCCGCCTGACAGGTGTCTCAGGCACCGCCCACGCCAGCCGCGCCCGGCGACAGGTGTCTCAGGCACCGCCCACGGCCGCGGTCACCGGTAGATCTTGGCTTCCAGCGGGAGGCCCATGATCCGGGCGGCGAGCAGGCGGTGGAGACCGTCGAGGTGCCACCAGCCGTTGCCCTCCTGGACCTCGTAGACCTTCGCCGGCTTGATCGACTCCCCCGCGTCGAGTTGCGTCAGGTAGTAGCTGACCTTCGCGACGCCGACGTGCTGCTGCGGCGTCATGACGACGGTGTGCGGCTTGAGCAGGATCGTCTCTCCCGACGGCTTCGGCGATCGCTCCTCCTTGAGCTTGAGCGGCCCCGCGAAGACGACCGCGAGCCAGAGCAGCCGCCGGGTGTTGACGACCTTCTCGCCGCGGGTCATGCGGATGAACTCGCCGAGGCGCTCCATCGAGTCGTCGTCGAGGTCCGTCGGCGCATCGGCCAGCTTGGGGCCGATCTTCGGCAGACGGACCATGACGGGCTCAGCTCACCGGCGCCGGAGCGAGGGTCGGCCACCGCGGGGCGAGGCTGTCACCGGACGACGTGCCCGTCAGGCGTCGCTTGACCCAGGGTGCGGCGTGGGCGCGGGCCCACTCGACGTTGGCGGCGCGGCGCTCCTTGGCCGTCAGCACCGGACGATCGGCGAGCGGCAGCGGCACGAGGTCGTGCGCGATGCCGAGCGTGTCGAGCACGGCGATGGCCATGCGCTGATGACCGGCGGACGACATGTGCATCTTGTCGACGTCCCAGAGGCGGTCGTCGCGGTAGTCGCGCAGGCGCCAGAAGTCGACGAGCGTCGCCCCGTGCCGTTCGGCGACCTGGCGCACGAGCTCGTTGTAGATCGCGAAGCGTCCCCGCAGGGCGCCGAACACCGGCGATCCTCCGGGGTCGTACGCGGTGAACATGACGACCCGCGCGCCCGAGCCGGCGAGGCGTCCGATCGCGACGTCGTAGGCCTCGATCAGGCGGTCGATGTCGATGCGCGGCCGCAGGACGTCGTTGGCGCCCGCGTAGATCGTGACGAGGTCGGGCCTCATCTCCAGGGCGGGGTCGATCTGCTCCGCGACGATCGGCAGGAGCTTGCGTCCGCGGATCGCCAGGTTGGCGTACGTGAACTCGTCGTCCGCCAGCACGGCCGCGACCCGGTCGGCCCAGCCGCGGACGCCGTTGGGTCGCGTGTCGTCGGGGTCGCCGACGCCTTCGGTGAACGAGTCGCCGAGCGCGACATAGCGGTGGAAAGTCACCCGTTCAGCGTACCCAGTGGACGGACGTTCAGTCGCCGAGCAGACCCTTGCGGCGGGCGATGGCGGCGGCCTCGGTACGCCCGGACGCGCCGAGCTTGGCCAGGATGTTGGAGACGTGCACGGAGACGGTCTTGGTGCTGATGAACAGGCGCGTGCCGATCTCGCCGTTGCTGCGCCCCTCGGCGACCTGCAGGAGCACCTCCTGCTCGCGCGGCGTGAGCTCGATGTCGGAGCGGGACGTGCGCCCGGTCAGTCCGGCGATCTCGGCGAGCAGTGGACGTGCGCCCAGGGAGGTCGCCGTGCGGCGGGCCTCGCCGAGCAGCCTCCGCCCCTCGGCCTCGTGGCCGGACGTGAGGAGCACCGCGGCCAGCCGGGTGGCCGACCGGGCGGCCTCGTACGGGTCGTCGAGGTCGACGAATCCGTCGCGCACCCGACGCCACCTCGCCGACATCTCGGCCGGGTCGGGGACGTCGACGCCGGCGAGCCAGTGCACGCGGGCGTGCTCCGCGAGGAACCGCTCGTGCCAGACCAGCCCCTCGGGACCGAGCAACGGGTTGTCGGCGACGACCTGATCGACGACGGCGGCCAGCTCCGCGGCGTGCTCGAGCAGCCGGGCCCGGTCGGCGCGCTCGAGGGTGGGGACCGCGGCGGAGTAGTGCCCGACGAGGAGCGCCGAGAGCCGGATGCGTCCGGGGAACAGCGGCTCGTCCCACGCCCGGGTCTCGAGCTCGACGAGGTCGTCGTGGGTCGTGCGGGCAGCGGCGAGATCGCCGGCGAGCGCGTGCAGCTCCATCAGCGCCACGCTGCTGTGGATGGACGACGCCATCTCGTGCCGCCACATCGACCGCATGGGCAGCGTGCGCTCGATCTGCTCGACCTCGCCACGACCGGCCGCGACGAGCAAGGAGATCGACGCCAGGTAGGCCTCGAACATCGCCGGCGCGCCGGGTCCGGCGTGGCACAGCTCGAGCACCTCGTCCCAGCGGCCGCGCATGTACGCGATCAGCGCCCCGAAGAACCGCCCGTCGAAGCCGTAGGGGCCCCAGGACCACCCGGTCTCGTCGGCCCTGCGCCGGGCCTCGCCGAACGCCCACTCCGCCTCCTGGAGCTCGCCGGCGTTGAGATGCACGAAGGCCATCTGGTGCAGTCCGCGCAGCTCGCCCAGCACGTGGCCGGCCGCCCGGGAGCCGTCGATCAGCTCGCGAAACGTCAGCTTGGCCTTCTCGGGGTCGTCGCCCGAGCGGACCATCACGCGGGTCAGCGTCACCTTGGCGTCGGAGATGACGTCCTCGGCGCCGATCTGCTCAGCGATCGCGAGGGCCCGCTCGGCCCACTCGATGGCCTCGGTGTCGCGGCGGCGGTTGGCGAGCGTCCGCGCCCGCAGCGCCGCCACCTCACCCCTCAGGACGGTCGGCTCGTCCGGGACGACCCGCGCGGCCTCGGTGCTGGCGTCCTGCGACTCGGCATCGAGGTTGCCGTAGTACGTCGTGTTGCCGATCGCGACCAGGAGGCGGCCGTGGCAGTCGCGGCCGGTGTCGGCGGGCAGCTGGGCGAGGTGGTCGCGCAACAGCTCGAGCGCCCGCAGGATCTGGCCCGACGTGACCATGGCGTTGGACGCGTCGATGACCAGGTCGATCTCGTCGGTCCCCTCGGGGGCTGCGTCGATCAGCTCGAGGGCCTGCTCGTAGTGCCGTGCCGCCTCGTCGTAGCCGGCGACCCGGCCGGCGGCCTCGGCCGCTCGCACGGTGGCGCTGAAGGCGATCTCGCGCTCGCCGGCGGCCAGCGCGTGACGCGCGACGGTCGCAGGAGGGGCATGGTCGTCGAGAGCGGCGAGGAACGCCGTGTGGATGCGCCGCCGCTCGCCGGGGAGGAGGTCGTCGCGCAACGCCTCGCCGAGCAGGGCGTGGCGGAACCCGTAGTCGTCGGTGCCGGTGCGGCGCAGCACCTTGTGGTCGACGGCCGAGCCGAGGGCGGAGTCGAGCTCCGCCTCGCTGAGCCCCGACGCGGCCGCCAGCGCGGCGAAGCCCTCACGTCCGTCGGTGACGGAAGCGGCACGCACCAGACGACGGGCCTGGTCGTCGAGACGGTCGAGGCGCACCAGCAGGAGGTCGCTGAGCGTCTCGGGCAGGGCCGAGCCGTCGTCGCCGCCGGCGTCGAGCAGCTCCTCGACGAAGAACGCGTTGCCGGCGGCTCGCTGCACCACGGCTCGCAGCTCGTCGGGCGGGAGGTCGCCGGAGATGCGGACGCGCACGAGGTCGGCCACGTCGGAGTCGTCGAGCGGCGCCAGCTCGATGCGGCGGACGCCCGCGAGTCGCACCCACTCGGCGATCGCCTGGCGCAGCGGGTGCTTGCGGTGCAGGTCGTCGGCGCGGTAGCTGATGACGACATGGACCCGGCCGTGGAACCCCTGCGCGAGGACGTAACGGATCAGGTGCCTCGTCGAGGCGTCGGCCCAGTGGGCGTCCTCGATGACCAGCAGGACCGGCCGGTCGACCGCGAGCGAGTCCAGACCCGCGACGACCGACGCGAACAGCTCGGCGCGTTCGACGCCCGGGCCGGGGGCGGGTGACGGCCAGGGCAGCAGGGGTCCGAGCGCCGGGAAACGGCCGGCGAGGTGGTCGCGCTCGTCGTCGGTCAGCGACGAGAACGCCTCGGCGAACGGCTGGTAGGGCAGCGAGCTGTCACCGAGGTCGAGGCAGTGGCCCACCAGGACGCGGTGGCCGGCCTGACGGGCCCGGATGCCCAGCTCGCGGAGCAGTCGGGTCTTGCCGATGCCGGCGTCGCCGCCGAGCAGCACGACGTCGCGGACGTCCGGGTCGGTCACCCCGGCGAAGCCCAGCAGCTGGTCGAGCTCGCGCGCGCGACCCACCAGGGGCGTCGAGGGAGCGCGGTCGGTCGCCATGTCGTCCATCATGGCGGACTCGGCTGACAGTGGGGAGACGTCGATCGTCATGCGTGCAGCGCCCGGCTCCTGCGTCGCCGGCTCCGCCGTTCGTGCCTCGCGGCCGCCAGGCTTCGCCTGGGCGCCCGCCTCACTTCGCTCGGCTCATGGTCGAGATGCCGCCGCGCTGCTTCGGCGGCCGCCAGGTGGCGGTCCATCTCGACGGCGATGAAGGTCTGCGGATCGATGATCATGACCCGATCGTGCGCGCATGAGGTAGGCCCCCGCATCCGGCGCGATGCCTAGGTGTGGGGGCCGGCTACCTCAGATCCGTGGCGGGACGTCGACCTGCGCGAGCCACTCGGCGAACGTCGTCCGACCGAGATCGGCGCCGGGCGCCGGGACGAGAGAGCCGTCCCGCATCGCCCGTCCGCCCGCCCCGGGGAGGGGAACCTGCAGGACCGGGGCACGGGCGCCGATGCGCCGGGCGTACGCCCGCACCATGTCGACCATCCTCACCTCCTCAGGACCTGCCAGGTCCGGCACCCGCCCGGACGGGCCCTCCTCGACCAGGTCCACGAGTCGCTCGGCGACCTCCCGGGCGGCCACCGGCTGCGAGCGCATCACCGGCACCAACGACACGGGGCCCACCGTGAAGGCACCGAAGATCTGCTGTGCGAACTCGTGGAACTGGGTCGCCCGCAGGATCGTCCACGGGACGTCCCCCGCCGCGACGAGCTGCTCCTGGAGCTGCTTGCCGGCGTAGTAGCCCTCCGGCGCGGCATCGATGCCGACGATCGAGAGCGCCACGTGGTGCCCGACGCCCGCGGCCCGCCCTGCCCGCAACAGCTGCCGCGTCACGGCGCCGAAGAACTCCGTCGACTCCTCGGTGTCACGCGTCTGGACCGACACCACGTCGACGACGGCGTCGACACCCTCCAGCGCCTCGTCCAGTCGCGTCCCGCGGACCAGGTCGACGCCTGCCGATCTGCTCAGCACCACGGCCTCGTGCCCGCGCTCGCGGGCGACCTCGACGATGTGGCTGCCGACCGCTCCGGTACCACCGGCCACTGCGATCCTCATGTTCTCTCCTCCTCGAGCCGAGGCGCCTCGTGCGACCTCATCTTCTTGACGAGACAGCCGGCGAGAACGTGATCAGACCCAGAGACCGAGCTTGTCGGGATTGAGGACGAGCAGCAGCTCCGACACCAGCCCGCCGGCGACCTCGACCGTCACGACGCCGATCAGGACGTCGCCGTCGTGCATCACGATGCCGGGGAGCCCGCTGACCTCGCCGGCCGTCAGCTCGAGCCCCGGCCGCTTCGCCATGATGCCTGCCAGGAAGCGCAGCACCCGGTCGGCTCCCCGCACGGGGTTGCGCGCCGCGCTGACCCGGCCGCCGCCGTCGCTGATCGCCACGACATCGCGCGCCAGCAGCGCGGCGAGGCCGTCCAGGTCGCCCGTGCGCGCCGTCAGCAGGGCACCGACCAGGACGCGGCGCTCGTCCGGCGACGACTCCCGCCTGCGGCGCTCGCGGATGTCGCGTCGCGCCGTCGACGCCAGCCTGCGCGCCGCCTCGACCGAGCTGCCGGTGATCGAGGCGATCTCGTCGAACGGCACCGCGAAGACGTCGTGCAGGACGTAGCTGACCCGTGCGGCGGGAGTCAGCGCGTCGAGGACGACCTGCACCGCGGTGTGCACCGACTCGTCCCACAGCACCTGGTCGGGCGGCTCGAGGGCGGGCACCGAGCCGGCGACGGTGGTGCGGGGCAACGGCTCGGGCAGCCACTGGCCGACGTACGACTCGCGCCGGGCGCGCGCAGATCCCAGCACGTCCAGACACACCCGGCCGACGACGGTCGTGAGCCAGGCGACCGGCACGTCGATCGCCTGGCGCTCCGCATCGGGCAGCCGGTACCAGCGGACGAACGCCTCCTGCACGGCGTCCTCGGCGTCGGCCGAGGTGCCCAGCAGACGCACCGCGACGTTCATGAGTCGCTGCCGGACAGCTGGGTCCGCGGCCGGATCGGATGCCACGCCGGCAGGTTACTTCAGCGTCTGCTTGCCCCCGTGGAGCAACGTGATGAGCTGGGCGACCTTGCCGTCGGTCTTGGCGTCGCGGGTGAAGGACGTCAGCATCATGACCGGCTTGAACTTCTGCCGGGTGATCGACTTGGCGTACGTGAACTCCTTGAGGCCGTCGGGGCCGTGGATGCGTCCGAAGCCCGACTGGCCGACGCCGCCGAACGGCAGGGTCGGCACGCCCGCGAAGGCGATGACCGAGTTGACCGACGTCATGCCCGAACGGATCCGCTGGGCGATCTCCATGCCCCTGCTCCTGGAGAACACCGCACCGGCCAGCCCGTACGCCGTCGCGTTGGTGAGCTCGACGGCCTCGTCCATGCTCGCGACCGGGTTGATCGCCAGGGTCGGGCCGAACGTCTCCTCGGTGATCTCGGTGGAGTCCTCCGGGACGTGCGTCAGGATCGTCGGCTGCACGAACCGCTCGCCCACGGCGTCGGAGCCGCCGAGCGCCACGTTCGCGCCCTTGGCGATCGCGTCGTCGATGTGGCTCTTGATGATCTTGAGCTGCGACGGCATCGTGATCGGGCCGATCTTGGCGCCCGCGTCGTCACCGGCGCGCAGCCCCTTGGCCTGCTCGAGGATCTCGGTCATGAACGAGTCGAAGACCTTCTCGTGGACGTACACGCGCTCGGTGCCGATGCAGGTCTGGCCGGCGTTCGACATGCCGCCCCACAGCGCGGCCTCGGCGGCCTTGGCGATGTCGGCGTCCTCGTCGACGATCAGCGAGTCCTTGCCACCGGCCTCGATGATGACCGGCGTGAGGTTCTCGGCGCAGGCGGCCATGACCTTCTTGCCCGTCGCGCCGGAACCGGTGAAGGCGAGCTTGTCGACGTCCGCCACGCAGAGCGCGTTGCCGGTCTCGCCGAGACCCGTGACGACCTGCAGGACGGGCGCCCCGTGAACGACCTCGGTGAACGTGTCGGCCAGCCACTGGCCCACGCCGGGGGTGTACTCGCTGGGCTTGAAGACGACGGTGTTGCCGGCGGCCAGGGCGTAGGCGATCGAGCCCATCGGCGTGAAGACCGGGTAGTTCCAGGGGCCGATGACGCCGACGACGCCGAGCGACTTGTACTCGACGGTCGAGGCCTGGTTGGCCATCAGCAGGCCCGAGCTGACCTTGTGCGGGCCGAGCACCTTCTTGGCGTGCTTGGCGGCCCACGCGATGTGATCGATCGCCAGGACGATCTCGAGCTGCGCGTCACCGTGCGGCTTGCCGGTCTCGCGGTGCGACAGGTTCGCGAGCTGCGCGATGCGGCGGGTGATGACGCTGCGCCACGTGAGCAGGAACTCGCCGCGCTCGTCGAAGCTCAGGTTGCCCCACCAGTCGGCGGCGTGGCGGGCCCGCGCGACGGCGGCGTCCACGTCGGCCTTGGACGCGATGGGGTGCGTCCCGACGAGGTCACCGTTGGCGGGGTCGAGCGAGTCGAACGTCTGCGCCGGGGCGTCGGTGGCCGTGGGATCGAGGGTGGCGGTCATGCGGGGTCCCCGCCTTTCTGTGGAAGGAGCCTGCGGGAGCAGGGGGAGCAGGAGGGTGGGGTGCTCATCGGGACTCCTTGATGAGGTCGGCGCACTTCTCGCCGACCATGATGGTGGGTGCGTTCGTGTTGCCGCGAGGGACCCGCGGCATGACCGAGGCGTCGGCGACCCGGAGGCCGTCCACCCCGTGGACCTTGAGCTGCGGGTCGACGACACTGCCCTCGACCGTGCCCATCGCGCAGGTCGCGACCGGGTGGTAGAGCGTCTGCCCGTACGAGCCGATGGCCTCGATGATCTGGTCGTCGGTCGGATCGGACGCCGCGGGGATCCACGGCTGGTCGATGAACGAGGCCACCGGTCCGGTGCGCAGGATCTCGTAGGCGCGCCGGAAGCCCGCGATCATGGCGTCGAGGTCGGCGCGGTCGTCGAAGTACCCGGGCTCGATCTCGGGGTGCCAGCTCGGGTCGGCGGAGCGCAGCTTGATGTGGCCCTTGCTCTGCACGTTGACCAAGGTGACCGCGGTGGTCTGTGCCCGGCGGACGGGCTCGTGCAGGCCGTTGTCGACGAAGCCCGTCGGCGCGACGTGCAGCTGGATGTCGGGCAGCGCGAGGTCGTCGCGGGAGGCGTAGAACGCGCCGGTGTCGGCGACGTTGGAGCTCAGCGGGCCCTTGCCCGTCGCCCGCCACTTCAGGAGGTTGCCGATGCCGAGCATCTCGGCGACGTCGGACGTGTCCTTGGTGTAGCTGAGGATGCCCGAGACGGGGTGGTCCTGCAGGTTCTGGCCGACGCCGGACGACTCCACGACGACGTCGATGCCGTGCTCCCGCAGGTGGGCGCCGGGCCCGATGCCCGACAGCATCAGCAGCTGCGGGCTGTTGATCGCGCCGCCGCTGAGGACGACCTCGGCGTCCGCGCGGGCGACGAGGTCCTGGCCGTGGCGCTGGTACGCGACGCCGGTGGCCCGGGTGCCGTCCAGCAGGATCCTGGTGACGAACGCCTCGGTGCGCAGCGTGAGGTTCGGGCGGTCGAGGGCCGGACGGATGTACGCGTCGGCGACCGACCAGCGCCGACCCTTCCTGGTCGTGGTCTGGTACGCCCCGATGCCCTCCTGCTCGGCGCCGTTGAAGTCGTCGGTGCGCTTGAGCCCGGCGGCGACGCCCGACTCCAGGAACGCCGAGCTCAGCGGGTGGACGTACGTCCGGTCCTCCACGTGCAGCGGACCGTCGGTGCCGTGGAACGGGTCACCGAGCCGGGTGTTGCCCTCGGCCTTCTTGAAGTACGGCAGGACGTCGTCGTAGCCCCACCCGGTCGCACCGTAGGCGTCCCGCCACTCGTCGTAGTCGGCGTGGTTGCCGCGGATGTAGATCATGGCGTTCATGGAGGAGCAGCCGCCGAGGCCCTTCATGCGGGGCCAGTAGGCGCGGCGTCCGGCGAGGTGCTTCTGCGGGGTCGTCTCGTAGTTCCAGTCCCACTTGGTCTTGAACAGCGTCGAGAAGCCCAGGGGCATCTTGATCATCTCGTCGTCGTCCTCGGGCCCGGCCTCGAGCAGGAGGACCGTGACCTGCGGGTCCTCGGTCAGGCGCGTCGCGATGACGCCACCCGCGCTGCCCGATCCGATGACGATGTAGTCGAAGGTCTCGTCGGTCATGCTTCCCTCTCGCGACAAGTGACGTGGGCCACAAACCTACTGCGAGTATGTCGGTGACACAACCGCTGTCATCGTGCCAGCTCGGCACGCACCGCAGCGGAGATCCGAGCATCGAGCTCGCGACGGCCCGCGCGGTCGACGGGGACCTCGAGCACGCGGATGCCCGTGACGTCCTCGTCGAGCGCCGCGGCGAGATCGGCCGCCGCCACGAGCCGGTGCGGGACGCCGTATCCGCCGCAGAGCGCCCCGATGTCGGCGCCGGTCGGCGTGGCGAAGACCCGCTCGAACGACGCCGCGTACTCCGGGGCCCCCTGCTCGAGCGTCGTGAAGATGCTGCCGCCGTCGTCGGACGCGACGACGATCGTCAGGTCGGGACGGGGCTCGCCGGGGCCGATCAGCAGACCGTTGCTGCCGTGCAGGAACGTCAGGTCACCGACGTACGCGATGGCCCGGCTGGACGGTCGTGCGAGCGCCGCGCCGATCGCGCTGGACAGGGCACCGTCGATGCCGGCCAGCCCACGGTTGGCGATGACCAGGCGCTTCTCGCCGACGGGGTACGGCCGCGCGACCAGGTCGAGGTCGCGGACGGGGCTGGACGACCCGACGAACAACAGTCCCTCCGGCGGGACGGCCGCGTTGACCGCGCGGGCGACCTCGTACGGCGTGCCCGGCGTCAGGGCGTCGATCGCGGCGGTCGCCCGCGCGTCGGCGTCCTGCCACGCGTCGAGCCACGCGGGGTCGTCCACGGCGTCGGTCGTCACGTGCCCGACGAAGGTCACGTTCGGGCCGGCCGGGACCGGGAACGTCGACTGGTCGCCGACGTGGACGATCGGGATGTCGGTGCGGGCCAGCAGCCGCATGACGGGACGCGTCAGGGTCGCGTGGCCGAAGCTGACGACGCGCTCGACGTCGGCGGCGAGCGGCGAGTGCGCCAGCACCTGGCGGTACGCCACGAGCGCCTCGCCGTTGCGCGAGCCGGACGACGGCTCGGCCAGCAGCGGCCAGCCGGCGTCACGGGCCAGGATGCGCGCGGGCTGGCGGGCGGCGTCGCCGGCGGCGACGACGGTGCGGGGGCCGAGGGCCAGTGTCGTCCGTGTGGCCCCGGCGAAGCGGAGGCCACCATCGCCCTCGCCGTGTGCGCCTTCGAGATCCCAGTCGATCGGCTCGATCAGCGGTTCGTCCAGCTCGAGGTTGAGGTGCGTCGGGGCCCCTCGTCCCAGCAAGCCGACCAGGCCCTTGACGCCCTCGGTGTAGGGGACGCCCGGGAAGATCTGGCGCTGGTCGGTCGTCTGGTTGGCACCCGTCCCCCGCAACCTCCCGGGCCGATCGGCGGTGACAGCCAGCAGCTGGACGTTCGCGTGGAGCGCCTCCAGCATCGCCGGATGCAGATTGGCCACGGCCGTGCCGGACGTCGTCACGATCGGCACGGTGCGGCGCGCAGCCTTCGCCAGGCCGAGGGCAAGGAATCCCGCCTCACGCTCATCGACCCTGACGTGCAATCGGATGAGTCCTTGCGCGTCAGCCGCCGCGAGCGCCAATGCGATCGGGCCAGAACGCGACCCCGGGGCGAGCACCGCGTCCGTGACACCCCGGAGGCGCAGCTGCAGGACGAGCCGTCGCGCGACTCCGACCGCCGTCTGACGGCTCATGCCAGCACCGCACGGACGGCCGAGAGCCGCGCCTGCCAGCGGGCGTCCGTCGCACCGTCCGCGGCGACGAGGTCGTACGCGGCGAGGTCGAGGTGCTGGCGCCCGACCGGCAGGAAGCCGCCCGTCGGGACGAGCGGCGACGCGACGACGTCCCCGTCGAGCAAGGACGTCGTCGCGAGGCCGCAGGCGTAGGGCAGCTCGGGCAGGGCCGCCGCGAGGGCCAGCCCGGCGGCGAGGCCGATCGAGGTGTCGACCGCGCTGGAGACGACGACCGGGAGCCCGATCTGCTCGGCGATGCGCAGGCACGCGTGCACGCCGCCGAGCGGGGCGACCTTGAGCACCGCGATGTCGGCGGCCTCGAGCTCGACGACGCGGAAGGGATCGGCTGCCCGGCGGATCGACTCGTCGGCGGCGATCGGCACGCCGACCTTGCGGCGGACGGCGGCGAGGCCCTCGACCGAGGCGCACGGCTGCTCGACGTACTCCAGGCCGTGGCCGGCCAGGTTGAGCGCCGCGATCGCGCTGACGGCCTCGTCGACCGACCAGCCGCCGTTGGCGTCGACCCGCACCTTGCCGCGCGGGCCGATCGCGTCCCGGACGGCCTCGACGCGCTCGATGTCGTCCGCGCGGGTCTGGCCCTTCTCGGCGACCTTGACCTTGGCGGTGCCGCACCCGCTGCGACGCACGATCGCCGCGGCCTGGTCGGGACCGACGGCGGGGACCGTGCAGTTGACGGCGACCTGCGAGCGCACCGGGGCGGGCCACTCCTTCTCCGCCGACTCGATCGCGGCGGCGAGCCACGGGGCGCTCTCGCGGGCGTCGTAGTCGAGGAACGGGCTGAACTCCGCCCACCCCGCTGGGCCCTCGAAGACCATCCCCTCACGCCGCGTGATGCCCCGGAACGTCGTCGGCATCGGGATGGAGAAGGTACGCGGCTGCACGACTGGCAACTTACCGGCCCCGACCTACGGTGGAGGCATGACTCGTATCGCCATCGTCGGAGGTCACGGCAACATCGCCCGCCTCCTCATCCCCGTCCTGGCCGAGGCCGGCCACACGCCCGTCGCCCTCGTCCGCAAGCCCGAGTACCGGTCGGAGCTCGAGGGCCTCGGCGCCGAGGTCGGCATCCTCGACATCGAGCAGGCCGACGAGGAGGACTTCGCGAAGGCCTTCGCCGGCGCGGACGCCGTCGTGTTCGCCGCGGGCGGCGGCGGTGACGGCAACGTCGAGCGCAAGAAGACCGTCGACCTCGGCGGATCGCTGAAGTCGATCGCCGGGGCCACCACCGCCGGAGTCCGCCGCTTCGTGCAGATCTCCGCCATCGGCGTCGACGAGCCCTTCGACGACGGGGACGACGTGCAGGAGTCGTGGAAGGCGTACGTCGACGCCAAGCGCGACGCCGACGTGGCCCTGCGCGGCAGCGACCTCGACTGGACGATCATCCGGCCGGGCGGCCTCACCGACGACGCCGGCACCGGACAGGTGCAGCTGGCCGAGAAGGTCGACCGCGCCGAGGTGCCGCGCGCCGACGTCGCCGCCGTCATCGCCGCGGTGCTGCCGGACGAGTCCACGTACGGCCGGCAGTGGGAGCTCGTCAGCGGGACGACGTCGATCCCCGACGCCATCGCCGCCGCAGTGCAGTAACGGCTTGGGGGCGGTGCCTGAGACACCTGTCCGGCACCGGTCACTCATGGGGCGGTGCCTGAGACACGTATCGGGTACCCCGACAGGTGTCTCAGGCACCGCGCCACGCCGCGTGACGTGTCTCAGGCACCGCCCAACAGGGTCTGGCGGTCGATCTTGCCGCCGGGCAGCAGCGGCAGCGCGTCGAGGACGACGATCTCCCGGGGCGCCCACGTGCGGGGCAGGCCGGCGGCCTCCAGCGCGTCCCGAAGGTCTCCGAGAGAGCCCGCATCGCCGACGACGAACGCCACGACCCGCGCGCCCCACTCCTCGTCCGGCACCCCGAGCGCGACGGCGTCCCGGACGCCGGAAAGGCCCCGGAGCGCCCGGGTCACCGCCGGCAGCGGGACGTTGACCCCGCCGCTGATGACGACGTCGTCCGACCGCCCCGTGATGCGGAGTCGACCGGACGAGTCGATCTCGCCCAGGTCGGCCGTGGCGAACCAGCCGTCGTGCAGCACCCGCGCCGTCGCGGCGGCGTCCGCGTAGCCGTCGAACAGCACCGGCCCGCTGATGAGCACCTGCCCCGACCCGTCCACCCGCAGCGACACCCCGTCGAGCGGGACGCCGTCGTAGACACATCCCCCGCTGGTCTCGCTCATGCCGTAGGTGCGGACGACCGTCACGCCCGACAGCGCGTCCAGCAGGTCGGGCGGGACCGCGGCACCGCCGATGAGCAGGGCGTCCAGCGACCGCAGGACGTCGACCTCGCCCGCCTCGACCAGCCGGTGCACCTGGGTCGGCACGAGCGACGCGTACCGCCGCTCGCCCGGGATCGCCGCGATCGCGGCACCCAGCGACGGGTGGTCGGCGGCGAGCACGGGCTCGAGACCCGCCAGTGCCGACCGCACCAGCACCTGCAGACCTCCGACGCCGGTGACCGGCATCGCGAGCAGCCAGCCCCCGGGTCCGCCCAGACGGTCGAGGCTCGCACGAGCGGACGCGGTGACGGCCGCATGGGACAGGACGACGTCCTTGGGCTCCCCCGTGCTGCCGGACGTCCGGATCACGATCGGATCTCCACCGTCACGCACCCAGTCGCGCACGAGCGCGAACACGTCCCGCGGCTCGCCCGCGACGGGTCGCAGCGTCATCCAGGCTCCCCCGGCACGGCCGGGCGGTCGAGCTGGCGCTTCAGGTAGACCCACGGGAACCACATCGAGCCGATCCGCTCCCAGCCCTCCGCCTCGAGGTCGCGGGCCTTCCGGCTGCCGATGACGGCGCGCTTGTGCTCCCACTGGTTCGGCGACTTCTCGACGTCGTGGAAGAGCGGGCCGTAGCCGATCGAGTGCCAGCCGTGGCGGCCCCACTCGTTGAGCTGGTCCATCTCGCTGAACGCGGTCAGGCCGACGAGCTGCCGGTGTTCCCCGGCCACCGGGAGGTGACCCCAGGCGGTGCCGGGGATGGCCTCGGCCTTGTGCCCGAACCGCTGCTGGGCCGCCTGGCGCGACATGCCCAGCGCGGAGCCGATCGCCTCCCAGCTCCATCCGGCGGCCCGCGCGGACGACACCGCGGCGTGCAACAGCTTGTTGGTCTCGTCGTGGGCGCGCCGGGTCAGGAGCACCAGGTCGAGGTGCGCCTTGGGCTCGGTGTCGAGGCGTTGCTCCAACGACGGATCGAGCCGGGCGACGGCGCGGGCGATGAGATCGGCGAACTCGGCGTCATCGATGCTCATGTCGTCAACGCTAGCTTGACGTTCAAGGACCGTCAATCCGAGGTTGACGCGTCGCGGAGTGGCAGACTTGCCGGTCATGACCGCCTCGCTCTCCCCCACGCAGCTCTGGATCGCCGGAGCGCGGCCGCGGACCCTGCCGGCGGCAGTGGCGCCGGTGCTCGCCGGGACGGGCGCGGCGGCGTACTCCGACGCCGTCGTGTGGTGGAAGGCCCTGCTCGCCCTGGGCGTCTCGCTGGCCCTCCAGATCGGCGTCAACTACGCCAACGACTACTCCGACGGCATCAAGGGGACGGACGACGACCGCGTCGGCCCGCTGCGGCTCGTCGGCTCCGGGCTCGTCCCCGCCCGCACGGTCAGGCTCGCGGCGCTGGGCTTCCTGGGTCTCGGTGCCGTCTTCGGCCTCGCCCTCGCCGCCACGACGACCTGGTGGCTGCTGCTCGTCGGCGTGGCCGCCCTCGGTGCGGCGTGGACGTACACCGGCGGACCGTCGCCGTACGGCTACCGGGCGCTCGGCGAGGTCAGCGTGTTCCTGTTCTTCGGCCTCGTCGCGGTGCTGGGCACGGCGTACGTGCAGGTCGAGGAGATCACCCAGGTCGCGGTCGCCGCGTCCATCGGGGTGGGTGCCCTCGCGTGCGCGATCCTCGTCGCCAACAACCTGCGCGACATCCCGACCGACTCCGTGACCGGCAAGAAGACCCTCGCCGTCGTGCTCGGCGACGCCACCACGCGCCACTTCTTCACGCTCCTCGTGCTCGTCGCGGTCGCGTCGCTGGTGTGGGCGTCGGCCTTCACCGCGTGGGCGCTGCTCGGGCTGCTCATGGTCCCGCTGGCGGTGCGCGCCCGGCAGGTCGTCGCGTCCGGCGCTGGGGGCATGGCACTCATCCCGGTGCTGCGCGACACCGGCCTCGCCGAGCTCGTGTACGCCGCGGGACTCGCGATCGGCCTCGCGATCGGCGCCTGATGCTCCGGGTCGCCGTCGTCTCCGACACCCACGCGCCGCGGTTCTGGAAGGCGATCCCACCGGCGGTGGCACAACAGCTCGACGGCGTCGACGTCATACTGCACGCCGGTGACGTCTGCGTCCCGTCGGTGCTCGACGAGCTCGCCGCGTTCGCGCCCGTCCACGTCGTGCAGGGCAACAACGACGGCGACGACGTGGCCGCCTGGGGCGCCCCGGAGACGCTCGAGCTCGAGCTCGACGGCGTCCGCGTCGCGATGATCCACGACTCCGGGCAGAAGCAGGGACGGGCCGCCCGGATGCGCCGCCTGTTCCCCGAGGCGGACGTCGTCGTGTTCGGCCACTCCCACATCCCGTGGGACACCGAGGTGGACGGACAGCGGCTCTTCAACCCCGGGTCACCCACCGACAAGCGCCGCCAGCCACGCGGGACCATGGGCCACCTCGTCCTCGACGCCGGCACGATCGTGTCCGCGACGATCGTCCCCGTGACCTGACGGGACGTCATCCCCGGCGGCGTCCCTGCGCTCCGCTCGGGATGACGTCCCGGGTCAGACGGGCGGCAGCACCCCGGTCGACGAGAACTCCTCCAGCGCCGCGGCGTACGGGGCGATGTCGATGCCCTTCCCGGCGAGCCAGGCGTCGTCGTAGTACGTGTGCTCGTAGCGCTCGCCGCCGTCGCACAGCAACGTCACGACGCTGCCCTCCTCGCCCTGCGCCCTCATGTCGGCGATCAGCTCGAGGGACGCCCACACGTTGGTGCCCGTCGACCCGCCGACCGGACGCCCGAGAATCGCGGACACCCAGCGCATCGTGGCGATCGAGGCGGCGTCGGGAACCTTGACCATGTCGTCGATGACCCCGCCCACGAAGGACGGCTCGACGCGCATGCGTCCGATGCCCTCGATCCGGGACGGGCTGGTGGTCGTGACGTCGGAGCGGTCGGACTCCCAGCCGCCGTAGAACGCGGAGTTCTCCGGGTCGGCCACCGCGATGCGGGTCGCGAAGCGGCGGTACCGGACGAACCGGCCGATCGTCGCGGACGTCCCACCCGTGCCGGCGCTGACGACGATCCAGGTCGGGCACGGGTGCGGCTCGGCCGACAGCTGGTCGAAGATCGACTCCGCGATGTTGTTGTTGCCCCGCCAGTCGGTCGCCCGCTCGGCGTACGTGAACTGGTCCATGTAGTGACCACCGCAGTCGGCCGCGAGGTCGCGGGCGACGTCGTAGACCGTCCCCGGGTCGTCGACGAGGTGGCACGTGCCGCCGTAGAACTCGATCAGCGCGATCTTCTCGCGACTCGTCGACGCCGGCATCACCGCGACGAACGGCAGGCCGATCAGCCGCGCGAAGTACGCCTCGCTGACGGCGGTGGAGCCGCTGGACGCCTCGATGACCGTCGATCCCGGGCCGACCCAGCCGTTGCACAGCGCGTACAGGAACAGCGACCGCGCGAGGCGGTGCTTGAGGCTGCCGGTCGGGTGGACCGACTCGTCCTTCAGGTACAGGTCGATGCCCGGGACGGGGATCGGCAGCACGTGCAGGTGCGTGTCGGCGCTGCGGTTGGCGTCGGCGTCGACCCGGCGGATCGCCTCGGAGATCCAGGCGCGACTCTCAGTCGATGTCTTCGGCACGACGAGACTCCTCGATGCGCTCCGACATGCGGGTGGCGCGGTCGTGGACGTTCTGGGCGAGCTTGTCGCGCAGGCCCGCGAGCAGGAAGATCGAGATGACCGACGACAGGACGAGGGCGATCAGCAGGATCCAGATGCTCGTGACCGTCGTCGACTCGAGCCAGATCCGGGACAGGCCCCACACGATGGCGAAGCACACCCCGAACACCGCGAGCCGCGCGAGGGTGTACGTCCAGAAAGCCTTCATGACGCCACCCTAATCGGTGCGATCCAGCCTTCACCCGGCCGGTTGTGCCACGCCAGATAGGTTGGACGCATGGGCAAGGCTGTTCTCCTCGTACTCGGCATCGTGCTGTTGGTCTATGCGATCTTCGACCTCCTCGCGACGCCGAAGGAGCAGGTCAAGGCGCTGCCCAAGATCGCCTGGTTCGTGGTGCTGTTCATCCCGTTCGCCGGCGCTCTGCTCTGGATCTTCGTGGGGCACGCCAAGCAGGCGCCGCCGCCGAAGCCGCGCGACGCAGGAGGGTGGACGCCTCCGCCCGGGCCACGCGGCCCCGACGACGACCCCGACTACCTGCGCGGACTCTGACGCGTCAGTCGTCCCATCGGAAGAGCCGGCTCGCGATCGCGGTGATCACGATCGCGAAGGCCAGCAGGATGCCCATCGGCACCAGCGCCGCCGACGGCCCCTCTCCCCGCACCATGGTGTCGAGCATGCCGTCGTTGAGGTGCTTGAGCGGAAGCACCTTGCTGATCGCCGTGACGTAGCCGGGCGCCCCGTCGAGCGGGAAGAACGACCCCGACAGGAACGCCATCGGCAGCACGGCGAAGTTCGCGATGCCGACAGCGGCCTCCTCGCTCTTCGCCACGGCGCCGGCGAGCAGGCCGATCGCCATGAACGCGAGCGTCCCGCACACCAGCAGCGGGATGATCATGGGCCACGAGCCCGTGAGCTTGAGGCCGAACAGCGCGATGCCGACGCCCAGGAAGATCGCCGCCTGCACGAGCGCGATCGCCATCGACACGGCCACGCGTGCGAGCACGACGGAGCGTGTCGGGATCGGCGCGAGCCGCAGGCGCCTCAGCAGCCCGTTGCGGCGCCACACCACGAGGTTCGTGGCGGCGCCGAACGTCGCTCCCGAGGCGATCGCCCACCCCATGAGGCCCGGCGTGTAGTACTGGATCGCCTCGAGCGAGTCGTCCTCGACCTGGTCGGTCGTGACGCTGTACCTCGGCGCCTGGCCGGTCGACTCGATGTTGGCGGCCTGCACGATCGCCTGCACCGTGCCCTGGACCGTCGCCGCCTTGACCTGGTCGGCGCGGGAGAACCGGACGACGAGCTCGTCGCCCTTCTGCGAGATGACGGCGTCGGCGTCGCCCTTGCGGACCTGGTCGATCGCGTCCTCCTCGTCGGACGACTTCGTGACGTCGAGGCTCTCGCCGATGTACGCCTTGGTCGCGGCCGGCGGGTCGTCGAGGACGGAGACGGGGCCGATCTGGATGATGTCGGCCTTCGACGCCCCGTCGTCGGTGAAGATGCCGCCGAACAGCACGAGGAACATCAGCGGGAAGATCACCGCGAAGAAGAACGCCATCTTGTCGCGGAAGAAGCCCTTGAGCATCGCCCGGGCCAGGGACCTGAACGCCGTCACTCCGACACCCCCGTCATGCTCGGTACTCCCGGCCGGTCAGCTCGAGGAAGACGTCCTCGAGCGAGGCACCCTTGACGCTCAGGCCGTCGAGCGCGTCCCGCTGGGCGAGGGCCGTCAGGACGCGCGAGGGATCACGGGTCGTGATCGTCAGCGACGACTCGGCGTCGTCCACGGGGTCGTCACCGGCCACCGCGCGGGCGTCCTGGACCGACAGCGTCCCCGGCGCGAGGCTGATGCGGACCGGGGCGTCGAGGCCGCGGACGAGAGCTGCCGGGGTGTCGAGCTCGAGGATGCGGCCGGAGTCCATGATCGCCACGCGGTCGCACAGGGCTTCCGCCTCGTCCATGTAGTGCGTCGTGAGGACGACGGTGCGGCCGGAGTGGTTGATCGTGCGCAGGACGTCCCACAGGTTGCGGCGGGCCTGCGGGTCGAGCGCCGCGGTCGGCTCGTCGAGGAAGACGACCTCGGGATCGTGGATCAGCGCGCACGCGATCGACAGCCGCTGCTTCTGTCCTCCGGAGAGGTCCTCGGTGCGGACGGCGGCCTTGTCGACCAGCCCGACCTGCTCGAGCATCTCGTCGGTGCGGCCGGCCGCGACGCCGTAGAGCGCACCGAAGGTGTCGAGCTGCTCGCGCGCGGTGAGCCGTTCGAAGAACGACGACGACTGCAGCTGCACGCCCATGCGGCGCAGCAGCGCGGGCTCGCGCCTGGACGGCTCGTGGTCGCCGATCCGGACCGTCCCGGCCGTCGGCTTCCGCAGACCCTCGATCATCTCGAGCGTCGTGGTCTTGCCGGCTCCGTTCGGACCCAGCAGCCCGAAGAACTCACCCGGCGCGACGGTGAACGTGACCCCGTCGACGGCGCGCAGGTCGCCGTACGTCATGACGAGCCCCTCGGCCCTGATCTCGACCCCCATGACCCAAGACCCTAGCCGTGATCACTCCGAGGAGACCATGACAAACGGACCAGCTGGCGGGGACGTCATACCGATCGAACCGTGTGGGGGCCGCCGGGTATGACGTCCCGGACGCGACCGGCCGGACGTCATTCCGGGTGAATCGTGTACAGGCCGCCGGGTATGACGTCCCGGCGCTATTTTGCGTACGAGTGCATCCCGCCGACCCAGAGGTTGACCCCGACGAAGTTGAAGACGAACGTCGCGAAGCCGATGAGGGCGAGGATCGCGGCGGCCTTGCCCTTCCAGCCGGCAGTCGCACGGGCGTGGAGGTAGCCGGCGTAGACGACCCAGGTGATGAACGCCCAGACCTCCTTCGGGTCCCAGCCCCAGTACCGGCCCCACGCGTACTGCGCCCAGATCGGTCCGGCGATGAGCGCCGCGAACGTCCAGATCGGGAAGGCGAAGGCGTGCACCCGGTAGGCGACCTGGTCGATCTTGGCGGACGCCGGGATGCGCCACAGGAAGCCGACGCGCTGGTCCTCGGGGGTGTTGCGCTCCGCGCGGGACTTGACGAGGTACAGCACCGATGCCGCGGCGCCGACCAGGAAGGCCGAGCCGGAGATGATCGCGCCGAGCACGTGGATGACGAGCCAGTACGAGTGCAGGGCGGGGACGAGCGGGCCGGCGGGGACGTACACCGTCGCCGAGGCGCCGAGCACGACCGTGCCGAAGCCGGTGATGATGGGGCCGACCCAGTCGATCTCCCACACCCGGACGAGCACGAGGTACGCCGTGAGGGCGGCCAGCGTGGCGGCGCAGCCGAACTCGTACATGTTGCCCCACGGGACACGCTCCGCCGCGAGACCACGCGACGCGACGCCTGCCAGCAGGACGACCGCGGCCAGCGTCGTCAGCGAGAGGCCGATGCCGCCGGCCATGTTGCTGCGCTCGACCGGCGTGGTGCCGGTGCTGGGAGCGTCGACCGAGCCGGCGTTGACGAGCTCACGATCCGACGCGACGTTGCGGGCGAAACCCCATTGGGCGACGTAGGCGACGAACGCCAGCGCGAGGATGCCCGTCGCGGACGCGACGGCGTAGTTCGACAGCTGCGCGTAGCTCTCCAACGTCATGCTGTTCTCTCCTCGGTCTCGCCGAGCGCGTCCTTGAACCGCTCGAGGAAGTCATCCAGGTCGGCGGGCAGGTCGTCCCGGGGCACGCGGTCCAGCACGGCGACATCCACCACGGTACGTGAGCCATCCCGACGCGTGCGAATCCAGGTCCTGCGGGGCTTGATGGTCAGTGACGTCATGAGTCCGAGGAGACCCGCCACGATGCCGAACAGCGGCACCTTGACCAGCGGCGCGGAGCCGATCTGGAAGCGGGCGAACTGGCGCAGCTCGGTGAACTCGATCGTCCCGCCGTCGGGCAGGTCGGCGGTCATGCCGGGCTGGAGGCTGACCCGGAACGCCGTGTCGCCGTCCCTGTACTGCTGCATCTTGGCCTTGTCGAGGATGAACACCGACTGCGACTGGCCGTCGTCGATCCCGAGGTCGCCGTGCCAGACGTTGAGCCCCACGAGCGGATTGGCCGCCGCGGGGTGTGCGGACGTCGACAGCTCCTTGCCGTCCTGCGTCACGGCGGTCGGCAGGAAGAAGCCCTGGAAGCCCAGCTGCTCCGGCTGCGCGTCGGGGACCTTGATGATGCCGTTGGACGTGTACGTCGCATCGGCCGGGAGGAACGGGACGGCGTCGTTGAACACCACGTCGCCCTGCGCGTCGGTGATCTTGAAGACCGGCGCGTACCCCTGACCCAGCAGGTAGACCGACGTGCTGCCGATCTGCAGCGGGTGGTTGACCGTGATGTCGAAGGACTTGTCGGTGTCGCCGGGCTTGGCCGTGTACGTGCCCTTGGCGCGGAACTCCCGCGGCGCACCCGCCTGGGGGCTGCCGAACGGCTGGAACCTCGCGGTGACCTGGTCGAGCGTGAACGCGAACGGCGGCAGGTCGTCGGTGTTGAACAAGGTGCCGGAGCTGAACTCGTCGTACTGCGGCAGGGAGTTGGCGAACTGCCCGCCGTCGTCCGTGACGATGACGGATCCGCGGTACCCGAACAGCGTCCCCACCGCGACGCCGATCAGCACGATGACGATGCTGATGTGGAAGACCAGGTTGCCGGCCTCGCGCAGGAAGCCCTTCTCGGCGCTGACCTCCTGGACGCCGTCGCGGTCGACGACGTCGATCCTCGACCGGCCGAGGGCCCGGCGGGCCGCCGCGACGACCTCGTCGGGCGAGGCTCCGGTCTCGAACGAGGCGGACGCCGGCAGGCGCGAGAAGTTGCGTGGGGCCCTGGGCGGGCGGGCCCGCGCAGCACGCAGGTAGACGAACGACCGCGGCAGGATGCACCCGATCAGCGACACCATGAGCAACAGGTAGACAGCGCTGAACCACGGCGAGCTGTACACGGCGAACATGCCCAGGTTGTCGAGGACGGGCGCCAGCTGGGGGTGGTCGAGGAAGTACGACTCGACGGCACGCGCGTCGACGCCGCGCTGCGGGTACAGCGATCCGGGGACCGCGGTGATCGCCAGCAGCAGCAGGAGCAGGAGCGCGGTGCGCATCGACGTCAGCTGGCGCCAGAACCACCGGGTGAACTCGCGGCGTCCCAACTCGCTGACCGCGTTCGAGCTCATGCCGCGGCCTCCGTCAGAAGACCACGACACGAAGACCCCGGCATGAACCCTGTCTCACCATTCACTCGCTGGCGCTCGCTCATACGGGTGCCTCGAATCCTCTGACCCAGGTCTGCATCTCGGAGACCACGTCGTCCCAGATGCCCGTCACGAGCATGATGCCGACCGCGATCAGGAGCCCGCCGCCGACGATGGAGACGAGACGCTGGTGACGGCGGAACCAGGTGACGGCATGCATGAAGCGTCCGAAGCCGAGTGCCGCGAGCACGAACGGGATGCCCAGGCCGAGGCAGTAGATGAGCGTCAGGAACGCTCCGCGGGACGCGGACGCGTCGTCGCTCGCGAACGACAGGCTCAGGACGGTCGTGAGGGTCGGGCCGATGCACGGCGTCCAGCCCAGGCCGAAGAAGACACCGAGCAGGGGCGCCATGGCCAGGCCCACGGCGGGGACGGCGTGCACCCGGACGTCCCGCTGCATCAGCGGCACCAGGCCGATGAACGCGACGCCCATCACGATCACCACGATCCCGGTGACGACGGAGAGGGTCTGCTGGTGCTGGGCGAGCCTGAGCCCGACGGAGCCGAACAGCGCACCCCCGAGCACGTACACGGCCGAGAAGCCGAGCACGAACAGCAGGGCGCCCGCCAGCAGTCGTCCGCGGCGAGCCGACTCGAGGTCCTGCACCCCCACGCCGGAGATGTACGACAGGTAGCCGGGCAGCAGGGGCAGCACGCACGGGGAGAAGAACGAGACGAGCCCCGCGACCGCGGCCACTGGCACGGCGAGCAGGAGGTTGCCGGAGTAGACCGTGTCCTGGAACCAGTCGGTCACGCGGTGCTCTTCTGGACGTCGTCGATCAGGTTGGCGAGCGTCGAGGCGGTGACCTTGTCGAGGATGCGCACCGCGACGCGTCCCTTCGAGTCGATGATCCACGTCGTCGGGATCGCCTGGGTCGGCAGGCTGTCGATGAACCCGAGCTCGAGCTTGCCGCCCTGGTCGGTGAAGCTCGGGTAGGTGATGTCGAACTTGCGGTTGAACGCGATCGCGGTGGCCGGGTTCTCGGTGCGGTTCAGGATGCCGACGAACTGGACGTCCTTGGCGGCGTACTCCGCGGCGACCTCCTCGAGCGCGGGCGCCTCGGCCCGGCACGGCGCACACCACGGCCCCCACACGTTGACGACCATCGTCTTGCCGGCGAAGTCGGCGGTCGAGAGCGGTCGGCCGTCCAGCCCCTCGCCCTCGAGGACCGGCGCGGCCTTGCGATCGGCGGCATCGACCCGCGTGATCGAGCCGTCACCGGACACGAAGCCGTCCGTCGTGCCCCGGTTGCCGGCACCGCTGCACGCGGCGAGCAGGGCGAGGGCCCCGATCGCCGCGACGACGCGGGCACGGTAGGTCGTCATGATCAGGCGCCGCCGACGACCTTGCCGCGCAGGGCCTTGGGCAGCAGGTCGCCGGCCGGCTCGCTGTAGGTGAACCCCACGAAGTCGTCGCCGTCGAACGTCAGGCTGGTGAGGCTCGCGAGGGTGCACTGCCGCTTGCGCGGGTCGTGCACGAAGCTCTTCTGCTCGTAGGCGCGACGGGCGATCCACACTGGCAGCTGGTGCGAGACGATGACCGCCTCGTGACCGCGGGCGGCCTCACGGGCGTCGTCGACCGCGAGCTTCATCCGGGCCGCGATCTCCTTGTAGGGCTCGCCCCACGACGGCCGGACGGGGTTGCGGAGCATCCACCAGTTGCGCGGGTTGGTGAACGCGCCGTTGCCGACGCCGACGGTCTTGCCCTCGAAGAGGTTGTCGGCCTCGATGACCCGGTCGTCGGTGACGATCGGCACCTCGAGCAGTGTCGAGAGCGGCTCGGCGGTCTGCTGCGCACGCTCGAGCGGCGACGCGACCATGTGCACGATCTCGTTCTTCGACAGGTGCTCGGCCACGCGACGGGCCATCTGGTGGCCCAGCTCCGACAGCACGAACTCCGGGAGCCGCCCGTAGAGGACGCCCTCGGGGTTGTGCACCTCTCCGTGGCGCATGAGGTGCACGATGGTTCGTTCGGACATGACGCCCTCTTCTGCTCGGGTGGGTCTAGATCTCGGGGGTGGCCTGGGCCGCGGCACGAGCCGCGCCCGGCAACGCCTCGGCAATTCTAGAGAGTGCGTCCTCGTCGTGCGCAGCCGAGACGAACCAGCACTCGAAAGCGCTCGGCGGGAGGTACACGCCGGCGTCCAGCATCGCGTGGAAGAAGGGCTTGTAGCGCCACGCCTCCTGCGCCTGCGCACCCGCGAAGTCCGTCACCGGACCGTCGACGCCCCAGAAGACGCTGAACATGTTGCCGGCGTTCTGCAGGGTGTACGCGAGCCCCGTCGCGTCGAGCGCGTCGGCGACCAGGCCGCGCAGCTGCGCGGAGGCGCCGTCGAGCCGGGCGTACGCGTCCGCGTCGGCCAGGCGCAGCGTCGTGAGTCCCGCGGTCGTGGCGATCGGATTGCCCGACAGCGTGCCCGCCTGGTAGACGGGCCCGGACGGCGCGAGCTGCTCCATGACGTCCCGGCGGCCGCCGAACGCCGCTGCCGGGAAGCCGCCGCCCATGACCTTGCCGTACGTGACGAGGTCGGGGGCCCAGCCCTCGGGCTCGCCGTCGAGGCCCCAGTGGCCCGACCGGGTGACCCGGAACCCCGTCATGACCTCGTCGCTGATGAAGAGGGATCCGTACTCGGCCGTGATGCCTGCGAGGAACCGGTTGAAGCCCGGCACGGGCGGCACGACACCCATGTTGCCGGCGGCGGCCTCGGTGATGAGGCACGCGATCTGGTCGCCCCACGTCTCGAAGGCCTGCTCGACGGCCGCCCGGTCGTTGTAGGGCAGGACGATCGTGTCGGCCGTGACGTGCGAGGGCACGCCCGGCGTCTCGGGCAGACCGAGCGTCACGACGCCGGAGCCGGCCTGGGCCAGCAGGGCGTCGACGTGACCGTGGTAGCAGCCGGCGAACTTCACGACCTTGTCGCGACCGGTGAAGCCACGCGCGAGGCGGATCGCCGACATCGTCGCCTCGGTGCCCGACGACACCATGCGCACCATCTCGGCGGACGTGCGCCCGACGATCTCCTCGGCCAGCAGCACCTCGGGTTCGCTCGGGGTGCCGAATGACGTCCCGCGCGCCACCGCGGCGCCCACGGCGGCGATGACCTCCGGGTGGGCGTGGCCGAGCAGCATGGGTCCCCACGAGCCGACGAGGTCGACGTAGCGGCGTCCGTCGACGTCGGTGAGCCAGGCGCCCTCACCGGACGCCATGAAGATCGGCGTGCCGCCCACGGCCCGGAACGCACGGACCGGCGAGTTGACGCCGCCCGGCGAGACGGCACGCGCGCGGTCGAACAGCTGCTGGGACGCTGAGGGGGAGGGCACCGATCCATTGTGCCGCCTGACGAAAGCGCTCGGCCACCGGCGTCGCACGGCGTAACCTGAGGGCCTGGCTGTCGTTGCACATGTGTCCTGCGCCACTACCGAGCTGGCACCCTCGCACGGGTGCGAGTAACATCGGTTTACGCATACGGCGTGACATCACAAGTGTGTGGGCACGCTGGTCTGGGAGGGTATGACACATGGGAGCTCGAACGCTGACGCGTTGGCAGAAGGCCGCCGCGCTGGTGCCGATGGCGGTGCTGGTTGGCGCCTGGGGTGCGGCGCTCGGAAACTCCGGTCTCGCGACCGCGTCCGACGGCATCTCCGAGTCCGACATCCCTGACGTGCCGGCCACGGCCTTCGAGCAGCCGGCGAGCGTCCAGCAGACCCCCGGCGGCTTCGACGAGAAGGCGGGTGCCGCGGGCACCGTCGCCACGCTCGCGACCAACGGCATCCCGTCCTCCGCACTCTTCGCCTACCGCCGCGCCGAGACCCTCCTGGGCAAGGCCGACGAGGCGTGTCACCTGCCCTGGAACCTCGTCGCCGCCATTGGCCGGGTCGAGTCGAACCACGGCCGCAGCAACGGCAACTCGCTCGACACCGACGGCATCGCCCAGCCCGGCATCTTCGGCGTGCCGCTCGACGGCAACGACGGCCGCGCCAAGATCACCGACACCGACAGCGGAGCGCTCGACAAGAACTCGGTCTACGACCTGGCCGTCGGACCCATGCAGTTCATCCCCGGCACCTGGGCGTCCGTGGGCATCGACTCGGACAACGACGGCACCAAGAACCCGCAGAGCATCAACGACGCCGCGACGTCCGCCGGCATCTACCTCTGCGCCGGCGAGGGCGACCTGTCCGATCCGTCGGACGCCGCCAGCGCGGTCAAGCGCTACAACAACTCCGACTCCTACGTCGACCTCGTCCTGCGGATCTCCGCGGCGTACGCCAACGGCGACTACACCCAGTCGCCCGACGGTGTGTCCACCGTGCCGATCCTCACGTCGTCCTCGAACGACCAGACGCTCACCCCCGGCCAGCGCGAGAAGGCCGAGAAGGCTGAGAAGGCCGCCGAGAAGAAGATCAACGACAAGTCCACGACCGACAAGTCCAAGGGCAGTGGCACGGGCACCGGCGGCGGCGCCGGCACGACCCCCGACAAGGGATCAGGCGGTGGCTCCGACGAAGGCAGCGGCGACGGCTCGGGCAGCGGTGACGGCGGCAGCAAGCCCACCACGCCGAGCACCCCGAAGCCGACCCCCGGCACCGTGGGCGGTGGCGTCCAGGATCTCGTCGAGGGCACTCCCCTCGCCCCCCTGGCACCGGTCACCCAGCCGGTCACGGGGCTGCTGACGGCGGTCCAGGCCGAGTTGCAATGCGGGCTCACGTTCCCGTTCGGCCCGAAGGCCTCGTTCGACAAGTGTGTCTACGACCTGACGCACTGACCCGGCGGGGCGCGTCAGGTCATGGCGTCGACCGGGGCGGCCGCGCGGATCGCTCGGCCCTGCGCGTGACGATCAGCATGGCCAGACGGCGCCTGGCCACGAGCCGGCGCCGCACCGCCGCACTGCGACTGCGGGACGCCCGCGGACCCTCAGGCACGCCGGATCAGCTCCGGGCGGATGCGCGGCGCACACGCGATCACGGTGACCGCGGCGACTGCCACTGCCGCCACGAGGCTCACACCGGTCAGGGCAGCGATCGATCCCCACGGCACGGCGTCCATCGACCCCACCAGTGACAACCACCCGAGGCCGACGGCCGATCCGGTCGCGACCGCCAGGAGCACTCCGACGGTCAGCGGGACGGCCGCCTCCCACCACTGGGCGGTGCGGATGACGGTGCGCCCGGTGCCGACGAGCTGCAGGCTCACCATCTCCCCGCGGCGCGACACGGTGCGATCGATCGCGGCGATGGCGAATCCCACCAGTCCTGTCGCCAGCACCAGGGCAGTCACGCCCCACATCAGGGCGCGCATGCCGGCCACGAAGTCGTACGAGTCGTCCTCGTAGGGGTTCTGGACCTGAGCCGTCGGGTCGATCCCTGCGACGAGGGTGACGAGCTCCGCCTCACTCAGCGTTGCGGTGTCGACCTCGAGGGCGAGCGGCACCGAGGTGTGGGCTGCGACCGCCGCGAGGACGGGCTGCACGCCCGGGGTGTCGTCGGGGATGAAGACCTGGGCCTGCATCGCATTGCTCAGGGCGTACGAGTCCCCGTAGTCGTCGAGCCCGGTCGACGTGATGACCTCGTCGCTGCCGGGGGCCGGCAGGTCGACTGCCGGCTGGCTGGGATCGTCGCTGCCGGTCGTCCAGTGGATCGTCGACCCCGGGCGCGCGCCGGGCTCGCCGCCCACATGGTCGAGCCACGCCGACCGGCCGTCACGACACCCCGTGGCATCCGGGACGCTCGCCAGGAGGTCGCTGCAGGTCCCGACGAAGGCGCTGACACAGGGCGTTCCCTCACCGCACAGAGTCATGAGCTGCCACTGCGGGTAGGCGGCGCGCACGCCGTCGACGGAGGCGAGGCGGGCGGCCAGCAGCTCGGGACCGGCGGAGGGATCGACGTAGACGTCGAGGGTCACCTGTCCCCCGTTGGCAGCATCGTCTGCGGCCCGGTACTGCGGGGTGTCCTCCCACGCGCCGAGCACCATGCGTCCTCCGGCCACCACGAACAGGCCGATGAGCAGTCCGGCCACGATGCGTGAGACGCCCGCCGGTTGGGTCTGCAGTCGACGACCGGCGATGCGCAGACCCGGACCACCCTTGACCCGGACCATCAGCTCGGCGACCAACCGCGTGAACACCGGGATGATCGCGACCAACCCGATGGCCGTCACGACACCTCCACCGACCAGCGCGCCGAGACGCAGGTCGCCCACCTCCTGGTCGCGCTCGAGGCCGAACGTCGAGGCACCCACGACGACCAGTCCGGCCGGCAGGGGCAGCAGACGCCAGAGACCGGGCGGCGGGGCAGGGGTCGTGCTCGCGGCATCGCGGAGGCTGGAGACCGGACGGATCCCGGGGGCGAGCGCTGCCGCCACCGCGACCAGCGGCATGGCCAGCACCACGAGCGCGACGCTCCACGGCCAGGGGGAGAAGGACGAGGACGACCAGTCCCTGCCGACCACGTCCAGCCCGCGGACGAGCGGACGCAGCACCCAGAAGGCGACCAGACCCAGGAGGCTCCCGACCACAGCCGCCGCCCCCGCCTCGACCGCCCCGACCAGTCGCGTCCGCGCCGGCGAGAGCCCCAGGACGCGCAGGTTCGCGAGCCGTCGGTCCCGCAGCGCGGCCGAGAGCCGGGCCACCGTGGCCAGCAGCACCGCGACCGGCAGCCCGACCGTGGCCACCACCGTCAGCACCAGCAGGGGCAGTGCGTCGCCGTCGTAGCTCGGCAGGGCGATCTCCGACCGCACCGCGGCCAGGACGACCAGCATGAGCCACACACCGCCCAGGTGGGCGAGGACGGTCGCGGCGGCACGGAAGCGCTCCCCTGGGGCGCTCCCTCGAGCCAGCCGCATCCCCAGCCGCACCTCACCCCTCACGTCGTGCGCTCCGGCACGAGTGCGCCGTCACGCATGACGGCGACCCGGTCGGCGTGGGCCGCGACCCGGTGATCGTGCGTGACGAGCAGGACGCTGGCACCACGCGCCCTCGCGGTCGTCAGCAGGAGATCGAGCACCTGCTCGCCGTTGACCGTGTCGAGCGCGCCGGTCGGCTCGTCAGCGAGCACGATCTCCGGCTCGTGGACGAGCGCCCTGGCCACGGCGGCTCGCTGGGCCTCGCCCCCGGACACCGCGCCGGTCCGACGAGCTCCGGCACCGCCGAGACCGACGGTCTCCAACATCGCGGCGGCGCGCTCCACCGACTCACGGTGCGATGTGCCGAGCAGCTGGAGTGGCAGGGCGACGTTCTCGGAGATCGTCAGCTCCGGCACCAGCTCTCCGCCTTGCAGCACGAAGCCCATGGTCCGCAGGCGCAGCTCCGACCTGCTCCGCTCGGTCAGGTCCGCCGTCGGTCTGCCGAGCACCCGGACCTCGCCGCGGTCGGGTCGCAGGATGCCGGCCAGGCAGTACAGGAGGGTCGACTTGCCCGAACCGGACGGCCCCATCAGCGCCAGCACCTCACCGGCCGCGAGCGTCAGATCGGCACCTCTCAACGCGGGTGTCGCCCCGAAGCTCAGGTGCAGGTCGACCGCAGACACAGCATCGTCGAGCGACGTCGCACCGACCGTCATGACCAGCTCCCCGTCGGCCCCGCCCCCGGCTGCGCGATGCGTCCTGCCGCCTCCTCGATCCAGCGCAGGTCGGCGTCGAGATGGGCGAGCTCGTACGTCAGCGCCAGGAGGTCCGGCGCGGGGGCCGTTCCCCGGGCCGCGGTCAGCTCGCGCATCCGGTCGAGGTGGACCGCGCGCTGGGCGTCGAGCACCGAGTCGGCGTCCCGCCCCGACATCAGCGCCAGCGTCACCTTGGTCAGCAGGGTGCTCGCGGCGTAGGAGGACGGCGATTCGGGTGTGTACATCCAGGACTCCAATGCGGTCACGCCATCGGCCGTGATGGCGTAGAGGATGCGCGAGGGACCGCCACCCTCCTCGGTGCCCGTGACCCTCGCGAGGCCGTCGCGCTCGAAGCGCGACAGTGACGCGTAGACCTGACCGGCGGCCAGGGGCTTGACCGGGCTGAAGCGCTCGTCGTACCGCTGCTTGAGCGTGTAGCCGTGCGCGGGCTCAGCAGCGAGCAGGCCGAGGAGTGTCTTCGAGACGGACATGACGCCGACTATACACAAAGTGTCTACTTGGAGCGACTACTTCCGGATGTCGACGCGATGGAGCCGGACAGTGGTCCGAGGGGCCCGGACCCCGCCGTCCCGCGCCGCTCGCTGGACAGCTCAGCGGGACAGGCGGGCAGCGATCTCGGCGGCCCAGTACGTCAGGACGATGTCGGCGCCGGCGCGGCGGATCGAGACGATGATCTCGTCGATCGCGCGATCGCGGTCGATCCATCCGTTCGCGGCGGCGGCCTCGACCATCGCCAGCTCGCCGGAGACGTTGTAGGCGGCCACCGGGACGTCGACAGCGGCACGCACGTCGGCGATCAGGTCGAGGTACGACAGCGCCGGCTTGACCATCACGATGTCGGCGCCCTCCTCGATGTCGAGCAGCGTCTCCCGGATCGCCTCACGGCCGTTCGCGGGATCCTGCTGGTAGGTCTTGCGGTCACCCTTCAGCGAGGAGTCGACGGCTTCGCGGAACGGCCCGAAGAACGCCGAGGCGTACTTCGCGGCGTACGCCAGGATGACGGTCTCGTCGTGACCGGCGTCGTCCAGCGCGGCGCGGATCGCGCCGACCTGGCCGTCCATCATGCCGCTGGGCCCGACGACGTGCGCCCCGGACTCGGCCTGCACGACACCCATCTGGGCGTAGATCTCGACGGTCCGGTCGTTGTCGACCCGGCCCCTGTCGTCGAGCACACCGCAGTGACCGTGATCGGTGAACTCGTCGAGGCACAGATCGGCCATCACGAGCAGCTCGTCGCCGACCTCGGCACGGGCGTCGGCGAGCGCGACGTTCAGGATGCCGCCGGGATCGAGCGCGCCCGACCCCACGGCGTCCTTGTGCTCCGGCAGGCCGAACAGCATGACCCCGCCGAGCCCGAGGGCTGCGGCCTCGGCGTAGGCCTTGCGGGCCGAGTCGCGGGTGTGCTGGACGACGCCCGGCATGCTGGCGATCGGCCGGACCTCGGTCCGTCCCTCCGCCACGAACATCGGCAGCACGAGCTGGGACGGCTGGACGTGCGTCTCCGCCACCAACCGCCTCATCGCCGGCGACGAGCGCAGGCGACGAGGTCGGTCAGCGGGGAAGGTCATGCCTTGCGGCGCGTCGACGGACGCTTCTGCGACGGCTTCGTGACCGGCTCGCCGGCCTCGACGAAGCCCAGACGGCGCGCGGCGCCGAACTCGGCCAGCGCGTCAGCCAGCACCTCGACGGACGGCGACTCGGCGAGGACGTCGACCCGCAGGCCGTGCTCCTCGGCGGTCTTCGCCGTCGCGGGACCGATGCACGCGATGATCGTCGACGTGTGCGGCTTGCCGGCGATGCCGACGAGGTTGCGCACCGTGGACGACGAGGTGAACATGACCGCGTCGAACTTGCCGGTCTTGATCGCCTCACGCGTCGGCGCCGGCGGCGGGGCCGCCCGGACGGTGCGGTACGCCGTGACGTCGTCGACCTCCCACCCGAGATCGATCAAGCCCGCGACGAGCGTCTCGGTCGCGATGTCGGCACGCGGCAGGAAGACCCGGTTGATGGGGTCGAGCAGGTCGTCGTACGGCGGCCAGTCGTCGAGCAGACCGCGTGCGGACTGCTCGCCCGACGGGATCAGGTCGGCACGGATGCCCCAGGTCGCGATGGCCTCGGCGGTCTTGTCGCCGACCGCGGCGATCTTGAGACCCGAGAACGCGCGGGCGTCGAGCCCGTACTCCTCGAACTTCTCGCGGACGGCCTTGACGGCGTTGACGCTCGTGAAGGCGATCCACTCGTACCGTCCCTCGACGAGGCCGCGAACGGCCTTGTCCATCTGCTGCGGGTTGCGCGGCGGCTCGACCGAGATGGTCGGCACCTCCTCGGAGATCGCCCCGTAGTTGCGCAGGCGCGACGCCAGACCGGCCGACTGCTCCTTGGTGCGGGGCACCAGGATGCGCCAGCCGTACAGCGGCTTGGTCTCGAACCACGAGAGCGCCTCGCGCATCGACACGACGTCACCGATGACCGTGATGGCCGGGGCGGTCATGCCGGCGGCCTTCGCGTCGGCGGCGATCTCGGCGAGCGTCGAGACGACCGTCGTCTGCTCGGTGGTCGTGCCGACCCGGGTCATGGCGACCGGGGTGTCGGGCTTGCGACCGGCGTCGACCAGGGCGCTGGCGACCTCGCCGATGCGGGCGACCGCCGACAGCAGGACGAGCGTGTCCTCGCTGACGTGGTCGTTCCAGTTGATGCTCGAGTCGCCGACGCTGACGACCGAGTACTCACGGTGCGTCCGGTTGGTCAGCGGCACGCCGGCGTAGGCCGGGACGGCGGAGATCGAGGAGATGCCGGGGACGATCTCGAAGCCGATGCCGGCCTTGCTGCACGCGGCCGCCTCCTCGGGACCCGTCGCGTACGTGAACGGGTCGCCGGAGATCAGGCGCACGACGTTGGCACCCGTCTTGGCGTGCTTGACGACCAGACGTCCTCGGGCTGCGTGCGTCAGCGGCTCGCCGTCCTCGCCGATGCCCCCGTCGACGATCTCGGCACCGTTGGTGACGAGAGCAGCCTGGTCGGGAAGCTCCGTGATGACGATGTCGGCGTGGGCGAGCAGCTCGGCCGCGCGGACGGTCAGCAGGCTCGCGTCGCCCGGTCCGGCACCGACGAAGCTCACGTGGCCGCGCGGGACCTTGCGCTCGCTCGTGCTCGGCGTGCTCGGCGCATCTGGCATCGCAGTGTCTCGAGTCGCAGTGGTGATGGTCACTGTGTTCCTTTTCTCGTGTCTGTCAGGTGGGTCAGGAGGCGACGGCAACAAGCGTGTCGGCACCTTCGGCGAGCATCTCGACAGCAAGACGTTCACCGACCGCGGCGGCTTCTGCGGGCAAGCCGGTCGCGGACAGTCGGATGGTGGGCGAGCCGGAAGGACTTCCGACCACGGCACGGAGCCAGAGCTCGTCGCCGTCATCGCCGTCGGCGATCTCGGCCAGAGCTCCCACGGGTGCACTGCAACCTGCCTCAAGGGTGGCGAGGAGGCTTCGTTCAGCGGTGACGGCAGCACGGGTGTCGCTGTCGTCGAGCCGCTCGAGCAGGCGAATGGTCGCGTCGTCGTCGACGCGGCACTCGCACGCCAGGGCTCCCTGCCCGGGGGCGGGGAGCATCTGCAGGGGATCGATCACTTCGGTGGCCTCGTCCGCTCGGCCCAGTCGCACCAGACCGGCACGAGCGAGCAGTACCCCGTCGTAGTCGCCCGAGACGACCTTGCCGATACGGGTGTCGACGTTGCCGCGGATGGGGACGATCTCGACGCCGAGACCCAGGGCGTTGAGCTGGGCCTCGCGGCGCGGCGAGCCGGTGCCGATGCGGGCGCCCTGGGGCAGCTCGCCGAGCGTCAGCCCGTCGCGGGCCACCAGGACGTCGCGGGCGTCCTCGCGCTGCGGGATCGCGGCGAGGACGAGGCGGGGGTCCGGGGCCGTCGGCAGGTCCTTGAGCGAGTGGACCGCGAAGTCGACGTCGCCACGGACGAGCGCCTCGCGCAGCGCGGCGACGAAGACGCCCTGCCCGCCCATCGACGCGAGGGGCGCGGAGCTGCGGTCGCCCTCGGTCGAGATCGTGACGAGCTCGACCTCCACGCCGCACTCGGCGCGCAGGCGCGCGGCGATGAGCTCGGACTGGGTGACCGCGAGGGTCGAGGCACGGGTGCCGAGGCGCAGTGCTGTCATGACCCGTCACCCGCCCGGGTGACGGCGTCGACGGCCTTCTGGTCGAGGGCGAACAGATCGGCCAGGGCGTCGGCGTAGGTCAGGTCGGCGGGACCGTCGATGAGCTGCTGGACGCGGACCGTCGGGGCGTGGATGAGCTTCTCGGCGACACGGTGCAGCGCCTTGCGGACGTCGGCGCGCTCGTCGTCGGTGAGGTTGGGCAGCCGCGACTCGATGCGGGCCTGCTCGGCCGCGACGATGTCGGTCGCCATGGTGCGCAGCGCGATGACGGTGGGGGTGATGTGCGAGGCCGCCTTGGCGGCGAGGAACGTGCGGACCTCGGCCTCGACGATCTCCTGCACCTGCTTGACGTCGGCTGCGAGCTCGGCGTTGGCCGCGAGCTCGGACAGCACGACGAGGTCGACCAGGTCGACGCCGTCGAGGTCGCGGACGTCGGGGTCGATGTCGCGGGGCAGGGCCAGGTCGATCAGCGACATCGGACGGCCGGCGCTCGCCTGCGCGACGCGGTCGCGGTCGAACACGACACCGCTGGCGCCGGTGCAGCTGATCAGCACGTCGGCCGCGGCCAGCTCGACGTCCATCGCCTGCCACCGCACGGCGCTGACGCCGAACGTCGCGACGAGCGCGTAGGCGCGCTGGTAGGTGCGGTTGGCGACCATGATGCGGTGGGGTGCGACGCCGCGGTCGATCAGGGTGCGGACGGCCAGGCTCGCCATCGTGCCCGCACCGGCCACGAGGAAGCGGGTGTCGTCGGCGTCGACGACGGGACCGGCGGCGTCGAGGCCGGCGGTGACGATCGAGGGTGCGAGCCGGTCGATGCCCGTCTCGGCGTGGCCGCGCTTGCCGATGCGCAGGGCCTGCTGGAACAGCGCGTTGAGGGCCGACCCGACGGTCGACTCCGCCTGCGCGGAGTGCAGCGCCTCACGCACCTGTCCGAGGATCTGGCTCTCACCGAGGATCATGGAGTCCATGCCCGAGGCGACGCCGAACAGGTGGGCGACGGCGGCCTCGTCGAAGTGGACGTAGACGTGACGGACGAACTCGTCGCGATCGAGCCCCGACAGCTCGGCGAGCAGGCGCGAGACCTCCTCGACGGCGCCGTGGAAGCGCTCGGCCTCGACGTAGATCTCGACCCGGTTGCAGGTCGAGATGACGACGGACTCGGTGACGAACGGCGTCTCGAGCACGAGGTGCGAGAGCTTGACGGACGCGTCGACGTCGAGCGAGGCGTGCTCGAGGACGTCGATCGGGGCCGACTTGTGGGACATGCCCACGACGAGGACGCTCATGCCGCCACCTCCGTGCTGTGTCGCTCGCTGCGCTCGCTCATGCGGTGGTCACTTCCTTGCTCGTGGTGCTGGTCTTGCGCTGCTCGTGGTACGCCAGGATCTGCAGCTCGATCGACAGGTCGACCTTGCGCACGTCGACGCCCTCGGGCACCTGCACGATGGCCGGTGCGAAGTTGAGGATGCTCGTGATGCCGGCCGCGACGAGAGCGTCGGCGACCTCCTGGGCGGCCGTGCCGGGCGTCGCGATGACGCCGATGGAGATCTTGCGGTCGGCGACGATCGTGCCGAGCTGGTCGAGCGGGCTCACGACGATGCCCGAGACCTCGGCGCCCACACGCTGCGGGTCGGAGTCGACCAGCGCGGCGACGCGGATGCCACGGGTGCTGAACCCCTGGTAGGCCGAGAGCGCGGAGCCGAGGTTGCCCACCCCGACGATGACGACGTCCCAGTCCTGCGTCTGCCCCATCTCGCGGGCGATCTGGTAGCGCAGGTACTCGACGTCGTAGCCCACACCGCGCGTGCCGTAGGAGCCCAGGTACGAGAGGTCCTTGCGAAGCTTGGCGGGGTTGACGCCCGCCTGCTCGGCCAGCTCGTTGGAGGCGCACGACAGCACACCGGACTCCGCCAGCGCGTTGAGCGCGCGGAGGTAGACAGGCAGACGGGCCACGGTGGCATCGGGGATGCCACGGGCGCTTCCGTCGGCGAGCCGAGGGCTGCGAAGTATTGTCACGGTGCTCCTGCGCCGCGATGCTGGGGATTATCCCTTGCGGGACGGGCACCGGGTGCCCCGACAGTTTAAGAGTTTGTGAACGCGGGAACCAAATCGAGCGATCCCGTACGGCTCATCTCACACTCGCGAGGGGCGCTGCAGGGCCCTCCGGAGCCGTGCAGGATCGACCCGCCAGAAGTCGTGCTGGGCCCCGTCGACGAAGGTCACGGGCACCTGCTCGGTGAACCGTTCACGCAGCTCGGGGTCGGCGTCGATGTCGACACGCGTCCAGGTGTCACCCGTCGCGGCGCACACCTCGGCGACCTGCTCCTCGGCCACGGCGCACAGGTGGCAGCCCTCGCGGGTGTAGACGACGACCCGGGCGTCGTCTGCGTGTGGGATGGTCATGACCCGTCCAGCCCGAGGGTCTCGCTGCGCGCCAGTGCCCGCAGGCGGCCCTTCGCCACCTTGCCGGTCGCGGAGTGCGGCAGGCCCGTGACGACGATCGTGCGCCGTGGCTGCTTGAACCGCGCCAGCCGGGTGCGGCAGTGGGCGTCGATCGCCTCCAGCAGCGTGGACTCGTCGGGCGCGTCCTTCGTGGGGACGACGAACGCGTAGACGGCCTCGCCCGTCTCCTCGTCGGGCAGCCCGACGACGGCGACCTGGCCGACGCCGTCGACCTCGGCGATGACGTCCTCGACCTCGAAGGGATAGACGTTGAACCCCGAGACGATGACGAGCTCGCGGAGCCGGTCGACCAGCGTGAGGTCGCCGTCGGCGTCGACGTATCCGACGTCGCCCGTGGGGTACCAGCCGTCGGCGTCGGGACCGTCGACCCCGTCGGGCCAGTAGCCGGAGAAGAGGTTGTCGCCCCGCACCCAGATCTCGGCCGGGTCACCGGGCGAGGCGTCGGCGCCGCCGGCCTCGACGACACGCAGCTCGATGCCGGGCAGCGCCCGTCCGACCGAGCCGTGCTTGATGTGGTCGTCGGTGTCGCGCGGCGAGCCGTGCGTCGTCGTGATGACCGGCGAGGTCTCGGTGAGCCCGTACCCCTGCTCGATCTGGTGCCCGGACGACTCGCGGAACGCGTCGGCGAGGTCGGCGTCGAGCGCCGATGCCCCCGACAGGATCGTCGTGACGTGACCCAGCTTCTCGCGCAGGTCGTCGCGCCCGGCCCACGCGGCGATGACCGGCGGAGCCAGCGGCAGGTTGGTGACGCGTTCGGTCGCGATCAGGTCGAGCATGCCGCCGGCGTCGAAGCCGTCGACGAGCACGACCGTGGCTCCCTGCCGCACGGCCTGGCCCAGGACGCAGTTGAGCCCGTAGATGTGGAACATCGGCAGGAGCCCCAGACAGATGTCGTCCGGTGTCATGGCGGGCGGATCGAGCCGGGAGATCTGCTCGGTGTTGGCGATCAGCGCTCGGTGGGTGAGCATCGCGCCGCGCGGCTTGCCGCTCGTCCCGGACGTGTAGAGGACGACGGCGAGCGCCTCGGCGTCGGCCGGCGCTGCCGGTGCCGCGCCGGACGCGTCGGCGAGGAACTGCTCGAACGACGTCTCCGTGGCGAGGGGCTCGGCGCCGTCGACGACGATGCCGACCTGGTGCTCGTCGGTGACGGCCTCGCGCACGTGGGCGATGCCGGCCTCGTCGCACAGCACGACGCGCGCCAACGAGTCGGCGAGCATCCGGCCGATCTCCCGGGTCGTCGAGCGAGGGTTGATCGGGACGGCCACCATCCCGCCGCGCAGGATGCCGTAGTAGGCGATCGGCAGGTCGATGCGGTTGGCCATCACGACCGCCACCCGCTGTCCGGCGACGAGCCCGCGACCCGAGAGCGCCCGGGCGACGGAGTCAGCAGCCTCGTCGAGCTCGCGCCACGTGACGGCGCGCCGGTCGGGGCGGTGCTCGACCAGGGCGACGCCCTCAGGATCGTTCGAGGCAGCCGCTCGGAGGTACTCGCTGACATTGACTGTCACGGTCCGAGTCAACCACAGGTCGTGTGGGCCCCAGAGCGTTAGGCTCGGTGACATGGCACGGGACGCAACACCCGATCGGCAGCGCAATCTGCAGTCACGGTCAGTCCTCGCCGGCCAGGCCGCGGCCGCCTCGTCGCAGATGGAGCGCGAGCTCGCTCCAGCGCTCGACCCCACCGCGGCCGCCTTCTTCGACGTCGACAACACGATCATGCAGGGCGCCTCGATCTTCCACCTCGCCCGTGGTCTGCACCGTCGCAAGTTCTTCACGACCGGCGACCTGGTCAAGGCGGCCCGGCAGCAGATCTGGTTCCGGGTGGTCGGCAGCGAGGATCCCCAGCACATCGCCAACGCGCGCGCCGCGGGTCTGGCCTTCATCGCCGGTCACAGCGTCACCGAGCTGGAGGAGATCGGCGAGGAGATCTTCGACGAGCACATGGCCGACAAGATCTGGCCGGGCACGCGGGCGCTGGCCCAGTGGCATGTCGATCGTGGCCACCGCGTCTGGCTCGTGACCGCAGCACCGGTCGAGATCGCGCAGGTCATCGCCCGACGACTCGGCCTCACCGGAGCGCTGGGCACCGTCTCGGCGCACGTCGACGGCATCTACACCGGCGAGCTCGTCGGCGAGATGCTCCACGGCGAGGGCAAGGCCGTCGCGATCCGGGAGATCGCCGAGCGTGAGGGGCTCGTCCTCGACGAGTGCTACGCCTACTCCGACTCCAGCAACGACCTGCCCATGCTGTCCCTTGTGGGGCACCCGTGCGCCGTCAACCCCGACTCGGCCCTGCGCTCCCACGCGAAGTCGCACGGCTGGCGCGTCCGCGACTACCGCACGGGTCGCAAGGTCGCGCTGGCCGGCGGCAAGGGCGTCGTCGCCGCTGCCGCCGCCGGGGGAACGTGGCGCGTGCTCCGGCGCAAGAAAAAGCAAACCACCTGACGTTGGTCCCTTGCGCAAGATACGATCTTCAGGATCTGGGAGGATCTGTGGCATCACGCTGGGAGTCGTTGCGCGTCGCACTGACGCTGGCCTTGACGACCCCTGACGACCGCTCCCTGCAGATCGCCCTGGCGCTCGCCGACTCGCCGGCCTACGCGCCGGCGTCCGGCAACCAGTCGCCCCAGGACGAGAACGACCCCGAGGCCACCCGCCTGCGCGCGCTCGTCGACCTCGCCAAGGAGGGCGACGCGGAGGCGTTCGGCCAGCTGTACGACCACTACGTCTCGGGCGTGTTCCGGTTCATCTACTACCGCGTCGGATCGCAGCAGCTCGCCGAGGACCTGACGAGCGAGACCTTCGTCCGCGGGCTTCGCGCGATCCAGCGATTCAACTGGCAGGGCAAGGACTTCGGGGCCTGGCTGACGACCATCGCGCGCAACCTCATCACCGATCACTTCAAGTCCAGCCGCTCGCGCCTCGAGGTCGTCTCCGAGACGATCCCGGAGGGCAGGACGCACGCGACCAGCCCCGAGCAGGAGGTGCTCGGCCTCATCTCCAACGAGATGTTGTTCGAGGCCGTCAACGGGCTCCCCACCGAGCAGCGCGACTGCATCCTCATGCGATTCATCCAGGGGCTGTCGATCGCCCAGACGGCGGCCGCGATGGGTCGCAGCGAGGGTGCCATCAAGCAGCTCCAGCTCCGCGCCGTCCGGAGCCTGGCCAAGTCCGTGCCGGAGGACGTCCGATGACCTCCCAGGTCAGGACCTACGTCCTGTCACACGACCGTAACTTTCGCGGGGGGCCGCTCGTTGACCCATGTGTCCCTCCCGCACGTCGAGCAGTCAGGAACCCGTCATGATCGGCCGTCGCTCTCACGACGACGCCCACGCCTTCGACCAGGCCTGGAGCGGTCGTACGCCTCGCGACGAGCACATCGCCGACCTGGTCCGCCTCGCTGAAGGCATCTGCGAGGCCGCTGCGGTCGTCGAGCCGTCGCCGGCGTTCCGCGACTCGCTGCGCACGCAGCTCATGACCGAGGCCGCCACGGTCCTCGTCCCGTTGCCCCCCACACCGCGCAAGGCCGTCGCCGCCCCGACGCGGAGCCGGCCCGTCCGCCGGCGTCTGGCCACCCTCACCGCCGTGCTCGTGGCGTCGGGCGGCGCCGTCGGCGTCGTCGCCTCCAGCGCATCGGCCGTGCCCGGCGAGATGCTCTACCCCGTCAAGCGCAGCGTCGAGACCGTCGAGCTGCAGCTGCACCGCGATGACGCCTCGCGCGGCTCGTTCCAGCTGGCCCAGGCGTCCGAGCGTCTGGCCGAGGCTCGCCGACTGAGCGCAGACGGCCGTTCGGTCGAGCTCATCGCCGAGACGCTCGACGACTTCTCCACGTCCGCCACCGACGGCTCGACCAAGCTCTTCAGCGACTTCACGTCGAACGGCCAGGAGACGTCGATCAGCAAGGTCAACGACTTCGCGGCCAGCTCCAGTGTCGACCTGACCGAGCTGTCCACGACCCTGCCCGACGACGTCGCCGAGTCCTTCGCGGCCGCGAGCGACGCCGTGACCGACCTCGCCAACGAGGCGTCGACCCTGTGCGGAGCCTGCGCACCGGCCGACGTCGACTCGCTCGCGAAGTCGTCCGACCAGCTCGCGAGCTCCGAGGCGGGCTCGTCCAAGGCGCAGACCGGGTCGGTCGCGAAGCCGTCGGCCGATGCCAGCAAGCCTTCCTCGAGCAAGCCCGACAAGGACGCGCCCGCTGCACCGTCGTCCCAGCGGCCCGCCACGACGAACGCCCCGTCGGCCGGGTCCGCGACACCCGCTCCTGCCGCGACGACGAAGACACCGTCGTTGAAGGACATCACCGATCCACTGGTCGGTGGCCTGCTCGGCGACGAGACCCAGACGGGCCTCGTCCCGGGCCTGCTCGAAGCCCTCCTCGGCACCGGCACCCAGCCCAAGCCCTGAGGCAGAGCCCCGAAGGCTGACGCCGCCACATGAGGCGGCCATGGGCCGAGCGAGCCCTGACGAGCGAAGGCAGCCGCCCCGGCGAGGCCCGGCAGCCGCGAGGAACGGGCAGCGCGCCTCAGAAGAAGGCGTTGCCTCGGTCGACCAGCAGCTTGTAGAGGGTCTGCTGGATCGTCTCGCGCACCTGGTCGGTCACGTTGAACAGCAGCATCGGGTCGTCGGCCGCCTCGGGCTCGTACGCGTCGGTGCGCACCGGCTCGCCGAACTCGATGATCCACTTGCTCGGCAGGGGCACCAGACCCAGCGGGCCCAGCAGCGGGAAGAACGGCGTGATCGGCAGGTAGGGCAGTCCGAGCAGGCGTGCGAGCGACGGGACGTTTCCCACGAGCGGGTAGATCTCCTCGGCGCCGACGATCGACACCGGCACGATCGGCACCTGCGCACGCATCGCCGATGACACGAAGCCGCCGCGGCCGAAGCGCTGCAGCTTGTAACGCTCGGCGAAGGGCTTGCCGATGCCCTTGAACCCCTCCGGCCACACGCCGGCGAGCTCGCCGGTCGTGAGCAGCCGCTCCGCGTCCTCCTGGCAGGCCAGGGTCGCGCCGACCTTGCGGGCGACCTGCCCGACGACGGGCAGCGAGAAGACCAGGTCGGCGCCGAGGGGACGCAGGTTGCGTCCCGCATACTTCTTGACCGCGTAGCCCGTGATGAGGCCGTCGAGCGGGACCGTGCCGGAGTGGTTGGCGACCAGGAGGGCGCCGCCCTCCTCCGGGATGTTCTCGATGCCACGCACCTCGAGGCGGAACCACTTCTCGGCGATCGGCTCGATGGCCGCCGACAGCACCTCGGCGATCTCGGGGTCGAAGCCGAACTCGTCGATCTCGTAGTCGCCGCTCAGGCGTTTGCGGACGGTGGCCAGCAACGTCGCGGCGCGCGACTCCCAGTCGGTGCCCAGCACCCGCTGCGCGGCCTGGATGACCGCGACCACGATCTCGTCGAGCGGGATGCCCGCCGGCTGCGGCGCGGCGCCGGCCGTCCGGGTGCGGCGGGCGGCCTCCTCGGCGGCGGCCGCTGCCGCTGCGGCGGCGTCCTCGTCGGTGACGGCGCGCAGGCGGGGCTTCTGCGGCTCCGTGGGCGGTGTCGCGGCCTTCTTGGGAGCCGCCTTCTTCGCAGGTGCCGCCTTCTTGGCGGTCGGCTTGGCGGGCTCGGCGACCTTCTTGGGCCTGGCCACCGGCTTCTTCGCCGTGCCGGCACCCGCGAGGGAGCGGGCGGCGACGGACGGCGACGTCGCGTGGTTGCCGCGTCCGGGCTTGCCGCCGGAGCCGATGGTCTTGCGGTCGTCGTTCACGCGCGTCCCCCCAGTGCCGTCAGGATTCCCGGCCGGATCGACTGCCGGAAGTCGTCGAGCGTCTGCTCGGACGTGCGCGTCAGGTCGTAGCCGAAGATGTCGCGCAACGCCGACGTGTCGAGCGCGCGGCCGTACGTCAGCAGCCGGTGCAGGTCGGGCGGGATGTCGGAGCCCATCGCGCGGACGAACCGGCGCGCCGCCGCCGCGAATCCGAACGGCGGGAGCGGCAGGAGGGGGCGGCCCAGTCGCCGGGCGGCCTGGCTCAGCAGGACGATGCCGTCGCCGGCGGCGTTGAAGGTGCCGGGCCGGTCGTGGAGCACCGCCTGGGAGAAGATCTCGAGGGCGTCGTCGAGCGCGAGGAACTGCAGGCGCGGGTCGAACCCCAGCACCGAGGGCAGCACCGGGTTGCTGAAGTAGTTGCGCAGGGGCGTGTCGATGTCGGCGTGCAGCACCTGGGCGGCCCGGATCGTCGTGATGATGACGTCGGGGCGCCGCCGAGCGAACCCGCGCACGTACGACTCGACCTCGACGATGTCCTTGGGGAAGCCGGACCGGACGCCGCTGCGCGCCAGCAGCGACTCGCTGAACATCGCCGGATCGCGCGACGACGAGCCGTAGACAGCCGCCGACGAGCCGAGGACGAGCTTGCCGACGGTGGTCGACCGCTGGCAGGCCGCCAGGAGCTGCATCGTCCCGATGACGTTGAGCTCCTTGCCGCTGGCGCGGCCACGCTGCGGCGGGTTGACGTCGAGGTGCACGACCGTGTCGACGTCCTCGACCGCGATGACCTTGCCGATCACCGGGGTGCGGACGTCGGCACGGACGAACTTGACCCCGCCGAGGTCGGCGTCGGGAAGGATCGTGTCGATCCCGACGACCTTGTCGATGCCCGCGTCCTCACCGAGGTCGGCAAGCCGTCTGGCGACGAGGGACGCGAATGAGCCAGCCACGCCTGTGACAAGGATGACCCGGCTCATGTACGAGGGCTTACTTGCCCAGGCGACGACGCTGCACTCGTGTGCGCTTCAGCATCTTGCGGTGCTTCTTCTTCGACATCCGCTTGCGACGCTTCTTGATGACTGAACCCACGGGTCACTACTCAATTCTTGTCGGCCGCGCAGGACGCGGCTGGTGTGCTGGCGAGACTGGTCGCCATGGCGAGGGCAAGATCGCGAAACGACCTCTGCCCTCGGGATGGCTGCACCTCAGCCTACACGTCTGAGCCCGCCGACCATGTGGCCGACCGGGGACGTGGACGCGGTGGACGTCCGGGGATCGGGGCGGTCAGCCGGCCTGGAAGTACGACTTGCCCAGGAACTCCTGGACGGCGTGCTCGGGGACACGAAACGACCGGCCGACGCGGACTGCCTCGAGCTCGCCGGAGTGGACGAGACGGTAGACCGTCATCTTCGAGACGCGCATCTGACCTGCCACTTCGGCGACGGTCAAGAACGTCGGTCCGGATGCCATGTCACCACCTGCTTCCTGAGGGGCACGCGCGCTCTCTGGCTTCCCCA
>Ga0247730_1000172_pt1 | contig 63326 bp, 97 predicted proteins | sample UWRJL073202C2_FD_180959 | JGI IMG/M metagenome (GOLD analysis project Ga0247730, IMG submission 180959) | Plant litter microbial communities from Arlington Agricultural Research Station in Wisconsin, United States - UWRJ-L073-202C-2 | ecosystem: Environmental > Terrestrial > Plant litter >... | reverse complement strand
CCCAACTCGCACATGAGCATGAAAGTCAAAATGAGTGATGCCAATATCATCTCCCAAAACACTCTTAGCTACTTGTAAATGCCGGGCATATGTGCTGGTCAATATCGCTTCGTTTTCTTTTGTACCAAGCAAGTTAATCGCATGGATAGAACCGTACTCTTCCGTGAGTTGTGCAAAATGGCGCTCGAAAGCAGGCTGTGATGCATGGGGCCGTGTTATCTGAATTCGCTGTCCAAATGTTTGTAGTCCTTGTTGCTCCCAGAATACTGCAGATATTCTTGAGGGAAATGAACACGTCATATTAGAGACGGCAGACATACATGGGACACTACCCCGGACCTGTACGTAGCTCACACACTGCTGGTCAGTGCTGAATATAGTTTCTGTCTAGTCGAAAGAAACTTTCGTGAGACGATCACTATTTCATGCGGAAAGGACAAACCTCCACGAAGTTTGCGCAGTTCCCGTCATCATCAACACCGCGGGTATTGAAGCGAGTGCCAGCACGTTTCCATCCCAGCCTAGAGATCAACGCGAGAGTTGCAACGCTAGGCGTACCATCGGTAGGAGGAGCCGGCAGGGACATTGTGAACAGTCCTACAAAGCCTTGAATCGCTAGTATCTATTAAGACCCGTAAGATTGATGCCACATGTTTCAGCTACGATGACAGACAATAAATTGGCAGCGATCGAAGTCTTCGCGCTCTTGAGCATCTAGCCGGTCGCGAAAGTCCAACAAACTTCGGACTATGTATTCGTTCCACACAAAGCGTTCATCAAAGTAGCTTGGATCTTTGGACCCGTTCACATTTCGATCCGGTGACAGACGTGCGGCCAGACGTGAAGAGAGGTCCCATTGAAACTCAACGGCATAGTAGAAAGTTCCAGAGGAGATGATTTTGGTGAGAGGTGCGCAGGGGTGTTCAAAGCCTGGAGCGGTATTAGATGGCGCATAAGTGTCTCGTATAGCACCATCCAGGCGTTCGTTGCTCATAGTCGGGTCGTTAAGATCATCCCATGCTGAAGAGGTCAAGCAGTAAAACGAGACTTCGTGTATTCTCGCCACAGATTCAGGAGTCTGCGCAGAAGGACGCGTGTTGCCGATCTCAGTAGCACTTGTTACGATAGCAAGGAATATCTCTGAAATTCAAGTCATGAAATATTTCAGCGATAAATAGCTCCAAGCACGCACCATTTTCAACAGCTATGAGACCTAAGCAACCTTTGACAACACGAGTAGTAATGCGCACAGTGTTGGATAGATCTACTTGGTCCTTTCGTAGGAATTCTACAACGACCTGATTATCACTGTCGCCTGCTCGGAAGACCAATGCACGACTAGGGCGACCCTGTCTTTCATCGTGAGAGCCAGTGACCAGATAGAACGTCCGTGGACCGCTTCCTAGATGGAGGTACATGGAAGAGTCGTGGAGTATTCCAAATCGAGACGATGACCGCTCTCTGCACGCTTTGTCTTGTAACGACCATCAGCCACTCATAGATCACATACCCTAATACCATTACAGTCAATATGAACAGGCTATTCGGCGCATCTTCGAGCAAAAAGCCCAAGCCCTCATTACAGGACGCAATTGCTGCGGTCAGAGCCACTCCCTTGTTCATCAGCGTTCATTTTGAACTAACGTGATTTCACCAGACAGATGCACGCGTCGGGACTATCGAAGTCAAGATTAAGAAACTTGATGGAGAGCTAGGGCGATACAAAGAGCAGATGAGCAAATTACGCAATGGCCCAGGCAAGGTGCGCAGTTCCTCTGTGTTGCAAGTGCTATACCACTCACGAAACAACCTCTGTGCTTAGAATGCCATTCAGCAACGAGCTCTTCGGACCCTTAAACAGAAGCGAATGTATGAATCACAGCTGGCTCAGCTCACCCAGCAGACATTCAACATGGAATCTGCTGCACTCACTACCGAGAACCTGCGGAATACAATGGCCACAGTGGACGCAATGCAAATGGCAAACAAGGAGATGAAGAAGACCTATGGAAAGATTGATATCGACAAGATAGAGGTACGTCTCACGAAAACAGTCAGAATTCCAGTTTACTGACCAGCACTTAGAACATGCACTATGACATGGAGGATCTGCTAGAACAAGCCAACGAGATTCAAGAGACTCTTGGGCGCTCTTACGCCGTTCCAGACGAAATTGACGAGGCCGATCTCGAAGCTGGTGCGTCCGCCAGTCTGCACAGTACAGACGTCTTCTGACAATTCCGCGCAGAACTCGATGCACTGGCTCTTGAAGATGAAGAGGAAGGCGCCTCGTACTTGACGGATCTGAATAAAGTGCCTGACTTCGTAGATGAAGCACCTGAAGAACTCTCAGAGGTATTTATGCACCAATTGGTCTTCAGGTTGTTTGTTAACACTTTCTCAGTCACCTGCGAAGCCAGAAGCAATCAAGACAACTGGCTAATCGCCAGTCTGCTATTCGTGTTATCGAGTATATCCCGGAATTCATCAACTATAATGTGTAACATCTAGAGCTTCCTTATCAATGTACATCACTGCGTTTAGCCATATCGTTTCCCCTCCGCTTGTTCAGCAAACCAATCATCCGCCTGTCTCGTCTCTTCCACCGGTGCTATATTCACTATCGTGGACTTGCTTTGTGAGTCTATGCATCCATCGTCAGATTGCTAGTCAGAGAATAGTGACAAAAATCTGCTTACAAGCATGTAAAGCTTCAATGCCGTTTTCTCTTCCTATGCCACTCTCTTTCATGCCTCCCCACGGAGAGCTAGGATCATTCCTGTGATGCGTGTTCACCCATACCAGGCCAGCTTCAATCTGTGCAGCCACTCGATGCGCCCGAGACAGTTCAGTGGTCCAAATGCCTGCGCCCAATCCGTATTTGCATGCATTCGCAAGCATAATGCCCTCAGTCTCATCCTGTCACAAGTATCGAGACTAGAAGCTATGAGCCAGAAAAGTACTTACCTTAAATCGCTTGACTACGACAACAGGGCCAAAGACTTCTTCCACCCAGAGCTCATCGTCAATTTCAATGTCTTCGACCACAGTCGGAGGGAGGAAGCTGCCTTTGGAGAAATCGAAACTTCCAGAGGCATTGAGACCTAGCATCTGTTTGCCACCTACAACCACTTTTCCTTTCGTCCTTTGTACCATTCCCTCGATCCGTCGTAAATGATGCATAGAGATCACTGTGCCCATGGTCGATTTGAGATTTAGCGCTAGTACGAGCCTGCGTAAGACTTCATCGACGAGAAAATGGGATCACAAGTAACTCACGATCACCCATCCTCTCCCGGATACTCTTTACTTTCTCCAAGAACATACTCATAAACTTATCATAAACTTTCTCGTGAATGATAAGCCTAGTCCCTGATACACATGTCTGTCCGGAAGCAACAAATGCAGCAAACGCAGCTCCATTGACAGCAGACTGCATATCCGCGTCTTCAAAAACTACGATTGGAGCCTAGTAGATATGGCTATTCAGCGAATCCAACTCTGGTAGGAAGACATGCCGATAAAGCACCTTTCCACCTAGCTCCGCCGTATAAGATGCTAAATTGGCGCCCACAATACTGCCCAGAGCCCTTCCAGTTTGTGTTCCCGCCTACAATGGCCATGTCAAAAATACAACACATAGCGGTTCGAAGGGTTTGAAGCTCACTGTAATATCGACTTTGCGAATGGTCGGACTGCTGACCAGTTCCTTTCCTGTGGTCGCGCCGTAGCCAGGTAAGATCGAAAGAACTCCGTCAGGTACTGTATGCGACGTAAATGCATGAGTTGTGGTCTAAGATACCCGGCTATCTACGCACCTCCTGCCTCGCTGGCCATTTCCGCAAACTCGAGCACGGTAATCGGAGCCAACTAAAAGAAAGTTACGTCTATACTGAGAACGAGCTAAAAACACTGACATACCTCTGAGGGCTTCACGATAACACTATTACCTGCTGCCAAAGCAGGAGCAATTTTTTTGATGGCAATTAACAGTGGATGGTTGAAAGGCTATATCTTAAAATCATTGGTACCTTTCTTTGCAGAGCTCAGAGACTGGCTGACCGTGATCTGAGCGACGACGCCGAGGGGAATACGATGAACATAGTTCAACAGTTTTCCTTGAGTAGGAGCGACAACTGACTCTTGCGTACGCAAAAGCGCTGCATAGTAGTCGCTGCAAACATTCCAGTCAGCATAACATGGGCAGGAAAATCGCGCGTAACACGTACATCCACTCAGGTAGTCGTCCTAACTGAGCATTCATTTCTTGGATCGTACGACCTGTCTGCAAAGACTCGATTCTTGCCATTTCAGGGAGTTTCTCCTCTAAAATTCTCGCGAGTTTAGATAGCACTTTGGACCGTGTCAGAGCTGGTGCGCGAGACCAAACCCCAGAGTCAAATGCAGTTTGCGCATGAGAAATGGCAGCATGAACATCCTCCTTCGTCGCTGAATAAACACTGCAGAAGTTTCAAAAATAGTATGAGAATATCCTCAAGTGGGTAACGTACGTCGATATCTGCTCGCCAGTAGCTGGATTACAGACTGGAATCCTATCAACACCAATGTCAAGAAAGCGCAAGGGAAGAAGAAGCCGTCGTACGGTTCACCAGCTCCTCCCTTGACTGCCTTGGTGAAAGGTATATAGTGTTCTTTGATCTGCATAGCCCGAAGAGCTCCTCTGCAAGCTACCGAAACGCGCATGAACGTCCTGTTTGGATCCCTGATTAGGAAATGCGAACATGCGTTGCGGTTCCCCACGGCACTTGCCGGAGTTGCTCCTCCAGTCCTCGGGACGCTATGCTGGATGCATCTACGCAGCCTATCCACGTCTGCTGCCAGTTAAACATCTAGGCGTATAATTTTATCGCCATGGAGGTACATTTTTTTCCAGCGGGCAGAAGCATAGTGGCAAGACGTTGTCCGATGCACTAGGCTTAGCTACTAGCTGCTATCACTTCATTTTATTAATAAATCGCCTATCAAAAAAGCGTGCCAATACTGGAGAAAGTGCCAAGGTGCATTTTCATGACTGCTAGAAGCTCCTGCGAGAAAGTATCTCTTCTCTTCGGCCCCAACCAAATTCACACGGCGACTTAGCAGCAGTACATCTTCATGTGCTTGGTGAACCCATCTGCCACCAACAGGGTCATGCACCTCGACGAGCTGTTAACGGATCATCGCTGAGCGTCTGTGTCGATGCTTACCTGTCTATGTTTCGAGGAGAATCTCCCTAAATGAAACATGATGCCGGTGTGTGATGGTCGAGTGTGTTCTCTGGATCTGTGTTTCCTAGTTGGCGGGAGCATGTCTTCAACAATCTCTGGTCGTCACTTACCATATTCTTACAAATTTAATTATCAGACCGACTCTGTCTCCCTGGATCAGAAATTCCCATCAAGAAATGTGCATGTACAGGCTACGAGGCGAGGATGGTGTTATTAACCTTGCCGGCGGCAACTCTTCTAATGCAATTCGAGTATACTTTGCACTAGTGGTGGCAATAGTCTACTGCATGCCACTTAGTGTGCGGATCTGGAAGACACTGGTGTTCGATGAGTGCTTAGTTGATGTAAATATACAAGCCACACCGTTCCCGAGGATAAGAATTCGGGTGTATGTCCCCCGGGGATCTTAGAAGACGGATGGAGAGGTTTCACGACCCGCTGGTTACCCACTGGGAAAGGGAAGGGACCAATCTCCACAGACTAGAAAATACTTTTAGACAGAAAACGAATAGCAACCCTAATGGACCTGCCGAGACGGATCAGTAACATGTCAAAAGGACTGTTCAACAACGGAGATCTGACAACATGCTGAAAGGGAGGAGACAGAGCACATGCACTTGTCAGGCCAATAGGAAGAGAAAGTGCGATGCAATCGAGGGAATTGCCTCTGTCTCCCGGGTAAATTCCTTTCTGCAAGCTCTTGGGGAGGCGGTGGACCGTGGGACCTCCATTCACAGATGTGCATGATTCGCGAGAAGAGTGTATACCCACCATAAGACGCACGCCCGCGGATATTCGCAGATATACATCCTGTCGTGTGAGGCTAGGAGAGAGATGTAGATGGAATGAGAAGGGCTGACCGAGGGCTGCTTGGATGAATTCAAAGAGCTCCATCACGCCGCATAGTACACATCGGTCATCTCGGCACATAAACTGGGGAAACAAACGTATTCTTCCCAAGATCCCTGCTACGGAGTTGATATGTACAGAAAGCGAGGGAGAAGACAGCCAACTTGGAGTCCCTGTGCCGGGATACGGGAGACAGGAATAACATATCATGCAGTGGTAAGTAGTGCTCCTAGTCAAGTTGCATTGTTGGGATCGAAACCTAATAGAGATGAGGCCGTGTATATCGTTCAAGCTCTGAATTAGAGCTCTGCATCATGCGGTAGACTTCTCTGCATTGTGAGTCGCTGCTAGAATAACCACTGAGGACAGCCAGCATAACGTCCAAGGAGGCGCATCGAAGCTCCTATTTGGAGTCACACCGGCGGTTCGAATGCCTGTGGTGGTGGTTCTCGAAGTTGTTCACGAAAATGGACGACCATCATTCACCGAGGCGTTAGGCGTTCGTTCCAGTTACTATACTACTTACCACTAGTCATCTTGTTAGCGCGGCGTGGACCCAACTACATACATAATCAAACAAAAGTTACTTGCAACGTTGACATTGGGGGTCTACAGTTCATTAGAAGCCTTCCTACGATGCCGCAAATCTGCCATAGGAAGTGTAATGGAGAAAATGCTCCCAAAAGCGTGGTAGACACCAACAGACAGGACGCAAGAGAGAGCCCAGGAGCTGCATCCGGCGGGTGTGGCAAGGTTAAGGGCGTGGCTTTTTCCCAATTCGAATTGATCGAACTGCTGTTGATCGTGGCGGACTTCGTACTTGCCACCGGTAGGAACTGTTCTTGCCTTGAAGCATCATGTAAACCCCTTCCGGACAATCTAACCGCGAGTCTACAGAAAAACCGACATAGAAATGAGCATGAGATCTGATCCGAAAGAGACCTTAGTGTTCATGTTGTTGGCAACTCCTCTGCATACAAAAGGGCACCACGCTGTGTCCTTGTCATTCCATTCTTCCCTCCTCCCCTCGCTCCTCCCTCTCCTATGCAAGTCAAGGCAGAGAACGTCGACTCCGTTCTCTCAGAAGATAAGCCACCGTAAGTAAAGTGTCTTCAAACACGTTGGAGTTCGGCACACTTATGAACTGTCACGCAGCATGACGCGTGGTACATCCCAATCGCGGAGCCCTCGGTATGTTTGTTGCATACAGATCCTCTTCGCTGAGCAGCTCGTTGACCCCATCGTCGACAGCCAGTCACTTCGAGTGACAGAGTCGCCTCGGGCAGAGGACAGAGATCTCGGCCAGCATCGCACAGCTCCTCGCAGTCTTGGTAACGACGGAAGCCAACACAGTCCACCTTCTGAAGTGCCGCAAGTCGACTGTCAGATATGTCGAGTTACAGTCTCTTTCGAAGATCATCACACCGGTCATTTCACGTTGAAGTATTGGGAGGCACACAACGCACGATGGTTCGGTCTTGTTTCATTTGCGTCCCCATTGCCCTGGCTAAATAGATTTCGCAGCACTGGGACCATTCCACGACCTCAGAGCGTTCGTTCCAGCAGTAAACGTCGTACCCCAGTTCCAGGACGCAGTAGCCAGCCAGTCTCACCCTCCCAGAGCCCGAAAGAGAACGAGAATGCAGTCCCTGTCGATGCATCTACTCCTTCATCCGCTACCGAGGTCACGCATGTCATCCAGGGCAAACGGAGACGTGCGAAACGGACAGAGGAAGAGCGCATTGAGTACCTGGCAAACGATCCCTACGTCTCCCAAGTGAGCAGAAATTCCCACTGGAGATTAATTACCGGCTGACAGTCGTATCATTGCACAGTACGAAGCATACCGGGTTTTATGTGGCAGTTGCAAAAAGTGGATCAGGCTTCGCCCCAACTCCACCTATTGCTCGATACCATGGGATGCTCATCGTAAAAGCTGTCTTGCAAAGAAGCTGTGAGTGGTCTTCTACACGCTGATAAAAAACATATGCTTACTCCTCTGTAGTGTCAGTAATGACGGGGAAGAGGCGGTTAGCCGTCGCAACGCGGTTCTGGAACGGGACCCCAATATCCGCAAGTTTGACGTTGAGCGTGTACTCTGTGCATTGTGCGATGTATGGGTCTCCGTGCAACCCAACGATTATCAAGCCTGGCTCGATCATCGGGAGAAATGCTCCACCGTCATGGCCAGCTCCTCTAAATTCCCTCTGGAAGGAAGAAACCCCCCTTTCACGAACACGCGACTGAGGTAAGCAGATTGCCATCGCTGATAGTCCGTCACTGACAGTCAGCTCAGCCCTACGCCAGTCGATCCAGTCTCACTGCCCCCAGCATCTCGACATTCGCAAACGCTCTTGAGTCATGTGCCAGCTCGCCGCATCTCGACAGCTTCACACACCCCTCCACATAGTCCAGGCGATGGTCCAGAGGCAGGGCCCAGCTCAGACAAACGTCAAGGCACCGCAGACTCTGCGTCTTCAGACTCGCGCCGGAGGAACGAAAGCCAACGTGCTGCCACACTGCGTTCTGACCGTTATATTGAGATCGTTGAGCCAGGAAGGGTATTTTGCTCTCTTTGTCAGAAATGGGTGCAGCTTCGTCAGGACTCGACATTTTGTGCATATCCATGGCATCAACACCGAGCGAAATGTCTAGCTAGACAGTAAGCCAATCAAAGACCCGTTTTTGCAGAGTGCTAATGCTCCAGTTGTAGCGACAAACGAAAGAGAAAAGCAGGCGAAATACTTGGCAGATCTGAGTATCCAAGTCCAGAGACATCGCTTCGGGCCAGGAGCCCGTCATACTCCCGTTTACCAGAAGATGCGGGGCAAGGATCCAGCTCGCATACATACGGCGAGGAGGATGAGGATGATGATGAACCTCCTCGTAAGAGGACCAAGGGTTCACAGAGCATCGGAGGAGACCGAGACACAGAGATGGTAAACTGGAGAGCAAATGCTCAGATGTCCCATATAAGAGCACGAAAGCATGAAGCGAGCAGCGAGCATGTCGAAGAAGAGAGGCATGGTGCATCACTGGACTTGCGTTCAGAGAATGGGAGGTCAGCTCTGTTGAATTCTTTCGCCTCTTGAATATATGCTTACCATTTATTCGTGATGTATAGGTCCACCTTCATAATGTGGTCCATTTCCCATCTCTTCCACACCTCGTATAGTCCACAGGCAGATGAGCTGTCGGTCTCTGCCCTTTTGACGTATTTAAATGCGGCCTTGCCGCCAGACAAGTACGATGAGTTTGACTTCCGTGAGGTGGTCAGGATAGTGGACGCGTTGAGTCGCGAGAGAAAATTTAGGGACGCCAGTTATTTGAAGCTCAATGGGGACATGATTCGGTGGGCATGAAGGGGCTACGGAGTCACAATGGACAATATGGATATCATTATTCTTGTAACTCTCGGAGACGTTAGCGTGTAATAGCATTTTTTTTAGCCTGGATATCACTCACCCAGAGCGAACAGGGACCATGGTCCCATCTTTTCTATCATGTCCTTTGTGAGTCTGACCACTATGGATGGTGGTGATGGTGGTCGGTCTCGATAACAAGGGCGCATCAATTTGATCGATTTGGTTGATTAAAACGCGGTATGATGGATGCACGTGATGATTTTCGCCTGCCTTAAAAGGCTGTTGACTGACACCGGTTCAAATCTTGGCCTCCACTACCTCCCTGCCAGTCGCTTTGCAGACACCTTGTAGCCCTTGTACGCGCCAAAAATGCCACCCCGAAGATCTTCGCGTGCCGCCTCAGCGCAACCTGTCCCTGCTAAGCCAGCGTCCAAAGCCAAATCAACGACAGAGAAACCGAAGTCTGTGGCTGAAAAACCGAGAGCTCGAGCCACCACACGAAAACGAGCTGCTTCGGAACGTAGCCCTTCTCCACCTGCAAAGCGCACTCGTGGCGAGGAGCAGAATGTAGCACCAGCAGGTGTAGCGAAACCCAGATCCAAGTCGGCTGTGCCCAATGGCAAACCTGCGCCGTTGAAGAGAAAAGGATCGGGCAAGCTTGCTGCGATATCGGAGGAGGAAAAGGAGAAGCCAGTCCACGTGCAGGTCAAGCCTTACTTCAATCCTCTCCCTGCACCGCCTGAAAAGGCGCGTCCTGGCCTCCAACTGTTCGTCTGGGGTGCTGGCAACTGTGGACAGTTTGGTCTTGGGCCGGATGTTCTAGGTGAAATCTCGAAACCTAAGAAGAGCTCTTGGGGAGAGACAGAGATGGATGCAGGAACATTTGGCGAGCCTGGTGCCGGACTTGAATCGGTAGAGGGCGGTGGAATGCATTCCTTGTTCATTGACGAGAAAGGAACAGTGAGTTAAACTTTGGACGCCGTTTGCTTCCGCCATCCTGAACAGCAGTATTAGGTCTGGTCGTGCGGATTAAACGACGATGCCGCTCTTGGTCGTGTAACTGAACAGGTCCCCGATCCCAAAAACCCTGGGTCGTTCTTGGACGTCGACGAGTTGACGAGTACACCCCACCCAATTCAGTCCCTTGTAGACGAAGGCTTCCGCGCTGTGCAGGTTGTTGCTGGAGACTCTGTGTGTGCTGCTGTTAGTGACAAAGGCGATCTCCGCGTTTGGGGCACGTTTCGGGTGTGTATTGGTTTCTCTTGATCGCGACTATGTGCTCAACAGGGTTTCAAACAGGTCAATGAAGGCTCTCTAGGTTTCGCCGATGGACAGAAACATCAATTCGAACCAATCTCTATCTTGGACCTTCCCCACAAGCCCGGTGATGCAGAGAAAGTCTCAGCTTTAGCAAACGGCTCGAACCACATTCTTGTTCTCACCACTCATGGCAACATCTATGCCTGGGGTGCTGGAGAGCAAGGCCAACTCGGACGAAAGGTTCTAGAACGCCGCAAGATTCACGGTACCGTTCCAGAAAAAGTTACCCTCGGCACCCGTACTCGCAAGGCTGTCCTCATCGCTGCCGGTTCATACCATTCTTTCGCAGTTGATGACAAGGGTGATGTCTGGGGGTGGGGTTTGAACACCATGGGTCAGACAGGGACTGGACACGACTCCACAGAAGACGACGTGGTTCAATCGCCAACGAAGGTGGTGGGCCTCAGCAAGGCGGAGCTTGAAGGAGACAGTGTGGTTCAGATTGCCGGTGGGCAGCATCATACCCTGTTCCGTACCGCTGCTGGCAAAGTATACGCTGTTGGGCGATCCGATGCATGTCAGCTGGGTTTGGCAGACGACGACGAGGCCTTCAAGGATCGTGCGGAGCCTGACCACCTCACCAACGCTGTCCCAGTGACATTCCCCGATGATGATGATCCTATCGTGCACATCTCCGTCGGATTGCACAATAATATGGCTGTCACAAAGGACGGCGCACTATATTCATGGGGACAGGGAACCCAGAGCGAGCTTGGTATCCCTGACGTCGAGGCCAAGACCCCACACATGATCGTGCGTCGAGAAGGAGGATCATGGGCAGCAGTCAAAACAGCCTGTGGTGGACAGCATACCCTTGGCTTGTTCAGAAAGAAGTAAACTATGTTTCCGCTACGCGATACCGCCCCTCCTTCCTTCCCATTTACAATTTACCATAGCATACACCAGCACAATAAATTATGCCAACCCCATACATACATTTCTTTATCTCTATTCGATAGATCCATGCACAATACAAGCTATGATTGAACACTCAATGAAGTAAAGTCTTGCATCTGCGGCACAAGCGATAAATGCATAATAAAGTTCAATAAACGCGTACCATGTGATTTGCCACAAGCGCGTTTACGGTTTAGTCGCGTAATGAGAGATTTGGGGGCCCCAACGTTACGAATGTCACGATTACGTCCTGCACTACAACCACCACTAGTACCACCCCCATTACATCTGAAGAATATGTCTGGAGAAAAGGTATGAATTTTTAAAGGCTCTTCGACGTTATGACATTCTGACGTAGTATGCTTACTCTTCGACATCGACAGAAGTACACTCCTGATGGCTACAAAATGGTCGGACCTGACTCGTCGGCCTTCATGACTATTGCTGGCGCTGAATTGTTCGAAAAACTCAACAATGAAGCTGAAAATAGAGATCCTGACCGCTTCGACATGTACATTTATAACGGTGTGCTCGTTATTCTGCAGTAGCACGCGTGTGTCCGAGGCTGACCTCCTACGATGCCTCCAGATTTCCTCTCCTATGCAATCCTTGATCTAGTCGATCGTGAAATGGTAAAACTTCACGCGAAAGCGACTAAGAAAGAGTACCCAGTGGCGTACTCTATCCTGGAGGCCTTGACCGCGTTCATGCAATCTGACTTGCAGTGGGCTCGTACGTTTTCATATCTCCATCTTCATTCGGTATAAGCACTTACCGAGAGCATACAATGACAGAGTGTGATGACGGAGAGCGTGTAGATGTGACCAACAAAGCGTATGGAGCATTGCTCATTCATATCCTCAAAGGCATTACCAAGGCTGAAGACTTCAACCCCGATCAATATCTTAATCTCGAGTCGATTCTTCAGGGCGCGGCGGACTTAGGGGAGCAAATGCGCGAGCAAGGTTGCAATGCCAACTACGACAAATTCTGCAAGGCTGTTGCTCTGCGGCTTTTCAAGGACAAGTCTACCGCTGCGGATGCCGAAGAAGTTGCGCAAGGTCGACGCGAGGAATGGTTCCAGACTTTACCTGCTAATGAGCGGGAAGAAGTCAAGGCAAGATTCCAGGAAGCAGACGAAGATGAGGATGAGGATGCCGAAGACAAGACACCGTGGTATCATGGAGCAAAGAGCAAGGACGAGAATGTCAAGGAGTCTCTCACGCGTCTCTGGAAGGAATACAGAGACCATGTCCGCAACAGCCCCAGTGTACCGCTACGAGGACCACCCAAGTGGGACATCAGCACCTGGACGGCGAAGGAGAAGAAACCGTTTTTGTTCAGTGAGATGGATTGAAAGATAAAGGAAGGGGTCGCTCGTATGATGTAATACTGTACTGCAATAATTGGAATGAAGATCACTAGTTGTACGAACAAGCGTGTTAGTGCAACTCGTGCACATTTAGCGCCCTCAACACATCGATGAGCGTAGGTTGGGAATCGATATGGTCGGCGACAGCCCTTCGGTCTTGTAGGAATTGTGCTGATAGTAGCTGCAACAAGAAACACGCTGTCAGATTGGATGGATTGTTGTGAAGAGAATCTTAACACATACTGTAAACCTTGCATCACATGTTCTGCTTAGGGCCTCAACCCAAAGTAATCCAACATAGGTAGAAGGTCTCCAAGGCTGGCGTTCTCTGACATCGTCGAAAGCTGTGCTCTCACTAAAGCCAGCGTCAGTGAACCAGAGATAGACAATCAAATAAACATGTGGCATATCTTTCTTGGGCATGCAGGTATGCGGTAACGTCGTTGACGTTCAATGTACATGGGAGGTACCCGAGGCCCTCAGACAACATCCTCCCCTCTTCCGCATGCGCCGCCATTCGCGCTGCGAGTAAGCTAGGGTGATATTTTCCCGCCGCGATTGATGGGCTTGGTCGTCTCGGCCATACTCGCAAGCTGAACGCCCAAAGCGCCTATCTTGTCGCGAGCCCAGGACATGGTCTGTAGGGCAATAGCATTGACGGTCTGCGTGCAGCAGCTGTATAATGCTAGCAATAGCATTATTGGGGTGAAATAGAAGAATCCGATCACGCCCAAGCGTGTCCAGCGGAGTGCTAGAATACAGGGCGACATTAGAATATGCGACATGGAACAGAATGTAGAGCTCGCGTACTTTCTTCAGCAATGTTGTCGGGCATTTCTTCGAAAGGATGGGGGTAAAGGGATGGGCAAGTTTTCTCTTGGTCCCTATGCAGATACCGCGCCTCCCATCTAGATGGCCTCACAGCCGCATGGCCTCGCAGGCTAGGGAGATGCAGCAGTAATGTTGTCGGGAAACAGGAAAGCCGCTTGAGATTTGGCCCGCTTGAACATTGGATCTGCGTGATCTACGCCGATGGAGTCAAGTCACAGGCTTGTCTGTTTTCAGACTAAGAGTCTAGCTACCACTACCACCGCCACCAACCAATTTCTACGTATCTCGTGAGCTCGAATACATGGCAACAGTGGGCTGCAGGACATACTCTTCTTCTTCAAAGAGAGTGGTTAGGGAGACGATCTACAACTCACCGACGATTGAATTTGAGCTCAAACAAGTGGAGATCGACATGACACTGCTAGAGGATCCCGCTTACCGGGCGTGCAGCCCCGAGGAAGCTGAGAAAGCTCTGAAGGTTGGAAGAGCGTGCGTACATCTCAATACCTTTGACCTTGTCTCATCTGTCCCAGAACGAACTAACGAACCACTCGATTTAGTCTTCTCAAGTATAAACAATTGTACGATACCTGGAAAACTCAACCCAACACTCCGGGTGCTAAGGCAGCAGGCCATATCATTCCAGGCCTATTTTCCCAGTTCATGCCTCTCAATCAGGTACGTCTGTTGATTCCGAGACTTCAATGCTCAATGCTCATCGTCGCAGCGAGTCAAAGATGCATACAACCTCGCAGCCCCCGTAACAGACATATAGTCACAGTATCAATATCATACCAATGCATTTTTAGTACATTTTCATCCTGCGTCGATATTCATAAGCCTGGTACACCAGGATAGAGCGTGTCACGAAATTTCAAGTGTATTTCTGAGTTGAGTTTCTCCTCATCCCAGTCCATTCGGTGAATTCGCCATTGTAACTGGTGATCTGTATACGGCGTCGCTATGTATATGTGGCAGCCAGGCGCCCTACGATGTATGCTTCGGTTTGAACAGGAGGATATTTCGCTTCGGTCCCGCATCCAGGCAGACAGGCTATCTCAGCATCGAAGTTGGGGTTACTGAAGAAAGCTATTGATTGTCGTGCGGGTGTCATTGCTTCTGTTTCGCTGATCTTCGATGCAGGAGGAGCCACAACTCTGTGCAGCGTCGAGCGCAGAACATCGTTACTCCATCGTGCAAGTAAATCGCCAACATTGATTACAATGGTACCAGGCTGCAGGAAGGTTAGCGATTGTATATATAACAAATTCCAAGAGAAACATACTATGGGGGTAGCAGCAATGTATGCGCCAGTGTGCGGGTCTTGCACTTGCAAGCCTCCAACTTGGTCTTGGAAGAGAAGAGTCAAAGTCCCGTAATCTATTACAACGTTTCAGCATTGTTTCAAAACTGTACTCATTTCAAGAGCTGTACCACTATGAGCACCGGCACGCGCTTGGTCTTCGTTCTCCAACAAGGATGTCTTCATAGGTGGGTAGGAAAGTAGACGGAGGTTATGGCACTTTTGGTCCACCTTCTCGTCAAAGAAGTGCTCGTCTAGGTCAAGTCCCAGGGCGATAGACCTCATCATCTCGAATTGCAGAGAATGGCAGACCTGCGCATAGTTAGATTCTTCTCGTTTAAAGAGGAGGGTCTCGCGTACCTCGAAAAAGTCGAGCATGAAGTTCTTAAATCCAGGAGCGTCTTTCTCTATCGGCCACATGTTCTTCCAAGCAGAGTCACTGTCTCGTCCGATCTCCATGGTCTCCTTAAAGTCGGGTGCCTTCTCCCTAAGAGCAGATATCTCTGCAGCATCCGAGGACTGCGTAACACGTTCGCGGCCAACCTATGTTGTATGAGCACATACAAGCTGTTGTAGATTACGGACTACCACACACCTTCACGTAACCGCGGTTTGAACGTGGATCTTCCCAAGCTAATGAGTCCTGCAGAGAATGTTAACAGAAGATTTTGGGGAGTCACTATCAAAGCCAAAGCACCTTGACGTTCGTAGGCATCTTGAAGAACTCAGCACTCTGCAGCTCTACATGGTCAGCTATCAGCCGTGCTAACGTCAACCAGGGAATAGACACACCTTCTGAAAAGCCATCTGCACTGTTTCCGCAGGTATTCCATGATTTGATACGTAGATGAAGCCGCTATCTTTAAAGGCTCCGACAATTTCGTTTGCGGTCTGTTTCTTTTCCTCTGCAGATCTCGCAGCGCGGAATTTCGAGAAGTCAATGACCGGAATGCGTGCTGCATTGGGAGCGATAGTGGCAAGACCACGTCTTTTCAACCCTGCACGGGATATAACAGATACCCGAAAAGAGAACATGGTGGTTTGAGAGAAAGCACAGTTGCCCGCAACTGCCTAGCCATGTGGACAGCAGCAGATTCCAACAGATAAGATAAGCATCCTTGGTGTAACGACTTTGGTAGTGCTCATTCTATCATTGGTAAGTGTATCGGTATCTGTGCATTCCGTGACAAAATAGTAGATAGGTAGATATCGCAGAGTATATGGAGCAGTGATGGTTGATCGTAAGGAGGTAGTGTATAGGGATGGTAGGTAATGGCACGGCTCAAGCTCAAGCTCAAGGACGCGCAAACGGAACTGGAGTTGCTGGAGATCTAAGACGGCGGAACAATGCCATGAGAGTACTTCCTCCCTGTGGACCCCATCTACGGAAGGAACAAACTCCCAATTAGTCTGACATACACCAAGAAGGCGACCAAATGAGCTTACTCTCCAGCAGCAATTTCCTGACAACATTGTTCAAACTCGCTCGAGATCGAAACTTCCTCCCACTTATCGACAACATAGTCCTAGATCCAATCAATTAGCCAACGGCAGAGGCTTTTGACAAGACTCAGTAAGTACCTCAACAAGAATCTTCAGTTCGTCCCACGTAGCAGTGGCAAGTAATAGCGCAAAACAAGATTGAGGCGTGAGGGTGGACATCATATGCTCAAGTGCTAAAGTTGATAAACCAGGAAGTCCATAGCGCTGAGCAACTTGGTATATCATTAACGCAGAGGCAGGGCGAGGAGCAGCTGTTGGATGAGCATGCGGGTCTGGAGTGGGTTGCGATCTGTGTTGTCGAGGTGAAAGAGGGTATCGATTGGATGCCGAGAAGTTGGTCTGCACAGCTACTGCACCAGGAATGGTCTTTGGGTGGGAGGAGCTTAGACCCGCTGGAGGAAGAGGATGCTGCTGTTGTTGCTGCGATGGCCGGCGAACAGCAGACGCCTGTCGTGACGCACTTGCAACTTGGCCAGGAGCCGTTCTCACAGGGGTTGCCGGAGCGGCTCTTTGACTAGTCGGGATTTTGACGGAGTGTTGGATAGAGGCGGGGGATTTACTGCGTTCTGAAGGGAGACTTTCGCGACTGGCCACACTTCTGGCGTCCAACGTTCCACTATCGTCGTGTCCTCCACTTTTTCGGAACGTTTTCCAGTCCCATTCTCCCCCTTCGACATTATCCAGAAGCTTAGCACTTCCTAATGTATCGACAGCAGCTCTGGGATCGTCATCCTCCTTGAAAAGGAGCCAATTGGCATAACAGAATTTGAGCAACCAGTAGATGGTATCAAAATCAGCTTCTTCGACGTTGATAGTATAGGCAGTCCGCTCCCCGGTCACGATACCAGTATTCTCGGAGAAGGATGATACTAACATCGTGGCGAAATAATCAGATCTCCGACTAAGAATGTCAGAGTGGGCATAGATTACTCGCTTGCGAGCAGTGGTATGATCAGAGAAGGGAAATTGGGAAGAATCCGCTTGAGACGACAGATCAGAGGTTGCAGCAATGGGAGAGGTCGTGCTATCTGGAGCCATTCTTTCCAAACAGACAAATTTGACATCCCCGGTGTCTATAATCAGGATTAAGAAATATGCATGTTCATATTGTGAAAAGACTTACTGGCGTTATCTAAGGACGCTTCAAGACCGTCTAGGAGATCACGGGGGACATAGTAAGCAGAAGGTTGAGAATAGAACACTGGCCCTGTAGGCGAGTGTATTTGAACACAGATGACGAGGGAGTCCGTCTCGCGGATTCGAGAGCGTTGTAGAATCTCGGAAAGAGGAGGTAGGGAACAAGCTAAATATTCGTGTCAACACTTGGGCAGGTTGGCCGAGTAGAGTAGCGTTCTCACCCCAGACTTCTGATTCTGGACGAAATACGAAGTCGTGCTGCCAGTGTTCCCATACCCAATCTGGACGGGCACCGCGTTCACCAACACGGTCGTCCTGACACTTGATTGCCGTCATAATCGTAACAGGAACTTCGTATTCGGAAGGGTGAAAATCCATGAGTAGAGTAATATACAGGGATAGCGTCTGCAGCGCGTCAATGACTTCGGGGCTAGGTGGGGTGCGAGCTGAAGGGGAGTAATTAGCGAGTAGCCATTAACCAGTTGGAGAGGAACGTACAGATCTCCAATTTGAACTTGTTTTCGCCCAAGATAGGAGATTGGTCTAGGATTTCGAACTCTTCGTTACCAGAAGGAGGTTCGCCATCTCCTGTTTCGACTGGGGCTTGTTCGTCAGAAGCTGCTTCTATGTAGTTACACAATCTTTGGACGTCACGAACAACCCATTCGATTCCCTATAGATGACAATGAGATCCCAGGGCCCTGAGTATGTGAAAAGAAAAACGACGCACTGTTGAATGCCACTGCCTCGTGTTCTCTTCTTGCATAGATGCCGCATAACCCATGCTCGTAGAGCCTGTATGGTGTCTCTGTTGTATTCTTCCTGGTTGCCACAGTGCGTTCCCACCAGTTGAAGGAGCTGGACTTGCTATAGCACTGGTTGATGACCTAGAATCCCACTGACTGCTTTGAGCCAATGTAGCCGAGCTGAGGGACGACTGAGATGAGCGGTGACTCTGTCTTAGGAGAGAAGGTGAAGACCAGGGCCAATTAGGCCGTGATAGTTGTGAGGAAGTTCGGCCAGGAGATGAAGAGAGAGGTGTGGAGATGCGTTGGGGATCAGCCATGCCTTTGTCGCCTGTCGGATTTGCTACAATGGCCTGTGGCCCTGAATGTCTCTCCTTGCACGCGGCAGATAATGTGGCACGTTGATAAACAATACTTTCGAGGAAGGAAACAAGAGTGAAATGTGAGTTCAGACGGTGGTCATGTCGTGGTCTAAAGGCAACCTGCCATCTTTGATGCTAATAAATGAGTGCTATGTTCCGTTGTTTGGCTTGAGCAGCAAGATGGGCTTGGATTGACCTCTTCTATTAAAACATGAGAAGTCACAGTGTTTGCTCAACCAAGCCTTGCATTGATATCCTTCGTTGCCTGTTGAGCATCCGATGTGCGGGGCGTTGGCTCAAATATTTTGTTCTGTACTGTTAAAGACGTCGACCAAGCCGACATTTAACTCAGTGTACTAGCGCTAGCCTTCTCGTTCGTTTCGTTCGTTCTCAAAAACTTGCCATTCTCCGCCTCTTCTCTGCTTCAAGCACTTGCGTGTCAAGGGGTCCTGGTCTCGGATGCTCTGTACTGCGTTGAGAGATCTCGTTGTGGGCAGTCTCTTGGCCCAATATTTTCTGTCGATTCTACTTGTATATAAAACGATTCTCTCTGAAGATTAAGCGTTAAACTGAAAGTCCATCTACAAAAAATCGTTGTCCTGCAGCGATACGACTCTCGCAATAATGCGGCAATGGATATTTGCTCGATACATACGCTGACTTCTCCAAGGTCAACAATTTTTCCCCTTAAGTAACTAGAAGAGTCAAATGCATCTCGCTTTTAATTCTTGGGTTCTCTTGACCTTGTTCTATATCAGTCTACATGAGATGGATTTGCATGGGGCTGGGCAGAGGATTATCATAAATTAGACGACAAAATGGGATAAAGTGGGTTTAATGGGCAGTCTTCAGAAGCCGTTGTGGCGGTGCTGATCATCTGTCGCGTAACTTCCACCTTGGACGCGACGGGGTATCTTCAAAGGCGTCCCTCCTAGACTTCATTCAGCTATTCACACGCGTATATATTCTATTATCCACGATTATTCAACTCCGATTGCCCCCATGTCCACGAGAAAACGTAAAATTGCGCAGGACTTCGAGACGCTTGAAGGTGTGTTATGGCCATTTGCCTCACCCGCACTCTTGTGTCGGCCTGACCACGCATATATGAAGAGCTAGTCCTCAAGACAAAGAGCCAACTAGGAACTAACACCTTTGCCCATCGTCCCGAACTTGTCTCTGAGTTGGAACGTATTGCTGCACTAGCTGAAGCATTATCGTCGCCGATGCATGGGGACTTGCTTGCCTCAGAGCAGGCGGACTTCTTGGATCAGGAAGGTATAGCTTGTACTTCGTATATGGCCTTGGAATTCTCGCTTATGAGGCCGAATGCTAGGTGTCAACTTATGGAATAACTCTATGATGATATCAACCGACGAAGGAAACAAGGAGTCCGCTTCTCTGTTATCCGCAAGTACGTCTGGGAGATAGGCACTGGCGATACGTCGTACTTACACTCTACCGCAGTAAGACTGGCGGCCTTTCGTCTAGTGGTTGCGGGTGTTTCACCAAAGCCACAGGTAGATGGTGCGTCGAACATTCTCATCCACGGAGCACGGAGCTAGTGTCTCATGTCGTTTTTAGGCCTGCTTTACATCATCCGAATGGCAAGCAAGACAGGATCATCACAGACAGGTTTGAAACCCCTTTCTATCCCAAATCTCGGCTGCTAATGTTTAAAACAGATTTGGAGAGGTACAACACTGCTACTAGCGTCTTGACGCAAGCTGCAAAGGTATATGTCAACGATTCTTCTGCAAGAGATCGTAATCCCTAATCATCGTATCAAGTTTGAAGAGATGCTCCGGAATGCTCCAGAGACTGCAGACACTAATCCTCAACTAAAGGCGTCTGCGACGTTTGTCTATTACTCTGCCAGGATGGAGGCAGTGAGTTCATCGACTCCACGCTCCTGATACAGAACTCATCTTGCAAATAGGCCTGGAAAGAAGGGAACATGACACTCGCAGAATACATGGCTCAGAAGATCACAGGTATGCAAGCACTACAATTCAATGTCCTTTGCTTGTAGATTTGACCTATCATAGAGGATGACGTCAAGTTGCAACTGTTGTCACTACAAGATGTAAGCCCGCTGCTGCCAAACCTCACAGTTCAATCTGACGAGCGTAGCGAATGCGACTTGCTGCCAAAATTCATGACGTTGGTCGGTCAATTTTGACACGAATACATGACAGTCAAGGTCAATCTGCGGTCGAATGGCTGCAACGCGCATACGGGATCTTGGAACACACGGATACCGGCGAAGACGACGTTCAAGGAACTAAGCTTAAGGTAATACTACTATGACCTGGTCTGAGAACGACACTCACTACGCTTTATGGAATAGGTCGCAATTTTAAGAACACTAGGTTTGTCTTGCAGCTCCCAGAAAAGCATCGTCTTCTAACCGTCTTTCAGCGAGGGCGTATGTGTTAGCTGGAGCAGATGACCAAGCGGAAGCGACTCTGAGCGAATTACTGCCTGTGATCGATGGTTCAGATATTAATGTCAGCATTTTGCGTACCTGTCTAAGTTCAAGATATAGCTAATCTCATTGGTATTCAGAGCCCAGAACACCAGGAAATTCGTGTCCTCCGGCTAGCAATATTACGGCGGCGCAATGCAAGCGATGCAGAAATGCAAGAGGGTAGAGTGTATGCTACCCTGGAATCAGATCTCCTCATTCATGAGTATGATCCACAGCTTTCCAGGGGATAATAGAACATATGCAATTCACGCAGCAAGGCATTTCAGAGTAGGTTCCGTTAAGTGTGCATCTGCCCTTGCTTCATAGCTCACTTGAGTTGCAGCCTGTTACAAGACCTCCGGAGTCTGGGAAAGCATCAGTAGGCATTTTTCCTTCTCCTTCTTGTTTATGGTTTTAATCTTCCCCTAGCGTGCTAGTAACGGACGTACATCGGAAAGCGCTTTCTCAGGCATTGGCCACAGCATCATCAATCCCGCATGAGAGTCTTGATCGGCTTCTTCTATCTTGGGTCGTCCATGCAACTAAAGATGATGATCACGGGCGAGCACTGAAAGACTTAGAAAATGCTTTTTCACTCTGCCAGCGTGAACATGGGACTTGGCGCCTTTCCAAGGTCTCGGTTTTAGCATGTTTGACTGTGAGATTTCATGACATTGGCGCCAGATGCTCACTGAGAAATTCGCATTGTATAGGTGCTTTGGAGATGTGGTGACAAATGCTATATGGGCCGCCAGTATTCCGAAGCTTCTGAGTGGTACTTGGCCGCGACACATCCTCTTTTCTTCTCAGATGCGGTGCAATCTTCGAGTCCGGATCAGGCAGCGAAGTGTTATCGGAAAGCAGCTCTCTGCTATCTGGAGAGAAAGGAGTTTGCATCTGCGACAAACGTGATCCGAAAATGTACTACTAACGAGGCAGCCAATGTTTACGTCCAATTCCTATGTGCCTTGCAGCAAGGTAAGCTACATACGCTCACAAGTAACCACTTTTTCTTATTTTAAATGTTAATGCAGGCTCGGAGGAAGATGGTACGACCAGAGGCTAACTTCAGATGATACCGTGTTAATCAGGAATCTGGCAGCCATCCAAGCTCTTGAGCAAATGAAAAGGGCTCCAGATTTCGATCGAAAGCTACTGTTACTCGCGACGCAAGCCTCACATCAAGCAGGACAGAAGCCTGTGCTCTTGGCCGTTCTGCAAGAGCTTCTAAAACTTGTCAAAGCGAGTGTTCAAGAGTCTGAGAATGTGTCCGTCCTCGAGAGCTTGACATTGGTACGGTGTGTCATCCGCCTATGTGCGAAACTGTTAGAGGAAAAGGAAGCAAACAAGTAAGTCGTATCTCACGCAGTGGACGAGGACTGACATGCCTTGCGTTTCGTCAGACCTGTTTTGGTTTCCTCGATTGTTGCCCACTTTCAGACTGGTCTGTTTTCGCCTTCTTATTCCCTTTCGTCTGACTGTCGTCCCCCCGCTAGCCAAAGGCTTTGTTGATCTAGCTGTCCAAAAGGATGTTGTGACCGTTATACGGAAAGATCTTTCGTGGCTCTGGAGAACAGCATACAACACTGCGGTCCAAGGATGCACTGATTGGGGAGAGGAATTTGAGGCATATGCAACTGCACTGTTCAGAGTGGCAAGAGACGTACGTCAACTCTGTTCTCAAACGAATCAGGAAAGCATCTCATGACTTCGACAGTTCTTGAAAGTAAGCTTCGTCGATGTAAAGGGGGGTCTAAGCGGTAGTCAAGACATACAAACGCATTTGATCTATGCGACATTTGGGTTTATTTCTGGTCGAGGTCAGTCTCTAATCCCCTCTGGTCCCGGCTTCACTCAACTCATCTGGAGGGAAGTATTCGCTGCACGACGGATAAAAAACAAAGACGCATATTCCGACATAATCACAGACATACAAGATGCAATATCGCAAATAGATGATCTCACGGACGATGCGCCTGACGAAAACAATAAGGTGAAGTATCTGGCACACACTCTACGGGTTTTCTACGCAGAATCTCTTGCAAAAACCAAGAATTGGAAAGAGCTGGAGAACATCGTCCAAAATGTGTCTGAGGCTGGACCCCTGGCATCGGATACTTACGAGGCAATATTGGACATAATTGTACGTCCCCGGATCCTCGTTACATGCCTAGGCCTGACATTCGTTGATAGTGGGCAGATCCGGATTGCCCAGTGGATGGTGTGTTCGTTATCCTCTTACATTTGCTATTTCTGACTTTGGATTTTCAGTTCTATATCATGCTTTAGACGCGTTGCTAAAGGCAGGGATACTGAATAGTCAGCTTTCTGTGGACAAGTTCTCACGATGGATTCGAGCGATATGCAACATACTGTTATCGAAATCGCATCGTGACCGTGCGAAAGCAATAGGATACGTCGAGAACGCGTTGACTGTGATAGAGGAGCACCATGTAGGCCAAAGCAGTGAAGATGTGCGATTTCTGTTTTACTTCTCAGTTGGGAGGCTAAAAGTTTGATTTCAGACGTATCCTCTCGATGAGAGGCACTGGCTGCTGGCTACCAGCTACAACACCGGTTTTGAATGTTTCGAGTTTGTCCATGTATTTGAAGGGAGTATTTCACGAGACTTATGCTGGCTCTTCAAGGTCCTATGAACTAGAGGAGGCCAAGCGATGGTTCGAAGCCGCTACTGTTATCTGCAGATTTGTTCCTGGTGGAAAGGATCGAGCAGTCAAGGTCAGAGATCCTGTGTGGGCCTATCTGAGAAATACTACTAACATGTCACCAAGATTTCGGAGACGTATTCTCGACTTCTGGAGCGTTACAAACGCTCTTCGCCGGCGTGACTGTTCTTGTACTTGCTTTGTCTCTGGTCTTGCTCTCGTGGATTTATTCTCGGCTGCTCTGTCTCTTTGGCTCTGATTATTGCTGTTCAGTCGCTTAGGTATACATGTAATAATGTCAACATTTTATTATTCTGAATCCCGCATTTGCAATTTCGAAACCGACAGACCTGTTTTCACTTCTCCAATCATGTCTACTACCCTAGCATTGCTGCTTTAACAAGCGACTGCATGTGTTGACCAAACACTCATGCTTCGTCTGCTGAGGGCATCCTAGAAAAGTTATGTATGACATCAGGACCTAAGGAGAGACCTGAGGAAGAAACAAAAGCGGGGGATAACACAGAGCGCTGAATGGTGGACATCTCCTTTGTAGTTGATGAATTTAAATAAACAATCTGAACTGTACAGAAAATAAACTAAAATGAGGTCAAGGACGTTGCATGAATGTTCGTCTAACGGAATTTTATTAGAGATCATACGGCAGTGGCGAGAAAGAACGAATTTACCTATTGAGCACCAATCCTTTGAGCGCCCTTATATCTTTCTTGAGCTCCTCTTCAGGAGTTAAAGTTTGCTGCGATCCAACAGCCCGTGGTCGATACGGAACATAAATGTAGCTACTTAAATAGCCAGTGAACTCGAATAGCGCCTGCAAGGTGTGCTGTGTGGCGGAGTTCTCTGATGATGTTTTCGGCAACGCTTGGTTGAGTTTCGACAAGGATTCTGTGACCGGGGAGGTCTTGTTCTTCTCGAGAGGAATGTATTGCCATCTTGAAGCACCATCTTCAGAGGGGTTAGCATGGAAATGATGGGAGGTCTCGAGAGCATGTTGCAGAGTGTCCTAATTTGACTCGGTCAATAAGGTGGATGGACCAGATTTTGTCGTGGAGAACGTACCTCGTCCAGTGACACCTCTGTAAAGCTGGTTTGAATGTGCTTCAAAAGCTCTTCTGTAGTAGAGCCTTCAGTGTTGACCTTCAAATCGACAAGAGTACATCTGATTAATGTCGTGAAGGGGATGCTTTCGGGTTGTACGTTCTCCTTTTCCACTACTTGCTTAAGCCCATCTAAACTAGTTGATGCAGAGAATAGGGTGCCTTCTTCCTCCGGATAGACTTTCGGGAAATTTTGAAACTGTTTCGCATGCTCTGCTTTCGTAGCAACGATTGTAGAGTGAAGTTGCTTCACTAATGCAAGCTGATGTTGTCGAAGAGAGCGTCGTGCTTCTGCAGTTTGCGTGATACGAGGAAGAATAAAACGCTAGAACAACATGAGTCGTTGGGAAGACAGATATATGGGTGGCTCCATACACTGTATAACAAGGCAAGCACTCCTGCTCCTCCAACCAACACAGAGAACAGTCGAAGGATTCCGGCAATAAGGTTTGGCAGACGGGAAGGTGGTAAAGCCGGGTAGGTGCGAGGTGGTATCGATGGCAAAGATGCAGTACGCTATGGAGCTTGAAAGTCAGTCGGGCATATATCAATACTCATGGCCATAGTATATGCACCGTTTCCAAGAGTAATTGATTCACATCCGAAGGTGGGAGGCCTTTGCTTTCCAAGAATCTTCGCTTAGACCCTTCGTCTTGCGCAGTAACTGCCGGAGATGCAAGAATGGTTCGAGCAGCAGCCAGCGCAGTGTCGGCTGAAGAATTGTTCGATGCTGGCTGGTCTTCGTCGCCGGCCATTTGGGTAGAGCACAGAGAAAGTGGGGAAGAGCACGTGAAAAAGGCCAGACGCGTTGCATCATAACCCAAAGCAGATAGCAGCTCTCACGCTCACCCCACACATCGATTTGACACACCTTAGACCAGAACGTCCACCATGCCGACTGCTCCACTAGACCCAAAGGCCGTTATCGCAATAGATGGTTATCTTGAACCAAACATCCCCAGCATCGAGGCAAGACACGAGAAATTCAGAAAATGGAAAGACACCATTGAGCAGCACGAAGGCGGATACGAGAACTTCACGAAGGGCTATCTCAAGTTCGGATTCAACGTCGGTGCCAACGGAGAGGTTGTATATCGCGAATGGGCTCCAAATGCTCGTTCGGCCCATCTCATTGGCGACTTCAGTACGTGCTGGCTCTCTCTAATAACGTGTACGCTTCAATTTATATTCCCACTAGATAACTGGGATAGGACCGCGCACAAAATGACAAGGGACCCATTTGGAGTTTGGGAGATTGTCATCCCACCAACCTCTGCTGGAGTATGTGCGATTCCTCATGACTCCAAGGTTAAGGTACAAGGTTATAATATTCCGCGAAAATGATTACTTTAACGCTTCTTTCTCTCTTTTTTCCAGATATCCATGGTTTTGCCCTCGGGAAAGCGTATCGAACGTGTTCCCGTGTGGATCAGACGCGTCACACAAGACCTAGCTGTCTCTCCAGTCTACGATGCGCGTTTTTGGAACCCACCAGAGGCCGACACATACAAATTTAAACACCCACGACCTCCATACCCCAAGTCCGCTCGTATCTACGAGGCCCATGTTGGCATATCGACTGCGGAGGGAAGAGTAGGAACCTACAAGGAGTTCACTCAGAACATCCTTCCGCGTATCAAAAATCTAGGCTACAATGTCATCCAAATGATGGCAGTTATGGAGCATGCGTACTATGCGTGTAAGTATCCTCCTTCTCTACTTCTATTGTCATGACCTCATATCATTGCGCAGCCTTTGGATATCAGATCACGAGCTTCTTCGCTGCCAGTTCTCGTTATGGCAGCCCAGAAGAGCTGAAAGAGCTTATCGACACCGCTCACTCTATGGGCATCACAGTGCTCTTAGATATGGTGCATTCTCATGCCTGCAAAAACGTTTTGGATGGTATTAATGAGTTTGATGGGACTGATCATCTCTACTTCCATGAAGGTGCTAAAGGTCGCCACGAACTGTGGGACAGTCGGTTGTTCAACTATGGCTCGCACGAGGTCTTGAGATTCTTGTTGAGCAACTTGAGGTTCTACATGGACGTATACCAGTTCGACGGCTTTAGATTCGATGGTGTGACGAGCATGATGTACATTCACCACGGCATTGGCACTGGATTCTCTGGCGGATACCATGAGTACTTTGGTCCTGGAGCAGATCAGGAGGCAATTGTGTATCTCATGCTGGTAATGCTTATCGTCTCGCTTGAATCCAACCTACGGCTGAATTTTGGCGTAGGCAAATGACGCTCTCCACGAGTTGTATCCGGCTGCCATTACTATAGCCGAAGATGTTTCTGGAATGCCCTTGCTGTGCGTTCCCGTAGAAAAGGGGGGAGTTGGCTTCGATTACCGCTTGTCAATGGCTATCCCTGATATGTGGATCAAGCTCTTGAAGCATAAGACGGACAACGAGTGGGAGTTCGGAGACATTGTCCACACTCTAACTAACCGGAGGTACGGCGAAAAGAGCATAGCATACTGCGAAAGTCATGACCAAGCTTTGGTGGGCGACAAGACGATAGCATTCTGGCTTATGGACAAAGAGATGTGTACGCGAGTATTTTCTTATATCACATCGTGTGTTGTGCTCATGTGTTGTCAGACACCAACATGTCGGATCTGAGCCCACTGACACCCGTTATTTCTCGTGGCATAGCTCTACACAAGATGATTCGGTGAGTGTATTCGTGCTACGATGATACATATAGATACTTATCGCACGCTTGCTAGACTCATTACGCACGCGCTTGGAGGTGAAGGCTACTTGACCTTTGAAGGCAACGAGTTTGGCCATCCAGAAGTTTGTCTTTTCTACCTTCAGATCAACATGCTTACTGACCTCTCTTAGTGGCTTGATTTCCCTCGTGCAGGAAACAACAACTCCTTCCAGTACGCCAGACGCCAATGGAATATCGTTGATGATCCGAACCTGCGATACCGATATCTTAACAACTTTGATGCTGCCATGAATGCCACAGAGGAGAAATATGGTTGGCTGCATTCTGAACCTGTAAGTCTTTCGGTAGTGTTTTGTAAAGCCCTTCTAACCAATACAACGTCAGGCGTACGTCTCTTTGAAACACGAAGTAGACAAAGTCGTTGTTTTCGAGCGTGCTGGACTGGTCTTCATTTTCAACTTCCACCCCACGGAGAGCTTTACCGACTACCGTATCGGCGTCGAGGAAGCAGGGAACTATACTGCCGTTCTATCAAGCGACGAGAAGCAATTTGGTGGATTTGAAAACATTAGTCTGGAAACCAAATATTTCACTACTCCGCTGGAATGGAATGGTAGAAAGAACTGGACACAGGTCGGTCTTCCGTTTGTCACTTTTTCTGTGCAATTTCTGATATCTTAAGCACATACAGGTTTACATACCCTCCAGGACCTGCCTCGTGCTCGGAAAAGTCTAAATCTGGTACTTTGTTTAACCCTTGCCGAAAATCTAAGCGTAGTCATATAACGGATTAAATGTAAAATATCTTGGACTCTTGACAATTGATTAGAAAATGGCAAATGATAATGAGTCAAGCTGGTGATTTGCATGTTGCCATGTTGCTGCGTACACTGTGTACCACCGAAGCCCACATTTAACAGCTATTTTACCCTCGTGTGTGATCTCCGATCGAGCTTGAACCAAGGATCAATGGTCCTTGTTCCATTTCGAGGTTGCGATACACGGGGTTCCCCTTAGACTAATGTCTCGGTTTTGTGTCCTTTCACTCCCCCTCATCGCGCGTCTTGAACTGTCTCGCTCTGCCAAGGGCCTCAAGGGAGCCAAGGCAGTGCTTCGCTTACGTGAGCATTTATGGTTGAATCGCCGGATATGGGCCAAGGAATCCGGATTCGGCAGTTTCACCCTTCACCACCTCCGACCGTGTGATGCTGCTCTTGTACTTGAACCTCCACCATCTGTAGTCTGTCCTATCCCCGTCTCCTCTCTCCCAAGATGATGTGGAATTTTCCTTCGAGCGAGCGTCGTCGTGCTGAAAGTATCAGGGGTGGGCCTTCCCCCTACGATGCTGGCCAACATATGCCTGCGCAAATGCCCATGCCCACCCCTGTGACTAGGCGAGTATTGTTCCCAAGACTCTTCCATTTCTCCGGCTGACTGATCCCATCGCCTTTTTTTTGGCCTTTCCAGACACTCCCCTACACTGTTTGTTGTTTTCGATTCAGCAGCTGCCTGACGCTGATAACAAACTTCTTAAAATCGTAGAGCAATGCATCGCGAGCTTTCTCGCTCTCAAAGCTTCTATGCTCAGCAACAACCTACGCACAGTAGTAACCATGGCCAGATCATTCCACCGCGGGATCCTTTTCAAGGGTATGATATGCCAACACCTTATCAGTATGTGTCTCGTGGTTCAAACTATTGCAGATTTCGTATTGATCTGCGGCACTATGATCAAGGAATAGTCACAGGTATGTTAAATCTGAATAATTTTGAGGCGCCTGGCCAATGAGTTTACCAAGGGCTCCAGTCTATGCTGCGAACGGTGGACAAGTGTCCTTTCAACAATCGCGACATCACACCAGCAGTAATGTCCACCATCAGCAACATTTGAGGCCCTCACAAGAGCAGACACACGCGAGACCTAAACATTCAAGCCGAGAACGGCCCTCAAATTCCGATCCACACCAACCATCGGCATCGAAGGAGCCGAAGAGGCAAAGGGTACATTCGACACCTGCTGCCCCCACTAAACGCGACAAGATCTTAAACCATCTCGGCGAGCATGGTCCGGCGGGGCTTATTTCAAAGCCTTTGAAGCATTTGGTATGGCAATACTCCAACTGTACAGGCCGAAAGAAAGCTTTACTGGTGTGTATTCCGTCATGGTGATGCGTCGGAGATTGCTGAATTCGTGTTTGCAGATTGGTATTAATTACACTGGCCAAGCCAACGCCCTTAAGGGATGCCAGAATGACGCGAAGAACATTCGTAAATTCCTAATGGGCAAGTTCTTTTATTGCGCATGCTTGCTATGTTCATTGACTTACATTTTCATAGGACATGGATATAAGAAGGAGGACATTGTCTTGCTCACGGATGACAGCTCGAATCCGAGATCTAAGCCAACCAGGAGAAACATGATAGACGGTATGAAGTGGCTTGTGAAAGATGCCAAAACTCATGACTCGTTGTTCTTTCATTGTGAGTGTCCTAGTCGATTATTTGCGATACAGAATCACCCAAGCGACGCAGATTCTGGGCATGGTGGACGCACACCGGACAAAGGTAGGTTTGATTAGTAGAATAAAACTTCCAGGATTGACGTGTGTTATGTAGATGGTGATGAGGTGGATGGATATGACGAAGGTGGTTATCACGATTGAGTTATTGAAACAATACTGACCTCGTCAATCCTAGTAATCTTCCCTCTCGATTTCAAAGAGAAGGGTCAGATAACGGACGATGTGAGCCATTTCCATTGTTACAGTGTTCCCAATTTTGGATGTTGTTGACTTCTCCTTCAGCGTCTTCACGACCTTATGGTTTGTCTATTCATCGACATGCGTTTCCTCCGCTCTTCTCATTATTTTGATAGGTAAAGCCTCTGCCCATTGGATGCCGGCTCACGGTAAGCGTTTGTTTCTGGACTTGATCTGCATGGGTTCTAATTTCTCGACAGGCTGTAATCGATGTAAGCTGACCTGCTGAGGCGCACATACATGCAACTGACATTCTCTAGTGTTGTCACTCGGGAACGGCTCTTGGTAAGTCAGCTTCGGTGACATGTCATGAAGCCTTTGCTCATTAGGATGCTCCAGATTTGCCCTACATAGTAAGCCCAGATATCCGGGAGAGACACAGCCTGCTGACCTGTAGAATAGTACTCCTCTCATGGTCGCCTGAAGGGGCGCAAAGTCACCAGACGTTGGATTGATCGCAAAGCCACGGGCGCCGATGTGGTGCGTTAACTGAGTTCATTATTTCTCGTTGTTCTATGCTGAAGCGAGAGTTAGATTTCATGGTCTGGATGCATGGACAACCAAACAAGCGCTGACACGTTCAAAGGAGGGGTTGCCGTAGGGGCAATGTCACATGTGCGTAGCCTCGTAGACTGTTTGGAAGGTATTAGTGTGCTGACACCACCCTTGTAGGCTTTTGTGGCATCTCTCAGTACGTTTTCGTGCTACGTAAACCTATTCGTAGACTGATTGGATTTCCCTAGCGAGCAAACCTAACCAATCCTACAAAGAGCTGTTAAACTCTGTTCGGTATGGAGACCTATATCGACATACAAAGTATAAGCTAACTTTGTCTTCTAGGGACCTTCTGGACGCGAAATACAGCCAGAAACCACAACTGGGCAGCTCGCATCATATTGTAGGCCGGATTTCTCTTTGAAGTCTTTATTTATGTTGTTTCTTACTTCTCTTGACTATTAGGATACATCACTCAAGTTCAAGTTTTAAGGGTCTTTTTGTGTTATGGGCGTCCCAGCGCGTCGGACGAGTAGTTGAATCACAGACTATCATAGTTAGAAATGATACAGCCTTTAAGTGTCATTGTATGTTGCATGACTATTTTATGTTCACGACACATCAATTTGCAAGCTCGAGCTACGAATAAATAAACAAATATCCAAAGCACCAAGGAAAAGGAGTTCTCAATAAAGCCCATGATGATTGACAGCATGCGTCAACATCTTGGTTCAGTTAAAGATATCAGTTTGAGCGCCTAAGATGGAATAGATATTAGCGGATAAGGCATTGGAAGCCATTAGGATCTCTTACCGGTCTTGAAACCCAGCTTCTCGTTGTAACCCGGGCTTTTGGGTTGACCGCTAGCATCATTGCCTTCGACCTCAATATTGTTACCGTCGAGTTGATGCCAGAAAACCATTTGCTTTGGTCCAGAAGTACACCCAGCCTCGTCGTTTTCGCACCAGACAGGTGGTTGAGCAGTTCCTACGCTGTGTGTGGCGGTGGCACCAGTCACTTGGCATCGGTAGGGGAACATATACATGTTTGGGATGCCACAACCGTTCGGGACCCATCCCCACTGCAACTCGAAAGGTCAATGATGGAATAAGATGTGACGTGCGTAGAGGAGGCGTACAGCACAGATGCACCCGCCTTCTGGGCATGCAGGCAGGTCGGGCACTTCGAAAGTGGCTAAACGCTTCCAGGGAGTACTACGACAAGCGATGATGTTAGCAGTGAAGTCTTCAGTTCGAAGACGTAGTCTGCTTACTGCTTAAGAACGGTGAATACGACAAGATTTTCCTCTGTTACAGCAGATAGGTCAGATGTATAAGATATTGCAAAGGCACTTCCAGCGGCCATAGTCTGGTTTTGAGTGTGCACTGAAAGGCAAGTCAATCCGTGTTCATCACTCGGGATAGCAATATGCCCTTACAGTTTGGTGTAGTGATACAGCCAGGGCTTTCGCTGTAATCTTCCGGATGATCACCACCATCGGGCCAGTCAGAAACATAAGCCCCGTCGTACGACAGAGTTGTTTGGCCTATGAGTGACTTCAGTTAGGTAGTTAGGGACGGTGTATCAAAAAAAACTGACCTCTGTTTCCTGCCATTTCGACTGTAAACTCTCCGTTTGCAGGCCTAGTAGAGGGAAGAGAACATATCAGCCTTTGACCCACAAGGCAAACAAAGTCACTACTGACAATTCCAAGAAGACACCGTCAGGAGGAGGGTAAAGATCGCACTAATTTCATGATATTGGAAATGAACACTTTGCCATGGTTGTCAAAAGCGCAAAATGGCTCACTCCATCGACTGCATGCACTGTAAAGTTCGCAGTCAGCACTCGAAGCTTGAGAATGCACGAAGGGGCACATACTCCACCAGTCGGCCTTGGACAGCTGATAAAGAGGGTTCACCGGGTTATTCGCGTTCTCGTTGTTCTCATCTTGGGGACCCTGTGCTCTTAGTTAGTTTGCTATGAAAGGCCGGGGGGAGAACGTCCTAAAATTGAACGACAAAAAAAACGAACATTAATGCAGTACATGCCCTCGACCCATGGAACGATGTGAGCTTTGACAGAAACTGAGCCAGCCAGTAGCACTACAGCGAGGGAAGAGAGAGAGGAAGAGAGAGTCATCATGGTTGCTGTCACCGTCGTCGTATGAGAGGCAATTGGAGGAGTATAGCATACACCGCGAAAGTGCTTGATATATATACTTCTTTTCCACTTTTCCACGCTCGGACGATCCGCGTTTCACAGCGTGTAATAGTCCCTTAAGCTTACTGTCAATAAGACGGCCAATGGGCTCTCATCTTTGCGTTCCTGGTCGACTTGGCGAATGAAACGACGACTATCACGAGCGGCAACATTGTCAGTCCCCGAGCGGCCCATACTTCTGTTCGTGGGCGCTTGTCGTGATGGGTGAGACAAGTGAGAGACTGACATTCGCCCATCAGTTCATTTGTATTACATCGGGCTTACTTAACAATACAGCTTTGTTATGGACATGGCCGAGTACTTCTTTATGATTGAGAACTGTCGCTGGAAACCTTCAACCCGATTCTCCCTGAAACGCTTCCATTTCTGAGCTCCTGGATGGCACTAGAGAGGTAAAAGGTCAGTCGGGAACCTTGCGGGGTTTTGCGTCTGCGCTCACTCGTTGATCTCGGAAAGAGGGCGCTCCCGGATGTTGACTTTGACTTTGCCTCGTGCAGCGAAATCCATAGCCTCGATAGCTTGTTGACGAGAGCTACGCAGGATATCAAAATCATGTTAGAAATAGAGAGGATAAGAGCGTACCCGACTGCAGAGCCTAATATTGTGAGAGACTATATACAGAGCTTTAGCAAGAAAGATGTATAGAAGAGGTCAAATATACCTTGTAGATAAGGAGAACGATTGGAACGTTGATCATGGCCGAGCCTCCAGGCATACCGAGCGCAACAAGCGTACCAGTCGGTCGCAAGTACATGACAGCGGCATTGAAAGGGGCAGGCTGGTTGTTAATGGTCAGTACAATTCATCAATAGTCCTTGATTACATGGACTAACGCTGCCAATTGCCAGGACGGCTGCCTGTGGACCTTCTCCGCCTGTAGCGTCCTTAACATCCTGAACCAAATTATCTCTGCTCGTCTTGAAGTCGATCCATTTCTCGGCTCCCAGACGGAGACACATTTCTTTCTTCTCCTCTCCAGTGTCTACAGAAGCATTTCAAGATCAGTAAGAGGCCACCAAAAATACCACAGAAAACTATCTACCTATCGCCAGCACACGCAGGCCCATCGCCACTGCAAATTGCACGCCTAAACACAGACTTAACAATGACTCGCGACTAAAGAGAGCATAGATGAATACCTAGGTGCCCTAGACCACCACCAGCACCACCTATAGCGACCTATGTATGGTGAGAACTTTCCACGCGGGTTTGTCAAGGTTCACATACCCAATCTCCAACGTTGGTTTTCGTCTTCTTGAGTGCGCTATATATTGTCAATCCCTATCTCATGCGAGTTAGGGCTGGGCATAAGAAACCATCTCAGGATATCAACTGACTGCACAGAGAATGGATGTCGCAGACAGACTATCAAGCCCTTGCGGGATCGGTGTCACGTAGTTCACATAAGAGACCTGAAAGAATGAACACGAATACTGACAAAGCACCAGTGAACGTACTGCATATTCAGCGAAAGTCCCGTCGATTGTGAATCCATGAGTATTGGGACCGCTCTGAGGGCAGCCTGTTCACAGTTTCAACATGGAAACAAGTGTCAAAAGTGCAAATTTGCTGACATGATTCGTAGCCTTTGGAACACATTTCACATCTAGAATTTCAAAGTCAGGGCTTTCTTGACCACTTATTCAAGGTAGCCATCCTACTTTAAACATGCTTTCCCAAACCATTTGAGCCCAACTCGATCTCCAATCTTGACGTCCGAGTCGACGGTATGTTCTCCAATAGCCACTATGTGTCCCACACCTTCGTGTCCAAGAACAATAGGTGGAGTGGCTTGCGTGATCCAATCACCATCCATGACATGTAAGTCCGAATGGCAAAGACCTGTCCGCAGAATAATATCTTAGTCCAGCTTATAGTAGTTGGCGCTCAAGGAGCAAACCTGTATAGTCAATCTTCACCAGGCATTGCCCCGGTAATAGTTCCGATGGCTTTTTTACAGGCCAGTCCGAGTGGAAAACGAGAGGTTTGCCTAGCTCTTCAAGAACGGCGGCTCGTGCGACTAGAGGGATAGACGTCATCCTGTCTTGTATGTAGTTGGGGAAAGCTAGTCCAACCAGAGTGTTCTGGTTCAGCATTCTTATATAGATTGATCAGGCGCTTCAATTCTCACGAGTATGGCATGTGATGACTCTGATGAGGACATGTGAGGCAGAAACGGAAGGGCTCCCAGGAGAAGATAAGGAACGTATTGTTCGGCTCATCAGGCACTTGGCAAAGCAGATACTGATAGCTTGGAGTCTAGACGGTATTTTCGTCGGTCACGAGGATTCATTGTAGCGATGTACAGTGCTGCGCAGAACAAAGATGGAGCAGGTCAGTCTTCGAGATCATCGAATCCCCCAAGAAGCTCCACGGCCTACAGGTGAGAGGTTAAAAGGACGGGAAGCATGCAATTCCTTTTACATCACTGACAAGGATGAACATCCTAATGAAATATCCAAGGAGAAAGAAGGAAAAATAGGTATCAGAACATGTTGGCTAACTTACTTGCAGCCTCCTTAGCATCAAGTCTCGATCGTGTAGACGGTCCACGAACAGACTGGGACATGTATGTCGGCTTCAAACCCGACAGTGGGTCGAGGTCATTTTGCAGTGCATGTCCATTCGACGAAGGTGTTAGTCCAGGAGATTTCAGCGACGGGGATGCCCTGACATTGCTTCCAAACAAGGGATCACCACCCAAAGGATCTGATGACGGTGACGGTGACACTACAGCTTGGGTATGATTTGAAAGGCCTACTGGCTTGCTCGGAGGTTTTACGAACATCGATTGCGTCCCATCTACGAAACGGCCGCCTAATCCACTGGTAGAAATATTCCCTCTCTGTGCTGGTTCAGGCGTTGGCTTTGCAAAGGAAGTTTGCGTTGGAGATGGCGTGGAAGGTCCAGCTACAGGTGACGATGACGGCAATGAAAGTCTGGGAGATGATGGGCCTGCTGAGGACATGGAGGCGAAAGAAGTTGATGCTGACATGGCAGCCGTTATCTGAGCTTGTCTCGCAAGGAATTGGGGCGTTGGGCCACTTGAGGCGGCACCTCCTCTCGCAATGGAAGAAGGATTGGAGAGAGGAGACGGCAAAGTGTTATGCAAAGGGGTTTGTATACGGGGAGGTGTTCCTAGAGGATCCGATGCATGATTGCCATTGGGGATGGAGGCTTGCGGATGGGGAACACTTTGAGGACGTTGAGGCTGTTCCGGCGGTCTGTTGACAGGTTCGACTGACGAAGGACCAGATCTCGCAGGCTCTTCTAATACAGGAACCACCAGGGGCTTTGGTATCGGAGCTGGACGGATATGCTCCTGTGCTGCATTGGCGACATCACTTCGCAAAGCCTCCAGCTCTCGAAGGAGTTGCCTTTCGTACATTATCGATGAGCGGGCATGTTCAATCAAGGCAGACGTGATGTCTTCATTGGCGTGCCGATTGTATGTCTGCAGAGCGCGATGCAGATTCTGCGATATACCTTCGGCCCGCCTAGCAAGTACTTGTTCATACTTATCTGCCTATATGAAGGAACGTGTCAAAAATATCTCGATTTGAGAGGGCTGGCGCTCACCTCTTCCATATCCTCAAGAGCATCATCAACGCGTTCAGGGCGAATGTTAGAACTAGCTTTCAATCGTTCTATGTTTCGTCGTTTTGATATGGTCGTTTTCACAGCCGCTTGGTACTCCTCCAATACATGAGTTCGCATTTGCAAGGTTTCTTTAGCAGAGCGAGAGTTCATTCCCTGATATCCAAGAGAGTCGCCTAGTATCACACATTCGCTGATTGCTTGAGCCTGATCAAGGTCTGCCAGGCTGTGCCATGCACGGCCAATCTTCCGAAACGCATTGCCAAGTGGAGGGTGAGCTTCAGTAGTTGCTACGTTGACGAGCTTATTACCCATCTCAGAGTGTGCCGATGCCAGCACTACAGAACCCCATCAGAAATGAGAGCAGCAGCAAGTCCAAGAGAAACATACCTTTCCGAGTGGCTGCAACCTTATCAACTGCTTTAGCTGTCTCGAAAAATTGACTTTCTAACTTCGTAAGCTCAAACCGAGCTCTCTGCAGTTCCTCATCCTCATCCGGGACGTTGCGTCGAATAAGAGAGAAACCAGAAGACGCTCTCTTCCGGGGTCTAGGTGTTGGCTGATAGCCGAAGTCGCTTTCAATGAACGCTCGCAAGTCTTCGTCATGTAACAGTATCGGGTCTTCGCATACACGCGTAATCCAACGTTGGAGCATGATCCTGACCAGTCGGTCATCCTCTTCATCAGTTGGTGCGGACGTTTGTGCTAAAGGGAGGGCGAGAATAATGGTCTGGGGATTACTATGCACAATGGTCTCGTAGAACTGCTGAAATTCGATGTATGATCTTGACACATTTCTGTAAGTTGTACCCGTGAAGTTGGGTAAATTGGTCTGGAAACTCTTTAGCTTGTGGCGATGCATATATTGACATGAGAAACATACCTGGGCATCCAGTCGTATTAAGATGTCCCGCCTATTCCTGTCCATGCCAGTAATGCGTGCTCGCAAGTACGGTTCCGGCTTTTCGTAGCTCTTCCCATTGGAGCTGAGGGTCTCGCGGGGCGATATCAGACCCGCATCAGGCTGTCCGTAGATCTGGGGATCCTTTCCGTATAAGCCCTCTGAAGGACCTTTATCAGGTGTTGCTGGCACAGGAGAGGCGCGACCAGATTGGGGAACAGAGGACTTTGGTGACTGAGGGGTTGAGCCCCAAGGCTCAGCATCGTCGCCCCCACCAAAAGCTGCTGTAGAGCTTAGTGGGTCGAACAAGCTGCTCATGTCGTGGCAGAGAGCCTGGACTGTCGAACTTTGAAGGGGTGGGCGGGAGAGAGAGGCTCTCGCTTACATAAGGCCACATCATTCTGGCGCGTCTATTCAGGGAGTTTAGCAGTTTCTTCAAAGCTTCATGATCACGACCACGACTATGTCTCTAGCATCCTTTACCGCCCTTACTGTCCTTACAACTGGCCTCTCAACGATGCCCAAGACACAACAGCTATCGCAGGCTACACAGTACGCGAAACACCTAGGCGCGGTCGTGCTCGGCGGCATTCTCCAGGCCTTTCTTCTCGGCTTTGTGCTTGGTCAAATGGTCAAATACTGGTACGACTACCGCGACGACTCGAGAGCGAAACGGGTGTTTGTAACACTAATTGTGATACTCTCAATGTCCGATATTTTCCCACCGTGGCGAGGATCGTGTTCTGGCTAAACTTGTGGATTAGTGTACAGACTGCTCTTGAGAATTATAAATTATGGATCGTCACTATTGAGCACGCTCTCTGGGTCTGTTATGATCTCCATTGAGGATGATCTCTGCGGAGCTGACTTTGTCTTCTTCAGGGAACCAAGGCTGTCTTGTCGTTTAATCTGTGTCTAACGGGCATCATCTCTTCTCTTTGTCAATCGTTCTTCGTCAAGAGAGCGTGGAAGGTGAGTTTTATTGTGACCTCTTTTTGTTCTCTCACAGACATTCTATTGTTCCGTTCTCCTAGATGCACAACCATAGCAAATGGATTTTATATCCGCTATCAATCTTTCTAGTAACCATTTTAGCTGGCTGCCTGTTTGCCGTGGGTGGTTGTTGACTGTGCTCTCGTCTTCATTATCTTACACATCTTCAAGGGGATCAATGCGATGATTATGACCAAAGGCATGGATCCCCTAACCGGTGTTCGTTTCCTAAACTGTGTCGTCGAGGCATCTCTGACTTGAAAACCCAGGTACCAGCTGGCGGTCGCAAACAGTACTACGTTATTGTGGGTTATATTGTGTTTCACTAGTCCGATATCCTCAATTCCTTGGCAGGCTCTCATAGCGTATACTTACTGGATGGTTGGAGCACTCAGTGAGCATCTCATGCATCGCTTGCTCGTTCATCCTGACGCAGTGTTTTGGCAGCTCTTGATGTCATTCTTGCGACCATAAGTGCGTCTCTCTCTTGCTTTCTCTGCTCGTATGTGTGTTTGATGGATCTTGGTTCGCCAGCCATTGTGGCTCTGTGGAAATCCAAAACAGGCGAAATGACTTCAGATCGAGTGATTCTCAAGGTCATCAGCCTTACAAGCGAGTCTGCTGTTCTGCCTGCTATCTGCATGCTGATTGCTGTGTCTCTTTTCTTCGGTATGCCCGTGAGTCGCTACGTATGAATTCAGACTGTGTAATGATCACTGATTCTCCCCAGTCGAAGTCCGACAACATTGTGATCCTAATGCTGCTTTTGTCTGGAAAGTTCTACGCCTACGGTCTCTTGCGTACTCTCAACTCAAGGCAAAATCTTCGCGATCGCATGGACTCTCGCGAACTTGGTCGAGTTAGCCTGTCAGAATGGACTTGGTCGGTAGAGGTGACTTCGCAGGTATGCATCGAATATATCATAAGCTCTTTGATCCTTAAACACTAAAACACGCTCTTCCTTCTCATCAGACTCATCGTGGAATAGACAAACCACCGATAGCCCAAGCAGATGGCAGTCGAAGAGGCTCGGAGGCCTCAACAAGCACATCTCGTACCTTGGTTGCCGATTCTGAATGTCCGTCTTTTGCTTCTGGATTGGACCTCTCGCGCTCCCGTTCTCCGGTTAGTCCTCATTCGACGCCTGTCTTGGACGCTCAGGAGTGTGGACATCGAACTGGAACTGTCAAAGACATGCTGTAATGAACTTTACTTGCTACCTAGGGAGCGCACGGATTACTGCAGAGAGATGTTGTTTTCATGTATAGTATTGTTCCTGCATGTACTAAGTCAACATTGAATTACGACCGATGGTTCGCGATATATGCCACATCCACTCTCTGGGGCCCGCACGGTCTGCGATTATGCAAAGATTCTGCTGCCTTTGTCGCATTGCTTCGTCAGTGGATTAAGACTACAAGGATCAAGTGATGACTATGTTTTACTCTAATGGTGAGATGCGAGACGCCAGATTATTGAAGAGCTTGATCAGTCTATCACGCTCGTGAATTGCCAGCGTCACATTCTGGTCGATAATTACAGCCTCGTCCAAGCCAGGAAGAGTGGTGGCCCCATATCCTGATAAGTATCTTTAGTTTTGATTGTCTCTACAAGCAGAAAGGAACCCCTACCAAGCCATTTTCCAGGTGCAACGCCCAGGTGGCGATACCACTCTCTGTCCTTAATCCCTTCATCCGATATAAACCCAGCTTCGAAGGATCTAAGACTCTTGTTAACCTTGGCTACTCTCTTGGCTGCCCGGATGAATTCTTCCAACGGGAATGGTTGCTGAAGAAGATTGCGCAGCAATCCAACGGGCTCTGAGGTGGTGAGAGCATGTCGCGCCTGCCATGCTTGTGATGGCTCCCATGGTGGCAAAGTTCCGCATTCGTGTGCCGGTATCACATCTCCACAAAGAGTGCGAATGAAATTCGATACAGTTTTGATGATTTGGATAGACAGCTTTGGTTGCGATAACTTGCCTAAAAGGTCTCGAAAGATCTTTTCAGCAGCTTCTTTTTCGCCATCTAGAGCTCGACTAGATTCCTGAAGGGTCTTTATGCTGGTCCGGAGAGGAGCATAGTCGATTCCAGTAATTGGGGAGGCCTTTTCAATCCTAAAGAGGCTTTCGTTACAAATAGCGCTAATTTTCTATGCATCTCACTCACCTGTCAACGTACGAGTCTAGCTCGACAGCATATTGAGTGGTATTGAGAGGTAGCACAATGGCGTCAATGAGACGTAGGGCAGTCAAACCAAGGTGTTTGGCAACCGCAACCTGTCATGTCTATCAGAATTTCACGTTTGGTACAGCTAACAGACGGCTTACATGTCGACTGAAATCCGGATCTGCATAAACTTCCTGCCAGCGAAGGCTATCGTAGATAGAATGATAGTGATATGCGGCATCATATGGGGTGGGTCCGAAGCCTTGGTCAGTACTCGCAATCTAGGCGAGCTCCGTGAATCAGCTTAGTCCATAAATGAGACAAACAAGTGGCTTACCCCAAGTCGTTGCAGGAATACAGTATAGTCGCTCCCACTCCCCAACGCTTCCACACCGGTATCCGATGCATCCCTGGAAGCAAGCTTGGCATCATACAAAGTAATGTATTCACTGTCAAAGGAAGCATCCTCGCTATAATTCTGGAATGGACCTTTGTCGCTGCGTGCATCCCACAATGTCTTTCCCGCAGTTACGGGATGAGGAACAATCTGAGCAGTCTCCTTTAGGAGATGTGCGAGTGAGGGGGAGCCCTTGATGTTCCAGGCTGATCCAGAAACAGCGACGTCAACGTTGAGATACGACACGACATGTTCCTTGAGCCAATCAGCGAAATCCTCGCCATATTCAGTACTTCCCAGTAATCCTGCCTGGTAGTCAAGCTTGGTGAGCATACAAAACGAGTATTGCAGTAATTCATACCAACCTCTTCTCCATCCCAGCTTGCGATGATGACTGAACCACTTTCTATGAGCAGCTGCTTAATGTCGCTGTGAAATGATAAAACTTACTTGTGCGTAAAGGCTTCCAACCATGCCGTAAAAGGGTCCCAAATCCTCGGACAATCTCGTGAAGGGCTGCAGTACCACTTATCGGGTCTGCGGCGCCAAGTACCCAAGCTGAATTAAGGGTCGGTCATCGAATTACGGAGGAAAGAGGTTTGAGAGGTTTGCTTACCATCCCGGTGACATCCAAGAAGAATGACTTCATCCCTTATATGTCCAGGAATGGATGCCATGGTGTTCCATATTGGCTTGTGAGTTGCACTCACTGCCAATCTCTTCAGTGAGAGGTTTCTGATAATCATGGAGGATTGACATGCCTTGATTGGACATTCGAACAGTGGAGCGGCTGCTCTGGCCAGAGAGCATTCTCTTTCCCTCGCCTCCAGGTTTATACATTTCGCCGATCTCTTCCATGAGCCTCTGCGCATTTGACCATGATATTGGTAAACTGGGAATCTTGGGAATGTTTGTAGGTTCGATTCGAGTGGCATTCTCGTATGCGGGATATCCAGGTGTTGTTGGGTCTCCCGGATAAGAGGAGAGATACATGGCACTACCACGTTGAACAGAGCTTGGATTTCTGGCCGGGCCACTGGGATAAGGACTATATCCATTCTCTGCCGTGACAACGCCATCATCTCTGGGGTCAGAATAGAGGAGAATTCCAGATGCGCCGAGTTCTTCGGCTCCTTTGATCTGCGCAAAAAGTTTTCGTGAGCCTCTAAATGTTATGACGGAGCATCTAGAATACCTTCAATCCGCGATATATTCCTCCGTATCGTGCAAGCACGATTTTACCAGTCAGATTGACACCTTGGGAGACGAGTTCTGCATAATCCTATTTCTCTTTGTGAGCCATTGAACAGACGTTTCACGCGGGTGTACATACCTCTTGTGTTCCGTAATTCGCGTACACCAGCTGACCATATTCAGTCAATGTAGAGCGATGGAGCGTCTGAAAGCAACTCACATTACCGATAGCCTCCCCGTGAGCACTGTACCCGTGCCATGCTTGGATTTCGTTTCTATACTTGTGAGCATCTGCATCTAAAGGATCACCATCTTCCACAAGGTCTGCACTCCATGCAACTTCATTGTAAGACGACAAAACTTCCAGGCTTTGCGACACGGGCGAATCCAGGTAAGGATAATAGACGTCGATCCAGGCATCAGGAGTAGGTTCTCTCGACGACGAGGTTAGACCGCGAGTAGCGCTCTGTGACTCTGGCGATCCAGCAGAGAATATAGGGATCCTTTCAGGTTCGGTGGTACCGAATTCCTTGCTGAATAGTTTCAACATTTCCTTGGCATCTAGGAAATCTTGTGGCGAGCCAGCAATATGTGCATGCTTGGAGAAAAGCCTAGAAGCATCATGTGCTGATTTGCCTGCAGGAATAGATCTATGTGCAGCTTAGAAGCAGCCCAGGCATTGGCGGAGCTACATTTACGTACAGGAAAAGAGTTTCTCGTTCTTGCTGAGAGAGACGGTCTTCGTGATATCCAATAGAGGCAAACGCTTCCAGAGGCGCGCCAGGCTCTGGTAACGGCTTTGATTGCGTTGGGTTAAGGCAAGCAAAACGACCAAATATGGTGAGCGAGATGCATGTGAAGGCAACGTAGCGAAGGATGGACTGAAGGTTTTTTCCCTTCCTCTGCCGTGCATTATATGCCCCTTCTAAGTCAGAGGCTGGCAAGGGTGTCCCTTCATGCTCTTTCTTTAGGTCATGGTTTTCTGCGTTTCTGGGCAGAATCATGATGTCTAATAATGGAGTTTAGGTCCAGTTGTGAGGGCAATGCGCGAACCGCAGTTGATTCCGCCAAAAATATTTATGGCGGTCCCCAGTTCCCGTGTTTTATGAGTCGTTTGTGTTAAATAGCCAGAGCCAAGGTTCAGAACGCCTCGCAGGCACCAGTGAAGTAAGCAATGTGAAGGGGTTGCAGTAGCTCTGAGATGTTGGAAGCTCTGTCCAATCCAAGGTTGTTAACATTGGCGCTGTCAGTGTCGGACACTCGAACGACGCGGCGGATCAGCACGTGGCAAGAACCAATAATTAGCCTGCCTGCCCAGGCACTTGGACAGTGCACAGCCGAGTTCTCAAGCCCTTCTTTCTCTCTTTCTACAACCACCATCTCGACCAGTTCCCTTCTTTCCTTTCCCTTCCCTTACATTTTCCCAGTTTTCCCCCGTCGAAGGCGATAGTACGCGCACATCGAAAGCCACAGATCTATCTAGCCACTAACACACATTGCCTAGGTTGACATGGCATCGCAAAGCACCAACTACCACAACGTGGGCAGCAATGAATACACCAGTGCATTTGAGAAAAGCGAGTCGACATCTCGCAAGTCTAAATGGATCGTATGTTATGGCACTTGCTCCCTCTACGCCTGCTTAGTATGTTGTCCAGGTCATTGGCTCTATCGTTGGCATTTTAGGTCTCATTGCAATCGGTGTTGGCGTTGGTGTTGGCGTCTCTCAAAGCAACAAGTCCTCTTCGTCATCTTCATCATCCTCGGACAATGGACCAGCGCAGACAGACCCTAACGATGCGAGCACCTTCGTCCCCAACTCTGATCTCAAGAAAGCTTTTTATGGTATCGCATACACTCCAGAGGGATCCATTCTACCCGACTGTGGGAGCACTCTGGAAGGTGTCATTAAAGATATGCAGGTGAGCTGGTCGAATTTGTTATTGTGTCCGTTGAACTAACGCGCTCATCTGCTGCAGCTGCTTTCCCAAATCACCAACCGCGTTCGTCTATATGGATCCGATTGCAATCAAACCGCTCTTGTGGTTAGTTGCATCATTTATTTGCATTTGTACTGCTGCTGACTGCACCTTTTCACTGTAGCTCGAAGCCATCAAGCAAACGAAGGTTGACATGAACGTCTGGCTCGGCAATTATATTGACGCCATCGACACCTCTGTGTATGAACGTCAACGAGACTACATCAAAGAAGCTATCGAGACCTATGGGACAGATCACATTTCAGGAGTAACCGTTGGGAATGAGTTCATGCTAAAGTATGTGGAGTCGAATATACCAGATGACCATTCTTTTCATATCGATATGCCAGCTATCTCACTGAACAAGGCGCGAATGATCCTAATGGCGCTGTTGGGGATCAGGCTGCAGCTATCTTGACTGCAAATATTGAGGACACGCGCTCAATGTTGTCAAGTTTGAATCTGGACAAGGAAATACCAGTAGGGACTTCCGATGCAGGCAGTTTCTTCGCCACGAAGGTCCTTCAGGCCGTGGATTATGGGGTACGCTCGTGATGTCTTTCCTCCTTGCTTGATCTGGGCTAAAAGCTGTTGTAGCTCTCCAATGTGCACCCGTGGTTTGCGAACACCACCGTTCAAGATGCCGCTAAGTGGACAACAAACTTCTTTGACGAAACCAATGTCCAGCCCGCTGCTCTCCTATCCAATAAGCCTCAGGTATACCAATTACTTGTCGTCACTTTCCACGAAGCTGACACGATTGCAGATGTACATTGCCGAGACTGGATGGCCTTCAGTATGCTATGAACGTCTTTCTCGTATATCCTGTTTCTGATTATATCTATGTAGGGTTCCAAAGACGCTGGTAACGCCAACAACGGCGCATCGGATGCTTCTGTGGCAAATCTACAAGTACGTCTCTGATCATAGGCTCAATTCATATTCTCGCTGACAATTATCGTTAGGTCTTCCTCGATACTTTCGTTTGTCATGCAAACACCGCAGGAACCAAATATTTCTACTTCGAAGTAAGCCATTTTATACATGGATCATTTCTCTTGAGCTGATATGTCTCAGCTTTTCGATGAACAATGGAAGGATGAAAAATATGGCGGTGTCGAAGGCTACTGGGGATTGTTTAACAAAGAGTAGGCAAATCAGTCCGACTTTCTCCTGTGATTTGTTAATTTGTCCCTTTCACAGCCGAACTTTGAAGGCTATTACTATCCCTGACTGCACTGCGCCTTGAGAACCCTTCTGGTTGCATCGTGAATTTCTTCCCAGCGGACTTTGGTTACTAAAGCAATGGACAACTTTCTCCTTCTCGTTTTGTGATGGACTTTTCTGGGACACTTATCGAATGTATTTACGACCTGTTATGATCTCCATTCACTCTCCTTTTTGCGATGCCTTCCCATTAGCGATACACCTGACCTAATCTATCACTGCCTTTAGTGGTATAGCGTTTTCTCTGTGAATCCGAACTATGCGTTTGAATTATTTGTTTGCTTAAGATCCTATCTGGCTGGAAGAAGGTGGAGTTTTGCCGTCTATGTGTTGTATCCTAAAAGTTGTAGAGATGCAATTTGATGCACAGCTGGACACCTACACCAGCTTTAGCAATACGCACTTCTGACTCTAAAACAGTTCCGAATCACAATCATGATGGTGTTATGGCTTTGGCTTCCTTCTTCCATGCCAATGTTTCCCAACGAACGATGAATCAGCCTATAGCCGATTGCCAGTAAGTAGTTGCCATGCTGGGTGGCTAGACTTTTCCCAAGCCCAGGGCTGTTCCTTATTCCCATCAACTCCTTGGACTCGTACGACCACATTGCTTGAGCTATTTCCAGCAACGGACTGTCTAATACTCTAGAACGCGATGTGGCCATTCGATACACCGTATCCTGTCGTTTCCGCAGAAGAAATAGGGGAAAAAGTCGGTGGTCCACCAAATCCAGCTTCGGAATTTGACTACATTGTCATTGGAGGTGCGTGAAGAAGATAATCTGTTTACAAGAATTTTTGGTATTGACCTACATTCTAGGAGGCACTGCAGGTGGAGTTGTTGCAAACAGACTGAGCGAGGACCCAGATGTGAAAGTGCTCGTGCTGGAACGCGGTGACATTCATCCAGGCTGGGCTTCACGCGTCCCTCTCATGACAATGCCTGCTGCACACAATCCAGCGACATGGGTATCTACTGCGACGCTACCAATGCCCAGAATTCTTAGCGGTGCAGACCGAAGTGTGTACAGGACCAGCGCTGGAGTGATGGATCATAGTGTCATTACTTCTGCTACCCTGGGAGGACTGAGCAGGATCAACGGGACCATTTATACCAGGGGACTGAAAGAGGAGTATGACAACTGGAATATCCCTGGCTGGTCCTACGAAGAACTGGACGGATATTTCAAGAAATCCGAAGGCCAAATCGACGTGACGGTTTCTGCAGCTACACATGGTCTTACAGGTAAGACTTCGTTATTTTGTTATCCCCTGACAAGTTTTTACTGGTGTTCCGCCAGGTCCCTGGAAGACAAGGCTTCAGAATTCAGGTATCCTGAATGTTACGACGCAGTACGTTGCCCTCTCTTACATGGCTCATTGACTTGCACTCATAGTTTGACATAGGCTAGTCGAAGCGGCTCGCACATTCGGTTTGTCGGTGCTCGACGATGGCGTTACTGCCTCTTTACCCAGTCCAACCACGATCATGCGTCCGAATGTGACTATCGATGCTAAAGGTCAACGTTGCTCTGCCTTTGACGCGTTTCTGTCTCGCGAGACCGTACTAGAGAGGAAGTCATGTCTGTCAATTTGTGTTAAGGCCACTGTTCAGGAAATCGAGCTTGGTAACACTGCAGGCGGAGGCCTCGTTGCTCAAGGAGTCATCTTGAACTCCAGCGATGGAAATTCATATCGTGTTCGAGCTAATCGGGAGGTCATTCTTTGCGCGGGTACCATATCCTCGCCGCAGATAATGCAACTGAGGTATTGGATTCTTTTTGAGTAATCATTTAAAATTGTATCATTGAGCATTTTACAGTGGCATTGGTCCTAGGGAGCACCTCGAAAGCGTTGGAATCGAAGTAAAAAAGGAAAACGCTGGGGTCGGCAGCTTCCTGGTAAGCTTCCTGGATATAGTCTGCCATTCTTCGCTCACTTTTTCTGTGCAGAAAGATCACTGTGGAGTGTATCTCACGTATGCTATCCCTCTCAAAGATTCTCTGACATCCTATATGGTCAAAAACACGTGGAGCCTTCTCTATAATCTGTTACTGTGGTTTCTCTTCGGGACTGGAGCTTTCTGCAACTCTCTGTCCCAGCTTCTAGCCTTCGCACGGTCTGATCATCTCTCTGACACGGGGGATATCTTGAAGACGGAAAAAGGCGCGAAAAGTGGCATTCCGGACATTGAACTGCAACCCATGGCCGCTTTATGCGTTGCTACAGACGATGTTGTTTTCGACAATCCCGAGACGGAAGGTGTCTATTCTTTCATCGTCAATCACCTGCAGCCAGCGTCGAGTGGTTCCGTTCGGTTGGCTTCCAAAAACCCCGCTGATGCACCTGCCGTTCATTTGGGATACTTGTCAGAAGTTTCAGACTATACAGCCCTGCGAAAGGGCATACGACTGGTCTGTCGTATCGTCGAAGAGATGCGTAACGTTCGAGGCTACATGATTACACCCTACGACGCACCACGCAATCCGGAGGAGGAGACTGACGAAAAAATCGATGAATTTATCCACTCCCATCTGCGAACAACCTATCACTACTCTTCCACTTGTAGAATGGGCAAAGAAGAGGACGGCGGGGTAGTTGATTCTGAGCTTCGAGTACATGGCGTGGATAGACTGAGGATTGCAGACTGCAGCATACTGCCGGACATTCTCGCTTGTCACCTACAAGCGCCTGCGGTTATGATAGGGGAAAAGTGTGCGGATTTGGTGAAACAGGAATGGGCGCAGAAACGGCGGTAGTGGCAATGGCAAACTTAGGCGCAGGTACCCGTTGTCAGTTCCTGTGGCCTTCGGACATCTGTCGGATTCGTTGGAGGTGAGTGGAGATGCTGGAGATAGAATTCCCTGTTAGTTCGTAGTCTATTTCGAGGCCTCGGACACAAATTTAGACGCTCTACCTCTACCCTTCTTGATGTGCTTCTGTTCCTTCAAATCGTAGAGCGCAAACGGCGTGGCGCTTGAACGTTTGAACCCGGGTATAAGTAATCCGGCCTAAGATTGAGTTGATCCGGATCGGCCTTACTCACATGATATCAGTAATCAATGATCACCATTCCACACTTTTCTGTGCTTACACTCAGTATTATTATTCACCTTCACCTTGGGTACTTCTTCCACTTGCCAACACACTGCCTCTTGCTTCCGTACCACCACCATACCCCTCCTCTTATCTCCTCCGCCATGTACACGCACTCAGAGTCCCCACTGACCGACTCGGATGCAGAGCTGCTTAACATGCTCACCGGTGACAACTTTCCGTCCATCTCCAAGGCTCACCTCCATGTCGCCACTGGGAAAAACATAACGGATCCAATTGACATTGTTGATCCACCCAAGGCAGCAGAAGCAGTAGCCCCCAAACCGGCGAAAGCATTCGCTCGTCGTGATGCTGCGTTGGATCCATTGTTACTGGCTGCAGCATTTGCCTCAGGACCAGATGTCACTAGGAACCACTATTCCCATGATTTCTTCCCCGGGGTACAGATGCCTACCCACGAGGGCAGTTTTGACTGGCGCAAGCTAGGTTCTTCTGGCGACAGCACCAAGTCTGGCGGCGTTTCGGAAAAGCGAAAGCTATGCTATGTTAGCAAACAGATGCCCCGGAAAGAACGGCTATCTCAGGAGAAAGAGAATACGGATGGGCCGTTGTCTGTGCGCTTGGAGAACATGGTGCATCAAAAGCCACGTAGAGCTTCCGTGGTACGTGCTTTCAGGTCCGAAGATCACATATGGCTATTTTCTCACAAGCAGTTCGCAGACTAGGAAACACGAAATCGACACATTTAAACATGTCTCTCCATCTGCTACTGTCGAAGTGAAATGCATGGCTCGCACACGAATCCCCACACCCTATGGCCCCGTATTCTTGCATCTATACCATAACAGTAAAGACCAGAAGGAACATCTTGCCCTGGTTGTCGACGGGAATCAAATAGATGAAGGTGTGTTACCCTTCACTGTTGCGAGGATAATGATCACTGATTCATTCTGTAGTCGAAACCAGTGTACCTTATATCAGGTCAAGAACTTTGGACTCAGTATGGGATCCAAATGAAACTGACTTGGACCGGGTCATTCGTGGTGCATACGTTGGGAAACTTGGTCCTAATGCAGCAACAGCATCAAGACCGCATACAGAATCGCCGTCGACATCCTCGATACCGCCGCCATTGATCCGTCTGCACTCCGAGTGCTTTACTGGAGAGACCATTGGTTCCATGCGGTGTGACTGCGGGGAGCAGTTGGCTGAAGCCCTACGTTTGATCTCCAGCACACCAGACCGACGCGGTGTAGTCGTGTATCTGCGTCAAGAAGGTCGCGGTATAGGCCTTCTTAACAAGATTAAAGCCTACAATCTTCAAGACATGGGCGCAGATACCGTTATGGCAAATGAGCTCTTGGGCTTTGGTGCTGACGAACGGGGGTACGAAGTGGTCGGAGGCATCTTGCGCGATCTTGGGCTTGCACCCGAGAGTGAAAGTGACACCGAGAAAGGTGTTCGCTTGCTCACCAACAATCCTGAGAAGGTCATGGCACTAGAAAAGGAAGGTGTTCGGATTGTCGAGCGCGTAGGGATGGTACCGAGGAGCTGGCAATCTCGGGAAGACGGACTAGAGACATTGGCACATGCATACCATACCCATCCGCCTGCCCAGACTGCTGTAATTCCTGCTGGGGGTATACTTGGAGCTTCCGCGCCGTATGGTGCAGACCTCGACAAATACTTACGTACCAAGGTCGAGAAGATGGGTCACATTTTGCCCAAGCATTGGTAGAGGCGTTATTTTATAGACTAGCTGTGTATGTAATGGGTATTATTAGGGTATATAAATGCACATAAGTGCGGTTTTTGAATCCCTTCCGTGCCCAGTTGAGGTCATGTATAGCTCGAGAATCACGAATCATGATACCATATTCGCTTTTGTGTGTGTACAACTTGTTATAGGAATTCTTTTACTATTTCTGCCACCCGGTCGCCTATCTCAGTCGTTGTCGCCTTTCCACCAAGATCGGCTGTTCGAAGACCTAGTCCTCCTTTGTCTACGCCATCCAACACCCTCTGTACCGCGCGTTCAATTGCTTGGGCTGGTTTCTCAAGGCCAAGGGAGTAGCGCAAGAGCATAGCTGCACTGAGGATGGTACCGATGGGATTGGCAATACCCTTTCCAGCGATATCGGGTGCAGACCCGTGGATTGGCTCATAGAGACCTGACGTAGGCTTGAAGTCTGCTGAGGGGAGTGAAGGTGCTCCAGCCAAAGACGCTGATGGTAAGAGACCCAAGGAGCCTGGGATGACGCTTGATTGGTCTGACAAGCTTTGGAAAGGAGTTAGGACAAGTAAACGGTTGAAGTAGCGAACTTACATGTCGCCGAAAAGATTCTCTGTGAGAATGACCCCGTTCAGTTTTCGAGGGCTTGCTACCATGACCATGGCAGCAGAGTCGACGAGATGATGATCTAAGACAAGTTGAGGGTACTCTTTTGATAGAGTTTCAGTCACAACCTTCCTCCATAGACGAGAAGCAGCGAGCACGTTGGCTTTATCGATAGAATGTACGGCGAGCGGAGGGTTGGCAGCCAGGGCGATTTGGGCAGCAACTCTGGTGATACGCTGCACTTCCTCAACACTGTAGATCATGGTGTCCCAAGCAGTGCCAAGGTCAGGCTCGACGTTATGTTCTTTTCGTTTTCCAAAGTAAAGACCACCGATGAGCTCACGGATGACGATCATGTCCACCCCTCGAGCAATTTCAGGCTTGAGAGGTGTATAGTCGAGAAGGGAATCAGAGGCGAGATTTGCAGGGCGGATGTTTGCGAAGAGTCCCAAGGTTTTACGCAGCGCGAGGAGCCCTTGCTCAGGTCGAACAGGCGCGTCGACTCCCCACTTGGGCCCTCCAATAGATCCTAAGCATACCATTAGAGAAGTTTGTGTAAAACCAAATATATCGCGTACCCATGAGGACAGCGTCTGCTTCTTGGCATGCTTTCAATGTTGCTTCAGGCAGAGGCTCTCCGGTCTTGTCGATGGCACATCCACCAAAATCATAAGAGTCAAGTTGGAGGTCAAAGTCACTAGATGCAGCAGCTACGACTTTCAAGACTTTCAAGGCCTCTGCAATGACTTCAGGCCCTGTAATATCCATATAAACAGTGTGATCATGATGGAACTAGGGAAATGCGTACCAATCCCATCTCCGGGTAGGACAGTAATACGAAATCTAGCAAGCGAAAATTTAGACAAGCCTCTAAATATTAATATAGACAGAACACTGACGACTTGGACATGGTGGTTTGAATGAAAGAGGTATAAATGTGGAAAGCCTTTGCTTTCCGCCGAGTTTCTGGCTCGGCCGATTCTTCCGACGGCGATCATCATCAATCGGATGGCCACGTGGATAAAAATCCTTTCCCTCCGCCTCCGTCATGAGCACCTCAACCCCGCGATGCAAATATCTAGTGCTAGATGCTGGCCCTCTACTCTCTTTATCTCCTCTGAGAGGTCTGGCAGAGAACTTTGTGACTGTTCCACAAGTACTAGCAGAATTGAAGGATAAGAGAGCGCAGGAACATCTGCAAAAGCTTGGCTTGAATTATGGTGTTAAAATTGAGATGCAGACGCCTGATGCCGCGAGCATGGCTGCTGGTGCGCTCCCTATACTTTCTTAGATATTCGAAGCTGACCCTTTGCTCTTTAGTCATTGCGTGGGCGAAGAAGACGGGAGACTACGCTGTTCTATCCCATCCAGATCTCTGCGTTTTGGCTTTGACATATTCCTTGCAACAAAAAGAAGATGCATTAAAACTACTCCAGGCAAGACTAAAGTGGCTGTTTATATCTCTGTTGATATTCAGTTCCTTTGATAGTAGAAGGACGAGCCTGTTCCAACACAAGAGGCTGCACCAGTGGAAGAAATCACATTGCAAGAGACGCCGGCAGAGGGTGAAATCGTAGAAGAAGAGGACGAAATTGCCACCGATCCACCAGCACCACCAATCTCTACTTCAACGTCTGAGAATGGCGAAGACGAAAGTAAGGATGATGATGAACCTTTGGAACCGCTGCAGGTCGAGTTGCATCCTATAGAGCCGGAATCTGACGTTGTCACCACTCCCAATGCCCCTTCAACATCAAATCAAGCTTTGGATGCCCCTATATACGAAGACCCGGAGGATGAGGATGACGGCGAAGGGGAATGGATTACACAGAGCAATATTGGGATTCACAAGTCTCGCGCGATGGGGCTTTTACCTTCGACATCGGGCAAGACCAAGCACAAGGAGGAAAAGATATCCGTTGGATGCATGACCGCAGATTTCGCGATGCAGAACGTGCTGCTCCAGATGGGGCTGAATCTTGTCAGCACTGAAGGAAAGAGGATTGACAGGGTGAAGAGCTGGGTTTTGCGCTGCCATGCATGCTTCAAGTAGGTATCTATAATATCACTCAATCGCTCAGATGCTAACATTCTCACAAATTGCAGAATATGCAAGGATTCATCGAAAAAGTTCTGCCCGTCATGCGGAAACGCGACATTGTTGCGGGCGTCTGTAACCGTGGCATCACCAAATGCTTCAGCGGACACGCCAGCAATGCAAGTTCATCTCAAGCCGAACTTTCAGTACAAAATCCGAGGCACAAAGTACTCAATACCAGCACCAAAGCACGGATCTGCCAAAAAGGGTCCGGGTGAAGGGCTCATCTTACGTGAAGATCAGACTGAGTACATGCGGGCAAAGAAACGCGCAGATGGCAAGAGAGAAAAGGAGGAGGCGAAGATGATGAAAGGAATTCTGGCACGAAGTCTGACTGGAGATGCTAACACGGTCGCGGTGGGCAGTTGGATGGACCCCGACTGGGTGCCGGAGATCCTCACTGCAGGATCTGGAGGAAAGGGTCGGACTGTCCGACAAGGCGGTATGGATGGAGACATGCCCACCATTGGTTACGGCAGAAAGAATCCGAATGAGAAGCGCAGGAAGAAATAAGTGGAAATATATTATTTCATCTGTGTCATACATGCACGCCTCCGCTACTTCACGATCCTATACTTCTGTTCATGAAACGTCTCTTCTGGAAGGACATCCACCATTTGCTTGGTTTGCCAGTCCCGTCTGCGTAGAGTATCTCCGTCAGACGCGCCGCTAGTTCTTGTCGTACTTGTATCAAATATTGCCGCAGCATGTCTATGCAGAACTTAAGTTGGAAATAGTTTTCTCAAGTAAGGAAAACCATACCAGCATCAGCACGGCTGCCTGGAGGGGAATAATGCGAGTTCAATAAGAAGTTGGCATCGCCAGGGATGGGAAATGAATCAACGGAGAGCGTGTTCAGGAGCTTGGATGCTTCGATCTGAGAAGGCGGAACGCGTGCAGCACCAATCTTCGCCAGGCATTCCGAGATGTAGAGGATGAGGATGATCAGCGTGCGGTCGGCAGGGCCTTTGATCTCAAAGTTACGGAAGAGTGAGTTGGCACGGAACAAGTCCAAGGTTTCGTCTACAATATCAGGCTGGGAAGGATCAGCTGTAACACGAAGTCAGTAGGCCACTTTGATGCCTCAAAGAGGATAACACACCAGGTGGGACAGCCGCAGTTCCCCGTATTTTGGTCTTTATAGGTAACAGAGCCAAGTTCCCGACGAGTCTTATATCTGGGTGCTCGTTGAAGGAAGAGTGATAGGCCTGCTTGACGGTTCAGTGGATGTTTACACTGACAGAGGAGTATCTTACAGGCATGGTGGTGGTTATTGGACACGATCTAAGATAACCCCAAATGTCAGTAACCCTAGAGCGCGTTCAAGTTCCTGGAAATGCAAATGACCTCACAAGCAACTTTCTTCCCTCGACTACGATCTCAACCATGTCGCTTCCGCAAGATGGCATACCGGTCACGGAGGATCAGCTTTCTATTCTGTCCGTGAAGTCAGTCACCCCATTGCCAGACACGATATCCAGTGAGCACATCCCAGGTCGTAGCCTTTTTCGTGCTCAGCGTATTCTAGAGCTTGTAAAACGTCTGAAGGCATTAACACTGCAGCTGTTGCCATTGGAGGTCGACATATCAAAGCTGCAAGAACCAACCAGCACCGTGATAACACCTCAGGTCATCGCTGCCTACCAGGCTGCCGCAGGAGACTTCCGTGAAGCGGTGCGTTCTTCGCTAGACTAGACTTTGTGGCGTATTTCTGACAGCCCTCATGCTAGCTCCCCTATGCTCTGCTTCGTGCACGTTCAGACTTTCTATGGGATGCCAATCACGATGCTGCAGACTTCGATGAAAACATGGGACGAGGTAAGCAGTGAAGAAGGTCTCAGCCGTGTCTTCAAATACTCACATATCCCTCTACATAGCGACTGCTTGCGAAGTACTTGCCCGCAGGATTGTACATTTGATGCCTCAGGAACGGTTAGCCGCTGTCATGTCGACACGCTACCGATTTAGAGAGGCCGATGGAGATGAGAGCGCCATGAGTAGCGCACTTGAGCTTGCAATAGACTCAGGATGGTGAGGCTTTGTGTCTCTTGATTAATGTACTCCACTCATCTTTTCACTATTGCAGCACAATCTTCTTGTCTTCGAGCGAAGCGCAGAATGGTATGTCTTGCAAATACGTTATACACGCTTTAATAACGTATTTTCAGTTATTTTGGCGTTATGGTCTGGTGAGCTAGTACAGACCAACAATGACCACCATGATATCGATTGTAAGCTCATCTCAAACGGTATATATACCTTCTCTGATGACTGTGAGAAGGGGAGTCTTATGCAACTATAAAGAAGAGCCACTTCTTGGGACTGGATCCGACAAGAATAGCGGTACCCAGGTACAAGATTGCGATTTTCTATCTTAACGGTTGTTAATGTTTCCCATCTTTTATCCTGCTAGATATCAGAACTTGTTTCGCATAACGGTCTGGCTGTGAGTTGCACTCTTGTTCTTTGTGCTAATAAAGTACTCATTTCAACTGTTTCCTTAGTGTATTCCTTCTTACCTACTCGCAAGCAGGTACGCCGCATATCTAGGCATATAAAAGTACTTTCTAAATTGTGGATCTTGCAGTTCGCCAGCCTGTTATTCAAAAACACAATGACAACTGGTCTATGGATGAATGGGAAATTGTCATGTATGTCATTGCACTATCAGTAACCATTGAAGGTTCGTTTCTCTATGTCCTAATTTCCATTTCAATTTCTCATGTTACGCTTTTCAGACACCCATAAAGTGAGATCTACTATTCGTGCCTAAATTCACCCCTATTGACAGTATGCAGATCTACAAATTGCTGCGATTTGTTACGTAGGTTGTGCTGAATATTCTGCAAAAATACTCTGACAATGCTTGTATAGGTGGAGAGCCTTTACATTCTGGAATCTTGTGTCCTTCGTGCGTACGCATCTTGTCCCGCAAACCATATATCTCATGCACTTTTTGGCATTAGTTCACGGATGGTCTTCTATTTGCTGGGTTCGTTACACGGATCGTTGGACTAAGACAGACTGGCGATGCTGCGTTGAATTCAAGGGTGATGAGCTTCCAAATTCTTAGTTTTGTGGCACCGTTGCTTTGGTTAGTTGTTCATTGAGCCTTTTCTTTTGAATATGTGAACTCAATCACTTCCAGGATGAGTGAGTATTTCCAGGGACAATTGATATGACACTGACGACGAGCAGAAATTCTCACTGTTTTCGATGGATACAAGTAAGGCTTTTTGAAGCAGGGGACCGGGCCATAACCTCACATTTTTTCTAGATATATTGGCACAATGCAGATTTGCGTAGCACGTATGCTGAGAGAATCTGGAATCTTCTTTGCTGTGGGTGCTAGATCGATTCACCCAATATCCAAGAAACTGATGTTCTTTCTTGCAGCTTCTATCAGTACTTGCCGTCGGATTTCTCCAGTCCTTATACGCGTTGGACTATGCAGATGGGAAAAGAGAGCCTGGCTATAGTGTAAGTCTCAGGTTTATTCTCTTGTGGACAAATAATTCAAGTATTCTTCACTAGGTCGTTCATGTATTGATTCAAGCACTCTTGGGGTTCGTCTTCTCATGAGGATAACGTATAATTCGATGCTGACGTTACTCTCAGATCGCCCGATTTCGGCGCGTTTGAATTCAGGTTTGTAGATTGCTCGAGTTTTTTGACTGTCTCGCTGACTCTCTGAAAAGCACACAAGGAATCATTATTTACTATTTGTGAGTTTGCCTCTCGTTGCAATAGCTATCTTCTAACCCATTTTCACAGCTGGAATGTTGTAACAGCGTTGATCTTGCTCAACGTGCTCATCTCCCTATTTTCTTCGGCTTATTCCGATGCAAGTCCGATTTATCCTCTCCAATGATAAAGAAACTCACAAATGTACAGATCGTCGACGATGCTGAGGCCCAGTTCTTGGCTTACTTCGCTGGGAAGACTGTCAGCATGATCCGGGCACCCGATGTATATGTTTATCCAGCACCTTTCAATCTAATTGAGACGTTTTTGGTTGCCCCTCTCGAGTAGGCACTTCTTATTGTTCAAGTGGTCCTTTACTGAAGCGAGATACCCTTGCAGCATGATCCCAGGCCTACGAATGAGCCCTGAAAACTACGCAAAAGTCAGTGCTTTCCATGCCTATTATATCTCTATTGACAAACGTCGATTCATAAGCTCAACCGTATTGTCATGCGAATCGTTTTCTGCGTCCCTTTGGCGATCATTGCCTTGTATGAAAGTGCCATAGACGGTAAAAGCAAGAATGGCTGGATGACAAGTTGGCTGGGTGGAAGCGACGACGACGGCTTGGACTTGCTCTCAGATGACAATGCCAGAGATCCGAAAGTTGATGATGAAGGCCTCCAAATCAGCAAGGTTCCGTTTACCGAACTCATCAAAGTGTTCCCCAATATTTCTCAAGTGAGTAAAACAGTATCAACGAGGGGGTATGGAGTTGATTGAGTTAACATTTGTGCAGACAAGCGAGGCTATCATCTTGCAAGAAGTGCAGGAGCTCAAGACGAAGTTGGATCTATTGCTAAAACACCTCGATGTTGCCAATGGCAGCAGTTCGAAGGACGTGAAGGAGGAAAGCACTTGATTCGTGTCATTTTGTATACGTTTGTGAGTGGGGTTGAGTCAAGTGGTGGTTGACTTTCAAGTTTTCAGATGTGTAAAATATTGGTTGATAAATATCATCTTGGTCTAGCGACTGGCTTTGTCGTGGCAGTCATTGATGCAGAAACTGGTTGTATGGGCCGAGCACTCTCAAGTACTGGTGAGACAGTTTCATCGGCCCAACTACCCGGCTCGAACGGAGTCACCAGCTCAAACCGTAGCTGCAGCTTTACCACGGAATCTCGTTCCTTTGAGAGAATTGGAGTCTTGTCATTGTTCGCCTCCTCTCTGGCGCTGCTAGTTTCCGAATCTCGATGAGGTGTCTTGTTGCTGGTGGAAGCGCTAGAAGAGACTAACACAGCATTGCTTGTCTTCTCCTCTTCTTCCGCCTCTTTGCCATCGTACTTCTTGTCATTGAATTGTTTTCTTGATTTTATTTGCCTGATATCAATTCAGACAGGCTGCCCATTTGTTTGGCAAAACGAGCTGACCTAGGCCTTTTCCCGCCTCCACTCCCTGTCGTAGTGCTGCTACGATTTGAATCTCTACGCAAAAGATGTTATTAAAGACTTCGTTAGCTTTTGACCACGTTTCGTCACTTACTCCTTTTCAGAATTGAGATAGACCGAATCTTTACCGTCACTATGAGCGCTTACGAGCTTAAGCTCCTCCTCAGCGTTGCCCTGACTTTTCCGTCTAATATTCTGCAATAGGTCTCCCTCCTTGGCCGTAATTGGAATATGGTGCTGAGCATGTAACTCTCTGTGGGGTGCGTCCTTGCACGTTTCATCTTCCTTCGAGGGTGTGCTAACACCTGTTATCGTACCTGGATCAGCTTGATGTTCGACCATGGCTTTTGCGATGCCTTGTTCGGTGCTGTGCTCTTGCAGTCTTCCTGTCATCAATATGTCGGTCTCCTTTATCTTACAGAAGGGCGAGAAGATATCACGTTAGATGGGCTTTATATGCTGCACATAGGCAGTGTTATCAGCAGACGATCGAGAAGACACAGCTCAGCCACTGCCATTATGCTATTTCTTGATACTGCTGTAGGACACGATGACTATCCATTAGACTTGAACATTATTTTACAAGTTCATGCATATGCCTGGTCTATCTTGGTTTGGCTTTGATGGCAGATATCGAGACAGCGACCGGTTTTATAGGCCGAGCGCTGTCCTGAAGAACATGGCCCAGGCTCTCAGCGACGGACCTAAGCCTGGGAAGCGCAAGAGACTCTGAAGAGATGCTGGCGATAGAAGAGTATTCACTCGCAATCTCGGTCAATCTATCACCCAATCCCTCGGAGTCATCATCCTCCTGTACTGTAACTGGATGTTCCTGCGCTTGAGAAGCGTCGGAATTGGCGCAACCTGCTACCCAGTCTTGTAAGGGAATGGAAGCTCGGCTCGACGAGACTTCGAGATCTGGATTAGTCACGCCGGCATTGTCTAGTACACTGGATGAAGCTACTTGAGCGTCATTTAGTCGACTGTCATTCGTTGGGGGTTCGGTGGATTGATGTACACGCTTCCTTCGAAGCTTTCCGAATAGCTTTCTGAGTCTAGAGGACATGTTCAGATAAAATGTCTGGATGATCAATTTCAGCATAGGCTGCACGGGTTGAGGAGCATTTGTGTTCCGCACTTACAGTGGCAACGAGAAGGGGGGAGAGTATGTCACATCGAAAGAGAGAAAGGGCATTTTGTACTTCGCATGTTGAAGCAAAGTAGCGTCCGATCAATGGACGTTAACATACTCCCCCGGGGTGCTCGTGGGAACAGACTCGCTCTAAGCCAATGCCGACAGCCTTTTATCCGCCTCTCCTACTCTTTAGACAATGGTCACTGGCTTGTCACGGTATCGGCTGTTGTCCTGATTATCACCGCAGATGATGCATGTTTGGATGTCCTTCCAAGGACATGCTAGATCGAAGAGGTCATCACCAGATACCATGGGTCGAGTTGACAGTATAGTTACAAACCTTCTAGAGCCCGCATCCCAGAAAGCATTCAAGATTTTCCAGCATCCAGAGAGCTTCAGCACCGCGACAGTGCCATTCAAGATCACACAAGCTCTGATATAGGGCGGGAGATACCGTAGAGATGATATGTTTCTGTAGGTACTACTTTTTCAGCGTCTGCATTTCAGATCGAACGTCTCTGAATCACTTTGGTTTCGGGACAGCTTTTACTGCTGCAGATATGGAGGCGCTGACAGGCTGTACAGGCCGGGAGCCATCTTGAGGGATGCCTTGCGAGCTTGCGGGCCCATAATTGGTCCCAGAGCCCTCCTCCCATAATGGCGCAAAGTAGCTAGTGAGATATCCATCTCTTGATTCTTCCCTGGACGCAGGAGGCCTTGCTAGATGGAACTCTTTGGGCTCGCTACCGAGACTGAGGTTGGCATTTAAACTGTTGAGTCCATGAGTTTCCCAGTCAGCTTCGAATCGAGAGTCGAAGGAATCAAGGTCTGTGCTACTTCCAGCTAGCCCCAGTGGGCCATTTGAAGAGATGTGATTTGCACTGGCGTCTGTTATGTCAGAAACGTGATGAAGGGAAGAGGCTTGAATGGTGCGAGGCGGGATGCTAATGTCACTGGCCCTCTCTTGTGCTTCGTGATCAAATTCCTCAGCTGCAGAAGCCTGTCCCTGCTCTGCATTGAGTTCTTCGTCTGGATCTTGAGAGGAGAGTCGGCGAGGACCAGGGAGTCGCCCTCGGGGGTTCTGTTTACGACTTCTTTTGCGTTTTCTCTCGGGCGGCATGCGTGCGTTTCTCGTTAGATCTTGTCGCTGTCATAAAAGTGAGCAAGTAGTCTTTATCAAGTTTGACGTCAGACTCACAAGGGAGAAGGAGGAGAAGGAAGGACAGCAGAAAGAGCGCTGAAGAGGTGCCCAGTTGCTACTATATATGCGCACCGCTCATAGTAATATAGCCATGGTGTCAAAACAGCCAGAATGCTGTACATGGCATCACCTCGTTTGCTGCACTCCTGAACAGCTGGGTAATATAGGAAATCCTAGACGAAAATGCATTGCCACCTACTAAGCAGTGCAGGTAGCAGCGATCTTGCTTTCCAAGTCAAGCGTGTTACTTTAGTGGGTCTGAAATCTATGTTGGTAACATGTTGAAATTAAGTGGACATGGAATTCGAAGAACCTTTCAGTTGTAATGCTGGTTTGTCGCCATTGCAAAGGGAGACTAGTGACCTAGGGCATCGGAGACGCGGCGGGTCATCATGAACTGAACCTTGCTGAGATTTCTGGCCGACATCCATGTTATTTGATTCCCAAATTCCTTTGCGTTTGCTTGAGACCTGTCGCGAGTAATATCGATGTGTTCAGACTTCTGAGCAATAGACGGCCGTGAAAGGAAATAACAATCAAGCACAGCCACCATTGTTTCTGAATTTGAACCGTCACGTCTACCTACATAAGTCCTTTCGTTCCTCGATACTCACTGCGATATGCAGACCCCCAAGGCCTTTTCATTCCTCTGTCTACCCTTGGAAAAACGGTATTCATGCAATGTTTCGCTCTTGGATAGATACCCCTATTTGTCGAACGGAAGAGAACTCGATTGGGCCTTCCAACGCGTCACGATTTTATGCGCTGTTCTGCGCAAATAACAGGATGCAATCGGGCTCTCCCCATACGCTATACTCGGTCTACGCTGAATTAAAGGAGCGTTTCTTCCTTTGACGTGTTCGCAATACAGCACGATAGGTCATGCTTCGAAGGATTTCTGGAATAGAAGGCACAAATCAGGACACAAGCAGTAGCAACTGTGCACTCTCCGTCGAAGTTGGCGCACTGAGTTCCATCAAATGTAGCATTGGCGACCACCTTTGCGACCACCTCTATCCTAGAGGAAAGTCGAAATGCCTTCCCGCGAGCACACTTTGCCAACCTCGATGCTTTTCTTCTCGAAAACGCGACCAAGAAGTTACCATTTATGCATTGCTTTTGCACTTGCAGGACAACGCCTAAGATATTTTCCTCGCGGAAACCACTTGAGCCTATCTGACGTGACTATTATTTAACGAGACGATTCTAAACTGCTGTCTGCAAAAGCACTTTATATGACAGATGCAAAGAGCTGAAATTTCCAGAGGAGTATTAATGATATGTCGTGGGTTCGCCTCTAATCGGATACCGTTCTGACTGTTGCATAGTAGCTGGCATGAACCTCTTCATATAAGCTTCTTGTATAGGGATGTCAACTGCACTAGCTACTAGTGCCCTATTTAGGAGGCTTAGGGCCAGGCTTAGTCGTAACGGACAACGTGGCGCTAACAGGACGTATTGGTCTACTAGCAGAATTTCCAACCGTGCCTAGGTCTGCTTTAAACTTGGGCTGTGGACCAGCCATCTTTCGCTTGGGACCATCACTTCTCTTGAGATTTGGCTTCTCTTTTCCTGAACCGTCTGAGGTCTTTGCGGTAGACCCTCGTCTTGTCGCTTGCTTTTTTCTGCAAAAAGTCAGGATAAGCTGCAAGATTGTTGTGTGTCCATAAAGACTCTTATGTACCCTGGTTGTTTCTCCTCCTCCACATTGTCTTGTTCTGTTTTGCGCTTTGTAGGTCTCCTTATCACACAGCTCAGCTCCAGCCTCAATGACTCTTTCGCACAGACCGCCTTTGCTTACCTGGTAACAGGCTTGGGTGTGGTGGTGGAAACTGCGGTCCTCGGAGGTGTCTCCTGATTTCCATTAGAGGAGGCAGCGTCTGATTGTTCTGTCTCTCTAGAACGCCTTGTATTGTTTCCCGCACTCCTGGGTGTCTGCACCAGTTGGCTTTCCGCCACTGTGTTAGCTTTCCAACTTTGACTTCGAAGCATACGACCCGAAGTAGGCACGCTCTCGGCATCTTTCTGTGAAAGCGTGTCCTTGTCATCTCTTCTGCGCTTTCTCGCCGGCGCCACGTTTGGCTTATCATCATCCAGTCTCTGATGTTCGTCCAAGTCCGAGTCAGTTTCATCTGGCACCTTCTTCTGATTGGTTCTTGCAGGCGGCATGATCATGGGCTGCGGTGAGGCGTCAGTGCAGAAGGATAGTAGCGAGATGTAGACGGGGCAACATGTTTGGTATTTATACTTTCTGACAAAGGTCTGATGCTTACTACTTGAGGGCTATCACAACGTGGCCTCATTTCTGCGCAAGTGTCTGCATGAACGGCACTTTTTGGCCAATCGATAATACCGAAGACGAGCCGATGCTCGGATGCAAAGAAAAGGATATTTGGGTACGAGAGTAGACTGCTGGAGATATGCTTACGCACTAGTCACTAGGAACATCAAGTCATATATGCTCCGTTGTCCGTATAATGCACTAAAATGGCTGTTCTGCTAGCACTTCATTAATCTTCACCAGCAAAACCTCCTTGCTCTGCATCTCGCAAAGGAAGTATGCTTTCCCAACGCCT
>Ga0247730_1000170_pt1 | contig 64409 bp, 134 predicted proteins | sample UWRJL073202C2_FD_180959 | JGI IMG/M metagenome (GOLD analysis project Ga0247730, IMG submission 180959) | Plant litter microbial communities from Arlington Agricultural Research Station in Wisconsin, United States - UWRJ-L073-202C-2 | ecosystem: Environmental > Terrestrial > Plant litter >... | reverse complement strand
TCCAAAGGGTGTCACAGGAATTACATTTGTGGGTAAGCTTCCTCCCCACATCCGCCACCGAAACCAAGAAGAGGGAAGAAAAAGTAAAATACTACCACATGGAATGTACAAACATGAGAAGTGCGGAAAAGGAAATCTCTGATCTGATAAAAATAGTGCAGGGACTATGAGAAAGACAGCGTAAATTTCATCAGGTAATAAAAAGTTCACCCCACGGATCAGTTTTCGTGGGGATTTTTTATGCCTTGTCGGGGGAGGGAGACAACACTACGCCCATACCGTTTAAATATCTTGGGAGGGGGAATACTTACCCTCAAAACCCCCCGGGCCTCGCCGACTTTTCCGCATACCCCCGCCAAACCGACAAACAAACGGAAAACCGAAACCAAAAACGATACCCACCCCCTACACTTTTTTGGGATTTATTTGGACAGTCTCCCTCCCCATGCCTAAGCCACTTACCCATCTTCCCCTTTATCTTATCCATATGTTCATGTGTACTTCGTTTGGCTGTATCTTATCAGATTGGTATGTATAGGTAATCAATTGCGGGCGTTTGGTGAAGCATTTCTTTTAACGTTCGTTAACTATATATTATTTGGTGGCTACCGTGTGTTGCCGTATCTTTACCATAGTTCTTTGAGAGATAGGTATAGGCATCATAAGCTACTAGATACGTTAACTTTAATTAACGTTTTAAAGTTTGGCGGTAACGGAATAAGCCCTATATTTGTATAGGTGAAAGGGAAGCCTTAAGGGGCTGCGAATAAGTACCTTTCCTTATAAGTTCTTTGGATTATGGTACAAACGGGGCGGGGATGTTTTAACACAAGTTAACATCCAAAAAGTTGTAAAGTCCGATAATGTTTGTACCTTTGAATAGACGCCGGCAGAGTGGTAAAATGTACGAAGCCAAAACATAGCGTCAGCCCAAACGGAGGCACTCACGGTCTAAGCAATTCCTTAAAATTGCGTTACGTCGCGACATTGCCGGGCAAAAATGATAGTTCGTTGACATATTTGCAAACGCTAAACAAGCCATCGACGGCTGGATGAAATGTAAAAGTTTCGTTTAAGTTCGGGGGAATGCGTACCTTAGTTTGGGGTACAGACCTAGTGACATAGGTAATTACAGGAAAATTACAACTTGTCAGTGTTCTAGGGTTTATATGCCGCCTACATTCCGGGGCGGGTATATTCAGAACGGATAATATAGAGATTTTTGGTAAATTTAAATTTACCCTATTCACAAATTTATCACGTAACTAATAGGAATGCATTGTGGCCTTAAGAGGCGCGACATTGCAAACATAACCCCGTAAATCATTGGATTGGTTGCGGGGGCTAAAAACATCTTTCACAGCCAGCCCAGGGGGACGGATACAACCACAAAATTGTAACGTCCCCTTTTCTTTTTGTAAAACATTCTAAAACATAAATTTATGAAAACAAAATATAAAGATTGGACTTTAATAGATTGGGACGGTAATAAGTCATTAGGTTATAAATGCTACAGAAAATCATTTAGGCATGGGTATGTATCCATAGGCGTGGGAGAGTTCAGAAATATCGTATTTTCTTATGGAAATAATAGTGAAGATTCCATGAGTTCTACCCGTTGGGGTAAGGACAGGATACAAACAGAACAAGAAGCCATGCAAATGGTTGATAGTAATAATGGAAGGTATAAATAATTCTAAGTTATGAAACAACAGGACATAAAAACTATCGACATACAGGCAAAGGAATGGTTTGACAAGGTAAATGGTAACAGCTACTTCGCGGCCTTGGTAACCTTGAATTTTGGAATGCCCGGCGAAAAACAGATTAAACTCCCCTTCCAATATGGATATGGCAACCAATATGAGCAGGAAACACTTGCGGAACTTCAGGAACAACTTATCTTACCTTACTTTGATGAGGGTAACCATATTACTTTGCTATGGAAATGGTGTAAGGATAACAACGTCATATACAGGCACTCAAAACAGACAAACTGTAAAAAATCTGAACTTAAAAACATCTAACAAATGAGGACGACAAATAACCAGATACAAAGCGTATTTAAAATGTTAGCCAGTGAGGCGGGGTTACCCATTTCAAAACAACAGGCGATAGACGAGGGTAGAAGCCATTACTTAGATATTGAGTATCAACGTTACTACGGGGGTTATCGCCTTATAACGGTCAGGGTTGAAAACGGTGGGCATAGTGGGGCGTTCAATGAATCGGATACGATACCATGCGTAAAGGCAAACGAGTTCTACAACAAACTTAATGCAATGTATAATACCCTTGTGTGGGCTAAACAAAATAAATCATAGGACTATGAAAAAATACATGCTACATGTACTGTTAAGTACCTGCACCGATCCAGACTACGCCACCGTATATGCCAAAAGTGAGCAGGAAGCCGTGAACATCGTTGAAGCCGATAACGCCGCCGTGTTGGAAGTCATAGAGTTAAACACAAAATTACGCTTGCTATGATTGAAATCGAACAACAGGGCATTGAGTTACTAAAATCCGCCGGGTTTGAGGTTGAAGTGCTGGGCGGGTACTTTCAAGTCAGAAAAAACACTATCAATTTTTTGGGACTCAAACAAAGCATACTACTGACTGACGTACAGTATCTAGTGACCGACATCATAATGGAATACGCCTATCGGGAAGGCCTTAAAGACGGGGAGAACAGGGTAAGGAACGCATTAAATAAGATATTGAACCCATGAACAAAGAACTAAGTTTTGAATTTCGCGCCTTTATGGATAGCGTGGAGATAACTGAAAAACCATTAGGCTACTATATAAGCGTACAGACGGACGCAAAAACACAAAAGATTACCGATACCTCGCTACGGAAAACTTCGGAGCGTGGAGCCACCTTAATGAATCTTTTGGAAGCCGAGGGCAAAAACGGGCAGGAAATAGCCCAATTTTTGGTTGACAAGGTTTATATGCTGGAAATTCCCGTGTATAAAACCGATGAAGCCGTAATATAGTTTATTTTTGGACGTGCCGTTAATAGTAGCTTTGGTTAAAATTGTACATCGACGGAGTAAAAACAATTAAATACTGATAGTTTATGAAAAGCATAGTAGAAAATAATATTTTGATAGCCGAGTTTATGGGAGGTAAACTTAAAAACGGTACTTATTCCATAGAAGGCAAGGAACGTAGGGAAATGGACGTATCCGCAATCTATTGGAATGACGACCATACCCCGGAGCAATTGGAATATGATGTTTCATACGATTGGCTCATGCCCGTGGTTGAGGAGATTGAAGGTCTAGGCTATGCTGTTGAAATAATAGAGACCTATTGTCTAATCAGTAAAAGAAATGATTTATCAATCGCAGATAACGGAGGCGGCGATTTTACAAAACTATCGGCCGTTTATAAATCAGTAGTTGAATTTATCAAATGGTACAACACAAATACAGACAAATCATGAAAGAATTTATCGTACTACTTGCAATCATGTTTTTGAGTGGTGCATCCGGTGCCCTGTTACACCATAATCTAACCGCCGCCAAAGAAACAAAAGCTACCCCGAAACCTGACTATTACATCGATATGTCAAAAGGTTACATAAAGATGTACAATCAAAGGGATAGACTAATTTGGTCAGGACAATTTGACGAAAATTACCCCTCACTTGAGGAAGCCATACTAAAAGACAACTTATGAAAAAATCAGAATTTTTACAGGCCGTAAAAGTGGAGGCAACCCATCTCAGGGAATATGCCACCAAAACAGAAAAAGAAAGACTATCATTTGCATGTCTCCGGCCTTCAAACATAAGTTCTTGTATATATGGGCAATTGACCGGTAATTGCTCCAGCGAGAGGGCAATAGAATTGGCACCCAAAATTTTAGATACTTGGGAGAGTATAAACATTGGACCATCTGAATCAATACCTTATGATAATTTCAAGGATTTGAAGGTAGAAAAAGGAAACTACTACACCGCTTTGGAAATATACATAATGACCAAGGGCAGCAAACGCAAAAAGTTGATAGAATTTATAAAGGGTGAGACGGACACGTTTAACCCCTAACAAATACAATCTTAAAAAATATAGAAATGAGAACGGACAAAGAACTAATAACCCTTTTGAGGGATACGTTTAAGGAATACGGGGGCAAGTGGTGCTACCATGGCATAAGTGATTCAGAATATGAAAGCCTGTGTTTTTTCACGGCACGGATGCGGTGTGACGTCAAAATATTTGACTGTGTAGAGGAAATAAGGGCAGATAAGTTGGTACACACCCTGAAGCCCCGTAAAAAAGATAATGCCCCTTATTTTTACCCACTCAACGAACAAGGTTACAAAAACCGCCTTGAACTTTTGGATAAACTCATTAAAAAATTAAGCTGATGGATGTAATATTCAAAGAGGTAGTAAACAACTTCACAAATATGAAAAACTTACATATAGGGATAGGAAAACTTGTACCCAAAAAGTTGAGGCTCTCCGTCTACAAAGATACCTTGGCACTTTTACTTAAAGGCAAGGGGTGGGACAACGGCCTGTGTATGGAACTACCAAAGGTTTTGTGGGGGTTGTCTGAGGACGACTGTAGTTTGAGGGGTATGTCCTATAAGCGTACTTCCGAAATGTTCCCCGAACTAAAAAAATTCCTTAGACAAGTTGACCCAATAACCTGGCCTGACGAAGTTACCCAAAAACAGAGAATAAAATTCCTTCGTGAAACCATTAAACAAATGGAAAAACCCGCCGCAACAAAACCAAAAGCACAAAATAACAACAAGGCTACCTTATGAAAACTTACGAAATAAACATAAAAGGTTCCGGAACAAGGGAAGAGATAAGAAACGCCCTACTTAAACTTACGGACGCCCTCCAGCACAAGGAACTGGAATTACACCAAACTGAATGGGAAGACGAAACCCTGCACACGACCATAAACGACCTTGAAACAAACCCACCTTATAGGGTAACCGACCTGGCCGACAAACTGACTATACCCCAAATTAAAGCCCTTACCGGGTTAGACTGGGAAACATTGTATAGAATGGCACAAGCCGACCAATACATCCACCTAAACGCCGAAGAGGCACAAAAATACGGATTATGAAAAACCTAAGATTCAGATACGACAAACCCCTAACAAAAAAGCAAAGGTTAAAAGTTTACGGGGAAGCCCTGGAATATATCCAGACAAACCGAACACACGGCCTTTGCTTATTATTGGTTGACTTATTCTACGGAGTGGAACATCAAATAGGAAATATAAGAGATGTTTTGAAATTTAGTGACGTAGAATATATCAGGCACTCAAAAATCATGTTTCCCGAATTTGGTGTGTACATGAAAAAGGTAAACACTTTGTGCCTAACACACGATGAAAGAATTGAATTTTTGGAATCCGCCATAAAAGACCTAAGCGAATGATACTATCACTGACAGTAAATGCAAACAAAAGGTATTCCCTACACTTGGGGTACGAAACCAAAACACACTCCCAATCACATTGGTTATATTTGATTGGGGAAGATTTGGAGGGAGGGACGGTAAGATATGCGGACTATATTTTCAGGGCGTTCCCTTCTCGTCGATACTTAAAATCTAAATAGTTGTAAATAAGCGTTTTAATTAGGAGGGGGTTTGATTATTTTTATATGTGCCGAGAAAATAGTTTAAAAATATAACATATTGATACTGAAAAGGTTTATTAACTTGTGTAAACTAGCGGGAAAGACAGTCTCAAACTGTATAGTTTACTTTTTGAATGAGGTTAAAGTAAAAGTTTATCTAAAATTCGTAACTTATTGATAGAAAGGGAAGTAAAGCCCCAACACAAAGCCCTAAGTAGTCCAATAAGACAACTTTTTAACATCTACCCCCCACAAAACAGACGGGTATAAACCAAAAACCCCAACAATTTTAACTTTAAATCAAATTATCATGGTAAACGGATTCCCCACAAAACGTAAGTATGTCATCCAATTTATCGAGGGCATCGACCCTTTCACCAGCACAGAGCATTTACTTGATATTCTTGACTCGATAAGCGGAAAAGACCCGTACGAGTATCACAATGCCATATCCGAGAACATGGACGCTATTCTGGACCTCCGCGTTGGGGAGACCCTTTCAATGGGTTTTAATAGGGATAACGAAGAAAGTAAGGGACAGATAAAACGGATTGCTTAATCGCATACAAATATGGCAACTATTTCAATCAGGCTATACCACAGGGACGAAGAAAATCCCCTGCACGTCTCCAAAAACCTGAAGGAGATGTGGATTCACTGTAAAGATGGGATAACGGATTATAAGGGCTACACCCTGGAACAATGGGCGGATGGTGATATGGAGACCTTATGTTCCCTAAGTTACCTTATGGCTACGTTTAAGGTCTGGGGTAGTCGTAAGGATAAAAGATGACAAAGTGATAACCATACCGCTCACCTCAAAGGAGGGGTGCAATTGCCTCATTAAAAGTGAAAGCAGGTTCTTTAAGGACGGATGGTTCTGCAACAGCTACCACATAAGCACGATAGAATACGCAAAGGACAATTTCTTTGGAGTGTATGACAACCCACGATTGGTGGACGAAGCCTTGAAGGAACTGAAAAAATATATGGGCGAAACATTTAACCTTAAAAGAAATGACAATAAAACTGAAAATAGGGGACGACGTAAAACTGTACAACGGAACAGAGGGAACGGTGACGGAAATCTATAAATCGACCTACCGCCTACAATTGGGTAACTACCTTTGCCACCTACAGGACGTAAGCCATGTAAACGGGTTAGAGATTGAAGTAAACGATAAATATTTAACGTTATGAAAATGATAGAACTAAGCGAAGTGGAAAAAACCATAATCCTTTACTGTAAGGGACACCTGCGGGACGAATATCCTTCAAGGAGTGAATGGACGGAATCTTTCAAGCCCCTGTTCAAAAAAATCTATGGATGGGATGCGGATGAGTTTTATAATGACTATCTTTACTGTCTTTTCCAGAAACTGTTCAACATCTACATGAAGATACGGGATTGGAAGGGGACGCCGAACTATGACATAATCGAGATATTCGGGGCATCTTTTTCACAAACCTTCATAAGGACACAAGAATTACCCATAGAGAGGGCGATAGCTCAGCTTTGCGGACAGATAAGTTGTGTGACCGTAGTAGAAAATGGGGTTGAGAGGTTCGACTTAAACTTAAAAGAGAAATCATGAAAAAAGTAATGGATTATTTGACGGGTTTCCACAATATCCCCATGTTAGCCGACGCTTCAAAACCTATGGGCGTGAGGACGGTCAATGCGGATTACCTTGACATCCCAAGAAAAGAGGACTACGTAAACGAAATAGCCGTCCAACGTAAAAGTCTGGAAGGCGTATTAGACTCCACCGACATCATAAGGGACACTTTTAAAAAGTAACCCTAACATAATTTTAACACAGATGCCTGTTGCAAGTAAATAAAACATGTTTATCTTTGTGGAGCAATAAAGAAAGAGACGAAAAATTTCTTTGGCATGAACAAAAACATTCGGAGATATCTGATAGACGGAACGGAAATATTATTGCAGTCGGAATACGAGGAACTAAAAAGAAGGGGAATAAACTACAGTTTTGAGGAACAGGTTGCCATGAGGATTTACAGGAGTTACTGGCACGTATTTTCTGCCAACTATGTAACGATAGGCGATGTATCGTTCTCCCTCAAAAACGAAGCCGACCTAAAAGTCCTGGAGACAATAGTTGGGATGAACATTAAAATATTGGGAGGAAGTAAGTGATGCAAATGGCCGGCAAAAGCGTGTATTCAATACTTGAAATGATGGGCATAGTTTCCCTCCCGACACATTAAACAATGTTATTCCTTGGAGTGGAGCTTATATCCACATAATAAATGGTAGCAAAGGCGGTCTGTACGGGTGCAAACTGGCAGAAACGTAAGAATGGGCTAACCCATGTAACCAATGTGAGAGTTAAAAAGTGTATCAGACGTGATTAGGATGAACCGTTTCACTTCTTGGAATAACATTGAAAACTAAAAAAGTTGATTAAAATTACCCTTGGTTCAACAATCTGTGCACAGATACAAGGGACGCATTAAAATATTGATAGGAGCAGCAGACACTGCATAAAAATTGGCCGAATGTCATCGATACCAAAACCTGTCAATACTCATTATACATGGATGCCGTGGGGCGAATTGGCAGAGGTGGATTATTGCGTAAGTACACATCCTTATATCCGAAAGGGTCATGGGTTCGAATCCCATATTCGTCTGGAAGTAAAATAAATCTTAAAGAAAGTAATGATGGATATAAGAAGGGAAGGCAGGAACACAAATGGAAAGTTAAAGTATCAATATCATGGGAAGAGGTTCCATATAAATAACATTTGAAACCAACCCGCCAATTGATGGAAGAAACCTTTGGAGATGGCACTCACCAAAAACAGCAAGGTTTTAGACATTCCAAGTCGTTTCTGTTGATTGGGTGAAGTGAATAGTAAGTAACATAACAGGCACCCATTTTAGTGGGTTTAAAGCTAATTGACCGTTTAGGTTTAAAGCGACATTAGGTACTAAAGCCGATGGGTGGTCATATTTACTTCATCACCTTGGAAAAGTGAGGGTTGGTTTCATTTATTATTTGATAGGGTTAACAAAATCGACCCAGTAAGGATAATCTGACGTTAAGATAACATGTAATGGTGATAAACGGTAGTAATACTGAGGCGGGTGATTATCTGAGTTAATAATTCTATCAAATTTGTAGGTTCCCTTTGAGGCGGAAGATTTATAAGTAAATAGGTAGCTAAACTATCTTGGTAGAAATACCATCGTCTAATGTAAGACAGCTTATAGATTACCTACATTTCCCGTCAGTCATTGGTTTGGTTGACGGGAGCAAAACAAAAAACACTTAAACAGTAAAAAATGAAAAATCTAAAAATTGAAATTCCCAACGGTTACGAAATTGACAAAGAAAAGTCAACATTTGAGAATATAGTATTCAAAGAAAGTAAAAAAGACATCTTTTCCCGTATAAGAGGATTGCAGGATGCGATACTTGAATTGGGAGAGAATGACGAAGCCGTTAAACAGTTACGTCTTTTGTATAGTGTACAAGGATTATCCCGTAAGATTGTAGCAGAACAAGAAATTGTTGTACAATGTAAAGCTTTGAATGAAGGTTGGGAACCAGACTTTACCAATTCGAGCGAAAGAAAATGGTTTACATACTGGGATTTAAGATCAGGTAAACCCGTTGTCAACTACTTCGGTGGCTACTACTCGGATTGTGACTTTTCGGCGCGCCTCTGTACTAAGAGTGAACCATTACAGAGGCACCTTACAAAGATTGCCTTTAACCAATTTGAAGAATACATACCATACTAAATAAGCAAGTCCCCCTCCCCCGTTGTCAACAACTTCAATGACTACAACTCGAATTGTAACTATTCGACGCACATCTGCGGTGATGCACCATTTACAGGAGGAAAACTTTACCTTAAAACGGTAGAAAATAACAAATAAAGCACTTAAAGACACATTGGTAGGAGTATAGTTCCGAAAATGTGTCAAAATACAGAGGCTTTGAAAAAATATGAAACGTATAGGCAACCTTTTTGAAAAGATAGTTGACATAGATAACATAAGAAAAGCGGAGATTAAGGCCAAAAGAGGTAAAGCCAAACAAAGGGGAGTAAAAAGACATCTGGAAAATAGGGAAGAAAATCTGTGGAAAATAAAGGCGATGTTGGAGTATAGATCATTCACTACTTCTCCTTACCACACCTTCACCATTTTTGAGGGTAAGGAAAGAACAATATCCTCACTCCCATTTTACCCTGATGGTATAGTACATCATGTAGTTCTAAATGTTTTGGAGCCTTTGTTTATAAAGACTTTCACGGCGGATACCTTTAGTTGCATAAAAGGAAGGGGTGTGCATGCAGCATCTTATAAGCTGAGGAATTACCTGAAAGACGCAGAAGGTACGAAATACTGCCTTAAGTTGGACATAAGAAAATTCTATCAGTCCGTAGACAAGAGTATATTAAAAGGGCTGCTCCGAAAAAAGTTTAAGGATAGGGGGGTTTTATGGTTATTGGATGACGTAATAGACTCTTATGAAGAAGGCTTGCCTTTGGGATCTTACACAAGTCAGTTTTTGGCTAACTTCTACCTCACCTATTTCGACCACTGGGTTAAGGAAGTTTTGCGGATAAAGTATTTTCAAAGATATTGTGACGATTTTGTAATTTTGTCAGACAGTAAGGAAGAACTTCATACGCGGTTTCAAGAAATCAAGAAGTATTTGGGGGACAACCTAAAACTGGAGGTTAAATCAAACCACCAAATATTTCCCGTAGAAAGTAGGGGTATAGACTGGGTAGGATTTCGACATTATCACACCCACGTATTACTAAGGAAGTCTATAAAACAAAAGTACAAAAAGAACCCAATTAAGATGAACCACAATTCTTGGTTGGCGCATTGTAATTCGGTAAATTTAAGGAATAAATATGAAAGGAATGTCACCAGACCAATACAATAAAGTGCTAAGTTTCATCCAACAACATCACAGATTTGGGTATATATCATCTGACGGTAGGAGTGAAGAAACAAAACAAAAATACCCGAACCTGCCAGAATATGGCTTCATGATTAAGTATATAGACAACTGCTATGATACAAGGTTTGGGGACGTGTGGAGCATATCTTTCAGGGGCATGGGAAATAACATAAATTTCAGATCCAACAGTGGTCCCGAAGTACCCTACGATAATCTCTACGATTGGGTCATGGGTTATTTAGGCGGGGATTGGGTTCCCACCAAAGAGCAGGCATTGGAAATGAAAATAAATTAACATAAAACAGTAAGATATGGGATTTTTTGGAAAATTGGTAAGTGCTACAGTAAAAACGGCTTTGACACCGTTGACAGTAGTCAGTGACACCATTAACGTTATAACGGGGCAAGAGCCTACGGACACGATCAGCCTTTTAGGTAGTGCATTGGAAGATGCGGTAGAGTCTTTGGAAGACCTCGCGGACGGGGACATGATTTAGATTATGAAAGATATACAAAACCTAAGTTTAGGTGACCTGCTGCTCTACGAAACAGACGACCTCACCAGACAGATAACGGTAGGTAAAAGCCACTTGGATTGGTTCAGGGATGATCCTTCAAGTTTCAGGTTGGTACATTCAAGGATACCCATTACCGAAGATTTGATTGGGGAGTTAGGGGGTACGGTCACTGAGGACGGGTACATTTTGGATGGTCTGCTGATAATCAAGTCCAAGGTATTTTTGGAGCAGTATGCCGTCTACCATAGCGGAGGTGTTGATTTCATAGTGTACATAGACGAATTACAAAAATTATTGACGAAATGAAATACAAATTAGTAGCTTTGTGGATACTCCTTTTTATAAAGGCGGCGTTATTCTTTGAATTCATGGTCAGCAGATCTTTTCCTTTACTCTTGACTTCTTTGACGGGGGCATTCCTTTTGGTATATTTCGTATTTTTAACAATTTTAACAGCAACACAAATAACAAAAACAGATGATTAGTACAATTATTATTTTAACAGGCTTATTCTCAGCTTTGGGAATACTATTCCTAAAACGTAACTCAATGTCAACAGTCACCACTAATTCAGGAGGCTACCAATCAAAAAAATTCAATGGTAAAGTATTGTTCACGCCTTTACTCGTATTTTTGATTACCTTCGTAGGCGGATTGGTACAACCTTACTCCGTAGAAAAGGTTGATGCGGGATTCACGGGCATCAAAGTCAATTTGGTGGGCAACGACAGGGGATTATCGGAGTATACCTACAAAACGGGTTGGGTGGTTTACAACACTTGGACGGAACGTATCTACGAATTTCCTACCTATCAACAACACATCGAATACGGTGACCAGACAATCATTACCAAGGGAGGCTTCGGATGCACGATTAAACCAACTTTCAACTATTCCTTGGTTCCTACGGCGGTCGGTGACATGTTCATGAATTTAAGATTACCGGTAAAAGAAATCGAACAGGGTTGGTTGAAAACTGCCATCGTGGGTTCCGTGAATGACGTGGCAAACCATTGGCCCGTAGATTCCGTATTCAATAACCGGTCGGGATTTGAGAACGCCATCAAAAACGAATGTAATTTGAGACTTTCCAAGTGGTTCACCATTTCACAGTTACGTACCAATATTTTACCGCCTCCCGCATTGGTGGCCGCCATCAACGACAAGACCAAGGCTATCCAGGACGTTCAGGTAGCAGAAAACCAGAAAGCGGTTGCGGTGGCCAATGCACAAAGAAAGATTGCCGTGGCACAGGGTGATTCCGCCGAAAAGATTATCAACGCAAATGCAGAAGCTTTGGCCATGGACATCAAACAACAGAAACTAACGGCTGCCTATTTGGAGTACCTAAAAATACAGAAGTGGGACGGAGTAAATTCTGCCACGGTCGTAGGCAACGGATCAGGTTCGGTATTGGTAAATGTCAAGTAAATAACCATGGAAGAAGGGATTTACGTGGAAACCTTTGACGAATTGGTCAACGCACTTACGCCCGAAAACTGCGAAATGATGTTCAGGAATCTTCTGCATGTCTTGGCTGAATTCCGAATAATGAAGGACAAGGTAGGAAACGAAAACATAAAAATGAAGGGCTTCACGTTCATAGACGACGGGAAAGTCGGGCTAAAACGTATAGACTTTTTTGACAGGGAATCGGGGGAATTAATAAAATCAATTGAGAACGACCTTAATTAGAAATTTCCAATATTTTTGTAATTGTGGATACAATGTTGTTCCTTTGTACTCATAAAAGAATTACTATATGAAAGAAGAAATTTTAAGGTTGAGAATTGAAAAAGAACTCCAGGAAAAGCTAAAAAGGCTGGCAGCCAAAAATGCTCTCTCAGTATCTGCACAGGTCAGGATGATGATTAAACAGGCGGAGGAGTAATGGGTAATACTAAGTATACAATAGAAAATCTTAGGGAGAAGTTGTCAGAAGTTTGCGAAGATTATAGACAAGAAAAGTTTATAGTTAAGAAAAGAATAAATCGACTTATATTATGTGAAGATAGGTATGGAGAATTCTTAATGACCTATAAAGATATTTTGAGTTTAATTACTAGTAAAAGAAGAGTAGGATCCTCAGAAAATGAAAAGATGTTTATTTACAACATAATATCGGAAAGAAATCCTGAGATATCTGAGCAAATAAATTCGGTATTAAAGTATGAAAACGGTTTATGTTTTCTTGATACTATACATGGGATAATGAGGATGAAACTTAGCAAACTAAAAGTATTAAAAAAGTTTGTCATAGGGTCAGCCTCAGACAAAACTGATTTTTGGCTAAGAAAAAACAAAGATTGTAGAAAAGATTGGGACAATATTGACTACTCAAAATTTACTTATAGCACGAGCACTACTAAAAGTATTTTTAGATGTAAAATTCACGACATGACTTACTTACAATCTCCCGATAGACACATTAATAATAAACAATCGTGTCCAAAATGTATGCCAGGTACAATAACATACACGGAAGAGACAATCTGTACTCATAAAGAATACCTAAGTAAGATAGAGGGTTATACCTATATCCTAAGATTGTCTAACAATTCAGAATCATTTTATAAAATAGGGGTCACCTCCAAATCTAGGATAAATTACAGAACAAATAGTTTTAAAAAGTCCTACAACGTGGAGTTATTATATAGTGAACCTAACAATATGGTGGAATGTTATAAGTTAGAGCAAAGATTCTTAAAAGAATTTAGTAATTACAAATATGAACCTAAAATTCATTTCAAAGGGCACACTGAATGTTTAACAATAAATCCTGTTGAATGTTATTATCACGACTATTACATAAAACAAGACTATAATGAACAATAAATTAAAAGCAATAAAGATAACGGAATGTCTGTTCGTTGACATAGAGTGTGTTAGAAGAAGTAAAGATTTAGACTTAGATTCAAAAGAGTTTCAACTGTTTGCGAAAAAGAACAGGAACAAAACAACGGGAGAGTTTCCCCCTAACGCAGAAATCTTAGATCTTTACCAAAAAGAGGCTGCCTTACGTATGTGTTACAACAAGATTGTATGCATAGGTGTCGGATATGTTGTCAAAGGGGAGTTACGTGTAAAATCCATTTATGGCGAAGAAGCAGAGATAATCAAACAGTTCTGCGATATATCCAGACAATTCGAATACCTTGTAACTTTTAATGGAATCAATTTTGATCTGCCCACCATAGTAAGCTGTTCAGCGAGACATTTTGATATAGCCGCCAAATTAAAAGATGACTTCAACCCCTCCGGGAAAAAGGAGTGGGACATGAAAAAGGTTATTGATTTAATGCAGCACACACGAGGTACTTTTTACAATAACCCGTCCTTTGATGAAGTTTGCTACCTTTATAACGTAGTATCTCCAAAGGATGGTGAAATTGAAGGAAGTAAGGTAAGCGAAGAATATTGGACTAACGGAATTAAACTCATAAATGAGTACGTTGTAAAGGATATAATTGCTTTAGTACAACTATTTTACAAAATGCGTTGGGAGAATTTTGATGTAGTAATAGTTAATAAAACTGACAGTAGTACAGTAGAACAAGTTCACCCAGAAAAGTCACTCCTACAAAAAATCTACGAAGACCGAGGAATCAGCGAAGAGAACAAGGACGAAATCTTGAAATTAACTTCCAAGAAAAAACTTACAAAGAAGGACAAGGAAAATCTGTTCACCATCTTACGTGGAGTTTTGGTAAGGGAAGATTTTGAGAACCAGGATCAGGATACGAAGGCTACCATACAACAGAAAGAGGAAGATGTCAAAGCGGTAATTGAAGGGTTGAATAAATAATGGGAAAAGGAAAAATAAACTTACCAAGCGTACTCACGAAAGATACATGGTTCTATAAGGACAGACCGGAAAACCAGCACAGGTTGAAACATTTGTTGGGGCAGCCTTACATATCGTACTCTTCGATAGACTCTTGGTTTAACTACAGGGCCGATTTTATTAAGCAGAAGTTCGCCAAAATTGAATTGCCACAAGGCATATATGGAGAATTTGGTACTTGGTGCGGGGAAGCTTTGGAGAACGGCTTCTTTTCCCAAGAGAATCCTTACGGCTTCGAAGGGCAGCAAAACATGAATTTGAAAGTGTTGAGGCCAGAAGGGGCCTTATATGAAAAAATGGTGGTCATAGAATGTGAAGAATACTTCATAATAGGCTTCATTGACGTTTGGACTAAGGGTGAAAAGGGTGTCTGGTGCCGGGATCAGAAAACAGGTGGAAAATTAAAAGAGTCAAAGTACTCTGATAAAGAATATATCCAATTAATTCTTTATGCTTATGCAGAGGAATTGCTGGGAGAAATCATTGAAGGTATAGACGTTTACTTTATACGTCGCGAAGGAAGCCATGTAAGGCCGCCGCTTAAAATTTCAAAAGAACAATTTGTCATACCTCTGGACTACAACAAGGAACGGGTAGATTTTGCACTTAAAAAAGTTAATCAGGCCGTGGAAGAGATTTCAGACTTATACACTACATATCTAAAAATATTCAAACAATGATGCTACTTAAACCTACCTTTTGGCAACCCGATCCATATAACGACGGAAACGGTTGGAAAGACTTGCTGATATTCTTTGGACTGGTAGCCGTGGTGTTGATGTAGCTTAAAATAACTTAAGGCATGGCATTAACTTACTAAGTTGTACCAAAAATTAGATATAACGGATGAAAGAAGGGTTTGAAGAAAAAAAGAGGGAGCTGTTAGAATTGGTAGGCAAGGCAAACTTACTGATTGACGAAATGGTTGGAAGCGGAGTAAATATACTTGTCAAAGGTTCGACACAAAGTATATGCAGCCAACATATAGACTTGCTAATCACAGGTGATAACAACCCGGGGTACACAATAAAATTTGGCACCGGTAGCCTCTGAAGACATTAAGGATGCGGTCAGCGGATCTTTCTTTCTGTATTCCACATTGTATATAAACAACGAAAAACACATAAGAAGTTCCATGCTGAAAGAGTCGTCCATAGAACCGCAAACGTAGGATATCTTTTTACAACCCTCCATCAATGTCTGCACGGCATTCTTTGAACCGCCTTTGCAACAATACATCATCAAAGTGGAGTTTTCGTTGAGTGCATCGGAAAGACATAAGGTTGAGGCCAAATCCTCCCAAGTCATCATAAAGCCTTCACGGTTTGAAAATGCCGATTCATCACCATGCCCCGCAAAATAGATATAATCGTAAGTGCCCGAACACAAAGCCGCCTTAATCTCCTCTTCGTCATCGGCTTCAAAATGGACGGTGCTTATGTTATACTCCAGATTAAGAAGCCGTAAGGTATTTACGTACCTGTCTGATACATCTTCACTAATCCTTATAATAAGCATACTTTTTGGTTCAAATTTCATGTTCTAAAATTAACAAAATTTTCATAGGAATTTGAACAACATATTTGCCCGTTTCACCCCGATTCAGTAAATTTATACACTTTAAAGTTCTGGTTATGTGTAAATTGGAATTCAAGTCGTTTGCGGAAATGTTGAGGGTGCTGCCCGACGAGAAATCGTGCAGGGAATACCTGGAAGATGTGCTGTGGGAAGGCAAACCCAAATGTCCGCACTGCGAAGGACAGAAAGCATACAAACTCAACGTAAAGGGAGAGTTTAACGGCCTCTACAAATGCGGAACTTGCAGAAAGAGGTACACGGTTCGGGTTGGGACGATATTCGAGAACTCGCCCATCGGCCTTCGCCATTGGTTCATTGCGGTCTACCTGTTTTCGTCCCATAAACGCGGGATAAGTTCCTATCAGCTTGCCGAGGATCTGGGTTTGACCCAAAAGACGGCCTGGTTCATGCTTAGCCGGATAAGACATTCCTATAAGCAGGATGTTCCCGACATACAACAGGATATGGTGATAACCATGGACGAGACATTTGTGGGAGGAAAAAACAAGAACCGTCACGCGGACAAGAAAGTAAAGCAATCGCAAGGCCGCAGTTACAAAGACAAGACTCCGGTATTCGGTATGATGCAGGACGGAAAGGTGTACACTAAGGTGGTTCCCGACACCAAATCAATGACATTACAGCCTTTGGTATGGGAACTCGTACCGCAGGGGTCTACCATAGTCACCGACGAGTGGACGGGTTATGCGGGATTGGACAGGTACTACAACCAAAAAGTCGTGAACCACGGAGCCAAGAATTACGTGACTGACGACGGATATACAAGTAATCCAGTTGAAAACCATTGGAGCCACCTAAAAAGAAGCATCATAGGAACGTACTATCAGGTAAGCAGGAAACACTTACAGAAGTATTGCGACGAGATGGCATTCCGATATAACGAACGCGAAGAAAAACCTACACAGAAGTTCAACCTCACGTTACTTAGGATGGGTAGGGAGAACTTGAAATATGCAGATTTGATTCAAAAATAATGGACGACAGTTGTCTGGATTAACTAACTAATTTACTCCGGGCATTTGTCAAGCAGACTGTCCTCTTTTCGTTTGCCCGGGGAAAGTTGAAGGGTTTATGAAAAAGAGTAAAGTAATTTTAATTCACATCTTGTTGATGATTTTGTCGATATATGATTTTGTATATTGTAAAATCACTAAAGGAAGACGGGTCGTTTTCTTTGTATTAGTCAGAAATCATGAAGGTATGAGCTCCCGATATGGTAAAACATTCACTAAGCTTACAAGTCTCATAATTTCTAGTCCAAATGGCTCTTGAGTGAATTTAACAAAAACTATCTGCAACTCCTGGGTTTTAAAGTTAGATACTATCCTTTGTTGTATGTACCCAGACTTTAATTGATCTATGCCTGACGGCATCATGTTTTGGGTTACGGCAACAGAAATTCTATCATAATCCAATTCATTCACGGTGGATAGACAGAAAAACGCATTTGGGACAGAAAACTCTTTATTGAGCCTATCTTTTAAGGAATTTAATGTATCGTAATCATAAATTGTTGTAATGTCTGTGCCGTACACCGTATTTCTTCTTTCCATTGCATCCATTTGATTGTTAAACATAGTAAATTATTGCCACGCGGCTACGTTGTTTCTGTGCTTTAGATAGTAGTTATATATGCCCGACCATATACTTTCATTCGATAGGTCCACATTTGTCTGTTTTGCCAATACGTCAATAACTTCGTTTGCGTAATCCGATAGTTCCTTGGGCACATTGTTGCCATACTTTTTAGTTTTGAGCGCGTATACGTACCAAAAATCATCCACAAGCTCCTGCAACTTCACCACACGCTTGTCATAAAGTTGTTGTTTGTAAGCTAACGATTGATATAGTAAATCCGCCTGTGTAGACCTGTATGAATTGTTAGGGTATGTTAGGGCGGGTCTTTGCTGTGGTTGGGAAGTACCTTCAAGTTTTCTCAAACGCCCCTCCAATTTTCCGTCAAGGAAGCCTTGGTCATAACTCCCGTTTTTGTATACATGGTTTGAATTCGGAGGATATGCGTTACATGAGCAGCCGTTGCGGTATCCTTCCTCATATCCTAAGTAGTAGTTACTTTGCGAATACAAACTACCACTAAGCAAAACGAAGATGATGATAAGTGATGATTTCATAATTAAGATTCCACGTTGACGACGATGGTGCCTTCCGTACTCGTCACGCCGCAGGAAAGGTCAAAACCCGCCACCTTGTTGCCCCTGGTTCCGTTGGATTTTCTCACGAAAATGTCCATGTGTATGGTGTAGCCCTGTACCTGCTGGGGAGGGGCGGTCGGATAAGCCTTGAAATGAAATTTTACCTCATCCTTTTTGTACGCCTCTATGACGGCTTCACCGTTCGACAGGTCAAGGAACGGCATGTTTTTGTCGGGATCGTATTTTTGGTAGGTAAGGTTGGATTGGTACATTATCATAAGTTCGTCGGAATAGTTTTCCGCCGTCACGGCGACGATGTATTTCGATTCGACGGACTCCTTGTCGCAGCCCGAAAATGCTAGGGCAAGTATGGAGACGGTAAGGAAAAAGAGTTTTTTCATGGCGTTAATTAATTTAGCCAAATGTAGAAAGAATTTCAAAACAGAACACATCCGTCCTGATATAAAATGCGAACACGGGATACATTCATCCCTATGAACGAGGACGAATACGTAAAAAACATAGGCCTAAACATCAAGGCCGTACGAAAGGAAAAGGGAATGACGCAGGCCACGTTGGCAAGCATGCTGGGTACCGAGGATTCCGCAATAAGGCGTCTTGAGTCGGGACGCATAAACCCCACCATAAAGAACCTTTACAGGATAGCCGTGGCTTTGGATGTCACGGTGGAGGATTTGTTAGTTGTGAAATAATTTCTGTAAACTGTAACAATGGAGGGCACCTATCGTTAGAAGGTCTGAATTAATATCTTAACAATGATAACATCAGTTTTTATAGAAGAATTTGAACAACGGGGTTTTGTACACTCGGATGAAATTTCAGGCCTTAAACTAAGCAAACAGACCGACGAAAAGAAAGATTATTTATACGTTACTGCCGACAAGGAAGAAAACGTAATGGAAATTACACACGTAATCAAGGTGGAGGACGTAGTTAAAAGTATCAGGATATATGGTTCATACGAAGAGTTTGAAGCAAAATTCATACTCCCCGGCTATGATCCGAAACCTAGCTAAAATATAACAAAGAAAATCCTAAATTTGCATAACTAAAAACAAGCTCATGCCAGAAAAGAAAAAAGGACTCACCGACGAGGAACTTATCAAGAAGTACGGTGATAAAAAAACGGAGGATTTCGACAAGAAATTGGCTGCCGTGGCGAAGCCTAAAAAAGAGAAGAAGTAACATAGCTGCCTAAAGCTCGGTTTAATTAATCAAAAATTATAGCCGGGCTACCAAAAGCCTTTTTCGTGTGGCCCGGGAAAAACGGAATACACATGAAAAAAATCATCAAAATCTGGAAGAAAATCCTATCTTGGTTTAAAATTAACCTTGGTATGGACAACAGCTATTATTTTGTAAAGATACACATGACTATAGGTCCCAATGAGTTGTTGTTGCCGCTATGTGTGAAAGGGGATACGATTTGGGACGTCAACGAGGTTTTGAGGAAATTCACGGCCGCACTGGAACAAGACAGGGTCATACAGATTTTGTACAGTGAACAGCCATATCCCGTGACGGATTCATTTCAACCCACATTTGACAGGTTGATGGCATTGCACCTGAACGGAACAACGAAGTATACCATGATTTTAAAATCAGCCACGATGGAAATCAAAACTGCCGGAGATTTTAATGTAACGTACCTTAGGAAAGGAAGTTTCGCAAAAGAGATAGAATTGAAAGAATACGAAGTGGATTTCCTATCCAAGGAACCTTTGCATACAAGTATAAAATTACCGATTACACTAGCACTAAACGTTGGTACAAACAGGTAAGTTAATGCCTAACTTAAAACAAAAAAAATGAAAAACAAAGAAGAAAGAGCGGCGGCCCTACAGGGTATCCTCCAAAAGAAGAAACAGGGCTTGGACAGTCTGTACGAAAGTAGAAAAGACCAGATAAATTCTTTTATGCAAAAATTTTCGGAAGAAGGTGTCCAGGCTGAGACTACCATGACGCTGAAGGCAAAGGACATCAAGATGCTTGGGGATATGTCCGTGATACTCGGAAGTCAGGTCTATCAGGCCGAGGAACTCTTTTATATGTTCCAGATACTGAAAGTTGACGTGGATACCATCCTGTTTAACGCTGCGGCAGGAGATGAAGGAAATCTATTGGCTGATTAGATAGGATATCCCATAAGATATTTGTAAAAGACGGCGGAAAGTACTATTTTCGTCGTCTTTTTAAATTTTAATTTTGATGAACGAAAGATTAAAAACATTGCCTAAGATAGGTCACATATCTTCAGGGACAACTTATGAGTGGCTGGAAATGTACGCCAGAATTGTGGCTAAGGGTAACAAGGATGTGGGATATGATAAGGTATTGGGAGGAATGATTTAATGCAGAGAGATGTAAAGTGGGGAGAATTGGGTTACATAACCTATAAAAGAACTTACGCCCGAACTAAGAAGGACGGTAATACGGAAGAATTTTCCGAAACGGTAGAGAGAGAACTAAGAGGTATAGACAAACAGCTTAAACTTGTTCTCACGGATGACGAAAAAGAATTTTATCGGGACATGCGACATAACATGAAAGGTTCCGTAGCGGGGCGTTTCATGTGGCAACTAGGCACTGATACGGTAGAGAAATTAGGATTGGCATCACTCCAAAACTGTGCTTTTGTAGTTGTAAATGAGCCGATCAGGCCTTTTACATGGACCATGGATATGCTTATGTTAGGGTCGGGTAAATAAATTTGGTTTGTATTATAAGATTTTATATCTTTACGACAAATCAATATAATGAAAGTCAAGATCTACAGTCTCACTGATCCAACCACAAATCTAATTCGCTATATAGGAAGAACAAAAAATTCCTTAAAAGTAAGATTATCAGGGCACAAATCCAAAGCTAAAAGTAGTAATCCTAAAACACATAAGGATTGTTGGATACTAAGTTTGGCAAAAAAGGGATTATCACCTATAATTGAGATGATATCGGAAGTAGAAGGTTGGGAAGAGAGTTATAAAGCAGAACAACAGATAATCAAAGATTATCTTGATAAAGGGTTTGATTTGACAAACACCCACGATAAAGGTATCGGGGGCCTTTTAAGGGTATTTTCTGACGAGCAGAGAGAAAAAATTTCTAAGTCCGTCAAGAAACTTCACGAAGAAGGGAAATTATTATCTGGAAGAAAATCTGTAGATGTGTATGACTTAGAAGGTAACTTTTTAAGGAGTTTTCCAAGTCATACAGAATGTGCTAAATTTATCGGTATATCTGATAAGCACATTCAAAATAGTATGAGAAGGAACTCAAAAAGATTAAGGCAGTTTCAAATAAGACACAAAGGGGCTAAACCCCCTGGTAAGTGGGAACAAAGAAAAGTTCCTATACCAAAAAACTATAAAACGTTGTATTGTCTTAACATTGAAACAAAAGAAATCACAGAAATTGAATCTGTGGATCAAGCTAAAAAGATTTTTGAAACTACTACGGTCATCTATCATTATATTAATTCAAGTAAGATATTTAAAAATAAGTACATTCTGTCCAATGCCCGAGTAAAACTGGATGAATTGCTGGAAAATCCTACTAAAGGGGACTATCAGCAGCCAAGCTTAAGTGGTAACACTTTTGAAGGTTCAACGACTAACAGCCGAGTCCTACTGGGACAGTAATGCTGACACGAGCGTCCAGCAGTAGAAATACTGATGATATAGTCTGAACTGCACGTATAACAAATGAAGGTGCAGAATCATAGGATAAAGAGCCTATGAGATAACAGAAAAGGTTGGCTTTTCAATCAAGAAGGAGCATGTGTACAAGCTACCAAAGCTCCAAAAAAGAAAGATAAAGGTTGAACGTGTGGACAATGCACAGGCAGACTTTATTGTGCCAGACACAAGAGAGGGTTGGGTGAAACTCTTAGGAAAGGTGTTGAAATCCTACTTCTACTCAGGAGAAAGTTTTACTTACTCTACACAGCTAATAAGGGGCGAAGGTGCACCCATAAAAGGTTTTGGAGGGGTAGCCTCTGGCCCCGAGATTTTAGTGGAAGGTATTAAGCTTATCTGTGCAGTCTTGGATAACAGAAGAGGGCAACAACTTCGTCCCATTGACTGTCTTGATATCATGAACATCATAGGGATGATAGTGGTTGCAGGTAACGTTAGACGGTCTGCACAAATAGCTATAGGGGATTATGACGATTTGGAATATCTTAAGGCAAAACGTTGGGATTTAGGCTCTATCCCCAATTGGAGGGCAATGTCTAACAATTCTGTGGATGTACCTGACGCTAAACTGTTGCCACAGGAATTTTGGGATACTTACGAACAAGGTGAGCCTTATGGACTAGTGAACATACAACTATCTAAAAAAATAGGTAGATCGGGAGAAACAGAGTACCCCGACCCAGATATAGAAGGATACAACCCTTGTGCTGAACAATCTTTGGCAAACCACGAGACTTGTGCTTTGGCCGAGACGTACTTGCCAAACATCGTTTCCAAAGAGGAACTCTATAAGGTAGTCATAATGTTGTATAGAGTGGTAAAACATTCACTGGCCCTACCTTGCCACAGCAAGGAAACAGAGTCGATTGTCCACAAGAATATGCGTATGGGTATAGGCATAACTGGAGTCATGATGGCTACTGAAGAGCAACTGAGTTGGTTGGATGATTGCTACAAATACTTACGTGAGTACGATAAAGAGTATTCAAAATTAATGGGATTTAATCCAAGTATCAAATTAACCACAATTAAACCTAGCGGTAGTTTATCCTTGTTGGCGGGTTGTACGTCTGGTGTCCATCCGGCCACTGCGGGACAATACTTTATCAGACGTATAAGGATACAGGCCGGTTCGCCTTTGATTGAAGTATGTAGGACAAACGGCTACAAGGTTGAATCACAGATTAACTTTGACGGGACTGCCGACAGATCTACCATGGTGGTAGAATTTCCTTGTAAATACCCTGACGGCACCATAGGGGCGGATGACTTGACCGTGTTTGAACAACTCGACAAAGTTAAACAGATGCAGAAAACTTGGTCGGATAATTCCGTAAGTGTCACAGCCTACTACAAGAAAGAGGAATTACCACAATTAAGAAGATATATTGAGGACAACTTCAACGAAAACTTCAAGACCCTAAGCTTCTTGCTTTACTCTGGGCACGGATTTATACAGGCTCCCTTTGAGGCAATCACCAAGGAAGTATACGAGGGATTAGTTAAAAACGTGAAACCTATCACTTCAGTTAATATTTCTGAAAATGATATCTCCGGTCTGGACGAATGTGCCAGTGGTGTATGCCCTATTAAATAAAGGTCTATTAAGAATTAGAGAACCCCCCAAGATTAAGTTCTTCGGGGGTTTCTTTTTTATGTTAAATAATGTTAAGATAAGTTCTTGGTCAAAATACTTTCCGTAGATTTGTAGCAGAAATAAAAATATAATGAGAAAAGTTATAGATTTTGAAACAACCAAGGAACATTTCAATAGCGGCACCCATAAATGGTATGCAGATGAATACTTCAACGATTACCTAAAAAATCAACAAGCCAAGAATCTTCCGCCTTTAAAAGGGTTCATGTGTTTCATAGTCAGAAATGAAGAAATAGAGGATTACGTACTCATAGACAGTGAACAAAGTATTTTAGCCGCTTACCCGTATACCAATGAAGGTTTTGGACAGATGGAGGCGAGGATAAATATACAAAAAATAGATAAACACTTTAGTGACCATGAAAAAGGAAACGTTTAACAATTTTTGTGAAAAAATTTTGGATAGGATGTATGAGCCAAGACTACCCTATGAGAGCCAAAGTACAGGCTATAAGCAGTTGAGGAAAATGGTTGAGGAAAACATAACCCCAGCCTCTTTGGCAGATATTGAAAGATGGGAGAAAAGCCCTACCACGGAAGAACTATTTGTACCACCAGATATAAAGTATCTGAGATTCCTCCACCCAAAAGTGAGACCATTTGTAGTACAAAATTGGGATAAAATTAAAAATTTAGAATTATGAGTTTTAAAATTGGCGATAAAATTACGTGTGTCAACGACGACATGCCGCCCCTTGAAGTATTCAAACACTTTGATTACTGGATACAGAAGGATAAGGACTATGTAGTGAGGGGTACACGGTTGTATGACGGCATACCGAGTGTACTGTTGGAAGGGCTCAGAAATCCTTCAATGTGGAATCCTGTTTTGCAAGGCAATTGTGAACCGGGTTATGCAGCGGAGAGATTCAGGAAAATGGCTCCTCAGAAGGATTTGGCTTTAATGGAAGAATTCGAAAACAAATATAAATTGGTAGATTAATGGGAAGTTTATGGAATATGCCTTCCGGAATGCTTAGACAGGAAGTTAAGAGGGATGAAACTTGGAAAATAAGGATTACAGACAATAACCGTGGTCGTTTAAACCACTACAGAAAAAACGTAGCCAACTACAGTAATTCTGATATTTTGAGAAGTCGTAACGAAGAATGTGATTCACTTTACATGTTCGAGGACGGGTCGGTGGGTTGACACCACAATCAAGGGGCTATTTTAAGAAGAGAAATAACATTGGATGAATTTAAACTAATAACAAAAGAAATGGACAAATTACCTGAAAATTGGTGCATTAAAGGCACCCACACACAAGTTCTAGAGTATGCTACCAAAAACGGCGTAATGCCTCCTTATACAAATAAAGAAAACTATTATCATTTCCCAAGTTTTAGTACCAATTGGGGAGGTCATGGGACATCGTCCAGAAGTATAGAGAATGGCTACACTGAAATCACTTTTAACCAATTCAAGAGATGGGTACTAAAAGAAGATAAAAAAGTAATGGGATACAGAGCTCCCCATGATTTGTTCAAGGGAAGAATAAAGGCGGGGGAGATATTTTCTGAGTACAGCCAAGATAAATTTGTCATGTATTCGAAAAACCATACAACTTCAGGTGTACCCACGGAAATAGTGGAGAATTGGAAAGCCGTGTATGAATCTGAGTTTAAGGAAGGTGATTGGGTAAGATGGGAAGGCGTAAATCCAGTCACTGGTAAAGTAATAGGTAAAAGTTCTAATTGGACCGATTGTTATAAATTAGACGTAAACGGAAATTTGGACACACATGATTCATGTAATGTAAAACATCTCCGGTTCGCCACACCTGAAGAAGTAAGAATTGCACAAAACAAGACATTACCAGAAATAGGTGGCAAAAAAGGTAAAGATTTGGGTAAGTCAATAAAATATGGTTGCACAGAGATGAATAAGAGTTACATAAAAAGGCTTTACACACTATTAAGGGAAGACGTGTCCATCGAATCAGTAAACATATCGACAACCATCGTTTCTATGGGGAAGTTAAAAGATGTGGTTGACTACATCAACGAAAATAAGGACTAACACTTAAATTAACATGGAGCGAGTAAAAGAATTAAGTTTCATATCAAATTCAGAAGTCGGATTACTATATGAAGTGACTTTTGAAAAAACATATCTATTTAGTCCAACCAAAACATATAAAAGAAAGGTTTTTTGTGAAAGACCGAATTCAAATTACCTTTCTCCTTTTGCAGTTTGTTTTGAAACGGGCGAAAATATTATGAATAGTCATTTAGGGGCGATTATTTATCACGATTATTTAACAAACTATGGAGAAGATAACAGCATACAAAATAGCAGTAATAGAAAGTGAAGTCGGTTGGGGTAGCAAAATCGACGATTGGATGGTTTGTTTGACGACTGTAGATGCCCTTCAATTCAAGAAAGAATTCAATTCCGTGAACACGGACGCGGTTACGCCCAAGTGGTACATGTATGCGGATGGTGAACCGGAAACAGTTGAACTGAACAATACCCAGCTTGAAAGATAACGGAAAAAGATTCACAAAGAATTTGGCTAAGCGCACTGTAGATTATGAAAAAATTACTAGATTGGATCCCTTTTATAGGAATTTATACATTCATTAAGAACGATGGGGGAGAAAAGCCTTGGTACGGTCTTTTGTGGAGTCTATATTCAGGTTTCCTATATGGGCTTATGGTTGTATTCACCATACACTATTACCAAGCAGAGACTGTGAATACAATACCCACTGAAAACCCAAAAGCTACACAAGAAATCAAAGAATTTTCCAAGGAAGGGTTTGAAAAAGAATTTTATGGCTACTCCTGGAGATATCCACACATAGTCTACGCACAGGCCATATTGGAAAGCAATGATTTCAAGAGTGAAATTTTTCTTCGTAACAACAACATGTTCGGCATGCGTAAGGCAAAATCAAGGCTGACTACGGCAGACCAGAGTTACGAAGGAAGTTATGCAAAATACATTTCGTGGCAACAGGCTTTAGCTGATCGCGCGATTTATGAAAGCTGTTACCTCCACAAAATAAAGACGGAAGCTTTGTATTACAGCTACATAGGGAAACATTACGCGAGTATGGAGGACAGCGTTTACATATCACGTCTTAAAAATGTGGTACACAAAAATAACTTAAAATGAAAAAACTGATAGTATTATTTATAGCAATAATCTTAAATTCTTGTTCTTATCACCCCCAAGACCTATGTAATTATCAAGACTTACAGATAGTGGACAAAGGAAAACAAAAATCAGATAAATGGCTTAAATTCAGGGAAAAAGGTAAAATTACGGAAAAACGATATTTTACCGACTTTGATTGGTATAGGTTTAGTATAGGTGACACCGTAAAATGTGAAAAGTAGTTAAATAATAGATTACTGTTTGGAAAGTTGAATTAATGTAAATACCTTTGGAAAAGAATGAATGTGAGACGAAATCATTGAATCACTTAAATGAAAACCCAATGAACGAAAATAAAGAAGCGTTTTTTGATGAAAACCAAAAATACGAGTTACGTAGCAATAGTAGGGTTCCTGTCATAAAAAGGCTCAAAATGGGGGAAAACTATGTTTACGTCATAAAGCAACTTTATGGATGTGATTGTGGTTATGCCGGTTGTGAAAATTACTCATTTGGGGGCTTTGTAATGAGGGTCAGAGATATAAAAACGCAAGAAATAATACTAACCAAAAAAGGCGATAAAAAGCTAAAAATGTCAGACATAAAAGACTTTCCAAAGGAAATGGAATCTTACGAAATATTCAAAAATAATTATTAAAGCCGTCAAACACATAACCCATGGAAAAATTAAAAGTAGGCGACAAAGTATGCCAGAAATATAAATCCAGATTTGGAAAGAATTTCAATTATCGATTTTCAACGGTAGTAAGGTTGACCAAAACCCAAGCCGTATTAGATAACGGTAAAAAATTGGTTAACGAGGCGGGTAAGGATTTTGTAGAGGTTGGAAATAGATTTTCTTCTTGGGAAATTACTACGCCTGAAATATTGCATGTGTGGGAAAAGGAGAAGCAAAGGCAAGCCATTGTGAATTGGTTTGATTCACAGGAATTCACCGACGAACAAAAGAAACAGGTTTACGAACTATTCAACAATAAATAAACCATGGAACTAAAATCAGGTATGCCCATATGGGCGAAAAGAGATTTTGAGAGAACCCGGCATTATACAAATAATTTATTTATAGTAAAAGGTATAAAAGCCAAAATTCATCTCATTGACAAAGGTGTAATTTACGTTACCGTTCACGCAGAAATTTTCATTTATACACCAGAAGAATTTAGCGATTACTTCACCACCACCCCGCCAAAAGAAGAAACGGAGGTATTGCCAGAAATTGAGCGAAATATGAGTGATTGTCCAAATATAATATCTTCGCTAATTCGTTCTCTAAATAGAATATTAAATGGCGGTCTTCCAATACATGCGGATAAGGAAAGATTGGATAAAGCCAAGCAATATCTTAGTGAAATATCTGACATAAATTTTAAGGATTTTCCCCAAAAAACGGAAAATACTGAACCTCCCGTTTTCAAGTCATTGGAAGAAATTAAGGACGAATATTTTTCTGGATTTAGCGCATCCAGAATGGAAGGAATGAAAGACGAAGAGTATTATCAACATCTTGATAAAATTGCAGAGCATTACGCCGCCCAATACCGTGAAGCCTACGAAGCAGAGAAAGCCGAAAACCAACGGTTGAAAAACAGGGTGTCCGAACTTGAGTCGGAAAAGCAAGGCGCAATAAAACTTATAGATGAAAACATCGCCGATATGGGCACGAAAGAAGCCCATGAAAGATTTGGCGGAACGGAATCGACCGCTATAATCGTAGCCATCCAAAACATAAGACTTAAACTAATCAAATAATAATATCATGAATGAATTTAAAGGAACAAAAGGCCCTTGGTTTATCAGTAACGAAACAGACATCTGTAATGCCAATTCAGATAAATTGGGTGGCGGAATAATTGCACAGGTTTATGATGGTCGTGATACGCATGTATCCGAAATGGATGAAAATATTGCCAAGGCAAACGCCTTGTTGATTTCAAAGGCCCCGGAGCTTCTGAGAACGGTCATGAGATTAGTCGAAAGACTTGAGGAAAATAATTTAGGGGAGCTGTGGGCTGTAAAAATGGCTAAAGAACTGATTAAGGAAAGCACCGAGTTATGAGCACATACTACAGATTAACCCCGATAGAGGAAGAAAAACCGAATTGTTGGGAAACGGGAAATTGGGACGGAAAAAGAAGTGATCCTATATTCGTCATAGATAAAGACGGGAGGCAATATGCGGCCGTATGTTACCAAGGCGTTATAGATGGCTCTGAATTTTGTGATTTTTATGATTGCAATGATTTTATGTCGGAAAGCATCACCCATTGGCTAAAGCCGGTCAATCCCGTGGAAGCGTTGATTGAAAAGTATGAGGCCGAAATTTCAGAACAAAGGGTAAGGTTAAAAAATGCAGCACTTGATAGTTGGGCAGATCGTTACCTTCCAGAAATTATAGAAGAGAAGATAAAATTCATCAACGACCTAAAAAACATATAGGATGGGAATAAAGCTAAACCAGTTAATTTGTTTTTGTAATTAGTTTGTATTACATTTGCTTTACAAAATACATCACATGTCGAAGATTAAAACAATAAGATTAGATACTGAATCGGAACGAATGTCAAAACTTTTGATGGAAAAAGAGAAGAGGAGTTTTACGGGGCTAATCAGATATTTGATTTCCAAGGAATTTAATACCGACTCCCGATGAAACACTTTGATATAACGGGACAAACTTTTGGTAGATATTTTATTGAAAGTAAGGCCGAAAACGATAAATATGGGCAGCCAATGTATTTTTGTATTTGCGAGTGCGGGAAATCAAGAAACGTTCTTTATACCAGTATAGTAAGCGGGAGAACAAAATCTTGTGGATGCTATGCAAGGGATGTTTCGTTAGCGGCAAGGATTAAAAAGAATACAAAGCACGGACAAAGTAAGTTCGGATTACAAAGTCCAGAATATATTACTTGGCATTCTATGAAATCGAGGGTTTTAAATCCAAAAGATGCAAAATATAAGGATTACGGCGGCAGAGATATTAAAATATGCGAAGCGTGGGTAAATTCTTTTGAAACATTTTATAATGACATGGGTAAAAGGCCATCCCCTAGTCATTCAATCGACAGAATCGATGTAAATGGGAATTACGAACCATCAAACTGTAGATGGGCGACAGCAACAGAGCAGGCTAATAATAGAAGAAATAGTGTAAAATTTACCTACAAAGGCGATATAAAATCAATACCTGAATTTGCCCGACAATATGGGCTACCTCGGGGTTTAATAAGTCAAAGAATTTACATATTAGGTTGGGATATTTCAAAAGCGATAGAACATCCATGTTGTATAAAAAGACTAACTGACCAACAAATTTTAGATATAAGAAGTAAATATGTTCCTCGTAAGTATACTGGATTAATGCTTGCTAAAGAATATAATGTTTCTTTAGCTACAATTAGAAAGGTAATAGATAGTGAAAAAGTGTTTAATTAACCTTTCTCTCGTGGCACATAAACGTGATTGGCATCCCGGAAGGTTCATTCATCGACAAATCTAAAATTTAGGATATGAAAACAGAAAATTCAATCGAGGCGAAAGGGAAATTCTTTGCACAATATTACAGGCAAAAAGTGGCGAGATACGCCAATTAAACAATTATCTAACAAAAAGTTGGATTTAATATAAAAAATGGTAACACCATGCAAGTAAGATTTGAGACGGAACAGGCCGTAGGGTATTTTATATTGGTGCCGGAAGAGGCAACTGATTTTAATGTAATGATGGTCACAAGGCCATGCATTTCATATAAAGTAAAAAATAATCATATTCATTATCCATTACCACAAGCTGGCTTCACGCACTTGGGCACGTTGGGCAAGCTGACCGAGGAACAGGCGGCAGTGATCGTGGAATTTACAAATAAACCTATTTATATAGGCAGACATTACCGAGACTATAAAATTCACCAATTAAATTTTACGGAAAAACATTCATTAATAACCGCCATCGACTCCCTGCAATCGCTGGCCGATAGTCTGGAAGTGTATAGCGTCAATCCGTTGGAAAGACCCGTAGATGAAGACGGATATGTGTTGGACAACATCATGATGAAAGAATGGCAAGCCGCCTAAGCCCGTACCGGTAGATGGGAAATAATATTTAAACTGAAATAGTGATGGGAAATATACTTGACGAAAAAGGATTTGTTTTCATGGGCAATGATAATAAACCATATTGGTGTAAAATGAATGGCGATCAGCCTTGGTTCTTTTATTGGGACGGTGACGGATGGGTATCATTAAAAGCTGTATTATCCATTGATATTGCGATATCGAACAAACAAAGAATAACAGATGAAGAAGCTGAAAAATATCATACGATACATAATTCACGCTAATGCGTGGGTAAGGATAAATATTTGGGGATTTTGCCCAGAATGCAACAGCGATGCGCCAGAAATAGATAATTGCAAAGTATGCAATTGGGATACGGGTTCACCGTTTGGTAAATCAAAGCGAGCTGAATATTGGCATAAGTATAAATCGTTGCATAACATTTAACAAACCACGGCACGGGCCGATAAACAGATAATAAAAGAGATGGGAAAAACATTTAAGGGGTGCTACATCATCGTAGATAAAGCAGGGCATTACTTATTACATACAATCAGTTATCAAAAAAAGTCATGTATTGATAACTTTATCGATGGAGGTAGCATGACATGGATTGAACTAAAAAAGTACGGTTGGAAGTGCGTAAAAGTCAACATCGAAATTTCACAAACACATAACAAGTAGATAGCATGAAGAAAATTATTTCAAACATTTTTGAATCGGATTTTGTCCGTGGGTTGGCAATGAGAATAATTTCTCACAATATAATCCATTCGACGAACAAACTTTCAAAAGAATACCTATTGCAGCATGGATGGGTAGAAAATGATGGTTACGTTTATGAACCAAACCTAAAAGAAAAACGCACCGTGTGGATAAATTTCGGGGACGGGTTTTACCGAATATTTTATGGTGAAAAGAAAACATTCATCGCATTGGAAAGTTCATTTGAATATTTCCAGCTATTCATGTTGACCGTTGACAATGATAAGCGTTATCAATACTCACCATTAGATTAGACCCATGCAAACATTCAGAACAAAGACACACGAACTGGCATTCCCGGAAGTGCCAAGGGAGGCAACGGATTTGGAAATGTCAAATTATCATTATGGTAAACAGATTTATATTGATACAAAATCGGTATTGCTTTTTAAGGTAAACGTTGATGATTTAAAAAAAGGCGACAGGCCTCACATGTATCTACCTGAATTTGATTGGAAACTACTCACGGAAGACTGCACCAAAGTAACGGAGGAACAAGCTAAGATTGTTTGTGAAGAAGTCAATGAAAACGCTTTTAATGGGATTGCGTATTATGACTATGCAGGAACGTCTATATATGATAAATCCGTCGATTCATTCACCTCCATAGTTGAAAGCCTTGGATTACCAGTGAGGAATAAGTTGGGAACAGATCCTCGCATCTTAGCCAAAGGTATGCAAGTTGTGCAAGGAGCATTTACAAGAGAAGTAAACCAATGGATAGCCGCCGAAAAAGAAGTAAAACGTTACGCTGTCCTTTGCAGAACGATTTAAAGTTAAAATTTGTTAAATTCTCACTATTTGATAGAACTAATGTCTATATTTGTGAAAGATTTTGGAAATCATTATTATGGAAGATAGATTTTGGAAAGTAAGTATAACATACCCCGAATATATTGTCACTGACGACGGAGAAGAATTAGTGGTAGTGGCAAATGTTGATAAAACAGTAGCTAAACATATAGTTACCGTACATAACCTTTTTCTACTAAGCAGAAATAACGGCGACAGATTTGAAGACATCAAAACGGAATGAGAAAGATAAATAAAATTGAAGAGGAATTTTTAAACGAAGAACTTTCCTGGGAACTGAAAGAATTAGGTTTTGACGAGCCCTGTTATGCCAGCATAATCACGCATTGTTTTTTCGGGTTCAAGTGGAAAAATTTCCATCTGTCCGAGAACGATCCTTGGAAAAACTCCAACACGGAACTTTCAAACGGGAGGGGCGTCCAGTTACCTACATACAGACAAGCATTTGAGTGGTTCAGTGATGTTTGGGGTTACAACGAAACTGTATACAAAGATAAAGATGCCTACTGGTGTCACGACGGTTGGCTTGTAACAAGAAGATTTGTATTTTACGGCCACGCCCAAGAAGACTTGATTGAGTCATTTATCAAAAAAGTAAAAATTTCACGGAACGGGCACTTATGAAAAACAAAGAATACACCAGAGGCTACAATGATGCCACGGGCTCCATATTAAAAGGCGGTGATCCACAGATATTGCTTAACGAAGCAAGGAACGATATTGACGAAGGAAGTTATAACAGGGGTTGGAAGGACGCCTGTAAGGATAAGGGGGCAAAGTGATAAAACGTAAATTGAAGATTTGTATTGGATGCCAAAAAGAGTGTTATATCTGGTCAAAACAGCGATGTCAGAAATGTGCGTCAAAAACCTACAAAAAACCAAGTAGCAGGCCGAATGAATCAACAAAGGAGAAGAAGGCTGTTATGGCAGATTTTTTTAAGGAGATATATGCCACCCATAATCCAGTATGCCAAGAATCGGGTCGTAACCTTGTGAGTTTCAGCAATTTTAACATGTGCCATATCTTTCCCAAGCGTAAGTTTTTAAGTGTGGCAACCGATCCAAGAAATATCATAGTACTTGAATTAAATTATCATACAAAACTTGACAACTATTTAGATAAAATGGACTTGGCTTCCGTGGAGGAACATTTTCCCAACTCTTGGCCTCTCATAAAGGAAAGGGTTTTGGAAATGTGGGAATCAATTACGGAAGAAGGTAAGTTGAAGGCAATTTTCAGGGAATATTTAAAAATTGAAGATTAATAAATATGACAAAATACTTACAAGAACATTTAGATAATATATCTGAAGAGTGGCTGATAGAATTTAGGTTACACAGCTTTTCAAGATATGCTGCAACAAAAGGTTATGAAATAGGTATATCAGGTTTAGGTGAATTTGTGGTGAGAGGTCCTGATAAAGAGTATTGGAGTTATAGTGAAGCAGGGTCAGCTATAGATAAGTACAGTGAATTATTAACAAATTTGACATGAGAAAATCACCTAAAGCATTAGCACAGGAATTGTTTAATCAGTACAAGTCAGAGATAACTTTAACTTGTGTCGTATCAAAAACGGCAAGGAAACGTTATGCTTATCCCACAAAGAAAGAAGCCCTTTTGAATTTTGAAAAAAGGACACAGTCCTGCATAAATTTTAATCTTACAAACATCAATGCAGCCAAGGCGTATCTGAAAACTGTTCAGGATTTTAGGGAACACCTCTTAAACTTACAACCAAAGAAATTACTATGACACGGGAACACTTAATAAACTGCCTGAACAACAAAAAGATTGACATGCAGTATTTCTACAAGGAATTTTTGGAAAACTGTGAGGATCGGTTCAAGGGTATAGGAATAAAGGAATTTGCCGACAACCTACAAAAGTTCATGATGTACAGGAAACCTTACCTAAAGCTACATGAAGGCTTGATGAAGCATTTTAACGTGGGTATACTCACAAATTTAAAAACAGGGAAACTAATAGGTTACTATTGAAAGTTATGGAAACACCACAAGAAACATTAAGGAAACGTATAGACACGATGCTTAGGGTGCAACTCTACATGAAAGAGAACGAAGTGCGTATATTGAATGACGGTCTCCATACAAAAGAAAGTTTTGACTTGGAGTACAAAAAGTTTGTTGACAGCATAACCGAATATACCATAGCAATATATAAACTTAACGAAAAATGAGCGATTACGAACAACATTTTGGAAAATTAAGGTTGGTTCCACAAGAAGAGGGGCAGACCATGGATGAATTGTGTAAAAGTCTTTGGGTCAAGGAAGGGCAGTCGGCAGATGACTATGAAGAGCCTTCTACCTTGTTTGACGAGTATTATGAAAAGTACATCATGGTGGATGGCAAATTGTGGGAAGTCTTTGACCACACGGAAAGCGACGATGACACCGATTTCCATATAGCCGACAATAAAGACGGCACCTATACTTTTCAGACAAGGTTTTATAACGGTGGCACGTGTTTGAGTGAAATGTTGGAGGACGCAATCAAAAAATTGTAAGAGAATGTACATTAACTTTACCAAACTAAAAAAATTAGGTATAGCCGATTCAGATGTCATTTACCTCATAGCACTACGACAAAAGGAAGAAGAATTTTTAAGCAATTGGGGCGACGGTAAACTTACGGACGCCATAAACCTTGGGTGGGCCGACCTGATTAAGTCAGGCAAGAAAAGTGACAGTGTCTTTTCCAAGGCCAGGATCGGTAAGAAAGGCAAGGAGATATTGGAAGCTTTAGGTGAAGCTAGGGTGGGGGAAGAAGATCGTCAAATATGGGAGTGGGTGTCGGAGCATTATAAGAAACGTGGGAAGGATGCGGGAGCTAAAGGACGTACACTTGATTATATACGTGACTTCCGTTTACAGACAAATATCAGCCGCAATAAACTCGTACACCTCATAGCTACATTTTTAAGCGACAGCAAAGAAATGGAATACAGTAATAAAGCCCAGAACATTTTCTACAAATCAGACAATGTTTACAGCACCAAATTCAATAAGGAGGGAAGCCGTTTATATGCTTACTACTTGCGACATCAAGATTTTTTTAGTGCTGAATGGACAAAAGAACAATACAATAGATAAGTATGGGATGCAACCAAATAGAAAAATACGCTAATAAAAGAGTTGGAGAAATCGTCACCTCAAAAGAAGGTTACGAGATGACCTTAATTAAGTATGAGCACAGCACAAATTGCATCATAAAATTCAAGGATGAATTTAACACCATTCTATCAAATGTACACTACAAGTACTTTAAAAGGGGCATTACCCAAAATCCTAACAAAAGAACAATATTTAATATTGGATATTTAGGTATAGGAAAGTATAAGTCAAGATATACTAAAGGAGCTAAAACAGAAGCCTATTCTACGTGGTTTAAAATGATTATGAGATGTTATTGTATTAAAATACAGCAACAACAACCAGCGTATGTAGGGGTAACAGTCTGCGAAGAATGGCATAATTTCCAAAATTTCGCCAAATTTTATGAAGAAAACTATATTGAGGGGTGGCACTTGGACAAAGATATCTTAGTTGAAGGAAATAAAGTATATGGCCCAAATGTTTGTTGTTTTGTACCTGTAGAATTAAATTCTTTTTTCTCCAAAAGAGGTAATCAAGATAGAATTCTTCCAATTGGTGTGTCAATGAAGGGTAATTCATTTATATCTTCAGGCGGCATGAATGGTAAGTCCAATCACCATGGAAGTTTTAAAACTGCTGAGGAAGCATTTGAAATGTACAAAGAGAAAAAGGAAGACTACGCAAAAATATTAGCTGAGCGTTGGAAAAATAAAGTTAAGTCTGAAGTATATGAAAGATTATTAAACTGGAGAGTTAAAAGATATAAATAAGATGGCACTACATAAGTCTAAAGAACTTACCAATAATACAGTTAAGACAATACTTAAATTTCAGAGTGGTGAACTAAAACCTATAAGTACAGGAATACCCCACTTAGACAAAGCCTTGATGGGAGGTATGACCCCAGGAAGTATCGTAGGGATTGTTGCTAGAAGCCAAAACGGTAAAAGCTATGATCTTGAACGAATCCTAAGACATATCCTACAGAACAACGATGACATTATAATCTGTAACGGTAACTACGAGTTAAACTTTTTCAAGATATTGGTAAGAGATATTTGTCAACGGACCGGTAAATCAATGGATGAAGTTTTGTTCCACAGTCCCTCCCAAGAAGAGCTTATCCGAATGAGAGAGATTTGTGATGTACATAGACAAGAAGGTATATACTATCAAAACGAGCCTGTATCTCCTGACGTATTTTTTGATGACGTTAAATCGTTGATAGAAAAATACCCTGATAAGAAGCTTCTGGTGACAGTGGATAACTTAGAGAATATCTTGGATACCAAAGGGGGGCAAAAGTCTTCTCAGGACGCATTTCTGACCAAAATAAACATATTGAAGGATATGCACCCTTTCATAGGATTTATAGTGCTCAATCAAATGAATGACAACTATATCCAAAGGAAAGAGAATGTAAAGATGCAACGTCCCATAGAGTCTGACATTTATGGTACAGGACAATTGTTAAAGCTTTGTGATGTACTATATGTAAAAGTACTTCCTTGGAGATTAGGTATAACCGATAAATTCATGGTGTTTGGTAAAAATAGCTACTCTTGGCTTGATGAATTTAAGATTGACAACGGAGCGAATACGGACAGTTTTGATCCAATTGGTGTAGCCTACTCATTCTATTTAAAACGTAGGAATGCAGACATCAAGGACATACAGGATGTATTTGCTGAAAGAATTTTTGAAAGTGGGGATACAAATTACAAGCCGCCCCAAGAGGCTAAATCAGGCCCACCAGACATAAGCATCCCGGTATTCAATCGGGTCGAGAACCCTGTCATAGAGTTTGATAATTTCACCAAAACAGAAGAGGTGCCTTTTTAATCCTTAAAAAATGTTAAGGAATAATTTTGTATGGTTTTTATCTTTAAGTTTGTAACAGAAATTAAAACATAATAAAAATGAAACAGATTATTTTAACATTGGCCTTAGCGGTGATGACAACACTGACCGCCTTATCACAAAAGGATGCTGCCTTCAACAACAAACTTTCCTTGGAATCGGAAAGCAGTCAGGGCGAAACACGGATGAAACTGGAATTCCAGGTAAAATTTTCCATACTCATGAAGCCACAGATTTTCTCTTTTGAGGCCTTTTATGAGGTGGGTAAGACAGGGCTGATGACCTTAACGGAATTGAGGAACACGGCTGCCACGGAAGGATTGAGTCTGGTGAGTACCGAAAAGTATGAGGGGCCGTTCAAGACCAACATGTCCAAGGGGCAGTGGGAGAAATTGACGGGACTTGCCAGAACGGAGGCGGAGGAAGTGGTGACATTATATAATAAATAAAAATGGAAAAATTAGTAATAGACATTAAGGACTACCTTTCGGAAGATGAAATAAAACAAATCTTAATTGAACAAGTTAAGATTAATATAAATTCGTTATTCAAGAATGAAGAAAATACTCAAAGACTACTTTCTAACCTCTCGTACGAAATAGTTTTCAACGAAATTGATAAACTGGTCCCCAACAGCAGACAAGTTATTTTGGATAAAACTGAAAAAATAATTAGAGATATAAAAAGCTACTCTGTTTTTCGTGATGGTAGTTATGGAAGTAAACCTTCACTTGCCTACGTAATGATGGAAGATGCCGTAAAATCAAACAAGGACTTAATAAACGAAAAGGTGAAAGACACAATTATAAACAAAGATTATTCAAGTGAAATCTGGAATACGTTTGAAGAATTGGCAGAAAACTTTATGTCAAACATATATGAAATCACACGGTTAGGTAGAGAGAAAAATAAAACAACAGTATAATGATAGAAACGACAATCAAATGCTCGGACGGTGACATGAGGATCACCCTGACAAACGTAGACATTAATACCCAAGCGGCCTTGGAATTTCTGTTTGACAATATTAACAACATCAATCCGATTGATTTGGAGAACGCGATTAAACGAATTTCTTAGTATATGGCAAAATTGACCTTGATAAACCTAAATTTCGTGGAACTTGTCGAGAAAGAGGTGGACATACTCGAATTGACGCTCTATCTTACTTCAGGGAAGGAAGTGGTGAATACCTATGACGCCATAGAGGATTTAGAAAGACATTACGCACTGATTTTAGAAGCAATTTCACTGAGGATCATAACAACAAATTCAAATATTTAAAAAATGAAAGAACAATTTTTGGTGACGGTAAGCTACACCGTCGAAGTGGAAGACAAAGCGGTTAAACGTAAGGAAGACTATATAGTGTCGGGCGTAAGTTTCACGGACATAGAGACGAAGGTAAACAAAGAACTTCAACACCTCATTAACCCAAGCTTCCTGATCCAGTCCATAAAACGTGAACCTATCACAGGCTTCTTCAAGGAGTTTGCCGACGTAGAAAACCTATGGTACAAAGTCAAGGTACGCACACAGGATCCAGACAGCGAGAAAGTAAGATTTATTTCTTACCTCTACTATGTCAATGCGGAAAATACGGGTAAGGCAAATGACTTGGTTTGCGACGAGTTGGCACAGGAGTTTAAGGACTTTATTGTAGTCAGTATAGCGGAGACTAAAGTAGTCACAACTTTTTAACTTTAGATTAACGGATTTATATGGCGAGGATTGAAAAATTGTCGCTATTTTTGTACCATCAAAATAAAACAGGAATGAATAACGACAGATTACAAAGGGAAATAGGCAGACTAAAGTCAGATTTTGAATCCGTAATGGATTCCTTGGTTTACGAAATTGAGGAACTGGAGTCTAAACTTGAAAAATCCGAATTTGAAAAAGAGGGACTATGCGAGGAAATAGAAAATTTAAAATCTAGGGAGGACGCATAAGATGGGATCAATATCGGTAGGTAGCACAAACCGTCTTCTAGAGATGAAGGAAGAACTTTTATTGCTTGGATTTGAACATGATACACAATGGGAAGACTGGGGACAGGAAAAGGACGCAAAGTTTCTCAGGATGTACGGAAACGGAAAGTTCGCCATGTTCAAGGATCTTTACGAGTACCATAAAAGAGACTTGGTCAACATAGAAGACGATTATGGTTTCAAGACTTCCTTGGAACGCCATATACAATTTACCAAAGATTTTAAGTTATGACGAAACAGGAATTATTACTGCTCCTAGTGATGGAAGAGTGCCAAGAGATATCACAAAGGGCTTCAAAGGCACTCAGGTTTGGTTTGGATGAGGTACAGGACGATCCTGCACAAAATCCCTTTAAATTAAACAATTTGGAGCGGTTGTTGGATGAGTATAACGATTTGGTGGGAGCAATGGGTTATTTACAGCTTCAAGGTATCCTTCCCGAACAAATATTGTGCCCCATAAAAATTGGTAATAAATTAGAAAAGATAGAAAAATATCTCAAATATTCCCAAGAACTAAAAACGGTATCAAATTAATGTCCACACAAATAAACAGGGAGCAAATTGTTAGTGTGACAGTCTACAAAAAAGCTAAAGCTAGGCAGTACTCATATAAGCCAGCCATAAATAAGTGGTACTTTAGGAGAAAGGAAGGATTTTATTTCTGGAACTTTAGTACCATTGACTACCTTCCCGATTGTCTCTATGTTGACGAGGGGATAATTTATCATAAGCCCCACATGGAAATAAGGATGTCCAACGGACAATATTTTGAAAAAATATTTTGTGGGTGTGGAAGGGTTGGAAACCTGGATGGAAGAAAATATAGACAAAAATAAATTTTTGGTCATTTATGGGAATTAAGGTAATTTCGGCTTTTGATGGTATGTCGTGTGGATATCTGGCTTTAAGGAGACTTGGTATACCCATAGAAAAATATGTATCTTTTGAGATTGATAAACCGGCCATGCAATTATCTAAGGCCAATTGTGAAAATATTATCTATATGGGTGACATAAGGGATACTAATTTTCAGAATTTATTAGGTGCGGATTTACTTTTGGGAGGATCTCCTTGTCAGTCGTTCTCAATGGCGGGTAAACTTAATGGAATGTCCACTAAAGATAGCATAGAAGTTTTATCGTTGGACCAATATCTGGACCTAAAAGAGAAAGGATTTGAATTTGAAGGTCAATCTTACCTTTTCTGGGAGTACGTGAGAGTTTTAAGGGAAGCCAAGCCAAAATACTTCTTGTTGGAAAATGTTCACATGCATAAAAAATGGGAAGATGTCATTTCCAAAGAATTAGGCGTCAGCCCTATTAAGATAAACAGTGACTCGGTTTCAGCCCAAAGTCGTAAAAGAAATTACTGGAGTAACATACCTGATATACAAATGCCTGAGGACAGGGGTATTCTTTTAAAAGACATACTGGAAGATTTACCCGATTGTCCCATAGGGATTGCGGTCAGGGAAAAATCAAAATGTGTACGTGTCGGAGGGAGGAGTTCACCATTCGGAATGATTACCTCCTGAGTGTGCCCCTCCCGTAAGGCATCCCGCCTTGTCTATACTCGGCTTTACCTTACCTTTTTTGAAACACGTTGGAAGGGACTGTCCCACTCAGGAGGTAATCATTCCGATATGGGCATCATTCACACGCCTTTCGCCACAAGGAGATACTCCGTAAGGGAGTGTGGAAGGTTGCAGACCTTTACGGAGGAAGAAATTACCAACATAATCAATTCGGGAGTTTCCAACAGCCAAATATACAAAGCCTTCGGAAACGGGTGGACTATTGAGGCAATATTGGAAATATTAAGCCCCCTATCAACAGAATTTAATAATATTCAATAAAATGGAAGATAAAGCATTAGAATTTGTAAGTGAATTTAACGCAAACGAGGAACAGACGTTTTGGGAGTTGGTAAATAACGGCTACATCACAGCCGTATCACTTGATAACATATATCTTTTCTGTGAAGGTAGCGATCCAATAGACTATGTGGAAGAAATTACCTTGTCCAATATGGTCAAAAAATTACAGCCGCTTTTAAACAAAGCTTCCTCCATGCTGAACAAAAAAATAGGACAACATGTGGAAGATTTTGAAAAAGAGATTCAACGTAAGTTTGAGGGAGTAAAAGTGTACGGTAACAGGGACGGATTGAACGTTACCTTCAACGTACATTACACACCAAATTATGACATAGACGTAATAGAGGCTTATATGTATAACCTTCTGGAAGACGTGAGTTATTTCTTTGGGGATAACGTAAAGTTTAACATAGGCAGAACTTTTGAGACAGAAAATGCTGGAACTTAAAAACACCCTAAAGGACAACAAGGAACTACTTGACATACACAACAGGCTGGAAGTCAATATGGACCTCATTCACTCCATAGTGGGAAAGGAAATAGGCTATGGCAGCTTCCGCTGCGTCTATGAGTATAATCTTGATCCAAAATATGTGGTCAAGGTGGAATTCTCAGGCTCCACAAACAATACTTCGGAGTTCCTTTTGTGGGAAGAAATCCAGGAATTGACGGGAAACCTTGCGTGGGTAAAGAAATGGTTCGCGCCCATACTGTGGACGAGTCCCAACAAGAAAATCATAGTTATGCAACGGACTTTTGAAAAGCCCGAGAAGAAAAGACCTGCTACCATACCCGCATTCTTTAGCGACGTGAAGCAGGATAACTTTGGATGGATCGGGAATAACCTGGTCTGTCACGACTATGGGTTCCTACACAAATTCATAAAATACGATAAGAAATTCCAGAAAGTGGTATGGTAAGCAATATGTTAAAAATAATTATCCGAAAACTTTTAGATTACGGGAGGTAACAGATATGGCAACTAAATTTAAAAATAAGTCCACGGGCGTGATTGAGGAGTATTTAAAGAAATATAACATATCTTTACAGCAAGCCATAAACTTTTCAGACAAGACAAAGGCAGCTTTTAGGGAGGGTGTTAGAAAATAAAATTTTAAGATGGACAAGGAGTTTTTAGGAAAATTAGAGGAACAGTTTAAAAATGTACCCACTGGTATCGCAACCATAGTTTTTGCAGATTTGCCTTATGGAACGACAAATTGCAAGTGGGACTCTCTGGTTAATCTGAAAATATTTTAGGAAGAGTGTTGGAGGGTACTAAGACCTAACGGGGTAGTCGTATGCACCGCACAAATACCTTTCAACATAACTTTGGGCAATTCAAACATGAAAGACCTCCGTTATGAATGGATATGGGAAAAAACACAGGCCACGGGAGGAATGAACTCTAAAAGGATGCCCATGAAAGCACATGAAAACGTCATGGTATTCTACAAAAAGACTCCCGACTACTATCCGATAAAAACATTTGGACATGTAAGGAAAGTAAGTAGTGCCAAGAATAGGGCAGCTTGTATAGTAAGACGTAATGAAAAAGAAAGTTACCTTTACAACAAGGAGTACGCCGATAAAGTGGAAGATTACGATAGCACCGAACGGTACCCACGAAGTGTCATAGAATTTCCTTCGGATAAGCAAAAATTGGCGTTACACGAAACACAGAAGCCCGAAGCCTTATTGGAGTACATAGTGAAAACTTACACAAAAGAGGGTGACATAGTGGTGGATCCTTGTAGGGGAAGTAATACTACGGGTGTGGTTTGTGACAGACTAGGAAGAGGGTACTACGGCATAGAAAATGATGAATATTATTACAATATAGGTATCCTGCGCCGTAAAAACCCAAAACTAAAGACAAAAGAGTTAAAAGGACTTTATGAAAGTATTTATGGATAGATCTGCACTTCTAAATAAATATCAATACTACCTAGAAATAGTGATGAGAAAAGAACCGGAGAACACCACAATGGTAGAAGTACAGGCTACTTCTAAATGGATATTGGAACAGATAATAGAAGATTTAAAAAATGAGCAAATCCACACATACGAACATATTGAGGGCAGATAATTTTCCATGTACGGAAAGTAGAAGACCAAACGTTTGGTACATGGAAGGAAAGTGTGATAACTTGTTTACATTGACTTCCAATGGATTTGAAGTCATTTGTGGGGGAAGTAAAAAGAGATTGCTTAAGTTGGTAGAGAAATGCATAGATTAAATAAAATATTCGTGTGTGATTGTGAAACAGACGGCTTTCTTGAGGAAACCACCAAAATACATACATTTGGTATAGGATGGCAGGGGCAGAAATGAAATATTGACAGTTTACAGGGAAGCGGTAAATGAGGCTTTGATGGAGGTGCTTGACAATGGGTAGATTTAGGGAAGTATTGGAGGAAATGGCTTCGGAATTAGCTTTTGATACATACGAAGATTTCCGTAGAAGTTGTTATTTTGAGAAAGACGCTGATGATTTTAACAATGAGGCCGTTAAAAGGTATGTCACCGAATGTTTCACCGCCACGTTAAAACAAGCTTCCATTAACGCCAAATGGAAAACAATGTCCACCGAAGACAGCATAAACGACGCAATATCACATAATTATGGAGAATATATTTGCGTAGATGAGAAAAGTATTTTGAGTGAAGATAATTTTGTGATTTTATGATAAGTATTGAGGAGGTAGATGATGGAAGATAAAGGAATTTGGATTTATGATATTGAAACATTGGCTAATTTGTTTACATATACAGCCAAGAACAGGGATACAAAAGAAATAGTACAATTTGTTATTTGGAAGGAAAGGAACGATTACGCCTCATTCGTAGACCATTTACGTAAATGTAAAGGAATGGTGGGATACAATAATTTAGCATTCGACTATCCGGTAATACACCATTTGTTAAAAGGTATCCCCGAAATGCAATATTGGACAGGGGATAAAATAACAGCTTCCGTATATAAGAAAGCACAGTCTGTTATCAAGGCCGAATTTTCCACAGTAAAGGAAGAGGAAGTAATGATTCCACAAATGGATCTTTTTGCTATTTGGCACTTTAACAACAAGGCACGTATCACTAGCTTAAAGAGACTTGAGATAAATATGAATTATCCCAACGTTTTGGATATGCCTTACCACCATACAACCAAAATCAAAACCGTTGAACAGGTACAGGAAATTCTGGATTACAACATCAACGACGTAAACGCCACGGAAGAGTTCTATTACAAGACCGAAGGTAAGATGGAACTTCGTAGGGGGTTGTTGAAGAAATATGGAATGAAATGTATCAATTACCCCGATTCAAAGATAGGTGAGCAGCTTGTTTTAAAACTTTATTGCGAGGCTACAGGTTTATCCGAGGCAATTGTTAAACGTTTAAGGACCCACAGAAGTCTTTTTAAATTTGCGGAATGCGTTCCCTCATATATTAAATTCCGCACGGAACCTTTCAAGGAAATGTTTAGTTACATACAAAGTATCGAAGTCAAGGAATTGAAAGATTCTTTTGCCTACAGTTTTACTTCAAACGATTTTCAGTTTGATATTGGAACGGGAGGAATACATGGTTGTATTAAGGCAGGGGTTTATGCTGCGGAAGACCAAATAATAATTGACGCCGACGTGGCAAGTCTTTATCCGAGTTTGGCCATTGCCGAAAAACTTTATCCTGCACATTTGGGTGAAGTTTTTTCAAAGGTATATGAAGACGGTATTGTAAAACCCCGTCTATATGCCAAAGAAAAAGTGGACGGAAAGATGAGGGATAAAATCATGGCCGATGGTTATAAACTTTCAGCCAATAGCGTATACGGTAAGAGCAACAGTGAATTCAGCTTTCTTTATGATCCTTTATACACCCTCAAAACAACTTTGGCGGGGCAACTTGCCTTATTGATGCTTTCTGAACTCATGTTCATGAAAATTCCAGGTTTGCAGATGTTACAAATAAATACGGACGGTGTTACCGTAAAGTTTGACAGAAAACATATCGACATGTATTTCAAGGTCTGTAATTATTGGCAAGAAATCAGTAAATTGCAGCTTGAGTATGTTGAGTATTCAAAGATGGTCATACGTGACGTAAATAACTACATTGCCGTTTCTTCAAATGAAATATTTTTTGAAAACGATTCCTATATATATAAACCAAAGGTTTCCACTAAATACAAAGGAACTTTTAAGGATAACGAAGAATTAAGGAAAGATGGGGAGTGGCATAAGGCATTTTCTCAAGGAATAGTTTCAACGGCGGTGAATAAGTATTTTCTTGAAAACATCCCCGTAGAAAAAACTTTGTCTGAGTGTAACGATATCTATGAATTTTGTAAAACAGGAAATACTACTGGTGAATGGTGGGCCGAAACTTTTGTTTGTGACAATAATGATGAAATAAGCGATATAACGAAACAACAAAAGAACAATAGATACTTTGTATCAACCAATGGTAAATCGTTCCGTAAATGTACCTATAAACCAGATAAAATAACTGGAGAACCAAAACTTACATCTACCGAATATGAAGCTGGTAAAAAAGTAACAATTTTCAATAAATATTTTGAATTACCAATAGAAAAATATCAAATTGATTATGAATACTATGTTGATGAATGTTATAAGTTAATACATAAGATTGATGGAACTGAGGAACGTATGTTAGAAGAAGCTAAAAATTTAAGGGATAAAACAAAACGTGAGAAAGAAGAAGAAAATTATCTTAAATTTTGCGTGAATAAAATACCTACCGAAAAACAATATGAACAATATGTAAGGGAATGGTTAACTGACAAATATGGTGTTCCTGAAGAAATCAAACCAAGTAAAATTAGAATTTCATAATATTTTTGTTAGTCTGAATTAAAAGTATTTTATTTGCATTAATTCTTCCTCTCACAGTAAAAGAATTAAAATATTAACATTCCCTATAGATATGGATGACGAGGTGAGAGGCGTTATGAAGTATTTGTAGGGATTTTCTATTTTATGAGAAAAAAGATAAAAGTAGTGTCAGGTGTGTACAAAATCACAAGCCCCGCCGAAAAAATCTATGTGGGGTCTTCAACTAACATCCACAGAAGGCACACAGAGTATAAAAATTTAAATTGTGAGTATCAGTTTAAATTATACAACTCATTAATTAAGTATGGTTTTGAAAATCATACAGTTGAGATTATAGAAGAATGCGTTAAAGCAGACCTAAATTGTAGGGAACGTTATTGGCAAGATTTCTATGATGTTTTAGATAGAGAAAAGGGCTTAAATTTAGCTTTAGTTGAGTGTGGAGCAAATAGAAGGACTTTTTCACAGGAGGCTAGGAGGAGATATGGTGAAAATCAAAAAGGATCCAAGAACCCCGTTGCTGTCCCAGTAATTAATGTATTAACCAAAAAAGAGTTTGGGTGCATATCTGATGCACGTAGCTATGAAGGGTATGGGACTGTTTTTGAAGCTAAGTTGGCCGGAAGAGTTACTAACGATACTCCCTATATTTATAAAAAATTTTATGAAGATTATCTTTCAGGACTTTTTACAAATGTTAATATTCATAAAGATAGAAGACTGGGGTGGGAAGTGATAAATATATTAACAAAAGAAGTTTTCAAGACAGTAAAATTAGCTGCTAAAACATGTAAAGATTACAAATATAGAACTATAGTCGTATGGCTTTCAAATCCAGATGTAAACAGAAGTCCCTTTAAGTATCTTAAGGATTATAAAGAGGGTGATACTCTCAATATCGAGATTCCTCTCCCCACAACCAAGAAAAAACAAGTTATTGATAAAAATACTCTAATTGTCTACCCCTCTGTAAGTGAAGCATCAAGGCAGTTAGGATTAGTAAAATCAACGTTATTAGCTTCTGTTAGTCGTGGAAAGCATCCTATAATAATGCCTTTAGAAAAGTTTTTAAGATTAAATCCTGAAATGAGCGCTTTGGATTTTAAATTCATTTGAAGAAATTATAGATAAATACTTTTAACAAAACTTTAAAGCCTTGGCACTTGTCAGGGCTTTTTACTTTACCTAATTTTGTACCGTAAATAATTAAAAAATGAACACGGACAAAATTTTAGCACTCATAGAAGGCAGCAATCTGTCGCCCATGCAAAAGTTATCCAATAAAGGCTTCATAGAAAGGGCTGCCTTGTACGAAGTGGAAAGAAAACAGGCCAGGGAGTTTGTGGAGTCCATAGCTTCTATAAATAATCTACAAGAAATTTTACTCGACACGAAGGACTACGTAATCTATACGGTGAGGGGAAAGGATTGGGACAGTAAATATCCTTTCAGGTACATCTATAAGAATGGAGAAGATAAGTGGTACCCAAGTTCGAAAGTTTGTGCTACGTTGGAAACTGCGATATTGTCATGTCTAGGGGAAAAACATCTTGGATCCAACTCACAATTTATGGATTTTGCAAGTAAAATGTTAGAGATAGGGAAATGATAAACAACTTTTTATACAACAGTTTCTTGGAGATACTGATATTCTTTATAATCGTAGTGTGGTTCATAGGTGCCTGCACTATCATCATTCCTTTTGTCTGTATGATTATGGGAGATGACTACTTCTATTTAAAACCTACCATAGATAATATTCGGGACAATAAAATTTAAAATTATGTCAGATAACTCAGGACTTGGAAAGCGCATTAAAGAAAATTACGAATTTCGTGCAAGACATTATTTACCACGTAGGACTCACACTATTATTAGGTTAGATGGAAAAGCATTCCATTCTTACGTTAAAGGATTGGACAAACCTTTTGACGAAGGTCTCATTGAGGACATGCAGCTTACTACGGCTTATCTGTGTGAAAATATTCAGGGATGTAAATTCGGTTACACACAGTCGGACGAAATTTCTTTGTTATTGACTGACTTCGATAAGTTGGAGACAAGTGCTTGGTTTGACGGTAACATCCAGAAGATTACTTCCATTTCGGCTTCAATGGCGGCGGCAAAGTTTAACCAACTTCGCATGCTGCGAAAAACATCCGTTGTCGAAACTTCACAACCACAAGGTCCTCATGAGATAAACTCCATAAAGGCTTTGACAGATTATGAGATCGAGGGTTTCAAATTAGCCGTATTTGATTCCCGCACCTTTACCATACCCGAAAAAGACGAAGTACTGAATTACTTCCTTTGGAGACAACGCGACGCAGAGAAAAATTCGGTCGCCATGTTGGCGCAAAGCCTTTATTCACACTCGGAACTACATAAAAAGAACGGAAGCGATATGCAGGAAATGTGTTTCCAGAAAGGACATAACTGGAATAACCTGGATGCTTCAAAGAAACGTGGATCGTTCATAATGAAAAGAAGATATGTGAATGGGATATTGGATAGCGAAACACAAATCAATGAAGAAAACGCCAATCAGTTCACGACAAGACACAAGTGGGAAGTAGTGGAAGACACACCATTTTTCGGTAAAGACAGGGAACAAATTTTAAAGTTATTTTAATAAAAACATGAAACTAGAAGTAAAAGAAAACAGCAAAAACTATGCTTGTAGTGTAGTACGAATCGGACAGGTATTTGATATAGAAGGTGCCGATAACATCAAACGGGTCGTTGTTAATGGAAATAACGTTGTGGTATCAAAGGACGTTAAGGAAGGCGAAACTATGCTTTATTTCGTTTCGGGTACACAACTTAATGAGGAATATTGTAGTAAAAACAATCTCTATGATAAGGCCGAGGAGAATTATGACAAGGATAAACGCGGATTCATCTCTTTCCGCCAGCGACGAGTAAAGGCCCTCAAATTACGTGGGGTGATTTCCGACGGTATGCTCATGCCCCTCACAAGTCTTTTACCCTTCCTAGAGCCGACCTCCATAAATTCCCTGAAAATTGGGGATGAATTTACTGATATCAACGGGAATAGTTTGTGTGAAAAATACATAGTAAAAATCCCTCAATCGCAAAATTCAAAAGTACAAAAATCAGTTAAGATAAACAGACTGGTGGATAATCAGTTCTACCTACATGGGGATACCGACAACTTTAGAAAAAACGCACATAAAATAAATGAAAATGATGTTATAGGTATCCACTACAAAAAGCATGGGACCAGTGCGGTCATAGGAAATGTTTTGGTGAATGAACCCCTCACTTGGAAAGAGAAATTAGCTAAATTTTTTGGTGTAAAAGTAAACAAGAAAAAATATGATATCATCTACTCTAGCCGTAAGGTAATTAAAAACGGCTACCTTAACCCCACACAAGGTGAAGGATTTTATGGAGAGGATATCTGGGGTGTGGTTGCCGCCGAGGTTGGGCCGCTTATCCCCAAAAACTGGACCCTATATGGAGAGATTTTAGGTTACACTCCTTCTGGAAATCCTATTCAAGGAAAATACGATTATGGTTGCAAACCAGGTGAACATAAGTTTTACGTATACAAAATCTCGGTGGTTAACTTGGATGGTGAAGTAATTTATCTATCGGATAAACAGATAGACGAGTATTATGAAAAAGTTGGGCTACCATTCAAGGACACTTTATTGTTTTATGGGGTGGCCATAGACCTTTTTGAAAACATTCGTCACGATGTGAATGATAAAGTATTGGGGAGATATTTTAACGAAGATTTTGTTAAGTGTTTAGAATCAAGGTTTAACGAGAAAGATTGTTATATGTGCGTAAACAAAGTACCGGAAGAAGGGATAATTATTCGCAAGGAATCTTTATATGAATACGAAGCCTATAAATTAAAGTCAAAAAAATTCCTGTTGATGGAATCCGATGAACAAGAAAAAGAAATTTCAAACATAGAAGATGAAGGATAGTAAGATAATTGTCACGGTCGGCTGTAGTAATTCTGGCAAATCGACGTTCGCACACAACGAATGGTTAAAAAATCCGTTGAATACCGTAGTGATAAATCGCGATAAGTTATGTGAGACACTCTTCAGTTACACGGAACAATCAATATCGGAGTACTATCAACGCCCTGACCTTTCCAAATTGGAAAAGGTTGTGACCAAGTATGAAGATACCCTGATACATGAAGCCTTGCAGGAAGGTAAGGACGTAATAGTGGACGCGACGCATTTAGAAAACAAATATCTTGACAGGTTTGAATTCTGGAACGTTCCCATAGAATACGTTTACTTTGACATTTCTTTGGAGGAAACCCTCTTACGTGACAGTCTCAGAAACCGTAAGGTAGGCGAGGAAGTCATCAGGAAGCAATATGATAAGTACAAAAATTTACAACGGCGTGGGAACTATGTACCGGTTACCCTAGAGAATAAATCCCACAAACAGCCTTGTACCATTTACGACCTTGACGGGACCTTGGCCGACATGGCCGGAAAACGGGGACCATACGATTGGGATAAAGTTGACCAAGACGATATTGTCACTTCCGTAAAAAATGCCATAGGTACGAACAACACATTAATTATATGTACGGGGCGTGACTTTGAAGCTTTTGAAAGAACCAACTCTTGGCTGGAATATCACGACATTCCTTATGACCACTTGATGATGCGGAAAAACGGTGACCAAAGGCCTGATTGGGTGGTGAAGGAAGAAATGTGGAGAAGTATAGTTAAAAGCTACTATATAGAGGCACTTTACGACGACCAGTGTCAAGTTGTAAGGCGAGCCCGGTCATTGGGTTTAAAAGTATTTCAGGTAGAATATGGTAATTTTTAAGACTTTTTTAACGTGGGCTAATAATGGTCCACGTTTTTTATTCTATACCTTTGTATCAAAGATTTAAAACATGAAAGAGCTAAAACAATATTTAAAGTTGACAGTAAAATCAGAACATCAAAATTACATTGAATTCAAAATTAATGACTTAGTCATAGGAGCTTTTCTTGTAGGGGTCGTAACCGGGGCTGTTTTAATGCTTGTCGCCCTATGAGCAGGGTATTTTTTATTTCGGATCTTCACCTAAGCCACAAAAACATGGCTTTAAGACGTGGGTTCAAGGATGAAACGGAACACGACAATCGTATAATAGAAAGTTGGAACAAGGTGGTGAACAAAAGGGATACGGTTTGGATACTTGGCGACATTTCCATGGAAAAGACTGCGCCTTACCACTTGCTTTCAAAACTGAACGGCATAAAAAACGTGGTACTTGGTAATCATGACCAACCGCAACACGTACCCGAATTGTTGAAATATGTGAATAAAGTGTGCGGCTGTATACAGTATAAAGGCTACATGTTAAGTCACATACCTATCCACGAGAGTGAACTTACACGTTTTAAGGGTAACGTCCACGGGCACGTCCATGAGAAAAGTTTGCCAGACAAAAGATACATAAACGTATCATGCGAAGTAATAGATTATACACCTAAATTATTGAGTGAATTATTATGAAGAGAAACGAATATAGAGTCTTAGAGACAGGTGAAGGTTTTTATCCCCAAACAAGGGGTACCGGAAGATTGTTCAGTGAAGATTGGAAAACAATAGCTGAAGTCTTGGTTCGGGGAGAAGTATCATATTTGTTATATGAAGATATAGATAATGTGCGCCCACAAGAATCTTTAGCTAAGGCCACAGATACAGTTAGAAAATATAAAAACTTATCTCCTCCTACTTACAAGATACATAACTTATGACAGCAGAAGAAAAAGCTAAGGATTTAATACAAAAGGTAAATATTCCCTCCAACTATTTGGAAATAGAATTTGAGAAGGGTTACAAAACGGATGACTACGGTATTTCTGATTATTACGCCGTGGACGTATCTTTGATATTCGTTGAAGAGATATTATACCATCTTACAAACTCGATTACTTCTTTTGTTTATTGGGATAATGTGAAAAAGGAACTTCAAAAAATAAGGGAGAGTCTATGAGTAAATACTACACGGGCGTAGGTTCAAGGAAAACACCCAAGGAAATTTGTGACTTGATGACGAAGATAGCTTCCGAATTGGAGAAGCAGGGCTACATACTTAGATCCGGAGGAGCTGCGGGATCGGATTTTGCCTATCAGAAAGGTGTCCATAAGCTTGAAAACAAACAAATTTTCATCCCCTGGAAAAACTTCGGTTATGGCATATCCTTGGAGGATTTGATACCAGAAAAAGTTCAGGATGCCATGGAGTTGGTAAGCATAATACACCCCAATCCTAAAGCCCTTACTGATGCGGGGTGGAAATTGCACGCGAGAAACGTATTTGAAGTTCTTGGGTCAACATTAAAAGAGCCTAGCAAGTTTCTTATATGTTATGCCAAAATAGACAAGGATGGTAACCCGCTACATGGCACAAGAACTGCGTGGATGGTAGCAAAATTGCATGAAATTCCCTGCTTCAACCTTTTCATCAAGGCGGATTATGATAGGGTGATTAAAATGTTGGATCCTAAAAAATGATGTACCTTATATTTACCTTGGCCTATCTTATACCTATGCTTACACTATGGAGACTTCTGTGGCTTTCCTATTATCACAAAGATGGTTGCCTATATGGAAAGGAGCCTTTAGGGGTTGAATTTTTCTTTGTGGTGATACCTACCATTAACTTAATTGCTTTGCTGACTTTTCTTTTTATGGGCGGCTGGAGACGTAAAATAAAAAATAATTTGGGTTTTATTAGGAAGCATGAAAATTTCGATTTACCTTTGGAGCATTATTATGTTTATGGTGGCAAGAAAGTTGATGCCGGTTATAAATGGATACTTGGACATTTGGAATTAAGGAGAAAACAATTAAAAGAATATTATGAGCAAACTAAGATTTAAGACAGACGCTAACCCCGTATCAGCGGACGATTTCTATTATGACCTTACTAAAGGCGGCTATATTAAGCTGGAAGAATTTTTGGAACCCGAATCCGTGGAGGATTTACGCAATGCCTTGGCGTTATTGGACGAGTTTGAGAGCGGGATGGAAGAGTTGGGTTATCTGGAGGAAATGTAGATTATGGAAAGTTTAAAGGCATGGCACGTAAAGTGCTTCGATATATCAGACGAACCTTGGCATTGGGATGAAGTGATAGTGTACGCCTCGACAAGGAATAAAGCTCGTTCAAAGGGCTTGAAATATTTTGATGGGGCGGAAGTAGAAGAATATTCTGGTAAAAGGAACGCGATGAATCTTCCCTGAAAATGGTGGAAGAAAATCCGGATGGGTATGCAGTAGTTCGGAATGGCTCTTACGGAAGTTATTGGGGTCCTAATCGTTGTGGTTACTCCACGTCAATATTCTTTGCGGGACTATACCCCATAGAAGAAGCTTACGACATAGTTAGAGGCAGTGATTATTCCAGACAGGAGATTATGTAAATAATATCCAAGGAGGATTTCAACAAAAACATAACCGATGAGATCGATAGGCTCACTACCATCCACAATAACTTCATTTTACATTTACAATCAAAAATACAAAAATGATTATAAAGAACGCAATTCAGTGCAATCACTGTAAGGAAGAAATTCGATCCTACAACGTACACGATGCTAAGATGTGTCATTGTAATACTTGCGGGGTTGACGGTGGTTACGAATATCTTAGGCGTGTAGGTGACAATTACACTGAAAAATCTGTATATTTTAACAGTGAAACACATTTTGCCGATGTCAGGGAATATGTTTTACGTGGTGGTAGAGGTGAAGATGGTAGGCAGCCTTTTAAATATGTTCCGTTGCCAGAAATTGATGACGAGTGGTTGGAAGCCATAATCAAATATGGGCAAATCCATAGACCACACAACAGGTTCCTGATTTTGTATCAACTAGAAAAAATGTGGAGGGAGGAGCAAAATGTCTAGTCTCATTAAATGGTTTTGCATTTTCTTCACTGACGATTGGGTAACCGTAGCAAACACAAGTGACTATTGGAAATACTATGGCGAATATGGTACTGAAATATGTTCAAGATATTATTACATAAAATATTCTGACAAAAGGAAACTGTACAAAGTATTTTACCACGGGTCAGGATACCCCTCAAAGTCGATAATGGACAATTTAAAAACTCAATGTAAAGAACTTAATGGAAAATTATAAGATAATATATGACGAAGCTGCCTTACAGGACTTCATTGATAACTTCCTTCCCGATCTTACGGATGATGAACTTTTCTACGTTTGCCTGTTTGCCAGAAAGAAATACATGCCTTCGCTCGTAAACAAAGGTAAGGATAAACACCAGTTGTGGAGAAACACCTGCACCAAGAAAGATTTGGTTTATAAATTAAGGCAGTTGGAAATACCTGTAGGCCGTTACTTGATGGACGGAATAGAAATGCCAAACGACGGACTTGCAATCTACATAGCACCAAATCCAAGAAGTATTAAAAAGGCTTGTGCAAACATGGCACAGACACTCGTAAGAATGCTTGCCACGGGCGATAAATTTATTCGTCCAAACCAATTGGGATTGACCGAACTTCACAGGGCCAAGTCAAGGACAGTTTACGTGGATTTTGATTTTGATAAATGTGATTATTTGGATAAGAAAGAAGCCATAGATAATTTGATTGGTATGGACACTCCGCGTAAGATTTTGGTGACAAGGGGTGGATTTCATCTCCTCCTTAAACCGGAAGACATCCCCAAACAATATAACAAGCATTGGTATATGGGATTGAAGGGTTTGGACGGATGTGACGACGATCAACAGGAATCGGATATTATGGTTCCAATACCAGGTTGTATCCAGGGAGGTTTTATACCTAAATTTATTGTATGATGTTACAGGTCATACAAGATAGACACAATGGAATATTGTGTTTTATGATGGGCAGCAATATCACCACAGGCATAAAAGGTGCCATAAACTGGTTATCTTTGCTTCCACCCGATTATAAAGACTGGTTAGAGGTGGAGTTTAACGGAATATTACTTGATAAAAGCGGAAAGGTTATATTTTGGGAACAATTTGAGGTGATAGTGAAAAACCTTTAACTAATGTTTAACGATTCCCTATTAATTACTTTATAACTTTATTCTTACATTTGCAGAACAATTTTTAAAAAGGTTTCGTTTTGAAATACGACGGGATCAGATTAGGGTTATTAAACTTATTTATGATGGAATTATTTTTAATGTTTTTCTTATTTCTATTGCCTCTTGCATTTTTTGAACTTATGATAAGGGGTACGGGATTTCCTCCCCCAGAAGTCGAAAGATACCTATTGGGTACCAGTTATGTTGATTTTATATCAAATGATAATATGGCCATAAGCGGCGGGATTGCCAACAAATCAATACAGTGCCTGACCGTAAGGTGGCATATTGTTTTTAAGGGCAAAACTTATGTCGTGGAAAGAGGAAGTGAGCTAGGTAAATTTTTAGATATAAAATTTGAAAAATTAGTGGAGAAAAGAAATGCCAGATTACAGAAAGGAAGCTAAACATTTGATAGGGTTGGGTATTTCGGTCACACCATTGGATTCGGATGGGGGGAAGAAATCCAAGATTAAGTGGGAGCATTTGAGAAGGAGGTTTTTGACGGATTGGGAAATTGATTTGTACTGTAAGGACTGTGGAGGATTGGCTGCCATAACCGGAGGATTTTCCAAGTTGGTCTGTATAGACTTTGACCTTGACAAACAATTACCACACCAAGACTATTGGAAAGCCTTTTGTGAGGGCATCCCCGAACCATTGAGGAAAAAATTCAGGGTGAACGAGACGAGAAGCGGGGGGAAGCACATTTGGTTACGGACGGAGGGCTTTTTGGACGGATCAAGGAAAATAACCCACAGACTGAAAACCATTCCCGAACTGTTCAAGGAATTCGAGGAAAAAAAGGAAGGTACGGATGAAACCAAACTAAATTCCACGCTCCTCAACAAACCTACCAAATGCGTCATAGAGACACGTTTTGAGGGAAGTTATGGGGTTATAGTACATCCAAATTACAAACACTTCTACGGTATAAAACTGTTCTCCATAAACTATGACGAATGGCGGACCATAGAAGAAAAACTGTATTCTTTGGACTGTGGTTTTGTTCCAAGACCCAAATATGTTGGTGAGGCTTCGAGTTATGCCCTTATAGGTAAATACAACTCGGAAACGAACTCCGATATGGTGGCGGATATGATGGTGGGTACGGGCAACTACACCATAAACGGTTATGACAGGGAAGGCAATGTCCTGCTTAAACGGGACGGAAGCAACAATTCACACTCCTCCAAGGTATTCATTGATACGGGTAACATAATCGACTTCGGGGAATCAAACGTTTTCACGGACGAAAAGAAATCACACACGCCTTTCGAGGTGTTCTGTGCCGTTAACTGCCTGACGGAAGACGAGGCAATTGAAAAACTGAAAGAAATTTATGAGAAATAGAGTATGATAATATACTGTCCTAACTGTAAGGAAAAACTTTCGGAAAATAAAAAGCTATCACAAGGCGTAAAAGAGTGTAAATCTTGTGAAGGAAGGTACTATATACTTGAAACTACTTCACCTATAAATGAACGAAAACTAAAATAATGGAAGATAAATTTGAAAGACTAGGTCTAGTGATTGATGCGGTCGATAATTTAGTACATGCGCTAGAATTACCATTACCACCAGATTTTCATTTAAACCAATTGAAAAGTATGCTCCCTGAAAAAGTGAATTTACTTAAAAAGTGTTTTGAAGAAATAACTGAAGAAAATCCTTGGAAATAATGTACGAAGAAGAAATAGACGAACAAGAATCGGAAGCCGGTGTCAAGGAAGTGATAAACCGTTTCAAGAATACGTTTGAATCCAACAGGGAACTCATCCAAGAAAATGATTGGGTCTGGGGTGACGATATGGAATCCATGTTCGAGCTGGAAGCTGTGATAATGGATACTATGATAAAGAACGCCACGGAACTCTATAACTTAGTAAGAACCAAGCGTAAGGACGATGCAAAAATCGCTTATAAATGGCTGGCAGAGCATAAAAGTCTTTTCAAAATTTTTGAGGTCAAGTGCGAAGCCTTTTTCCGTGAAGGTGTAAGTGCCGTAAAAAAGAAGGTATTGGGTGAAGGCGAGAAAGGCAAGGCTGCGGAACTTGCAGAAATCACTAAGCTTAAGAAGTTCGAGAACAGGGTTACCACACTTTACGCCAAAGGTAAGTCCCAGATGGATCTTATCAAGGTGGAAGGCGCGGACCAAGACGAAATCAACCTGAAACTACGTGCCAACACACCTACCATTCCTTACTCAATGAGAAAGACCATGGAATCAAAGTATCCAGCCATAGCTAAGCAACTTAACAAAAGGCGTGAAGAATACCACGTAAAATTAAAAAAGAAGAAATAAACCTATGGCAGAAAAATTCAAGATAAAGGTAAGCGACATCATCCCTTACCCCAAGGATCTGGACAACAAAATGCTTGAACAGATAAAACGTCTGGGAGAGCTTAAGGATGCCTATATGTCGGCTGGTGACAATATACATACACTTGAGGAGATTAAGCGTGAAATAGTGGGTATCCTGGCCTATTTAAGCACCCTTTACGGAAAGATTAAAAGGTTCAAGGGATCAAACCATACCTTCATGGAAGAGGAACGTAAGGTCTTAAAGGCCCGTGTAATAAAGAAGTTGGTTGACGGGGGTATGTCTTTTACCACGGCGGACAAACTTTGTTATGACGATGATGAGTACAAGGACTATTCAGCTACCATGGGCAGGATGAAAGAAATCTTCACCGGTTACGAGGCCGTGGTTGACATATACCAATATGTCCTACAGAGTGTGATACAAAGTATTTCGGTCTTAAGTAAGGAAAAAAGTAACTATAATAACGTAAGTTGATGGAAAAAGGGATAAATGTTTTAAGTTTGTTTGATGGTATTAGTTGTGGGCAATTAGCTTTAAAAAGAGCGGGTATAAACGTTAATAAATATTATGCAAGCGAAGTAGATAAGCACACTATTAAAATTTGTCAGCACAACTTCCCAAACACTATTCAACTAGGGGACGTAACAAAAGTAATTGCCCCGATACAGATAGATTTACTATTGGGAGGCTCTCCCTGTCAGGGTTTTTCTTCTTCTGGGAAAGGTTTAAATTTTGAAGATCCTAGAAGTAAATTATTTTTTGAGTTTGTAAGGATTTTAAAAGAGGTGCAGGCCTATAATCCAGAAGTTGCTTTTTTACTTGAAAATGTGATTATGAAAAAAGAACATCAAGACGTAATAACAAAATATCTAGGAGTAGAACCTATTCTCATTGACAGTAAATTTTTTAGCGCACAAACTAGGAAGAGGTTATATTGGACAAATATAAAATTTGATACACCTTCAGACAAAGGTATACAATTGGTAGATATATTGGAAGATTGTAAGTTTATGAATCCAGGTGCTATTAGAGGTAGAAATATAAGACCAGCAGGTATTACAGGGCGTAGGCTTAATGAAAAAGGTGTAAGAAAAGACAATGATAAAAGTTTTCCTATTGTTCAATGTTTGGAAGTAAAAGACAGTAATAAATCAAATTGCTTAACAACTGTCCAGAAAGATAATGTCTTAACTTTTTTGGAACCGGGTAGGTATCTAAATGCTTTTGACCGTAAAGAAGATTATAGACATTACACACTAATAGAATGTTGCAGGCTTCAAACATTACCAGATAATTACTTTAATAAAATAATCACAGATACTCAGGCTCTTAAGGCTATAGGTAACGGTTGGACGATAGATGTAATTTCTCACATTCTTAAAAATTTAAAATGGAGTACATAAATTTCAAAAAAGAAAAGCCTCCTTTCTACACACCGATACTCTGCGAATTGACTACGGGGACACATGTGGTCGCTTGGAGGGCAGTGGGTGACGACGATAAAGATATTTATACGATCAACCTTACAGACGACATAATCCAGCACAACAGGATGCTTAATAAGTGGACATTGATAGCACCATCTAAAGTTAAAAACAAATGACACCTCTGTTAAATAAAAAATCACCCTATTTTCCGTATGATAACGTCATTGACTGGTACGATAACGTCAATCCTTATGGAAGAATTCGGAAAGTTATGCAGGATAATTATTTACACAATTGGAAAAAGAAAGTTGAAGATAACATCAAAAATATTATGAGAACAAGAAAATCAATTGAAGTGGATATCCAGGATAGGAAAATCCAAGTGGAGAAATTAAATGCCGAGATATTGGAACTGCGTAAGGAAGACTTGATGTTTTCCGATCAGGAACGCCAATATGTTGAGTCCATTGAAACCCACGGCAGGGGTAAGAAAAAAGAAGAAGTGCTGGTCGGACGTGTCCATTGGAAGGAAACTTTTGTAGACGAAGACACGAAACAATCTTTGGTTATCAATAGGAGTGAACCGGTTAAATGGAATGGGGAATGGTTATGATATATTTAGTTTTTATACTATACGTAATGCACTTTATGGTGAGTTATCTACTTGGTAGATATTACTGGAGGACTAGTTTTCCTGATTCTTACACTTATAACGAGGTATTTCTGGTATTTTGTACTTCATTATTCCCTGTATTTGGAATCCTTTGGTATGGGGGCCATGCCTTGTCTGCATTTTTAAAAACAAACGCAAAGACTCCTCCAAAATGGCTTTAAAGAATTTATCTATACCCCCGCATCTAGCTTATAAACTTAAGGAATTGGGTTTTGATGAAGAGTGTTTTGCCATTTATCAGGGCGACCATTGGGAACCTCGATATAAAAGCAGAAACTCCCAGAAACTGGGTAGGAAGATGGGTAACAGAAACAATGGTTTTTGCACGGCTCCTACGTGGGATCAAGTTTGGAAATTTTTCAGGGATACTCATAATCTTCTACACATCATAGATGGGATACACAGTACAGAAGCTTTTGAATTTGATTGTCAAATATTGAACTTAAAAAATGGAACATACTATGTTCTAAGTTATGCAGGAAATGATTATTTAATGGCACAAACGGCCTGCCTTGAAAGGCTATTTGAAATTACAGAGGATATTCTTAAAAATGGGTAAAACTTTATTTCCATACCAAGAAAGGGCGTACAATGATTGTATGTCCTTTTTGCTTTCCACGGAAAAAGGTGATGACAGTGGTATATGCATAGCCCCGACCGCCCATGGAAAATCGCTGTTGTTGGCCAAGATGTCCCAGGAAGTTGACTTCCCTATTCTTTTTGTCGTACCCTCAATAGAGCTCCTAAAACAAAATAAGGCTGCCATTGAGGGCGAAGGCGGTATCGTATCGGTCTATTCGGGCAGTTTTGGTAAGAAAGTTATCAGCGGCTTAACCATAGCCACCGTCGGATCATTAAAAGATGTCTCGAAATTTAAGGAGAACAAAAATAAGCATGTAGTGGTTGACGAGGCCGATTACAAATATTCCGAGATAGGGATGTTTAACGACTTCATAAAGGACCTTAAACCAAAAAAGCTACTTGGGCTCACCGCCACGCCGTTTAAGACCGCTTCCACAAAAGGCTTCGTCTGCCCCATATTTTTGGATAAACTCAGGCCCAAACTGTTCAAGAAGATAATACATGTTACGCAGGTACAGGAAGTCATTGATGCGGGCAGGTGGAGTAAACTTGAATATGTCAGCACACCCTTCGACGATTCCAGGTTAAAGGTGAACTCATCCGGAACAGAGTTTGATGACGAAAGCGTAAGGAAGGAACTGGAATTGCAGGGAACCAGAAGGAGCCTTTGCAAAGATTTACGTGAGATATTAAAGACCAAAAAACGACACGAAAAGGTGCTGGTATTCATGGATAGCGTGGAAACGGCAAATATAGTGAGCGATTGGGTCAACGGTCTTGGTTTGTGTAAGGCAGCCGTTATAAGTGCTGGTACCAAGTCCTCTGAAAGAAATGATTTCATAGAGGAATACAAGGTCATGTCCTCCGATGCGGGGGTCATCATAAACTATGCAACCTTGACTACGGGGTTTGATTGTTCCCTGATTTCACATATATTGATAGGTAGACCATTCGGTACGATTCGTCTATTTTATCAGGTGGTCGGTAGAGGCGTTCGGGTAAACGAAATTAAGCCTTTTTGTACCATACACGATTACTGTGGAAATATCGAAAGATGGGGTAAAGTGGAAGATCTGAATTACGAAAACATTCCGGGATTCGGGTGGGGACTTTTTTCAGGCGAAAGACTTTTGACGGGTGTTCCTTTGAGATTGGATAAAGTTATTACCAAAGAGTGGCTAAAAAATCCGCCAAAGCCAGTATTCGTGAAAAGTGATCTGTTAATGCCATTTGGGAAGTTTGTTGGTCTCAAGGTTAAATTTCTTAAAAAGTTCTACCGTGATTTTTTACTAGATAAAATGGATTTAGATATTACAGTGGAAAGAAACAGAGATTTGAAAGACCTTCTGGAACAACTCCGTGAACAGGAATATCTGAAATTATTTCAATAATAGTCAAAATCTTATATATTTCTTAGTTTGAATATGTCTTTTTATATTCGTAGTCTGTAGTTGCAGCTACAAAATTTAAGAAAACATTTATTACACACCCGTGATGAGTAAGAAGCTGCAACTTCCCAAAGTTACGGGTTTTTTATTTATAACTTATGAAAAATAAGGAGTCTGTCTGTGGCATATATAAGATCATTTCACCTACTGGAAGAATCTATATTGGCCAATCAAAAAATATAGATAGAAGGTGGGAAGGTTATAAATATTTATCACATACAAAAGAACAGCCAAGGCTTCATAGATCATTTTTAAAATATGGGGTGTATTCTCATACATTTGAAGTAATAGAAGTATGTTGTGAAAATAAACTAAATATACGAGAAAGATTTTATCAAGATTTTTTTAAGGTACTAAGTCCTACAGGGTTGAACTGTACACTAACAAAAACAAATGAAAAAGTGGGGTATAAACCTACTAAACGTTACAAAGTTGTTGATAAACAAGGGAAATTATATAAGATAGAAGACTTGCAAAAATTTTGTAACGAAAACGATTTAAACTATCGTAATATGATGTTTGTTCTATGTGGAGTAAGAAAACACTACGGAGGTTGGAGAATTTGGTCTAAAACTGTTGAAAATAGTCCCTACGTTAAAAATAAATACTACTTGGTAAATCCAAATGGTATACCAGTAGTTATAAATCATCTTCAAGATTTTTGTTTAGAAAATAAATTAAAGCATAGTTGCATCAAATCAGTAATTTTTGGAAAACAATTTCAACATAAAGGATGGAGAAAAGATCTGCCTGAAAATAGAGTGCCCTACCAAGAAAAACTTTTTTATTTTGTTAACTCATCAGGACGGACGGTCTCTACAAATAATTTAAAAAATTTCACCATAGAGTATGGATTATCTCATAACGCAATTAAATCTGTAAATAATGGTAGTCAAATAGAACATCGTGGATGGAAATTACATATACCCGAACTTAGTTAAATTTTGTTAACGTCTATTGTATCTGAGTATTTGATTATATATTTGCAAAAGAAAAACATTGGAATGAGAAAAGTAAAATTTAATAAATGGATACCTAAAGAGGTAAAGGAAGGTAAGCAAGTAGAAAATACAAACTGTTGGGAGAAAAATTTTCCTAATGAAGGTTTGTTCCATTGTTGGGGAAGTGCTTACGAAGAATTTGAAAGTGGTACCGGTAATTACACGGTAGCCTTGGTGGAAATTTCTGGCGGTAACGTGGTAGAAGTATTGCCAAGCAATATAACATTTTTAGAATATTAGGGATATGGATTGGATTAGTGTAAATCAGTCTTTACCTGAAGATGACGTAGCCGTATTAAGTTTTATAGGAGGTTACATTTATATGGGATGGTACTATTCATCAAGAGGTGTTTGGCACATAGAGGATGGAGAGATATGTGAAATACCTCCAAACAATGATTTTTTGGTCACACATTGGATGCCGTTACCCGAGCCACCTAAAATTTAAAAATAATATGAATTGGACAGAAATTAAACCACCCAAGAAAGGCTTCTCCCTATATAGTCACACAAGCCTCCTTACACCAATAGGAACTTATGTCATAGAGTGGTCGGATAAAGAGTACTATGTAACACTGAACGGAGAATATGTAGATTCGGAAACGGCTTTATTCGCGGCAAAGGAATTGGTTGTGGAACATTTAGAAATGAAGTATAGTGAATTAAGTAAATTTTTAGGATCATGTTAAAAAGATTATTGATAGTTTTAGGCACCATGCTGTTATTTTGTGTGTCTTTGTATGGTTGTTATGGTTTGGGTGAATTTTACATGGGCATGTTCGGATTCAATACAGATGTTCATCTAAGGCGTCCGGGTGACAGCATTATTATAGGATTTATAGGTTTTTCTTTGACATTTGCTCTTGTATGGGTGGTTTACTTTTCAGGCCTACTTTTAAAAAATTTATATGATTACATAGTTTATGGAAAATAAAGACCTTATAGTACAGTATTCAACAGAAAAGGCAGATGTATTATTTGTGATGGTTTTGGATGATGCGGATTTTTTTCTGATTGTCCCAAATTCATTTTTTTACGACACGGATAATGAAGAGGATATACGGATTGAAATTCCGGATGGCGATTGGCAGCACCTTGGCACTTTGGGTTCATTCACAGAAGAACAGGCTGATTTAATAGTAGTAAATCCGACTTCGGATGGTGAGTTTGAAACTGATGGCATAGGTTCCCTAAATATCATTACCGATAGTCTGGAAGTGTATAGCGTCAATCCGTTGGAAAGACCCGTAGATGAAGACGGATATGTGTTGGACAACATCATGATGAAAGAATGGCAAGCCGCCTAAGCCCGTACTGG